>OBLI01000106.1_pt1 | contig 86175 bp, 81 predicted proteins | sample 1519701 | NCBI WGS metagenome assembly OBLI01 (sample SAMEA3663005, study PRJEB22513) | pig gut metagenome | biome: pig gut; feature: pig-associated habitat; material: faeces | place: France | collected 2012
CTTACAACTTTGGTACTGTAAGCTTAACAAGAGTTCCCCGCTGTAAAAGAGGTTTTATACTGGAACACCAAGCTCTGTATTCCAGTGTTCATTGAACTTGTATTTTACAATATTCTCTGAAATCAATACAACTTTTGTAAACTGAGAAATGACCGTGTAGAGATCCACTCCAAAGATCTCTCGCTGTTCGAATATTGGTGCATTGTTACTGTTACTTTCCAACACTTTCGTTTTGCCTACTAACAGGGTAGATCATATCTTCATCTCTTATAAAGAGAGCCTCCCGTTTCGGAATTGCTTCCTACTTGTAAAACCTGATCGTTGATCTTTACTATGTAGTCTTAGATGCGGATTGTTTCAAATGGATTCATTGTTACGCTTTGGTAGAGTCCATTTCTCGAAAGTTCCCCGCATGTGTAATTGCTGTCTGTTATTTGCGTTATAGTTATAATTCGAAATCCTCGAATTTATTCGTGTCTTCTTCTATTTCTTCGCTTTCATTCCATTGAAATTTCACAGAACTTACATTATCAGTTTTTTGTGGTACTGGATTGATAAATCGAATTGGAAATCGTAAAATATCATCCGGTAATACACCTTTCCACTGAACGGATCCAATCGATGGGTCTTTCAGAAATATATGCAGTGTTTTTTCAATGATTTCTTTGACTTCTTTTTTGTCATTTTCGATTCTATCAAATACCATCTTCGTTGACGTTGCATTCTGTTCCGGATTTTTGTTGTAAACCGAAATATGTCGTTCTCTTAACTGGATCAAAATCCCGGTCATGTTTCCGCATGGTTTCATATCACAAGCGTCACCACCCCATCTTAGAGGCATTAGATTATATTCCATGATCGTTGCATCATCATAACCTTGTGCTTTTATCCAATCTCGAGCTGCTAAGATATTATCAATAGTCGTTCCAGCTGGCATATAGTCAATTCGGATGCTTGATACTTTGTTCAATCCTTCTTCTGTAAAAATCGCATACCACAAGTTATAATAGTTGGAATCTATCATAATAACATGTGGTTTTTGTTTTCCCATTGCATACAGTGGTATCATAGTATCTTCCTTTCGTTTTATAGAATCAGACAGCAAAATACACATTAAAGAGGTTTGTCCAGCTGCTCACGCAGCGTTGACGCCAAATTTAACGTATACGTAAAGTTTGTTGTACATGTTACAGTTTTCATTAAACAAATCGAACAGCGGCTTGTAGAAATTGTAGATGACAAGATTGGTCTTGTCAATCTTAATCTCATTGCAAGCACAAAAGTGAAACATCACCGGACAGAGAATCTTCATACCAAAACTGATGGCGAGTAAAATCTTGATATGCTGGTTGGTAAACTCCAGGCTCTCCAGGTGTTTCTTTTCGTTTGCTTTGTAATACTTCTTCTTATCATCGGAACTATTTTCAATGTCGTCCAGATAATTCTCATCCACCATACGTTTGATTTTCGCAACCATGGTTGGAGTAAACATGATCTCGTAGAGAAAATCAATAAACGCTTCCATGTCATCATGACCGTATGTATGATCTACGTCGATGGTATGCTTTAACTTCAGATACGCAAGCAAAAGCTCCTGCTCGACATCATAGAAGTGGATGAAGTAGTTGGTATATCGAGTAATGATATCCAGCTGGTTTTCATAAGAAGTTTTGGATATGACAAACTTGTTAAGTGGTTTTAATTTGGGTTCGTTAAAGATTTTGTCAAAGTACACCACAAACAATTTGTTGTCACGATCCACAAAAGTTGTTGTTTTACCAGGTCTCCAGATGTTGATTCGAGAAACTCGTTTCGCTGGATCTGGAAGCGGAATGTCTTTCTCTGTTACTTTAGAGGAAGAGTCAGTTTCCGTCTCTAAAACAATGTGTTTACTTCCTTTTCTTGCCATACTTTTTTGTCTCCTTTTTTGTGGATTTTAGGAATGCGAATAGATAGTATATCGTTTCCCCTCAAATCTTCCTATAAGTGGTTTTTCTTGCCGTTTTCTTCCCAACTTTCGTACTACGATTGATTCCAGAAGTCGCCTTCTTTGCAGTTGTTTTTGTAACTACATGAATACGTGGGTCTTTCTGGTCTCGTAACGTATCCTGAATCGCATTCTTTTTTGTGGTATCCGGAGGAGCATTCCTCTTCCTATCGCTGTATCGTTTCTCTTCCTTTTGCAGTTTCTTTTCTTCGGCAATTAGCATACGCTCCAGCTTTACCGTTTCGAAATCTCGAATCCCTGCAAAGAATACTTTCTGGCTTCGTTTTTTCTGTAGCAAAATTCCCATCTTATTTAAATACCTAAATTTGTGCTGGGACAAATATCGGGTAGCAAAATAGATGGATTTATCAAAGCTAATCTCCATTGCTTTGTTGCTTTTTTCTGGTAAGGTATCTGCATATTCCGGGTTCATCTTCGAATACAAAAACTCAATCAATGCTCCATGTTTCTTATACAAGACGGCATACTTGTAAATAAAACTTGGACTATTGGAAAAGAATTGCACATAGTAGTTTCGAAGTGAACTTTCTTTTCTTATCCGGTCACTGGTTGTAAAGAATCGCAGTACGACGTCATATCGGTAGGATTCTTCTTTTGCAGATTCGGAGGGTACCGTTACATGCAAGTAATAGGAACCCTCCACCTCTGTATATGCAACCAACCGAATTTTGTTGTCTCTTAGATAGATTTGATATCTGGATTCATAATCCGTAATCTTATCCAAAAGATCTTGTCTTCCAAATGGTTCTCGTAAGAACTCATCTAACGTTTGGTACTGTTGCATTTGAAATCCCCTTATTAAGATTCAAAACTGTTTCTCTGAGTTACCACCATCTGATTTCCGGAAATCAGAAGAGCCAACAGGTCAATGACAGCGGTTAAAATCTCACTGTCTGTCTGATAGCTGTTGATGACGTCATCACTGAATTTCTTTTTGGTCACATCAAAGACTTTTCCAGTAAGACTGGAGTGCGCAATGATCAGATCGTAAAACGTAATGACATCGGACTGGACATTTTCCGTTGCTGCACGAATCAGAGCTTTCATATATTCTGGGAATACATGCTCATCACCAGGTCCGAATAAAATCCAGCTATTCGTATCACAGTATCGCTGACAGGTTTCTTCTAGATTCTTATAAGTCGCTTCTACATTAAGCTCTCCCGTATCTGGAGTATATACCACTACAGAAGTGTCGTCTCTCCAGTTCTTTAATACGGTTTTATACGTATCCAGGAAACCAGATTTGATGATGGTTAACAGCTTGTCATCCAATTCATTATCCGGATCTTCCACTCTGCATTTATACAGTACCTGGTTGATTGCCTGAATGGTGGATAAGTTACATCCTTTGATAACGCCGTACTTAAATGCTGATGCTGCGGCTTTAATCGCATCGTCATAAACATCTTTTCTCATGGAAAGAGATAAGTCGGAATCCCCTCCAACTTCAATCACCGCTAATTTTAAGCGAAGAGAAAAGACTCTCTGCTGCGCTTTTGTAGTTTCCACGTTAAAGGTTCCAAGTCGTTTATACTTTAACGTCACTTCTTCCAAATCACGAATGGCTTCTTTTAAGTGCATCTGATATTCGTCTTCATCGTAGAAGAACTTATGAATGGTAGAAGTCTTTAAGCCCAGTTCCAGCTCTTCACAATAACCAAGATTGATGCTGTACTCATTGTCCTTTGCATGGAAACTAGCAATGGTATGATCAAAAATCGTATCTTCAGTAAGACCCTCTTTATCTTCTATGAAATTCTCTACCAGAACTCGTTCTCCAGTATTCGTGGTTCTGATAACGGGGAAAGAAGTCGGAAGATGTCTACGAAATACATCAATGATGTTAGTGACCGCTTCTGCCGGTTTCAAATCCTTCATGTCTGAAATTTCTTTTAAGATCTTAGTTGCGTTTGCTCTGTCAATCGCAGTAGTATGGCAAAGCATAGCAAAATCTTCGATGGTTTTTCTCTGGTAACTATTTGCAGCCTTATAAGCAGTTACAATCAAAGTGGTCTGTTTGTACTTGTTGTATTCGTTTCGAAGCATCGGAGCAATGGTTCGATCGATCAGGATTTCATCCCAGTTGGGTGCTGCCACAAGAAGCTTTCTCCCACAAGAACCAGATGTATACATAATTGGAAGAATAATTCCCTGGAAGATATCTTCGGTAATTTTGCAGGTAAAAACAAGGACATCTGCATTTGCCAGATCCATCGTTTCGTTGTCGTTGTTAATATACATCCGATCGGTAATATAAAGCTGCAAACGGTATCCATCTACCATAATCACCCGTTCTTCACCATCTGTGGATTTATCACAGGTGATAGCTGGGAACTCTAACTTATCGTAGAGATCCGTTATGGTATTCACGATACTCTCATCAGCATTGGATGAAATCTCAACAACTTTTCGGATGTAAGACAGCATCTCCTTCTTTTCAATCAGTTCTCCGGTAATCGGAACGATTCGTTTCTGTAACTCCTCGTCAATCCGGTCTTTCATCTGATGAAAACGGTAAATAACGTCTCTCGGAAGTACCGAGTTGTCAATAAACCAATCTCTGTTTTTCAGATAATTCTGGTAAATGTTGTTTACACATACAATTGCAGACGTCGTTCCATCACCGACTACCGTATTCATTCTTCCACAAATATCCAGTGCCATATCTGCAATTGCCTGGTTGGTATATCCATCTGATACATTCATAGATAAACTTTTTGCAATGGTAAATCCATCCTTTGTAATGTGCGAAAATGGATACTTGTAAATGATCGTTGGTGCTCCATACGGACCAAACGATCTGGAAAGTGTCTGAAACAGGAGTTCAAATACTCTCTGTGTATGTTTTTCAAATTCTTCTTTGGAGATCACATTGATCTCTGTCTTTTTTGCATCCTCTGATTTTATCGTCTCGGATGTAAGAGAACCGGAATACGTTCCGGTTACATTACCCGGATACGTATGTGCGTTGTTCCAGGATGCATTATCTGTAATATTTCCCATATTGAGTCCCCTTTCAATTTTAACTTAACAAGCTGTTTTTAGGAATATAGAAACCGAAACTATTTGGTGACCAGATAATTTCTCATATAGTCTGGATTCTTCGGTTGTTCTTGATATAAGTTGTTAAAAAAAGAAATTTTACATGGTATATTTCTTTGAAGTTGCTCAATATCCACTTTTAATTTTGTGGAATCGTCTTCCATGTAATTATACCGATATCCATCGGCGATCAATACCGATGCACATTCCAGTCTGTCCATATCAGCAATCGTTTGCAGTTTTGTAATATCGGAAATCATATACGTAGCGTCTCGGTTGATTCCACGGATGCATTCTCCGAAGTCCCCATACAAGAACGTGTATTCTTTTCCGGGAACGTTTTCCTGCATTTCTTTTTCCAAATGTATATTTTGTCGTGGGTCGCTGCCTTCGTATATGTAAATGTGTTTGATGAGATCACTGTACATGGATAAAAATCCACGTAAGATTTCCTGAGCATTTAATACAAACGGAAACCGATATAAATTTTCTAAGCGAAGAGAATCATAACTGATACTATTCATAAATTTCAAGTACTCTTCTTCACTTGGAAATGGTGGGATGCAGTCAATGTCCATAAAAAAATTCTGATGGCGACGGTGAATATACCACTCAAATAATTCGATGTCGTTTAAGGACGATAAATTTGAAACATCGAAGAGTTCTTTCATCGCTCCATAGTTTACCATCGTCGTCAAAAGTCCAAACCAGGTAGCCCGTATCACATCATGATATTCAATTACCAAGGACTGCGAATTGGTAAAGAGACCTGGAAAAGAACAATATACGGTTTTCCCTTGTTCATTTTTGTTCATTTGTTTCACCTCGTTAAAAAAGAATGGGACAAGATACACTCTTGTCCCATTTTGTTGTGATTAGTTAAATGGTATATCGTCTTCTGAAACGTTGTCGACCGTTACAAAAGATGAATTTCCACCATATGTATTTCGGTTGTAGTTTCCGGAATTGTTGTAGCTGTTATTGTACTGGTTTCTTCCAATGTTCCGGTTGTTTGAGTACGCTGCACGAATCGCGTTGTCATAACGAATTCCATGACTGATTTCTGGTCCTAAGAATTTTGACATATCCAGCTCATTGACAAAGCGCTCAAACTCACTTTCTATATGACATGGAATGTACTGACCGGTTGTAAAGTCATAATCTTCTTCCACTTCCCTGGAACCGAATGGATAACGAAGCCGGTTTTCCGGATCAACCGTTCCATCTTCTTTTACGTCCCATCCAATTTCCAAGAATGTGATCTGTCCATCGTATCCAAGAGTGAAGATTTTTGGAGCAGCATTGATCGGATGAATGGTAACGGAGTATGTTTTGGCTTCTCCTTTTTCTATGGACGCTTTCAACTTATCGACACAATGTAAGAGCGATACCACGTTGTCAGCGCTTAAAGATGTCTTTACAGTTCCACCCTGGTTTGCGGTCATATACGCACGGGTACCATCATCCGTATCTCCATCTCGTTTGGCCAGTTCAATAGAAAGCAGCCTGTTCCAGGCACTAACCGTCAATTTGGATTCATCGGATTGAAGTCTTAATACGTTATTGGTATTGACATTTGTGTTTGGTCTTTCTTGTGTTTGTGGGTTAAACATATAACTGTCTCCTCCTTTGGTTAAATAAGTTTGGTATTTGAACGAAAAAATAATACATCAACAAGTTTCAAAAGCAGATAAAAAAATTAATCGTCTTCGCTTAAATCTTCCTCGTTTACGGTATCGTCAACTTCTTCTCCGTCTTTTATGATCTTCTTTATCTTTTTCCGGTTTCCGTAATTGCTTAGAATCTTATTTCGTAATTTTGTTTCTAAGTATTGCTGCAAGTCCTCATCTGTCATTTCAATGTACATCGGGACAAAATTACCGGTGATTAAGAAACGATCGTATGCATTGGATACATAGTCGCGCTCCAAAAAGTCTTCTGAGTCAACCAATTCCAAAAATTCATCCACGGTATATTCATTGGTCAATACCTCTTGAACCACCATCGAAAGATTTGAGAGAATCAGGACATCTTCCTCATTCTCAATTTGACCTTTGAAATTAATAAAGGTGACATCCTTTCGTTCTTCCATATCGGTGGTCAACTCTGCTTTGTGTTCTTCCACATAGTTATTGACCAAACGCCGGAAATTGGATTTGATGTTTTTGATAAAGAATCGGTAGGTCATATGAATCAGGTCCAATGCATCTTCGTCTTTCATATCTTCAATCGCTGGGAATCCGATTCCAAGATAACGATCGAAGAGATCGCACATAAAACGGACAAATTTTGCATAGTATTCATCCAGCTCATCCTTTGTCTCCTCATCCTCCCGTTCTCTACAGTATTCATATTTGGTAATAAAAGATTGCACATAATCTTTTCGTTGGTATTCGGTTGGTACTTGAAATTGATTTTCAATTCCTTGCATCAATAAACTTAGTGGTGCGTCGGATAAAAATACTTCCCCATCCAGTTCGGAGGGTTCATAATCCGGTTCAAACATATTCATGGTTAGGTATCCCCCTTATACAAATTTAGGTCCTTTCGTCTTAACCTTAACTTCCAGTTCCTTTTTAACTGAAGAATTATTCCCATAAACACCATATTGACGTATACCACAAGTTGGAATACAACCGGTTCCATCACAAAGAGTACATTGACCGCAGAACGGAGGTCGTTTATTTGGGGTAGAAGGATTGTCTTGATTTAATTCATCGTCATATCCAGAGTTTTCATCCGGAATATAAGTTCCATATAACGGACAATCGGTATGCGGACACTCATTAAGCTGGTAACAGGTCTGTTCCGATTCTCCTCCTGTTGTAAAGTGTCCATTATACAATCCTCCAATATGCTTTACCGGATCAATGAATTCTTCAATGTGTCCACAGTTGCAACAGTGAAGTGCATATCCGTAAGGAACCCCTTTGTACATAATTGGAATCTTTCGTTTGTTTAAACTTCCACAGATTGGACACTTGTAACGAAATAATTCAATATCTCCAAATTCTCTCATTTGAGATTACCACCTTTCTAAATTTAATTCTCATTAGAAAACTGTCTCAGAAAGACAAAAAAAGAAGGGTGCTGTGATAGCCACCCATTCTTTTTTAATTCCTATTTTCTTCTGCCATTATTCCGGCGTCTGTTTTTGCTTTTGCTTTTCGCCGGATATGTTTTTCCAGTATTGGTTTTCACCTCCTCTTCTTCAATACTGGATTTCTGTGCAGTTTTCTTCTTTTCCTCAATGATTATATCCGTGATACGATCGCCAATATTGCGGATTATTGTCTGAATCTCTGGATACATCTTCACGATCACGGTATCCTTTGTAATCGGAAGAATTAAATCTCGATATGTCTCTTTTGCTTCTCCAAATTTTCCATCATCGATCATTGATTGTATCAACGCCATATTTACGTTAAACCTTCGGAGAAGCTGAACAGAATCTGATGAATTTTTCTCTGCATACTCTTTCACATTCTTATCTTTGACAATTGTATTATAATCGTTAATAAAAAGTGGAAGAGATGCTGACTGACCCATTAACAATGGGTACATATCATCATAGTATTTATCGGTATATCGAATTCCGGATAACTCTATGATATTATAAAATCTGCACCTGATTACATCCGTGATCTGTTCTTTATTATTATAGATCATAGATGCTAATGTTTCGATATCATCAATGATACGTTCATAATCACTGGTTGTAATTGCGTCCGTGTTTAACACGAATTCAATCAGGATTATCATATCTTCGATTGGAAATGCGATACTATATGCATTTTCTCGGTGCATATACTGAAATACATCAAGAGCAAATCTAATCATACTATTCGTGAATTCTTCCACTGGATAGTTTTTGATTGATGTACGAATATGATCATACTCTTCCAGTATATATTTTACGGTATCCAATTCGATATAATTGTCATTATAAAAATCATACAGATATAGGAGGATAGACCACGCATCTGCATCCTCTTCATTGTCAAAAATTTTCTGAATAGATGCACGATCTCCAATAGACATTTCACTAGGATGATCCATAAGGAGTCTCATGCTATTTGCAATAACTCCATATATGTTTTCCGGATTATTCAACCCAGGATATGTCTCTGAACCATTCATGATCATTACCATCTTCTGGATGATCTGGTTCTTGTTCTCCGTCTGCATATTTGTCTGCTCGGAAACTTCGATATCAGACTCATCCCCAGATTTAGAAGTTTCCTCGTAATTCTTTTCTCCATCAATGCATTCAGAAATCTCATATATATCACTCTCTTCTTTAATTTCTTCCTGTACTTCTGATTCTTCAGTCTCCTGAACATAACCATGTGTCGGTTCCTGATATTCTTCTGGAACTTCCTCCGGAACATGTTCTGATTCCTGGACAGTCTGTCCAGGTTCAATAGGTTCCTGATGTTTCGGCTCTTCTGGCACTTCGCAGAAATCCGAATTTTTCTGTTCGATGTCATCCGAGTCGTTGAGAGGTACATCATTATTTGTAATGACCTTTTCCATCTCATCAAGTGCTTTCTTTTTATGGTATAAGTGCATACCAACAGCACCTAGCAAACCACCTGATGCGAAACCCCCGATAAAGATACCTGCAGTTTTAGCTTTACTGCTAGTTGTCTGTCCCTGAACCTGTGTATTTGTTTTTCTCATATTACACCTCCGGGCTCTATCCGTCTCTTTGAACGGCTTCCACCACTTAAATTTTATTTTTTGCCGCTGCTGGAATTTTTAATTCCTCCCGGCTATTTAATTTTTCTATAAAGGAAGAACCATTCTGATTATGATTTACTTCCTTTTTCTACGAATATAATATATGCACAAAAATAAATAAAAATGCGCTTCGCATCCTCCAGATCATAGAAAAGTACAAAAAAATACGGTTGCAACTAATCTGTGATTGCTCCCGTATTTTTTGATGGACGCTTACTTAGTAAGCGTCTCATCGTCTGTTACATTTGCCTCCGTTTCTTCCTGCAATGGAAGATTAGAGTATATCACCTCCTTCATTTTCAGATTGTCACGGGTATAAATACCAGCTGCTGTTCCGGTTACAGCTCCAGCAGCTGTTCCTGCAGTGTTGAGAGCCTTCCGGTACCCTTCGGTAGCGGAAAGCCGGTTGCTCCTTCCCGCTACAAATTTTTTACCTTTTCTGAGTTCGTTAATGAACTCAGATTCTGTCATAGTCTTCTCTTTCGAGAAGCTATGACGCTTCACAGTCACTGTCTGCGGAACCACTTTTCCGTAGACGTTATCGATTGCTGATGCTCCGGCATGCACCAGTGCATTCGTGGTGGTGCCTACCGCGACACCGCTAATAACAGAGAGGCCGTCTATAGCTACCTCGTGTGCTGCTCCTTTCAGAGCATTTTTAACAACACTAAAATTAATTTTCTTCATATAATCCTCCGGGCTCTTGATATGATCTCCACCCATTTAATTTTTTTATTTGCCGCTGCTGGATCTTTTGATCCTCCCGGCTATTTAATTTTTATATAAAGGAAGAACCATGCTGAATCTGATTTACTTCCTTTTTGTCACGAAAATTGTATATAAGTATGCAATCCTATTTTACGGATAAATGCTTCCTACAATTTTGGGGACATTTTAATAAAATGAGGTGATACGATGGTACGAGTTGCAAAAATCAAATTCGTAGAAATTTATGCAGGACAAGATGACGTGTATGTGGTATACAATACGAAAAAACCGTTCTCCGATGGGCATACACACGTAAAGAATTTTAATACTGCAAAATATTTAGCGAATTTAATTGTGCGCCAGCAGATACCAAGAAACTGTAAAAGTACTTATCTATTGGAATCGTTTATCCGTCTGGAAACAAATCCAAAACGAATTCATGAGACTATGCAGATCATACAAAAACAAACAGAAAAGAAGAGAAGACATTAATCGGTCTTCTCTTCTTTCTTTTCCTCTTTATCCGGTTTTACTTTTGGATCCGGTGAAAAATTCTTATTGAACGTTTTGCCTATTTTGTTTGTATATTCCATAAAACCTTTTGTTTGCTCTATGGAAACACATGCCCAAAAATCATTAGACTCATCCGTAAAATTTTGGATATTTAGTGCACAATATAAATATTGACATGCACGATCGTAGGAATCATTAATATCGTCATAAAATTGATCGATAAATTTATCACAACCATCATTTTTATAATGATCTGCTATCTTGTATAGAGCAGTGTCATACCAAAGAAGAAAACATTCATTGTACCACGATACAAATACACTTATCAACTGTGCATATGCACAATCCCATGTTAATTTGGAGTTATTGGCAAGTTCATTCTTAATGATATCCGTCATCATGAGTTTATCTAGGATAACAAGTCTGAACAAATTATCATAAAATAAAAAGTACAGATTTGTCTTGTCATCTAAATCAATTCCAGTAATGGAACGCATGTAACAAACCTCATAGCATAACAACGTATCTGTGATGGAATTCCTTATGCGAATAAATCTGCTTGGGTTGTTATCAATACGTAGTAAAACGGTGTCGTCAATATTGACACGAGAAATTAAATTTGAATATAGTGTATCCTTGCTCAAATTAATCATAGGAGATAATTCTGGAGATGCGTCCTTTTTCTCATAACAGGACACTTCCATGTCTGCCATGATACAATTAAGAGTCTTTATTGTATTTCTGGCAATTGTAGTTAATGTCGATAACCTTGAATCATCCGCTGTATATTTATGATGGATATACGATTGATGATTCCATTCACGAAGGGCATACTGGTTTAAAGTTTCATTCTCAGATTTTTTTCTTTCCATGTTTTTATTTCCTTTCTTCTTTAGATTTCAATTGGATCCGTGAGTCCACGGAATTTAATTTTTGGATTAAGAATCACTTTATAGGACGAAAATACAACATCCCCATTAAAGTGAAGCCGATCTACGATGTTGTTTACTTGATTTGAAATATCCGTCATAATTTTATCCGGATCGATTGCACTGAATGAATTCGCTAACACGATCAGATCTGGCATAAAAAGTCCTCGCTCGTTATCCAATAAGTATTTTGATTCTTCTTTCCGATACTCTTTCAAATCTTCGAGAAATGTTTTGAAGATCTGAATACTCCCATCATCTTTCAATGAAGTATCACTAATGATAAACTGCTTCCCCCATCGCTTATCATCTGATTCTTTGATTAACTTACGAAGTTTTGTCGTCCCACAACTTCCAAACGTTGCATTGAAGATTAACGTTGGCCCTTTTAAGTAAAATACATTTTCGGGCGAATCTTCATTTGTTTTTAACAATCTCTTTTCTGGATATTTTTCGGATACCGTAAATTCCATTTTCGATTTGGTTGGAAGATGTTCATAGGTTGTATTATTACCATCTTTGTAAGATAGGATTGGGTAATATACCGTATCCCCTTGAATGGTAAAAGACGTCATTTCAACATGTCCGGTGTAGAACATTTTTTGCACCACCCTTTCTTTTGAATAAATATAAAAAAGAATGTCCTGTGTGATGTTTGATAGAAGGGGAATCTATACACACAGGACATTCTCTACATGGAGAGAACCTTATGGTTTGGGAGAATGATTAAGGTTCTCCGTAGGAAGAAAAATGCTTACGTCAAACGAGCCGGCATAGATCTTTTCAACTCGTTTGCACATAGATAATATATCACTATCTTCCATTTATTTTTTCGTTTTCTTTGGTGGTTCTAAGATAGCTCCCAGTTCGTTGTAATCTTTGACCACGTTAAACTCACTTGGGTCCATCTGGTATCGGAGTTTTAGAGATTCCTTTAAGTGAACCTCTTCTTCCCAAGGTTGTTTGGTAAATTCTTCTTCCGGATACGTTTCCGGGATATCGTTTTCCATTGCCCCACAGGTTGCAAAGTGATACAAGTCAATCTTTTGACTCTTTGTAACTGAGAAGTATTCATTCAAAAGACCCGTATCACGAGCTACAATCATTCGTCTGATTGGATCAAACTTCCGGAACATATACTTGATTCCCGGATCAATGATTGCGATGATGTTAAGGATGTCGCCATCGAAGTCAGCATTTAAACCAGGAAGGATGGACAAAGGAACTGATAAGCAGTAATCACTACTGCTTCGTTTTACCCTACGTACTTTCATCAGAAGCATGGAATAGTAGTTTCATTTAAGTAGACTATATCTTCACTTATGTGCCTCGCGCTTCGAGTTTCCCCTACTTGTAAAACCTAGTCGTTGATCTTTACTATATTAGTCTTAGAGGCTGATTGTCCCATACAAATTCATTGTTACACTTTGGTAGAATTTGCGTATCAGGAGTTCCAGCAATTCACAGAGGTTTAACAACGCCAAACGTACTATTAGCGTTGGATTACGATTGATCAAGATACCGATGTCGTCGTGTTCGACAATCATCTGCATGATCTCGTAAACTTGTTCGTTAAAGACGAACGATGATTCCCATATTGCTTCTGCTTTTGAGTATGTAATGTCTTTGTAGATCTTTAAATAACTGATGATCTTTGCTTTGAATAATTCACGGAATGTATGGTAACTCAAGTCGATTTCGTCGTCACGAAGACTTGGGTCTGGCACAATAACATTTCGTGCAGTATAATTGCTTTAGACTATATCTTCACTTATGTGCCTCGCGCTTCAGGATTTCTCCCTACTTGTAAAACCTAGTCGTTGATCTTTACTATATTAGTCTTAGAGGCTGATTGTCCCATACAAATTCATTGTTACACTTTGGTAGAATTTGCGTATCAGGAGTTCCAGCAATTCACAGAGGTTTAAGGTCACCCAATTATACTCAAGTGACCCTCCAAGAAGCATGTCACGGATGATACCATCTTTTCCGTGCATGGATTCAAAGTCATAGTCCCATAACTTATTGACTTTGATCTGGAGTCTCATCATAAAGAATCCCCATTCAATTGGATCACAGGTCTCCAACTGTTCACAGATACGGAAAATCGGATTGATTAACTTATCTGCGCCTTGATAGTAGAAAGTATCCTGTGTCAATGACTGGGGTCTTAATAAAGTGGAATAAACAGGAATGTGTTTTGCAAACACGGCATCCTTTTGTTCCAACAGCATATCAAACGTAGCAGCCTTATTTTTCTTATTTGGCTGCTTTTTGTAATAATTTAAGATTTCCTCGTATCGTTCTTTAAACTCCTGAAGACCAATTCCATAGAATGGATGTCTTGGAGTAAAATCCAGATCGTCAACGGTTACACGACTTCGATTTCCATTGGTGTCCACTTTCGTCTTCCAATAGACAATTTCTGCGAAGTCTTTTCCAATTGCTTTTGCTAAGATACGGAAGTATAATGGCTGAATAACAAACGCATCTCCAGGTACTGTGATGTATCCACAGATGTTGATGTTACTTTCCTTATACTCTACCTTTCCGTTACAGAATGGACATATCTCCCCTTCATACTGTCTGGATTTTGTTCTTCCACATTGACAACGGAATCGTTCTACGTAATCCTGTTCGTCTCCATAAGTGCTGCCATACAAAGGCGACTGTGCCCCGTATAACGTACGCTCTTTGGATCCATCCATGGAGATTACGACTGGTTCTGTAATTTTGAACCCGATTCCATTCATCATGTCTACATAAAATTGGGTATCCCAATTAAGTCGATACAAAACCGTTCTTTTTCTTCCCATGATGCATGTGTCCTTTCTCTTTTTGATACATTTTCGCGAAAAAATATCAATCACCTACATAACTTTTGGAGGTGAAGCAAACATATAATATATCACGATTCCAAAAAGGTGATTAACCATTTGTGGCCAAAAAAATACAAAACAAGTGTAATTGAAAATTTTTCATGCATCAAACAAATATCTAATGGAGAGTGATATGTACTCTCCATTAGATATAATCGTGTTCTATGCAAAAATTGCTTCGAAGTCACGATTCAAAAAGTGTTCCGATTCTTTCAATAGCTGATCAAATCGAAATACTTTCTGTGCCTCGATCGTACGAGGTTCCTTATTTCCATTGGTACACAGTGTCGGAACTGTGTACAATGTACATAAAGTGTACTTCATAAAGTTCACCTTCTTTCATTATGTTTATCTATGAAGATATTACGTAAATGAAGGAAGGTGTTCTTTATTTGTTATCACGTTTCCTTAAATCACTCATTTCCATTTTTATCATCCTTTCCTTTTAAGTCATACATTTTTTCCGGAAGTTCTCTTCCAGATTTCTTACCAGTTGCCCACGGCATCTTCTTATTGAGTTTCTTTTTCTTCTTCTGAATTCGTTTCTTTTCGTTTAACGGTTTTCCTTCTTCTGCACGCTCTAACTTAAACTGATATTGCTCTTTGTAAAGATTGATCGCTTTTACAATGTAGTCAATCTCATCGTGTTCCACAACGGATTCCGATGCAGCAGAACGTACGATGTTGATGATTGCGTTTGCATCGTGACGGGTTAAGAAGATTCGTTTGTAGCATTCATGTTCCGCTACCAGATTCATAGCATTCAACTTGTCTTTTGGATATCCGTTTTGTAACAATGCATAATGAATATCCTGTTTCAATTTCTCTGGACTTTTGTTTTCCGTATCAATCGTCACGTTATTGGTATAGGAAATCAGAATGAACCACCCGTTCTTTTCATGTTTTCCTCTGGTGATGTTAACCCATGGATACTCGGTGCTTTGTAATGCGTCAATAACCTTGTCGATTTGTTTTACCTGACGCATGAAGTTTTTGATATTATTATTTTGCATAATATCTTCCCCTTTCTATCTTTTAATCCAAAGAGATAATATATGAATACAGTTTCTATTCGCTTTTTGGTAAAAACAGTTACGTAAGAGGAAATCTCACGAAAGGAAGGTGAAAGACGCCGTGAGAACCAATAAATGTATTGATGATCTTGGATACGTTTATATGGCTGAGTCTTGTGGAGATGAGATTTGGTCCATAGGAGATGTCAAGGTTTACGATAAACACGGAGTATTTTTTGTAGAATTTGACGCTGTCTTACAGTCGTTTGATGTAAAGAACCGAAATCAGAGATACTATACCGCAGACAACGTTTGGTCCGCGATTCAGACTCCGAAAATTCAGGCACTGCTTGCAGACAATGCTTGGTTTGGAGAACAGAATCATCCTACACAGGAATTCCAGTCTGCGAAATTAACCCCAGAACGTATTCGTGACGTATGGTTGCCAAATCGTTCTCATAAGATTATGAGACCAAGAGTAGAAGGAAACTTATTAAAGGCACATATTCAGACCTGTTCTGGTACCTCTGTCGGAGTAGGATTTGCAAAAGAAATTATTCAGGGTATGGTTCCGCGATTTAGCTGCCGTTCCATTGCGAGTCTTAAGATGATTAATGGAAAACCCACCGTCGTAATACGGTATCTGATTACCTACGACTGGGTGGTATTCCCTTCTCATGAAGAAGCTGGCTTAATTGGAAAACTGGCACCTCTTACGGAATCCGTAAATGAAAAAGTAGATGCAAGCATTACACCAGAAGACGTAATGATCCCGTTGAATGAGATTCTGACTTTGGTTGGAACAAAAGATGTGAATACCGAGATCTTGATGGAAAGCTTCGATCTTGACATGAACAACTTAGTTGGCATCACCGAAGACCATACACATTCCATTCTCGTTGGAAAAGACAAAACCATTTATGCGAAGATTGATCCACAGATCAAACATGAGGTTGACGACTTCTTCGCGTCATTCAAATAAAAAAATCAGGTACTAGACGTTAAATCTAGTACCTGAAAAATTTTGTGTTCTATAAATAAACAAGTCGTTGTCCAACATCTTCACTGCTATTATCATCCTCAGTATATTTATTTCCGTAATATTTAAACATTCCTGCATAATTCTTATTGGTATAATGGCCTCCAATCCGCAAGAACGTTGGACCTGAACTACTAATATTATATGGGAATACTGTATAATCACAGAAATAAGTTGAACAATCATATCCGTTAACATTATATGGGAAAAATCCGAGAGTATTTTCTCCAAATACATCACTAAGTACTCCTGTGTTCATATACAGACCACTAAGAGCTGATTTCCCACGGTTTGTGTACTTTGATGAATCATTAAATCCGCTAGCATATGTGGTAGTGTAGATATCATAATTTTTATCTACATATAAACCGTCCATTACAACAAATAAATTTCCCCATACATCCTCAATTCCAAATAATTTGATATGATCATTATTTGTTGAATATGATGGATACTCGTTATTCGTTCCATATATCAATCCTTTTGTATTACTATATCCAGTATTTGTTGGTGATTGTGTTTGTGCATAGCAATATCCATATCCAACACAATTTTGAGAATTTAAGTTTCCTTTAAATTGCAATAGATACATACATTGTATATACATATGCTGGTAAAATCCTAACGTTACGTATCCGGTTCCATTTCGACGTGCGCATGTTCTAAATGTGTCAAGTGATGTATAATATGTCGGAAGTTTTCCAGATAAACTCCGAAGATATCCACTATTATTATATCCAAGATATGCTCCAATATAAAAATAATTTTTAGAAGTTGTTCCATTTGTATGCGCATTGTATGAATATCCGCTCACATTATCTTCTTTTGTCATCGACACAGTAATTGTAGTACCAGATTTACTGATCTTAATGCCTCTACGTGGAAACTCGATCATCACATCCCCGGCATTTCCAGAAGTAATATCTGCGGATCTTCCATCTATAAATTTTGTATAATCGTTAGGATTTAAATAGCCAACCACTTGACCGTTTTTGAATAAGCATGGTTTGTAACCGAAGAACTCCTGCCATTGAGTAATAGCGTCCGATGTTTTTCCATAAGGCATACCAACTGCATCATCTAAATAAGTTCCATAACCTGGTGTTTGTGTAATGTTAAACTGTACAGTCATGGTATTCTTTTCTCTACCACCCATACTTCTCCAGTCTCTCCATAAAAGGATACTCTTTGTTAATCCATCCATTAGAATTTACCTCTCGATATTAATACAATTGGTATATTTACTGTGGGTTTCTTTCCATATGCTTTTATGGTTAAATTACCATTACTAAGAGTACATGGACCTCCCATTAGGTTTAAAAAAGCTAAATTCTGAGCATCACTACAACTAGGATCCTGTACAATCTCAAATGCAGTAGGATCTGTATAAGAGGTCCCAACATTAATCGTATAGGTGAATGGTGCTGATGTTCCAGACCATCTTGATGCATATAAAGTAGTATTAATTATCTTGCTATACTATAAAGTGAATAAATCTACCACCTGTCTAATTACAGGTGGTAGATTCTTTTGTTTAGTAGTATAGCAAATGTTTGTATATAACTTTAAATGCTCGTGATTGGGTAGCTTCTATTTACCCAGATAAACCATTAGAATATCAAATTAATGTGGGATCTCAATACACGGATCCAATAGCTTTTGAGATTGTACCGAATCCAAATAATAATGATGAACAAAATAGAGCTTTTATCGCTTTGAATGGTGGTCCAGGTACACTTTCTAATGGTAATCTTATCATAAAAGCATATGGGAAGAAACCGACGGTAGATATTCCGATAGTACTTATTATAAGAGGTGAAATCTAATATGGAAGGGTTACAAAAGAGTATTTTAATATGGAGAAATCGAAGAAGTAATCCTGGAAACCAGTATAAAACAATGACTATTCAGTTTAATATTACAGAAACTCCAGGGTATGGAACGTATTTAGACGATGCAGCTGGGATGCCTTATGGAAAAACGTCAGAAGCCATTTCTACTTGGCAAGAATTCTTTGGATACAAACCTTGTTTATTTAAAGATGGAAAAGTTGTTGGATACTTGAATCCAAACGATTATTCGAAGTTTGAAAATGGCACATCCGCAGATATCACGTCTGGAAATGCTGGTGACGTGATGGTGGAGTTTCCGAGACGTGGAATTAAGATTTCTAAATACGGTACAACAATCACGGTATCTATGACAAATAATCCAAATGCATACGGGTATTCGTACTTAGCACATTCAAGAGGATCAGAGAAAAAAGATTATTTCTATATTGGAGCATATATAGGATACACTAAATCCAATAATAATATAGTAAAACTATATAGTTTGAGCGGAGTTACTGATTGGAATGGTGGTCTTAATATAGGATATGATATGTTTTTTGATCAAGTTCGCACAGCAACAAAAAATAAAGGTTCTGGATATATGCAACTTGGTTTTTATCAATTCTTATATTTACAATGTATGTACTTGTTGCAATTTAAAGGAAATTTAAATTCTCAGGAAATGGTTGGATATGGCTGGGATAGCAAACTGATAAGCTATGGAGATTACTCATATCATACAACAGGTTCAACAAATACATATGGTATGATATATGGAAAGCCTGACGATAACTATGAATATACAAAAATATTTGGTATTGAAGATTTATGGTCACAAAGTTACTGTTTTCCACTTGAAAATATCTACATATCTTCACCATATAATGCATATATAAGTACGGATAATTCTAATTTTAATAATTCAGCTTATGGATATTCTTCAATAGGAATATCATTAGGTACTGGATCTAGTAGTGGAATAATAACAAATGTATATGGTGATAATAATCTTGGGTTTTTCCCAATTTCAGTTAAAAGTAGAGACGGTTCCAGAAAAATTTGCACATATTTTTGTGATTCGGGTACTACATATGGAACATCGTCGGAATATGAAGTAATATCTATAAGTGGTGATGTATCGAACGGAGGAACTGGAATTTTTGATATGAGCGCCAGTGTGTTATCAACAGGCGGTCGTAACTTATGTAGTAGACTTTCATATGTATAATGAAACATAAAGCTGAGCCCAAATATTTGAAAATTCAAATAAAATATGTCTAAAACCGTCTAAACTAATTAGACAGGTGGTAGATTCTTTTTCTTAGTAGTATAGCAACTAATTATAAGTCTGGTTGCAGACTATTGTATCTATAAATTACAAAAAAAGAAAGGGTACAGGAGATTCCTGTACCCTTTGTCTTATTTCTTTTCTTTGTCACTGGTATCGTCGTCGTTGAAGTAATCTTCTGTATCCACAACGATTTCCATGTGACCTTCTCTGGATGTACCGTAGCATTTCATATTATCATTTTCCTGTTGTAGTTCGTACATCATGGCATAGTAGTCTTCCGGATTGTCAAACTGTAAACAGATGAAAGGTGTTCCTTTCTTATCGTAATATGCTTTTAAGTCTTTTTGTAAGTTGTATAGAAAGTCTCCAACCTCTGCACTATCATTGAAATAGAGTCCTTTAATATTTCCCCAAGGCGAGAGCAATCCATTTCGTCCTGGGTCGGAATTTCCCGTTAAACGTCATATATTACTATATCACACAGACTATATCTTCATCTCTATAAAGAGAGCCTACCGTTTCGGATTTCTCCTACTTGCATAGCCTAGTCGTTGATCATTACGTATAGTCTTAGAATGCTGATGATCTCTACCTTATGAATTATTACACTCTGGTATCATAAGTCTAACAAGATTTCCCAGCTGATTAGATAGGTTTTTCCAATCACTTACGTGATTTCGGTGCCGAAACTCAACACACAAGAACATCAATATTTCCAATGAAAGAAGGATGAATACTACGATACCTGCTTCCTACGTTATTTCCATTTTTGTTTCCTAAAGATTGTGGTCCTTTTGTCGTTCTTCATGTATATCTCTATATATGGCTGACTATATCTTTACTTAAAGTACCTCCCATTTCAGGATTTCTCCCTACTTGTAAAACCTAGTCGATGATGGTTACTATTAAGTCTTCCATGCGGATTGTCTCTATTGCTTAAATTGTTACACTTTGGTATTAAGCACATAACAAGAGTTCCCCGCTGTAAAAGAGGTTTTGATTCACCGCAAAAGTCCAGTGAATTTAAATTTCTTAAAGAAATTCATATCGTTGACACTATCGTCAAACGATAACAGACCAGATTGAAACAGCTTTGTAATTAACAAATCTCCAGGCCATTTGAATAACTCTTTGTAGTTTTCAATGGTTGCTTTATCCCCAAGAGAAATCAATCGATTCAGTCGATAGGAAAACTCCATGGTAAGAAGAGATGCTGCTGTTTCGTTGCATCTGAGTCGTTTGTTCTCCAAGGATAGATTGTCCTTTAAGCGGAGCGTATTATACTCCTGACAAATCCAACGAAGGAGTGTATAAATATTCTTTTTGTGATATTGATACAATTTCAATACACGGGTTGTGGTATCGTCAAGAAGACGATTGAAGAATTTCAAGGTATCTTTTCCTTTATCCAAGTTTGGTGGATTTACGATTCGTTTGATCCACTGGTTTCCATCTTCCAGTTGTGGAACGGTTGTACGATTGGTTGCAACCGTCATAATTCCACCTACTACAGATTGCACATATGGATATTTCTGAAATGCCCATTCCAAAACCTCCAGATAACATTTTCCAGAAATCTTAAAATAGATGCAATCTGGATCTGGATTTTCCGGATAGCTGTCCAGCGGCTGAATCACGTTGGATACCTGCATTTCGTCTAATGCTTCTGTGATTCCTTTGCTCATATAAAAGAGTACCACCGGAACCTCTTTGTAAAAGACAATGATGTAGTATACCGGAACGTGATAGTTTCGTCCTTCCACATCTGCAACAACTTCTTCCGTCTTCTTTGCAGCTGCATCTGGATCTTCGTTTACCAATACTTCAGCCGCTTCAGATATCTCTACTGGTATCTCTGCCTGGACAGGAGAGATGTTTACCGGGATACGTTTTACACTTACCGGCATCAATGACTTCAATGTAACTGATTGGCTCGAGGTATATGTAGACTTTTCGACCATCTGGTAAATCATATAATACTTTTTACCCTTTATGTAAAGGTACCCGTCTTCATCTTGGAGCGGAATCAACATCGCTTTGGTAATTGGATACACGTGTTCGAAGGTATTACCGGATTCCGGATCTTTTTCCTTTACGGTAATCTCGATGTGTGTGGTTAATTTTCCAAAGCGATCATCATCTACGAACTTGTAATCGTAACGTTCGTTTTTCTTACGTTTCTTCTCACGTTTAAAGATATGCTTGTTGATTTCAATGGAACTTTCTTCTTCCGTATAATCGAAACCAACAATTTTGATATTTGGAACCACTTCCAGTGATTTCCAGGATTCTTTCACAAATTCTACCAAAGGTGGATCTGCTTCTTTTGTCATCAACGCATAGTTTAGATGACGTTCAAAAGCACAATCTTTGGTATACTCGGAAAGGTATTTTCTCATGTTGTAGTAACCTCCTCTTACTTTCTTTATACAAGATTGTGGTTTGAAAACTAGCTTAACAGAATCACATAGTAAGTTCTTTTATTTCAATCCCATACTTTTCACCTAACGGGCTATTCGTAGCATCCAATACAGATATTTTATCTTCTGCAGTATTTCCACCCATCAGAATTGTCTTTCTTGTAATTTCCGTAACCTGTATATCTTTAAAATGCGGATCTGTTGGATCACTGTGTAAGAGATACGCAAACATATAGGAATATTGGGTATCTTTCACAAAATCCCAGACTTCTTTGTCTACAATATTGATGGTTTTATCGATCTTATACCGGTTGATAAAAGGCTCCATTACCTTTTCCAATTCAGTGTTCAAAATCGTTCGATCGTGAAGATGTAAGGCATATGACGTATATGGTTTCCATCCCGGAAATTCCTCTAACATTTCGGAGTCTATAGAAAAATTTCTTTTATTGATGTTTCCACGAATACTAGGTCCTTTATCATATCTCGTATCGATATTATCGATACCTCGGATCAGATTCACGAGATTATTGATATCTGGAAAATCGTTTCGGTAAGATGGAATCAAGACATCAATATAATTCTTTTCATAAAACTTCCATAATTTTTTCCTCCGCAGTACAGAATTGCACATAATAATTCCGTAATCGGTTAAATTACGAAACGTATGTACCGTATCGTTGTACCAACTCACCAGATGGTAGTAAGGCCTTGTTTTAATAGGATCTTTCATTTTTGTGTCCTCCTTAAATAAAGATTTTTTCTATGCGTACAGATAATATATCGGTAAGATAAAATTGTAGGGAACGATACTAAGTATCGTTCCCATTATATCTTATTTTTTACATTCCGGCATTTTCATCGTCCTTTCTTTTTATATTAAGTGATTATCAAATCCAAAATAGAATAAAAAAAGAAGGGTTCCAAGAACGGGACCCTTCTCTTAGTTTTAGTACACCATAGTGCGCAGCTTATCCGCAAGGACTGAATCATTGCATCCGCTTGCCTGTGGATGACCGCCACCACCGAGTAATTTTGCAATTACGGAAACATCCAGGTCACTGTTTGATCTAAAGGATACCGTAGCGTCGGATGGTTTTTTGGAAATACATACAAGCATATATCCAGTCCAATCCTGCATCACATCATTGAAGATTAAAGAAGCATTTCCCATTTCCGGGAAGGTAACCAGAATTGCTTTTGTATAAGTACCAGACTCATATTCCAGATCCGGATATACTTCTTTTAAGACATCTTCAAAATTAAATTCGAATGCTTCTTCCGACATCTTATCCACAGCCTTATCATGAAGCATATGACCTGTTCGTGTTGCTTCCTGAATTTCTACCGGTATAGTCCACAGGAAGAATATATTTTCATTTAGGAACAAATTCTTGTAATGATCGAGCATGATCGTAATGATCTTTTCCATCGGCATTGTGTATAATGAATATGCAAAGTCTTTTTCATGCCCATGATTATACTCTGGATGATCTCTCCACTCAAATGTATCCCATTGAGAAATGTCATCGATAAGATTCTCTAAACAGGAGCGTATCCTAATATAGTTTTCTCCATTTTTTAATGATGACGGATAGACGTCTACAAGAGCAATCCAGATTGCTTCCATGACGAGTTTTGCTGCAGAGATTCTTGTCTCCGGTTTCATAGTACAGATGGAGCATGGGTCAAGATCCATATTATCCTCATCGTTCAGCATAAAGTATTTATCTGTAATATAATCTTTCCATTTTTTGTAATTTCCGGCAGTGGAAACGGTCATGTAGTATCCGGATAAATAATCCGTTTCATCAGAAAAATTATACCGTTTGTATTCATCCTCTTCTGCGATTTTATCTACGCATGGATTTGTTTTGTGATGATCTACGTAGAGAAATTGGATGCAATCTGTATGTTTCCAATTCGTTGAAACCGCAACGTTTGTAATTGTGAAGATATTTCTCTCAAATGCATTCTTCCGATACCGGATCCCGAATAATCTATTAATTGCCTGGTTCATAACTTCCGGACTTACAAAAATATCAGAAACAATGAGTCTCTTCGGGTTTACCCCATATACAGCATAAAAGAATTCACATGCTGCAATCACAACATCTTCAGAGCAGTACTCTGGTGCATAAATTGTGATTACCTGAGATCTCGCACAATCTTCCTGATTTTTCACGATTTTCATATTTTCAACCGTAACCAACGTGTTTACGGCTAATGCACAGCCGAGTGCATCAGCATCATTATGAGTAATATGAAGGGTCATATTTAACGGATCTTCAACATAATCTGCTCTGCTGAAGAATTCATGAAATCCTGCGACCACTTTCTGAATCGCAGATGGGTTTAATTTTTTTACTAAATCAAATAAGATGTTATTAATCATTTTTTGTGTCCTCCCTATTCGTGTTTTATTTTAAAAGTTTTAAATCATATAGCATGACAATCAGCCTTTCCACAAGACAGCCATATGATTTTTTGTAGTCCCCACAGAAGTAGAACGCATCTGCTGTCTCCATCTGCTGGATACTTGCTCCAAGATGCCAGAGTCTTCCAGCATCTTTTGGAGCATTGTCATGATGGTAGTTGTCAATCAGAGTAATGTCGTTACCGTAGGTCGCTTTTAAATATTTAAGTGCATCAGATCTGATTGTTTCTACCTCTTCATCGGTCTTTCCGTGCATTGGATGGGATACGAATACTTTCATTTGTGCGCCCCTCCTAAAATGTAAATCGGTATCCAACCTTGGTGACTTCGTTGGATCCTTGTTCAATGATTCCCTCTTCTTCCAGAGTTCTCATAGATTCTTTTGCATCGAATTTGGAAATCTCCAATTCATCTGCAATTTTAGAAACGGATACTTTCATAAATCCGTTTCTGGTATCATTGCGATAGTACAACTCCTGATGTTTCTCATTGATTCCATCCAGCTTTGTTAAAAGCAGCATTGCAACACGTAAATCTTTTTTGGACAGATTTTTGTTGCAAACCACTTTTCTTAAAAATGCATCACGAGGAACCGTGAAGCATGTTTGCTGTTGATACACACTACTGCGTGCCATCTTATCAACCTTCCTTTCTTATAGATTCTTTTAAATAATATATCAATAGTTAAAAACTAAGATATACGAAAGGAGAAATAGATTCACCTACATACTCATCGACATCTCGAAGAAACGTTATTTCCATCATATCGTCATTGAAATCATGCTTGATAAAATCCTTCCCTTTTGCAAAGGTAACATTATCGGTTGATAAATCCACTCCAGATATTGATTTTAAAACCGACCGGAACTTTTCAGTGTGATCTCTTAATCCCGCGATGAGATCTCCTTTGGATACCGATCGATTCATCGGATATCGAATTTGTTTCAATTCTAATAACGATGCAAGATCAATCATAAGTTCCAATTCAAGTACTCCATGTTCGATCCGATAGCGCCGGAACATGTCATCTCCTGGTCCAATGACAAACTGTCGATTGAGTTTATTAAAAAACGGAAGTGGATTGTCCAGAGAGCTTTTCGTGACAACATAGCGGTAGTCTAGGATTCGTTTGTAGTCGTTTGTCAACTTTTGCAATTGATCGTATATCTCTTTAAAAGAAACTCTGGTGGTCCCATAATCATCATATAAGATCTCTTTGTGCCGGACGATTTTATTGGATCTTGGAAAATATGGAGATAATGTTTCGTACACTTGTATGACATTTTTGGCGAGACTTAATACATACAAGACGATGTTCTCATTTGGAACCAAGTACGGTTTCCAAGATTCCTCTTCCAGGATATTTAGACATATCAACGACTGATAATGCATCAGTGGTATAATGTCAGGAATGCGATTGATCCAGGATCGTTCATTAAGTATATACCGCCCTATACTCGAATCAAACGCAGATCCTGTATTCATGACTATATTACAGAGAGTCTTTAATCGACTCCCTGTATATTTCTGTATTCGTTTTCGATACGTTTTTACCCCATATATTCCTCGCTCCAATTCATTCATATACTGAATCTCAGCTAAGGGCAAATACGGATTAAACGTTGGGTTCATTCACATTCCCCTTTCTTACGATGGCCAAATCCTTTAAATGATAGGATGGATTTCCATTCTCCTTCAAATGTGGATTTGCTAATATGGGCAGCCCGATAACCCCAAATGAATGTCGCAAATTTGGAATCCCTCATGATGGATATGGAATCTCCGAATCGTTCCATCAATATTTCATATTTTTGATTGGAAGTCTGGTCGAAGATTTCCTGATAGTGATCCAGGTGATTGGATGTTCTCTCACTGAAGTCATAATAAATTTGACAAGCGAGAATATAATCCTGCATAAATTCACACCACCAGTAATCGATGATGGTATAGAACAATTCGACGTCTTTTTCTGTCAGTGCACACCATAACGCTGCAATCATATAATCGCAAGTGTTTTCATACAGACTTGACAAATTGTATTCTGGTTTGCGAACCGATGCACCGATAATTGTCGATCGCATATTCGTATAGAGGACATCAAGTCGTTCAAAAATGTCAAGGAATCTTGGTTGATCAAATACACCTGTATCACAAATATTAATCAAGGTTCCAAATGGATCTCTATATAGTACGTCGAGTTTATCCGCATATCTCCGGAGTATCATTTCCGCAGCGGAATGTCCTTGATTTTCCATAATACAAATCATGGATTGATAAGTAGAGGACAAAAAATCTGTTCTAAAGATTGGATTTGTTTCAAGATTTGGAACCACCGTATCGGTGATTGTTCTTGTACCCCGTACCGTACGAAGAATCTGATCCTCCATCAGTGAGGATTCTTTTTCATTTGATGAACCAGCCTTCGGATTCTTCCCAAACAAAATATTTTTTATTTTTTGAAAGAACCCGGGTTTGCAGGTATCATCCATAAATTTTAGTATAGACTCAATGTCTTCTATCGCTTTATTTTCGTACTCGTACATTTTATTTTACCCCCTTTTCGAAATTTGGATAGACATTCTCGCCAGATTCAATTGTCTGGCACATAATGTCATAGTACGGGTATGAACATGTTCCATCCGGCTGAATCCCGAATCCGTAGAAAAATTTAATTTCAGACGGATTATCATATGCCCAATCAAGCATTGATTCAATGTCAGAATGTATCATAGCGTCTCGTTTTGCAGAGGAATCATCGTATACTTTTTGGCATACCTGATACACATTTGTAAACGAATTTACGTCATGACCCTTTGACGCATCCGATTTTACAATGCAGTCGATGTAGCACATGACAGTTTTTGCATAATATGCATCAATGGTAGCATATAATGCAGATGGATCTGTTCTATACGTGGCATAAATAAGACCCATCACGAAATCAATCACATCAGTGAATCCAGTACCTATCTCATAACCATGATTGGTCTGATCGATGGATGCATCCAGAAATGCCTGTCCAGTACTTAGGATTTTCTTGCTGATTTTGCAGATCTCAATGATGCCATCAATATATCGATCTGACTTTAACCAGGATAATTTTCCATCAAGCTCTTTCTCAATCGACCAGGAAAAACATTTGGTCAAATAAATGTATAGGTCGATATCACTACATAAGAGCGTATCACGTGTTTTATTAAACACCAGATCAAACATGCTGACATGTTTGTGTTCGTTGATTGTAATCACCAACGAGTATAAGTACGATAAGTAACAAGGATGAAGCATAATGTTTCTATCTGGAGAAACAAAAAGTTCATCTTTGTACGGATGTGATCGATCGATTGCATACTCAATCCGTTTTATCAATTCCTGAGTGAATTGGTCACCCATATTAGCGGTAAAACGATTGACACGCATCTGTGTTTTGCAACCAAAAATTGCCTTTGGTGCCAACGTATTCATCAATTCGTTCACCGCAAAGTTATACTCTTCCCTTACATCCATTTTTTCATTTGTCATATCAACGACCTCCTTATTAAGTTTTGTATTTTCAATATTCAGTTGTCACCGAGATAATATATGAATATTAGTAGGCATTCTTACCATTAAATAGAAAATGGTAAGAATGCGATCATTATTTATACAAAACGTAATGGATGCCTTCCATAGCACGGGTAACTGCCGTATAATGAAGTCTTCGTTTCATATCCGATCCCCATAAAGAAGGATCGTCTTCCAAAAAGAGGACATTCGGGTATTGCGAACCTTGAGAAGAGTGTACGGTGATAGCATACGCAAACTCAATTTTATTTAAATAGCGTTCTCCGATCTTATCATTCTCATCTAATTCTTCATCTTGGGAAAATAAATGCCGGTAACTGATTGGTACGTTTAGGAATGGTTTGTTAACGAAATCTGGAAGAAAACTCACCTTTAACGTTTTTCCATTAAAGGATGACATATCCACATCTTCCAATGTTCCAGTTAATCCATTGGTGAAGTAAATTCCACCCCCAATACTAAGATCCCAATTGTTTTTCCGACATATGACTTTTTCTCCAATATAGGGTTTTTCTAAGTTCGGCAAACGTTTTAATTCTTTCCGGTAGTACTGATTCACCGAGTTTCGAATGGTGTTTCGCTCGGTCAATACGATATCCGCATGTTTTAACAGATAATCGTTTAAATCTTCTTGACGGATCACCGCGGATTTTCCATAAATGCCAGGAGATAATCGGTATCCTTTCAAGATTTGTTGGGACAACCAGACAATTGGGTCTCCCTCTTTTTGACGCATAATCTTTCGAAGAATCGAATCTGGATTCTGTAAAAAGTATGGCTTCCCAAATACGGGAGGCAACTGATTTAAATCTCCTAGTACAATGACTGGGAGATTAAAGCTTAACAAATCTTCTGCAATGTTTGCAGGTACCATACCGCCTTCATCCACGACAATCAATTTGATCTTTTTCTTTAGATGTTCCTTTAAGACAAATTGTCCTTTTAACTTCAGCTTTCCATTTGGAAGGATGATACGACGATGTGTGGTTTCATCAATTTCTGGTAAATATTCGTATGTATAGATTGCGGAATGAATGGTTTTCGCGGAGAGTCCCGTTCTGGCAAGTTGCGTTGCAGCTTTTCCCATATATGCCACAAATAAGACTTCTTCTTTTTTTAATCCAAGTTGTTCGATTAAATAAAGAACCAGTGTGGTTTTTCCGGTTCCAGCCGCCCCAGAAATTTCATAGACTTGTTTTTCTCCTTTTCGAAACCAAGTTTCCATATCCATACAGGTGTAAATTTGTTCGGGATTTAATTCAATTCCCATTCTTTCTCACCTACTTTCTTATAAAAATTGTGCCTAATAAAATAAGGAACCATGAAAAGGAGATGAGAATATCATGATGACTGAAATGACCCCTCGAATTGATCCTTCCAAACGTGCAAAAAAAGGAAGTGTGATCGAGAATCAACCGACTCCAGTAGGTGGAGGACCTGTAAAAGTAACCATCCCAGAACTTATGAGTAGAATGTATTCCGCAGGTCAAGACATTCACTCCGTAAATACCAAAAAAGGAAAGACTTTGTTTTTAAACGCAGCGGAATGCAGACCAACCGTAAGTGGGAGAGTAAAATCACAAAACTATCTCACATTAACGGCTTCCAATCAGATTGATTGGGATGGCATCGACGTTGTAACAAGAGATGCAGATGGAAACATCATTGATCGAACACTTCCACAGGGAACACCCCTAAATTGTATCTTTGAATCCGGGATCTATTCCCATGGAATGGTAAACGTTGAGAGGGACGACATCTTAAGAGACGTGGAATAGAAAAAAATGAAGTCGATACATTCTAGTAATGAATCCATACCATACATGATTCATTTATGTAATTCTTCATACTTTCTTTTTACTTTCCAAAACATTTTCTCCATATTTTATGGAAACCACAAACTTCCTAATTTTCAACACAACACAGCAGACGAAAGGACTTATGAATTCCTTTCGTCTGTTTACCCCTTTAAAACAAAAAAATAACCAGGCGAGGATAAAAAACTCACTTGATCAAGGGAGTTGAACTCCCGAGATGTCAGGGTTCGAACTCCCTGATTTTCCACGCAAATAATACATGAATATTTTTCAGGATTATTCGTTTTTAATAAAAAACACAAAGGGGGGACATAAACTATGCAGTTTCCAGTTACACTAGATGATCAGGTCTTGGAAAACAAACGAAACGAACTCTCTTATCGTGTCATGCACGAATCCGCCATCGTTCACAACGAAGAAACCGGCATCGATATTGAGATTCCATTTGCCTCGTATACCGATAAATACCGAAATTACTTAAGCAATATCCTAATCGCTATCTATTTGGATGAAGCAGACTGTGCAAAGTATCGATATCGTCCAAAGTTATTTTCCGTAGATATGTATGGGGTTACGGATTTCTGGAATGACATTCTTCTTTTGAATGGATGTACTTCTATTCGAGAATTTGAACCAACCAAGTCCAGACCAGTATTTTACTATGATCCACAGCGATTAAAGCGCTATCTGAATGAGATTTTAATCCTGGAGAACCGGATTCGATAAGTTCGTAAATGTGTAGTATGAGAGGAATAGTATATACGGTTTTTCATTTCATTCTCATCTTTTTGATGTGGTAACATCAAAAAGTATTTTACTAAGGTAAGACTGTCAGTTAGTTTGTCAGAATGTGTGCTAATAAAAAATTAGCACACTGACAGTCTTTTAGACATGAGTCCCTACGGGGACGAATGAGAACAAAAAAAAAGAAATAAAAAATAGAGGAAAAAGAGGAATAAACAAGGAAAAAAGAAAGAAAAGAATAAAAAGAATAGAAGAAAGAAGAAGGATATAAGAAAGATAAGAAGTAAAGATATAAAAAAGAATAAAGATTATAATATGGCAAATACCTACAGACAAGAGTCTAAATGGTATTTGCTGTTTTTTCGTTTCTTTTTATCTATATATTATATTTATAGAAAAACTATCCGAAAACCAAGGAGGAAAGAAAAATGAAAGAAAATACAGAAACGGTATATATGGGTGTAAAGATTAGATTGTATCCAACACCAGAACAGGAAGAGAAGATTCGGCAAACGCTTGGATGTTGTCGTTTCGTCTATAATCATTTCTTAGACAAAGCACAAAAAGATTATGATGAAACAAAAAAGAAGAAGAGCGCATACGAATATATGAATGAGCTCACGTTATTGAAAAAAGAAATTCCGTGGTTAAAAGACGCGGACTCCCAAGCCCTGCAGCAATCCATTTTGGATATGGATACGGCATACAAAAACTTCTTTCGGCATACCGCAGATTTTCCGCGGTTTAAGAAAAAGAAAAACTACGGATCTTATCGGACCTGTTCAACACACAGCCGATTCATAAAAAATCCAGATGGAGAAGAGTTCATCAAGCTTCCAAAGCTTGGGAACGTGAGAATACGTCATCATTATGACTTGTCGAAAATCAAGAAAGTCACAATGATTACTGTATCCATGGCTCCATCTGGAAAATTTTATGCTTCTCTTTGTACCGAACAGAATCGACCTGTCTACGAAGTTGGAGAAGGAGAAGTGTCTGTACACCTGGATACCAAAGAGTACATGGTGTACATAAATGGAAATGCATTTCCAATGCCAAAAGGACTCCAGGAAAACATCACCCGGCTTGGAAATTTACAGAGGAGTCTTTCCTATAAACAGGATGGTTCCAAAAATCAAGAGAAGGCAAGAAAACGTCTGGCAAAATATCACGAGAAAATTTCTGCAAGACGAAAAGATTACTTGCACAAATTGTCTACTAATTTGGTAAACGAATACCAGACAATTGTATTGGAACCAGAACCAATCCGAGAAATAATGGGAGTTTGTAGTTCAGAAGATTCCATTAAATTGACCGACATTTCATATTATGAATTTTGTCGTCAGATTCGTTACAAAGCGGAATGGGCTGGGAAGACAGTGGTTGATCTTACAACTCCAGAAAAAGAAACCGAAGAAGAGACTAACAAATAGTCTCTTCTTTTTGCGGTTGGTGATTCCGTTAATGCCTGTTTTAAGCAGAAATATCACAACTGTAGAGAGAGAAATATCACAATTAAATTTAGGGGGAAATGTAATTAACAGAGAAAATTCAGTTCTTATCGGGTGCGGTCACACCTTAGTTCCTATCACAGAGTAGGAAATATGGCAAACAGAAAACATGGTGTTTTGCATATCTTATTCTTTATGCGGTTGGTACTTGCGCAAATGTCTGTCATAGAACAGAAAAAGTACAATGCTGATTGAAATATTTTAAAAATTCATGTTAAGCGGTTGGTGGTTCCGTTAATGTCTGTTTTTAAGAAGAAATATCACAAAAAATATGTATAATAGAAAAGAAGCACAATGCAATGCTGATTGAGATATTTTAAAATTCATGTTATACGGTTGGTGGTTCCGTTAATGTCTGTTTTAAGCAGAAATATCACAAGTATGTTAAGAAAAATGCCGAGACCATTGAGAAAGATGTCATAAGAAAATCAATTATGATCGGGTATGGTCACACCTTAGTGCCTATCACAGAATAGGAAATATGACAAGAAATTGTGTATATAAAGGTGAGAAGTTATATCATAAAAATCATGTTATGCGATTGGTACTTGCGCAAATGTCTGTCATAGAACAGAAAAAAGTACAATTGTCAAATGGCGTTTATTAAGATGATATTAATCTAATAAATGTTGCTTGTGATCAAAATATGAAATGTAAATGAATGCAATTATGATCGGGTGTGGTTACACCTTAGAGCCTATCACAGAGTAGGAAATATGACAAATAGATACATAATGTTTTGTATATTATAGTTTATGCGGTTGGTGATTCCGCTTATTCTATCATAGAGTAGAAAATATCACAAAGACGTCACAACACAAGGTTGGATGAAAACTTATCGGGTATGGTCACACCTTAGAGCCTATCACAGAGTAGGAAATATGACAAATCTGCTGTCATACGTAGAAATAATCACAAGAGGTATCATAAGAAAACAAATTATGATATCTTTTTTTCTTCTTTAATATATTATTTTTATATAGAAAGGATATGAGAACTATGAAAAATGACATTGTAAAATTAAAAGAGCTTTATGAGGAAGCACTGCACTCAAAGAAACTGGAGCCATTATTCTTATATATGGAAACAAAAATGCGACCATATGTAGAATATTTTCTCGATGTTTCTTTAGAAGAACTTCACGAAGACCATGGTCTACAAGAAGAACTTCGAACGATCATTCAATCTGCAAGATTGATCTATACCTTTAGTGGAATGGAATCCGCTATTCCAGATACTCAATATGATATTCTTTGTGAAAAGTTAAATACGGTAAGTGAATTGGAAGAAGAGTTCACAGAACCCGTAATGGAGCTAAAAGACAAAGGGTATCATCTGTATCAATCTCTTCGTGGGACACTGGATAAAATCTATTATCTTTCCGATGATGAGAAGAAAAAAGACAAAGCCAGAAAATCGCTGGATGACTGGATTCGTTCATCAGAACGAAAGATCAAAGAAGAAACCGGGGAAGGGGTTTCTCTTCGAAACGAGTACGTCTATGTCTTTCCAAAGTGGGATGGGGTATCGGTCGTTTTAGAATACGATGAGCACGACCATTTACAAAGAGCTTTGACTCGTGGTTATACCAAGCTTAACGAAGCCCTGATCGTCACAGATCGGTTAAAGGAAGTTGCTTCTACTTGGAAAAATCCTTTTAAAAATGATAAACCTTATGGGATTAAGATTGAAGCCATGACTACCATTGAAGATTTAGCAAAATACAATGCGGAACATCCAGATCATCCCTATAAAAATACCCGGGCGTTTGCGTCTGCAATTATCACCGATGTAAAAAATGACGACGATTTGTATCCCACCTATTTAAAGTGTATCCCGCTTCGGTCTTCCTATATGACAGAGGATGGAGAGAGTTTACAGATTCTAGAGCCGGGTGTATTTAAAACTCCTCATCTATATTGTAAATTATCCGAACTTGATAAGATTGAAGCCTTCTGCGATGCGCACCACTTCGTCAATGGTCTTCGATGTGATGGAGCGGTGATTTATCTTATCAATCCAACGTATCAAAGGATTCTTGGAAGAAAAGACAACAAGCAGAAGTTTGAAGTTGCCTATAAGTTTACGGAAGAATGTCAGTATGGAAAAGTGTTAGGGGTAGAGTTTTCGGTAGGTCTGTATGGAACCATTACTCCAATACTGGAAATCGAACCTTTAATTATGAAAGGAAATCGAGTAAGTCATATCTCCCTTGGAAGCATTGGAAAATTAAATTCTCTCTATGTTGGAAAGGGAGACGTTGTAAAAGTCTTCTATGATATTATTCCAGTTTGTGAGTTTGATTCCTATGACCCAAAATGTAAGCACTCTGATCACAAACGATTTCAGGTTCCGGATTCATGTCCTATCTGCGGATCTCCTCTTGAGATATTGGACTATACTGCAAAATGTGTGAATCCAAAATGTCCAAGCAGGCAAATGGGAAGAATCAAATCCCATATTCAAAGAATGCGCATCCAGTACCTCGGTGATTCCATGATTGAACAACTATTTCGAGAAGGAATTGTAAAGGATATTCCAGATCTCTATAAGTGGAAGAAAAATGAAAAGGCAATTACATCTCTTGAGAATTTTGGAAAGAAGAAATACAAACGAATTTTACAACAGATTGAACGGGTGGAAGACGAAAGCATTACCGAAACCCAGTTGTTTGCATCCCTTTGTATTGAACGACTTTCCTCTTCTACTTTTGAGAAAATATTCTCTGTGATGGATATGGATGATCTAATGCAAATTGTGGAGGATGAAAATACCAAAGCACTAACCAAAATCCCAGGGATAGGAGAAAAGACCGCTGATTGGATCATTGATGGATTGAATCGAAAACAGATTCGAAAAACTCTGGAATTTTTACAGGACCATTTGACCATTAAACATGTGGACCGGGAGAATCCAGCGTATACCATCGTCTTTACTTCCTTTGGTGTAAACGACGAACGAAAAGAAATGGTGCGAAATATTGTGAAGTCTCAAGGAGGGGTGGAAGAAGACAAAATAAACAAACATACTTCGTTCCTAATTGTTCCCAATCACGATATTCAGTCCCGGAAAACAGAATATGCTAAGATTCATAAAATCCCTATCTTTACAGCGGAAGAATTCGTGCAGCGAATCATTCCAAAAGAATAAAAGAAAAGAACCATGTAGAAATGCATGGTTCTTTTTTTGTATCCGTTTTTAAATTACCTATAGGTTATATATTATCTTCGTGCAGAGATGCATAAATAAATAAATAATTTAAAGGAGGAATGAAACGGTTATCAGTTCTATACTAAAAAATACTAAGTAGTGTTACAATATACTAATATGGAAAAAGTATATAATATTACAGATTTTGCTGATATGATTGGTAAATCTGTAAAGACACTACAAAAATGGGATCGTGATGGCAGATTACGAGCGTATAGAAGCCCATCTAATAGGAGGTATTATACACATACTCAATATCTTGAATATATGGGTATGACAGGGCCTACTTCAACAAGAGTAAATGTGATATACGCTAGAGTATCTACAAAAAATCAGAAAGACGATCTTAAGAACCAACTAGAGTTCTTGCGTAATTACACAACAAAAAATGGGATACCGATAAGCAATGTGTATACCGATTATGGGAGTGGATTAAACTACAACCGTAAAAATTGGAATGCTTTAATCGATGATTGTTTCGATGGAAAAATTGACTCGATTATCATTTCTCACAAAGACCGATTTGTAAGATTTGGATTTGATTGGATCGAAAATTTATTGCAACGATTGACCAATACAAAAATTATCGTGGTTGAAAATGTAACGACTACACCCGAGTCAGAGTTGGTTCAAGATCTAATAACCATCATACATGTATTTTCATGTCGTGTATATGGACTTAGAAAATATAAGAAACGAATATCTGAGGATAAATCAATCGATGTATAAAGTATGTAAAATCAGAATCTATCCAAACAAAACACAAATCGGTATTATCACAAGGACACTCGACACATGCAGATACGTATATAATTTGTATCTGGAATACAACCAGAAAATTTATAAGGAGAAAGGAGGATTTCTTTCTGCATATGAGTTTTCTAAGATTTTAAACAAATTAAAGAAAAATGAACCTCGTTATCAATGGATATCCGATGTAAGCAGTAAAGCAATTAAGGATACAATTATGACAGCAGAGAAAACTTTCAAGAGATTTTTTAAAAAGAAAGGTGGATATCCAAAGTTTCGAAGTAAAAAGCGTAATCCAATCACATCATTTTTCTTTATTAAGGACAACATCGGGTTCTATCAAAACCGGAATGATAAGAGGAATAAAATCAAGTTACCAATTCTTGGGGAAATTCGAATTACAGAAAAGAGACATCTACCATATCAGGGAGATGTCTCATCTGGTCGAATTATATCCAAAGATGGTAAATATTATGCGATGTTTATATATGAGGCCTTTCCAGATTCACCAGTTGTAGAATCATCTGGAATCGGGGTAGATCTCGGTATTAAACAATATGCAACCATATATTCTGAAGATGGAATTGCATGGAACTATGAATCCTTCTTAAAGCATCCACGGTATCGAGAACTTGATGAAAAAATCCAATATTTTCAACGGCTTATATCTAAAAAGGCCGAATATAATTATGGTAATTTATTAAATTCTTATTTTGATAAATACCATAAAGAACCTTCAGAACAAACAAAAAATATTATGAAAGGAGAAAGCTACAACACTTCGCAAATACGCAAATTGCGTAAGAAAATAAATAGAATGTATGAAAAACGTAGCAATTATGCAAGAGATAAGATTCTTAAATTGATAAAACGGCTAATTGATTTAAACCCAAAATATATTGCGATCGAAAATCTGAACGTATCAAGTATGTTAGAGAATGACAGCACTCATAAACTACATGATTTTATAGCAAAAAGTAAATGGTATTTCTTTTATGAACGGTTATTACAAAAAGCACGAGAAACAAGTGTTGAAGTAAGATACCCGAAAGACCCATACTTTGCATCCAGTAAATCATGTTGTAGATGTGAAACCAAATTAAGTTCTCTTACATTATCGGATCGAACATATCGCTGTCCGAAATGTGGTTTAGTACTTGATAGAGATCTCAATGCTGCAATTAATTTATGTTTTATGGATGATTATTTAATTGCATAATATATGTATGGTGCTACACATACGTTAAAGACACTTACGAAGTGTTAAGAAAAGTACAATTAAGTATTTTTCTGGTAGCAGGTCTTTGATAATGAAGACAAAAGAAAAGAAAATGAGAAAAGCAATGTTAAAGGAGATCAAGGATATGATTAATATAATTCTTGAAACAAAATCCTTTGACAAAAAGAAACCGGGAGGAATCTACGTATGTAGCAGTGAGACAGGAGTCCTGATTAAAGCTGTTGGCGGAAAAGAAATGGGAAAAGGGTTAAACCCAAATTCCATCCTGGTTGAACGTGGAGTCGAAATTCTCGGGGATAATGTAAAGAATATTTTTGGAGCTTGTTATCTCCGAAACGGCGAATCCCTCATCTCATCATTACAGGCAACGAACACCGATGTACCAGTGGAAGAGGAAACATCTCTGAAACCAGAGTACTCAGAAGAAGCATTCGAAGATGACGATGTCGAAATGCTGGAAGACGAGATAGAAGAGCAGGAAAATCTTCTGGCTCCGATTGAACTCGATGATATCCTGGAAATCATTCAGAACATGAATCTCAACGATCATCAGAAACAGCAGATCCTGGATGTCATTGGAGTAGACCAGGAAGAAGAGTTCGTAAAACCGGAACCATTTGATGAAGTCAGAAAGACAAGTATCTCAGACATCATTGGCATCATCAGAGATATGTCAACTGAAAATAAAATGGATCTTCTCAATGGAATTAAGTTAATCTGTACCGATGAAGATCGTGACCTCATCTTAAAAACTCTCTGGGATGACATTCCAGCTGCTTCTAAAATATACGAGAAAAAACGAGAATATTTAGAAGGCGAAAAACTGCTTTCTCCGGAGGATAACAGCGAAGAATATATGGCGAATGCCATGACCAAGTATTCTGAATATGCAGAAGCATCCATCAAGAAGAAAGGGCATTATTCATCCAGTGTATTCTGTAAATTATCAAAGGATGCACACGCGGGGCATGCGCCGCTTGATGGTATCTGTCAAATTTCCAAAGGCATTTGTCCGAGTTCCTCCTATACATTCCGCCAATGGGAAAACGACGTTCTGTCTGTCAGAATGTATAAGGCAGAAATCTACGCAGCACTCATCGTTGCTGCATTCCCGGAAAGTGGATACAACACCGTATTGAACAGGATGCGAAACGATGAAACATTCCTTCCGTATGTGGGTTGCCCGAAGGAAAACATCCCGCAGATCATTGATGACATTGAAGCAGCTCTTCGGTCATTTGCATCTTACAATGAAATCTATTCTGGTAAATCTAGAAAGAAGAGCATTGTGGAGAAATCCATCCACAACCAGTTTATGAAGATTTCATCTGGAGATGAGGAGTATGGATATATTCCGGATACGGTATCCCCAACCCGGTACTGTGAATTAAAACCAGGCGATTTCTTTATGATCAAGCCGGTATCCAAGACCAAAAAAGAACGTGAGACATTCGTACTCACTGCGGAATTAAGAGACGTCTTCATTAAGATGCGTAAAATGAATGGAGACGCTTCCAGAACGATTCTTAACGGAGTCGGAATTATGGAATATATTGCAGAAAAGTACAATGACAAAGAAGCAATTCAGGTTCTGGAAAACAGGAAAGATCCAGATCATAAGGAGCGTAATTTACGCATTGATACCATCATGCGTAAGTATGAATGCATCATGATTCGGATGGAATATCGGGATTATCTGGTGGAAAGCAAAGAAGTTGACAATACGGAAGTTGTCGATACAGAACCAGAAGAGACTCCACCGGAAGAGGTTCTGGTAGAGGAAAATACAGATGAAAACAGTGGAAATGAGGAAGATAGTGATGAATAATGTAAAGAGGCGTCTAACACCTTTTCTCGTGGACAATATCAACACGGTTGTTTCAAAAGTGGCACATGACTATAAAGCAACGTATCATACTGATATTAACACAAGAAAGTATAACCCGATGGTCACGTGTATGACAATCCGCATATGGACAGACAGGGTATCGGAATTAAATGCTGGCTGCATCCACATTATTATTACGGAAGACCTATACCACTATCACGATTATTGGAAAGATTATGACAAACACCATATGGTGATAGTGGTTCTTGGAAGTGAATCAAAAGGTTCTCCTATCTTGTTTTCAAACACCTATCGTGGTGAATATGAAGACATCTGTTGCTGTGAATTTTTATCTTGCTATCTTCCAAGGATTTTGGAAAGCACGATTCGGATGGTTAGTTAAATAGTTTAGGGTTACGCCAGGGAAGGAAACTTCCTTGGTGTAATCTCATTCAAAAGAAAACAATGACACAAGAAGTGCAAATTTTTTTGCATTTTTTGGCTACGAAGATACATTATCTTCTAGTAACAACATGTCACTTTATTCACATAAGAAGGGAGAATAAGAAAAATGGCTAGACCAAAGAAAGTAAAAGAAGTAGAAGAAACAATTGAAGAGGCACTGATTGAAGACGAGGCAGTAGCAGAAGAGGAACAAGACAAAGAAGATTGGACCAAGATCAATGCAGCATATTCCGAATATGTCTACGAAGATGAAGACGATGTGAAGAAAATCTGCAACATGGCGATTGACCGTATCTATGAAAAGTTCCGGGTGATGCTTGGAAGTGACAACCGAAATCCAAGAAATGGATACAAGATGGTTGCCCTGATTTTCATTAAGACATTTGAAGCGATCATCAACGAACTTCAGAAGCTGCGAGAAACCAATGCTACTTATGCCATCAACATTGCCAATCATCTGGTGGTTGGATTTACCAATCAGGATAACGACGAAGATGAGAAGAATGGAAACTTCATGATCTATGTCAAGAACCTGATGAAATATGTCCCAACTCTTGATGTTGGAGAGTATCGTTCTTCCGATAAATCCAGAGAGTATATGACACAATGGAATCAGGAGAATATGATTGAGCAGCCAGATACCACAAAGAAGATTGCTGCTTATGCACAGAAACTCTTAAAAGAGATCGACATCAAGATTAACAGCGGAGAGATGGTCTTCCCGCTCTTTGTATCCATCTATGAATGTATTGTGGAGTACATGAAGACTGCAAGATCCGACATGAAACTGGATGAGTATGAGATCAACTTCTGCAACATCTTCTTCATTCAGGCAATCGAACAAGATGAAGGCGTTGATCGTATCGTCATCCGTCCAAGCATCGAATGCAAGATGAGCTTAAAGAGCGATAAGATTGCAACGGCAATCTACGAGTAACAAAAACAAGAGAGGGGTGAGAAATCACTCCTCTTTTTCTTTTGGGTGATTACAATGGGAAAAGAGAAATTAAAGGGATACTTCTATTATAAGATTGGAACTCCAACGATGCCAGAAGATGTCCCCAAACTATATGCGTTTACATTTGAGAAAGAATTGCGGGATGCATTTGAGTTCTATCGAGACATGAAATATTTCGTACGAAAAGAATTTACATTCTCCGAAAAGGCAAAACAAGAGCTTTATAAAACAAGATCGTCGCAAAGAATCAAAATTGGAATGTTTGAAACCAGGTCTTCCGCATTGATTGGAAGGCACTACTCCATTGTAAAAATTGCATGTACGTATGGAGAAGAGATGTACGTCTTTACACAGGCGGATAAGATTTATTATGAAATCGGAAGAACCACAGGGTTTTGTGCGATCTTGGATTGCTTCAATGCATTTTATGCAGACGCATTTGAAAAACTATGTGCCCGCACAGTACGACATTTTTACTTAAATGCATTTTATCAAAATGGTCATCGTGTCAGTTGTGATGAACTCCTATTTGGTGGTGTAAAAGATTTGAGCATGATAAATGGGATGAAAGGAAACGATATGCGAGCGGACCAGTTTGGGATCTTTCTCTATCTGTTTGGAGATACGGTAAATAAGAGGATCGCAGAGTAATACTCTGCGATCTTCTTTTTTTAATATTGGATTCGATTAGAGACAATTCTTTATAGGAAAGGGGTGAAACAGAATGTATGAACAAGATTCCGAATTTTTGGATATGGATGAAGATGCCAGAGACGACATGTTTCGTACCATTCCAAAAATTCTTCAAAATGTAATTCTAACAGGAAAACCGAAAATACAATCATCAGGGAAAACCATAGAATCCACAAAGGAAGAAATACCAGCCGTCAGCGGATTATCCATTACCGATTATCACCCAAATGGATATGGTCCTGTCATACAAGCACCGATAGTAGAAAGTGAGGAGAACGATATGGGATTATTCAAACCTAAAAAGAACAACAGCTCTATTGTAGAAGATGTAAAGAAAAAGCAGGAAGCTGCGGATTTAAAAAAGACAGACGTCACAGAGAATACCAAACAGGTAACGGTGGAACAGGTGGCGGAGTTTATTACCTCTGATAAGAACAAATCAGAAGGACTGGGTACCATCAATGGCTACAATATTCAGCCTGTTTCCAGTGAGAACACCAAAAATGAATCTACTGATAAAGCTGTGGTAACTGCAAAAGACTATATTGCAAAAATCACAGACGAGCTTGAAGAAATGGTGGATAGTGATACACTATCTGATGGAGAAAAGATTGCCATATTATCTTTGGCAAACTCCAAAAGCAAAATCTTATTGAAAGAGAGGTTTGGTATTGCAATATGAAAAACATCTTGGTAGAAGCATTACAAAACAACGGCGCAAAGAAAAACTACTTTGACAACGACATCAGTTCTTTTTGTTACAAAACCGGTAATCCGGTTATGGACTATGCCATTGGTTGTCAGGTAGATGTGTACAACGAAGACGACACGGTGAAAGAAAGTTATCCATCTTTAGGAATTCCAAATGGATCACAGGTTTGCTGCATTGGAAAACCATCCACTGGTAAAACTACATGGGCAGTAGGGGTTGCCTCAGAAATCACAAGAAGCAATCCAAATATTCCACAGATGGCCAATGCCTTTACTATCCATTTTGACCTTGAACAGGCAACGGTAAACTTCACTCGTGTCAAACAGATTACCCGCTTTAAAATGTCAGAAATTGACAAAGAGAAAAAGTATCTCTTAAAGCAGGGATTTTATTCCATCTCCGATATTAAGTCTATCATCATGCAGATTTATATGGAGAAGATTAGCGATCCTGGAAAGTTTATGTATGATACTGGAAAGCTGGATGAATTCGGGAAGCCCATCGTTATCTATGTACCAACGGTGGTAATCATTGACTCAATTCCGCAGCTTGCAACAGATGTCAACTTAAACGATAAGAAAGACCGTGCGAAGGTAGAAGAGGTATCCAGCCAGACAGACCGTATGCGTGTCACAGGAGAGATTTCCAGATTCTACAGCGAAATTATTCCTTATCAGAAAGAAGCAAATATCATCTTAATTTCCATCAACCAGATTAAAGATCGTTCCCAGGTAGGCGCAATGCCATCTCCGGCAGAAATGCTTTACTTGGGTCAAAATGAGAGCCTAAACATAGAATTTTATATCTTGAACTTAATAATAAAGAATATACGGGTACTTCGCATTATTAAGTTTAAAATATACCTGGTGGGCTCCTATATAGTAATATATAGAAAATAAACTCTTCTTACTAATGCGAGAAGTTCTCGTTATGTTAATTCTACCAAAGTGTAATAATGGATTAAATAGAGATAACTCGCAATGAAGTTAGAGGTGAAATTATGTCTAAAAAAAATATTTTAGAAAAAGCTGCAAGATATACGGATTTATTACAAGACGAACTTGTTATAAATTCTATCCCAAAACTTGATAACGAAGAATGGGTTAAAGTAAATCGTGATTTATATCCGGAATTAAAGCCATATTACTGGATAAGTAATAAAGGTAGGATATTCAGCTCTCATACAAATAAAATATTAAAACCACGATGTCTTAATATCAATAAATCGGAATCACCATATTATAAGATACAATTACAAATAGAATATTATGGGAAATCATTTGATAGGACGTATTTAATACATAGATTAGAGTTATCATCATTTAATCCAGTAGAAAATATGAATAGACTTTTTGTAAATCATAAAGATGGAAATAAATTAAATAATGATTTATCTAATCTTGAATGGACGACCGCCAGTGAAAATGCAATACATGCTATTAAAATGGGACTATTTAAACCTACTTATGGTGAGTCACATGCATGCGCAAAAATAACTGAAAAAGATGCTAAACATATAATCGATCTATTATTACAGCATAAATATTATCATAAAGAAATTGCAAATATTGTTGGAACTACAATAGGTGTTGTGGATTCTATCGCAAGTAAAAGTGCATGGAGGTATCTTACGAAAGATATACCAGATGAAGATTTGACATATAGGCTTCCAAAAAGATTTAGTTTCAATGATATAAAAAAATGCTGTGAGTTCTTCGAAACTACCAAAATAGGTATCAATGAAAGTATCCGGTCTTATTGTATTAAAGCTATAAAATCAATTGGTATACATGATTATACAGAAGGAATGTTAAATTCTGTACGATTATTGTATCAAAAGCAGCGTTATCAAGAAATATCATCAGCGTATAATTTCTAATCTAAAACGTTCAACGACTAGCAAACGGATAGTTATAAGAGAAATCTTATAATGATTCTTAGTAGGGTAGGATTCAAGCGAATCCGAAATGGAGAGCTCCATCATGTTGTTTAATTGATGTGATGGATGAAGACATAGTCTAAACATATATTGAGAAATATAGTCGATAAGTCGAGTATCTGAAATAAGCGATCAGATATTAATATATTTAACCGGGCGGAAAAGCGCCACAGTTTCTCGCTGGTTTGTTACTTAAGTTTGTATCAATCGGTGGTGAGAAATTTACCAAAGAAGATGATGGCTTTGATGGATTTGGTTCCAAAGTATTAATCATCAAATCAAGAGCAAATCAGAATGGACGAACGGTACATATGATTTACGACAAGGTGCGTGGATTTAATTCCCTTCGTACGTCTGTACAATTTGCAAAAGAACAAGGACTGATTGGAGGTAATCGTGGTGGATATTACTTCTCCAATCTTCCAGACGGAAAAGAGCACAAGTTCACAATGCGGGATATGGATACCGAGTTTATCCAGCATCCAGAACTTTACAAGATGCTTTACAGTCAAATTGTTCCAATCTTAAAACAGGAACTCCCAAGCTTATCTGCGGAGGAAATGTCAATTCCACCAGAAGCATATGATTATTAATAAAAAATAATCAGCGTCTATACAGTTAAGTAATGAGTTCAGAATAACAGCATGTCGTATTTGTGATGTTCCTTCTACTACATACCAAAGGAAAACACTGCAAATGTTTTATGTTACATCACTTGCTTTGAATGCTGCTGAACGTGAGATGAAAATCTGGAAAGATAGGCTGCCGTATTTAACCTGTTCCTTCTAATATGGTTCGAATCCATACTAATGACTGGGTTGTTTATACAGGTTTTGCTTTGGGGCCACAATCTTCCGGATTTTCATTTCTATATTTTTGATTACTATTAGGATAAAAGAAATCCTAATAGTATTTTTCTTTTTCCAAAAAATAAAGAAAGGACAAGATGAAGATGGAAAGAATGGATATGAGTATTACAAAACAACAGTACGAGCAATATTTGCGTACGAGTGCTATTATCTCACTAATATACCGAAATGCAATTCCTATTCAGGGTCTTGGATTTACAGCGGATACTTATGAGAATCTTCTTTCGGCGTACGAGCATTTGAAAGAGGATAACGAAAAATTGGTACAATTTATTGACCGAGCAAAATATTTAACATCGTTTCAGTACAATATTCATCAGCTTGGATACTATATCACAAAAGATCAGATGGAACGACTGATGCTAATGAATGTCGACTTATGGGAAGGGTGTCATTATACCGATTATTTGGATATTGTATACTCCGTTTTAAAAGCAGCAAAAGGAGCAGACTTAAAATACATAACACTACATCCAACATTTACCGCTGAGCTGGAAGAAAATGGGGAAGACCCGTATCTCTATGCAATCATTCACTATATTACAGATGGAACGGTCCATTTTAATAAAGAAGGATGTGATTGCAACGCTCTGAATGAATCTGCGGAAACCTTTATGAGATCAATCTATGACGATACAGAATCGGAAGCAACCGGATACGATAGACTTCAGGTTGTAGATCTTTATCCCGCTTTCTTGTGTTCGGATATTGTCTCAAATCTTCTTTTATCTAATATTCCAATCAGTGAAGATATGATGGGACATATCGAGATGTTCATAAAAGACATCTATATGAATAAGGAGATTCTAAGCATCCGGAAAGATTTTGAAACCCGGATTTTATCAAGAGGACCGATCAAATGCAAAGAAACATTTGCTGCATTTTTAAACATCCTGGTCGATCATAGACTCAACTATGACTATATCCTGGATGCGGTAAACAACGCAACCGATGTACTTCGCTTCTTTGTAAAATTCTCCGATCCAAAAGGAGATGTATCCTTATCAAAAACACCATCCTTTATGAATCATCCACCAAAATATGTAAGAAAATTGATGATGGATATGCTTTTGCGTTGTCCAAACCTGGAGGATGATTTCAAACGGTATCCAGAATATTGGAAACGTGCACTGGAACGAATTCATCCGTACAAGTTCACAGATACAAGATATGAATACGTTCAGAAAGCTTGTGATCTGCTCTATAAGAAACAACTTCGAAGCTTGAATTCCAAAATCACAAAACTGGTGGAAAACAACAATGCTTCCTTTGAACAATTCAAAGAGATGATGCGACGTCTGGAAAGTTTTCCAGGAATTTATCTTCGAAAGTTTGATTACTTTGTAAGACGTTATGGGGATGGACTTTCCGATGATCTGACAGAGAACCATACATTTATGAAGTTTGTCTGTGACAGTTTATATCGAGTTGTAAAGACCGTTCCAAGCACGCGGATGATCGTTGAGTTGATGTCCAACTACGCGAATCGAATCGTTACGGATCCAGATGCACGGTACTGTAAACCAAAAGGAAAACGTTATTACGTAAAATTCCCGGTTCAGGATCAGCATCTTTGCAATCCAAAGTATGAGAAAAACTTTATGACCATGATCTATTCGATCTTTTATAAAGAGATGCTTCGAAGACTTCAGGACCTTCCGTATCTTGGAAGCGTATTTATTTCTCCGTCCGCAGCTCTTTGTACACTTCCAACAGAACTTCGGGAATCCAATGGAACAGGACTTAACATCCTTCCAAGAGGATCCCGAATTAGACTGGAAGGGTTTATGAAAATACCTGAGGATAAGGATGGAAATATCGTATTCGTTCCATATATCCATTGGACCAATGTAATATCTGAAAAGGAAGAAACTCGAATTGACATTGATTTGAGTGCGCTCTTTTTATCTGAAGACTTCTCTTCCCGCGCTCATTGTAGTTATCGCAGCTTGAATCTCTATCATAACAAAGTTAATTACGCTACCCATTCTGGAGATTTCGTAAATGGAGGAAAACCCGATGGAGACGGGGTATCAGAACTTATTCTGATACGAAGAAACCAGGCATTAGAAGCTGGATTTCGATATGTGTTGATCCAGGTTCATGACTATACTTGTGTTGGATTTGACAGTGCAAACACATTCTTTGGATTTCAGGTCATGTGTGAAACATCAGACTCATTTGATACACTCAACAGACAGCGTATAAATAACAAGATAACCAGACCAATTGTAGATCCTAAGTCTACCATCATTAACTCAAACATTACAAAACAAGGATCCGATGTGACCATGTGTGTGATTGATTTGAAAGAGAATGTCTTGGTGTGGATGGACATGCAGTCGTTTGGTCAATCGTCTGTGGATTTAACAGTGCAGCATGAGGATAACCGAATTGAAACTATGAAGATGAGTGATTTCCGTAAGTATATCAATGCGGATGGAAATAATGTGATTAGGACAGCAACAGGGTCGGTAGCTCAGCTGGAAGCAATGATGAAGAAACCAAGATGTTATATGGGAGATCTCCTGAAATTGCATGTAGATGCTCGTGGTGTATCCACGAATGATCCAATCCAGGCAGATGTCATCTTTGCACTTCCAACCGATCCGGTTTTACAAAATGCACGTGATGACCAGAGAATTCTGACTCCATTTATGACAGACCAGTGGTTGAATGAATTTCTTCCAGTTCTGGATACAAAATAAAACACAAGAGAACCGATAACAGTTTTTGTTATCGGTTCTTTTATATTTCCGATTAAACTTGCTATTAAGAATTTTTATAGAAAGGATGGAGACACAATGGCATATCAGATGTTATTTGGAACAGGTGATATCAAAAATGTAGACCTTTGGCTTGGAGGAACAACCGGCCATGGTCCTAATGCAAAAGAAAATGATTGGAGGCGGAAACTGATTCCGTTACTCGATCCGAGTATTTCCTATTACGACCCGTTTTTGAGAGAATGGGAAACGGATGAAGAATGGGATGAAACCGCGATGAAAAATGAAGAACTTGCAAAGAAATATGCAAGAATTCATGTTTATACCTTTACTCCAGAAATGCAAGGAGTTTTTGCAATTGCAGAAGTAACGGAACGAGTTGTAAAGAATGCATTCATCAACAGAAATCCAACAGTTATCTGTATTTTAGATCGTGATAAGATGGATGAGAGCATGAAACGTTCTCTTCTCGCATGCTGCAAACTTTGGATGAAACATGGTGCAATTATTGTGGATAACTTGGAAAGTTGTGCGAATAAAGTCAATGCATTTTATCGTCCAAAACGATAATTTCCTTCCGATTGATATATCATCTACATGTTAGGAAAGGAGACACACAAAAAATGGGAAGAAAGTATGTAAAGAAAGAAACGAGAAAAACAAACAAAACAAAAGTAGTACCCAGTAAGAGTACGGAAACTATGGACGAAGGAGATTCCATCGTCAAAGTCTTAAAAACCAAGAAGTCCATTGTGGAGCAGTATTCAACAACGGAAGAGCTTTTAAGGCTAGATGACACCATTCCAAAAACGGAACAAGGGAGATGTTCTTGTCTCGGTATCAGTGCTCTTACATATCCTGCGATGGACAACTCCATGCGTTCCAATATGTTTACCTCTCACACCAACCAGTTTTTGGCATTGCAACACCCGGAACCAGCAATTATGTTTACCACTGCAGAAAATGTAGCAGGGGAACACAGTGATTCTTATTACCGGTTAAAAAACGATGTCGAGGTATATCGAAAGGTTGTGAAATTTGAAGGACTGGTGGAACATCCGCAGGTATACAAACTTTTTGTCTATGATAAAAAACAAAAGATGTTTGATGTAATCGAACGAGATCCATATGTAAACTTAACTGAAAATTTCGGTTATGATTTAAATACGGACGTGATGGATGCAGCAGAAGAAGGAGACAAGTTAAAGAAAGGAACGGTCCTGTATAAATCCAAATCGTACGACGATAGTATGAACTTTGGATATGGGGTAAACGTAACCGCTGCTTATACCTTAGACCCGTTTACTTCAGAAGATGCAGCCGTTGTCAGTGAAACGTTCTACAACAGCATCATGAACTCTATTGAGACCGAGCAGATTGATATCAAGTTAAACGATAACGATTATCTCTTAAATCTCTATGGGGATGATAAAAACTACAAAGTTATTCCGGATATTGGAGAGTATGCAAAAGGAAACATCATTGCTGCAGCAAGACGACTGTTTAACAACCAGGTACTCTATGATTTCCGAAAAAAGAATTTATCCCATGTAAATTCTGGAGATATCAAATACTTTGTAGATGGGCAATATGAAGTGATGGACATTACGATCTATTCCAACAACGAAGAAATTAAAGAGAATGATTTCAACGCGCAGATCAATCGCTATCTAATTGCCCAGAATGCGTATTATGCAGAACTGCATCGTGTCTGCAAAGAGATTATGAACTCTGGGGAACGATATTCCAGAGACATTGATTATCTGTACAAACGGTCCAAAGAGATGATTGACACCAAAAAGAAATGGAAAGAAAACGACTCTGCTTTTTCCAATATGTTAATCCGTCTTTCTGTCCGGAAATTATGTCACTCCAGTCGAGGACAAAAGATAACACCACGTTTTGGAAACAAATCGGTCATTGCACAGGTAAGACCAGACAATCAGATGCCATATACCAAAGATGGACGTCGGGTTGATTGTTTGTTAAACCTTCTTGCAATTATAAACCGTACAACCGGTGGACCAATTGCCGAGCAGTTTTTAACTTCTGCGGCTTGGAAGGTTCGTCAAAAGATGGCAACATTACCAACCTTGGAATTAAAAGCCGAGTTAGGATTTAGCTTCATACGTGTCATGAATGAAACACAGTATAAGAAATTTTATGATATCTATCAGAAACTTTCTCCGAAAAAGAAGGAAGAGTTCATAAAAGATATGATTGAAGACGGAATCTATATCCATGAAAAACCCATGTATGCAGAAATCCCAATGTTTTACAGACTCCTTGATGTTCTGGATAAGTTTGACATCGGGCGTGATGATCTGTATGTAAACAAATGGGGAAGACGATATAAATGCTTAAGAAAAGAATTTGTAGGACAGCTTTACATACTCAAACTCAAGCAAACCGATCGCCGTGGATATAGTTCACGAAACACAGGAGCCATTGATATTACAGGGCTTCCAACAAGACGATACAAATCCAGATCTCATCTGGAGCAAACATCTTCTACCGCAATTCGATTTGGAGAGTATGAAACTTTGAATTTCTCTATCGGTTTGCTTCCAGAAGATATTGCGATATTCCATGCATTGTATCGTACTTCTATCAAAGGACGTCGAGATTTCTTAAAGGCTGTGGTAACTAATCGAAAACTTGGTCCTGCACTGGATGACTACTACGTATCCAGAGTTGCGGAAATTTACAAGGTTAAGATGAAAGCACTTGGTGTTGGAGTCGACTTTATAGATGAAGACAGCGTTATGGTCCCGTTAAATGACGATATCATTTCACCGCATTCATTCAAAGGAAAAGAAGTCCTTTGTACCAATTATCAGTATTATGTATTAAAGGTAGAAGATAGAATTCGTGATGAGATCTTCCAGAGAAATCCAGTTATTACAAGAGGAGAGCTGGAAAGGCTTATTAAGAAAGAGCTGAAAGAGAGATTCTTTGTAAACAACGTAGAATACGATGAGGATGGAGACCTGTTGCTGGACAAGATTGCAAAGGATCTGTAAACTTCTACGCCTTTAATATTACATTATCTATATGAATATTAAACAGAAGAAGAAAGGGGATGTAAAAAATGGCAGTTGTACTAATGTTACTGACAGTATTTATTCAGGGGGTACTATTCTTTTTACTCTGGAAATCAGTATCAATCGCAAAACCAAGAGTGAAAAGGCGGATGGGGATATTCTTATATATCTATACGCTTACCTGCATCTGTTTGGATGTTTTCTTACTCGTCTCCAAAATTGTTGGAGTGACAGAAAGTGCCATACAGATGATAGATAAAATCTCATCCGTACTCATTGTAATATCGTTAGTGCTAATCATACCGTGTGTGATTTTAATACTATTCCTGATTGGATATCACATGAAAGGATCTACCACCGCGGTACGAATGCTTTTATCGAAAGACTGGTTCCTGGATATTTCCATGGTTATTCCAATGATCGCTTTGATCAACGGAATTATATCAATGGGGTTATCTATCGGAACCAAAATATTATAAAAAGGGGATATCTAAAAATGAAGTATGACAGCACACAGGATGCGAAAATTCATAGAGCGAACATCCGATTTGTATACGAACAAATCGTTCGTCCAGCTCTTGATGAACGTATCGAAAAACACGATTTGAGCAAACTGGAGGATCCAGAAAGATCCTGTTATGACAAGTATATTCCGCTGCTTCGGGAATACAAATTTGGAACTCCAGAATACTTTGCTACAAAACAGGCGATGAAAGAGGAAGGCCTTACTCATCACTTCGAAGTAAACCGGCATCATCCGGAGCACTTTAAAGATGGTGTAAAAGGGATGAATCTCATTGATCTTGTAGAGCATATCATGGATTGCTATGCAGCTTCTATGGTAAGCGATACACCGTTTGAAGAAGGCATCCGGAAAGTAATGGAAACAAACGGCTACAGTGAAGATCTTCAGGCAATCATCTTAAACACTGCCAGAGAAATATTCAAAGGGCAGCGTCCAACAAAATAAAACAAAAAAAGAAGGTGATTTGTGGTCACCTTCTTTTTTCTCCTTATACCATCATTTTGTCAATGATCTCCGATGTATAACGATCATTGAGAATGAACTTGATGAATTCCACCGCACGGCATCCGATGTTTAGATACATATTCTGGTTGATGTCTGGATACTGATACTCAAGATCTGGAGATGCATCATTAAAGATTCGATATAACAATGCAGCTTCCTTATACTCTTCATTGGCACGTAGAATCGCTTTTCCAATGAATGCTAACTCATACTTGTAACTGGACTGTCCAAGGATCTTGTTTTCAAATAGCTTAAAATCTGGAACTGCACTTTCTTCTCCGCATCCGCTACAAACCATAATCGTGAGTCGCATCACATCATACACAAGTATGGATTCTTGAATGGCAGGTTTTGTAAACCATCCATGTCTGGAACCTTCCCGAAGTTCTGTAACCAGTCGAAAGACTTCATCAATCAGATACGTTGCTCGTTTCTTCTTTTTTGTTGTAATCAAGATCGTATACTTGAGCATCTGTATGATGAGATTCTTCCAATCGTCACCTTGTAAGAATAACGTAGTGAATCTGGTCACCCGATCCTGAATATCCAGAAGATAGAAATATGCATGCTCATAAATCCCAACGGTCTGTCTGTAATAATTAAATACCCGTATCGGTAAGGTCATGGCATTGTCTGCTAGACTGGTTAACAGAAGCGTCAAGAATCGACACCGATACATCAGACTGTCCACATCATACGTTTCATCTTTTCTCCAATCCAAACTGGAGAGTCTTACAATTGCAGCCTTATTGGTACTATCCACACAATTAATTTCCGCTACGGTTTTGTATAGATATTCCTGCCATTGCAGTGCTGCAATCTGAAAGTACATATCCGGCTCTTGATAATAATCCGGATTGTGAAGATCCACACCATATTTCTTATCCAACTTCCCTACATCTTTTAGAAGTTTCGTCAGGTCGATATCCATTTTTGTTTCACCCCTTTCTTTGAATCTTCGAAAAAATAATATATAATTGACTCTACCACGCGTCATACATACGGATTGAAAACATCTACTTAACGAAATTGAAAGAAAGGACGTGGATAGGATGTACCTTTGGGAACGTGCACAAATGATAAAAGAAGATCCCTATTCCAATATGATTGATCTATCGGATGCTTCTACCCACCACTACCCACAGAAGGAATCTACCAAAGATCTTCAATATACATCCATTATGACAAGTGCCGCGCATACCTATGGAAACGCACTTGCCTTTATACAGAAATGGGTTCTAGATCTTTTTCCAAAAGATCTATTCAAAACCATCCATGTGAACTCAAAGATTACCCACCGTCAAATGATTCAGACGGATCTTCGAGCACAGAGTAAAAAGATGAATCCAAAGATCATCTTTCGACCAAGGATTGCAGGATTAGACGAAGAACGATTTTTAAAAGGAACCCCTTTGGTTGAGCGTATGACCAATTATACAGGAACCTGGGGAGCTGGATCTCTTCGTCCTTTTTTTACAGACAACCAAAACAACTTTGAAGTGCGTTATCAAATGAACCGTTCGATTTTGTATGTGGATGTGGTCTGTGTGTTCAATACCTTATTGCAACAGATCAACTACGCCAGCTATTTACAGAATCGCATCGGAATTGGACACAACACGAATCTTTCTACCTGTCTAGAGAGCTATATTCCTCGTACGATGATCAATATGCTTTCCAAATTGGTGGATCTTCCGGTTGTAGACAAAGATGGTTGTACAAAAACATTCATGGAATATCTAAATGGGCATTCCCAGTATCCCATTACCTATAAGATATCTGGGGCAACTGGAAATCGAGAATTCTACCGGTATTATCCATGTTTGATTGACACGGTTGTGACGGATTTAAATACCGATGAAGGAGAACGAACCGGACAGGTTATGAGTTCTTACCAGATGTCCTTTACGGTTCGAATGGAATACGAATCCACTGGATTTTATTATTTATTTGGAACCGAATTGGAACGGGTTACTCATGAGGTTCCGGATATCAACGATGACGAGCTTTTAAATAACACGGACGACATTGTTCCAGTTTTTACGGATATTATGTGTAAAGAAGACCTCAACTTAAAACCGGGATGGCATTTATACAATCAGGCGTCGTGTCGCCTGGAAGAGTGTAATGATCACATTAACATCAAGGAACTTTTGAATCAGTCGATCATTCGTGCTATTGAATACCATCACAAGAATGGTCTTCCATGCTCTGAGTTTTTGGATATTAAGATTCGAAGACAAGGAGAATTGCTGTTAGAAGGGAAAGATTACTTCATTGACTATCAAACTTTTGAAGTTTATTTCCATAACGACACCGTATATTTCACGTATAAGATCTTAATCAACATCAATGCTGCGTATATTAATGAGCTTATCAAAACCATCTATCACCTAGAATAAAAACGTTGATCCCAGGTAGTTTCACGAAAGACTACCTGGGATCCTTTTTATGATTTTCAAGGAGGCGTACTTAGTAAACTTAAGTACATAATTATGAAAAATAATACTGAGAAACCGCATGTTTCACGTTCACTATAGGTATTCGTAAGTATCGTTGATTGTGGTTCGAAAAAGAGATTTTTTTATCGCCAAAAGGATAAAAAATCTCAGCACCCTATAGTACATGTCTTGTTCTCTTTTTTTGCTTTTGTGGATAAAGCAAAAATGGCAAAAAACGAGTTATCTGCTATTACTTATAACGAATAGGAGGCTACTATCGTCGCAGCAGAGAGTTGTGTAGGTGTGATAGTGATATTATCTATGTAAACACGATATTTGTCGGGACGATGTATTGTTTAGCTTGGAAAAATTGGTAACTTGATACGACCGAATTGTCAGGATTCGATACGGTTGGTTATATATTACTTTTGTGCCGACTCCATCGTGGAATTTTCTGTTTACAAAAATTATATTTTTGCGAACTGTAAATTACCATAGTTAGATGAATGTTGGAAAACTAAAAAGTAAAATGAACGGAGGTATGAGAAAATGAAGCAAGGAAAGGAAGTTATGTTGAAAAAATTGGAACCTTTAATCACAGCCCTTATTATATTAGGGGTTATCGTCGGGATTCCAATATTACTACGTATTGTATTTCAAGTTCCACTCGTTGATGGAATTGCCGTCATAACATCTGGAATCTATATCATCGTATTATGGGTAACATTTTTATGCAAACGTGAAACCTGGATCAGTGATTTGCTGATGATAAAAGAGTTCAATATTCCATATTTAAAATACTCATGGTTTCGTAGGATTATAGGTTGTGTCATTCTCCTTTCAACCATTGTAATTACGTGTTGTATTCTATGGGTTGAACATGTGGTGATCGGATGATACAGGACCTCTTATTAATATGGATATCTCTAAATATAACGACGTTTCTGACACTTGGATACGTTGTTCTTATGAAACGATTAATCACGTGGCTAGATAACATAATTGACAAACGGTCACATATCATACGACCAAAACTCATATGGAATGTGATCGCAACGATTTTCGTATTTGTCTTTTTCGCAACCGCATATTGTATCCTATTGCTTTTATGCATCCCAATACCGGTTGCTATACTTAGAATTTGTGGGGTGAAACTATGACTATGAATGCGAAATTATACTTGATACGATTTCTAATCTTTTATGTCGAATTAATTTTGGCAAAAGAAATCACATTATTCGTAACTCGTATTATTAATGAGAGACTGATTAAACGATACGACGAAAAAGCCTTTTTTAAAATGTCGATGTATCTCACCGTTACGATATTCTTACTGTGCTTGCTTATTGGTGGTATCATCATTAAAATATTCTTTTCGAGGTATTTTGTATGAAGATTATAAAGTTAAGATTAGAAAACTTTGAAGCAATTAAACACTGCATGCATACCGATCAGATCGAGATTGATTTTTCCAAGCAGGAAAATAAGATTTGCCTACTGATCGGTCCAAATGGATCCGGAAAGACTACCATTCTTTCCCTCTTAAATCCATTTGCTACATTAGGAAATTTGGATGTGCGAGATGGCTATCATCTCGTGATCCCTCATAAGAATGGATTAAAGGAGGTTTGGATCGCAGATGGTCCAAACCTCTATAAAATTCAGCATATTTATACGGCGTCCAAGGATACCCATAGCACCAAAACCTTCATCCAGAAAAATGAATTGGAGTTAAATCCAAATGGAAACGTTACATCCGGGAAGGAGATTATCAAAGAAGAACTTGGTGTAGAATTAGACTACATGAAACTCATCCGACTTGGCCCAAACGTCAAGTCTTTGATTAGTCAATCATCCACCGAACGAAAACAGTTTATGGGAAAACTCCTGGACGACATTGGAATCTTTTTGCAATACTATAAGCATGTCAATAATAACATGCGTACATTAAAAGAAATCCTGGCTCATACGATGGATAAACTCAAACGCTGTCGTTTTGAGAACAAAGAACTTTACAAGAAAGAACTAAAGAAAATGGAGCGATCGATCCAGTCTATTGAGTCGACTCTTCGAAACTATCAGGACATCTATGTCGTACTGGACAACAAACGAAATGATCTTGGTGATATTCTTGAGATCCGGCATGATTTGGATACTTATGGAAAACAGCTTAAGAAAATGGAAAAGACCCGTTCCAAATTAGGAGATCATCCAGAATCGGCTTCGTTTTATAAGGAAGCATACGAACGTGCCGTAGAAGAATTAAACACCAAAGAGAATCTTTTAAAAACCAATCAGATGCTTTTGGAAAAAGAATTGACTATGCGTAATTCTTTTGAAGATCGAGTTCGACGATTGGAAATTCAAAAGAATAAAGTGGATGAAACCGATAAAGAAATTGAACGGTTGGAAGATCTTTTAAAATACTGCAAAGCATCTATTAAGGAACTAAAGAAAAACCTTGGACCCTTTGATTGTGAGGTATCTGTAGAAGCATTTGAAGAATTCTTTGTGTTCTTAAAGACATCTGAATCTTCTCTTCGAAAGCTGTATGAATTTGGGCAAACACCTGTTACAAAAATCACATCACTGTTACGGGAAAAGAAAAATGTCCTTAAATATATCAGCAGTGGAATGATGGAAGTTAATCAAAGCGATCATGATGAGATCTTATTAGACAGGCTTTCTAAGATTACAGGTACCAACCCAAAAGAGAGTGGATGTGAAGGATGCGTTGCACTTAAGATGCGACAGTATATCCAGATGCTTCTAAATGATCGGGAAGTGGAAGAAACCAACAGTATGGATTTTTATCAGGATATGGAATCGGTCTATCAAGGATTATCTCCAATCTTAGAGGGATTTAAACCATTTGGATCTACCATTGAAAAATTCCCAGAGGCGATTAAGAAACTCTTTACTGTGGATGCGATTTTCAGCAGATTGGAAAAGGGGGAGACTCTCTATCCGATTAAAATCATGGATAACTTTTATACACTTTTAAAAGAAAAGGAAAATCTGGAGATTCAAAAAGACCGAAAGGAAGAGCTGGAAACCGAAATCCAAAAGATTCAAAGAATTTCCGGACAAGATTCCATTTTGGAAGAATATACCCTTGCATCCAAAGAATTAAATCAAAGTCTTTCCAGAATCCAAGATTACCGAGAGACAATTCGTTCTTTGGAACGAGAAGTTGGAGAACTTCAAATGACCGCAGAATCCATGGAAGACGCCATGAATACGTGTGAATTTTATGAAGAGACGAAAGAAAAGGTTCAGACTCTTCAAATGTCTTATCAAACCTATCACGATTTGTCCTGTTCGATGAATGAAAAGGAGAAGGAAATCGCATCAACAAAGATAGAATTAGAACGAGCTCGAAAAGAGTATGGCATATTGTCTACCGAGTATACGAATTTCAAAGAACTCACTGGAAATTTACATACTTACCAGATTCACTACGACAATATGGATCTCATGAAACGAGCTCTTTCATCTAGTAAGGGAGGGATCCCGACCGTTATCATCAAACACTACTTAAAAGACGTTGTCAATGTCACAAATGATCTATTGGACATTGCGTATCATGGTGAAGTGGAATTGGAACGGTTTAACATTACCGCTGACGAGTTTACCATCCCAATCTATATTCATGGAACGTCTCTTCCAGATGTGAAACTCGCATCCCAAGGAGAAACCGCTCTTGTTGGGGTGGCACTGGCATTTGCATTGGTTGCGCAATCTCTGCACGGATATAACATTATGGCATTGGATGAAATGGATGGACCACTGGATACTACAAACCGTAGAAAGTTTATCGAGATTTTAGAAGAAATGATTGATCGCATTGGAGCGGAACAGATCTTCTTAATTACCCACAACGATATGTTCTCTTATTATCCAGTGGATATCATTGATCTTTCCGAAACCTATGACCACAATGCATATCGTCTGGCTAATTTTATTCCGGTAACCAGAATGTAATTAAACCTCTAAAAACATTCAGGTAACGGAAAGACATTGTCTTTTCTAATAAATCAGGAAAGGGACCGATGGATATGTCAAATGTAGGACCATTAACCGAAGTACTACTTTCAGAAGAAAACTCAAGAATTGTGGTCATTACAATTGCCGTTCTTCTCCTTCTATTTGCGATTTTAATCGGAATCACGATTTCACTTTTTAAAGCTGTACGAAGTATCAAAACACAATCCAAACAGGAGTATGATGACGAACGAGAGATGGTGGAATATCGAAATAAGGTAGATGAAACCAAAAAAGATATTGAATACATATCAGATCTTCTCGTTCGTCTTACTGAGACGATCAATGCAAACAACCAGAAAACTTCAAAAGAGTTGGAAGAAATAAAAGAAGCCATGTCCGTAAATGGAGATGGATGTGTCTTTGGACAGAATCTTGCACGGGAAGTCAAAGAGATGAAAGATGGTCTTTTAAAGGAAATGAAAGACGACATTGCTCTTTTGATCGATTCAGACAAGGAATCCATCAAAACGTATATTACAAACGAATACCACAAATGGATGGAGCTTCGCTACATTGATATTTACAGCTTAAAAGGGATTGATGAACGTTTTGACAAGTATCGCAAAGAAAAAGGAAACACCTTTGTAGAAGGAATGGTAAAGGAACTTCACTTATTACAAAAGACATGTATTGCAACAAATTGTGTTACGAAACGCATGCAAAAAGAAAGAGATGATCTATGTATTTACCCATCTCAGACGATTCATGAGTTGCCATGTAACACAGACTATGATGAGGATGAACACGGTGAAAAAGATTCATCTGCATCTACCTTTTAACACAGAATTGAGGGAATGATCCGCGTTGGATACATTCCCTCAGTTTTATTTTTTTTCTTCTGTATGTTTGTAATAAATACGTTCCGTATTTTTATATTGGATATAAAGTTTTACAGCTCTTCCACTAAAACGAAACAAAATAAAAAATGCAGGAACGAAATATCCAATTCGTACAAATAGACTATGTTCTACAATAATTGGGATGATTAGGACGGACTGTAAAAACAGAACCAAGGTTGTAATTACAGTCTCCCGGAACATCATTTGACTGGAACGATACTCCATCTCACGTAGCATCTTGTCAAGCGTGCATTCTTTTTTTCGTTTCGTTTCTTCTAAAGTTTTTTTCAATTTACCAAGACCCATCCATTCTGGTAGTTCTTGATAAGAGTTGTATTCTGCGACACATTTTACAGGTTCTTCTAAGGTAACATCTGCATCGGTCACTTCTTTTGATAGCGCATAGCTCATGTTTTTGTAGTGAATAAATCTTGGTTCTCCAGGTATATCCTGATAAAACAAGGATTCTCCGCTAATGTCCTCATGTACTCCCAAAGCATTAATTAAGACAGATGGAAAGTAAAGATGCCCTGATTCGAATTCTTTTATATCCAGATTCTCATCATAGTATCTATAATTATCTATCACTGCGGTAAAGCATCCTCCTCCGGCTGTTTCTAGCACCTTCTCAGCAAAATCATCTCTGGCGTTCGGTTTCATACTCATCGTAAAGATTCACTTCCAGTCTTAAAGTTCTGCATTTTTTGGATACCTCGACATGCGAACAGAAAATATTGTCAGGGTTTGATTTGTGTATTCAATTCATTCCGTCCATCGGTTAAAATTAGTCCAAATTGAAGCAATGCCACAGCCACCAATGATGCCGGTACCACAATAGATGTAAACGCGTAGGTGTTTAACAGTGCTTCTGGATTATGGATTAACAGACGAAGATGGAATAATAAAAATACAAAAACCTCCCATCCAAGGAAGTATTTGGCAAATATTTTCCGTTTTGCATTTCGAAGATCCTTAATTTCGTGTTCATTATATTTACGCGCTTTCATATAAGTTTCCATACGTCTTTGCTCGTATATGGTTGTAATACTCCAATACAAAAGAAGCCACGCGGATACGATACCAAATAAGATAAAGTAGTAATTGCTTATCAAATCATTCATTCCGAGACAATCGAGAAAGGCACCAACTGCCGTTGCGGAAATACAAATTTCAAATCCACGAACACGGCTTAATGCTGTTTCATGACGCTTATCAGAGGCAAAAATATCTTTCCAATGTTGATCAATCATCTGAATATTTTCTGTTAGTTTTTTATAAGATTCAACCGGGCTTCGTTTCCGAATGGCATACTCATTGGAATTGAATGCCTGTTTTTCGATGTTTTCATAATATAAAAAGAATTTTTCTCTCTTGTGAATGAGAGCATAATACATGCCGGTTTCTTTTGATTCAAATACAAGGAGATGTCTTCCATTTTCCGATTCCCATGGAAGTTTCTTTTCACTAAGGCTACACGAACTATCCAGGACATATCCATTTTCGTCAAAAGATTTTAAGATTTCGATTGGAAGTATGATTCGTGTCTCGTCACGAACTGCCACTCCAAAATCATACAAACTTCTATGCATTCTCACGTTTCTTCCTTTCTATTTTAATTTATGGAATTGTCTTCGAGAAAAATCGCATTGAAGACAATTCTTTAAGTTGGAAAGGGGGAAACTACATGAATTTAAGAGATGTCGTCTTCTATGAAGATGTATCAATTTATGACGATGATGGATTTCTTTCAACCTACGATTCGTTTTATGAAGATGGAACGGATATTTCGAAGTCCTATATCATCATGGAAAAATTGTATCCGAAAGTACAAGCCGTACTTAGTACTACATACGGCGATAGTAAATTCAAACAAGCAGTCGGAAAATATGTGGATAAAAACTCTGCAAAACTTCATACTCCAGGTCCACAATATATGATTCCCTTTGGAGATGTGGACAAGGGATTGTTTTATAAAGTCTTTGGAATTACGGAAGCAGAGATCATGGAATGTGTCATGGAAGTCATTAAGATCTTAAAAAGCCAAAGCGGAACCAAGGACTTTATCTTGCTTCGACAAAATCCAATCTTTTGGTTGTTCTACTGCTGCATTCGATACTACAGCGTGGAAACCAAAGATGAGAAAGGATTAAACACTGCGTTGATTATCTATGCTTTAGCAGTGTATCCATCGGTATTCTCAAAGTACTTCAAGCATGAAGTCAGTGATGTTGGTGCTATGCTTTATACCGTAGACAATCTGACGGAGAAGTTTATCTTAAAGAAAACCGGGCATGTATTTGGAATGCTTTATACGTCTATTAAAAGTTCGTATTCCTTCTTAAGTCAGTTTATGAAGGATGCATCCGACCAGGAAGTTGTGCGTTTTATCCAGCGTATTCGAAATGACCAGAACTCTCTGATCAAAAAAATATGCGACAACTACATGAAGAACCATGCTGCCGGAAGAACGGTACAAACATCCAAGGATCAGTTTGATGATACACCGGTGTTTGATAACGACAACAACACCACTTTGGTTAGCACCATTTCCCAAAAGGTGGTCATTCCAATTTTAACAAATGGGATTGATTTACGAAGAGCAGAAGTATGTGCAAAACTTGCAAAGATTAGTATCGCAGATTGTCGGTTTTATTTAAATAAGATCGTGACCCTTAAGAATCAGCAAAGTATTGCCGATTTTGTGGAATCTGTACTGTTTTTGTTTCTATATACCGATCAAAAGACGCCAACAGATATTAATTCGTCTTATTTCCTGGTTTGGGCAACGGAGCTGTTTCGAAAAACAAACTCAAACGATGCCAATATCGGAAGAATCAAAAGCACCCTGGATATATGGGCAGAAGAATCTGGTGTACATGCGAAGTTTAAACGAGAGGCTTCTCGTGTCAATTACAAAAAAGCAATTTTCTTCTACTTCATATTAAGCATACAGGCTTATATGAACTAATTAAAAAAAGATAGATGAAACCACTTCTGGTTCATCTATCTTTTATTTATCTATGTCTGCTAAACAACATCGCCCCAACGCATATCATGCGTACATGCGATTACACAATTGTTTTTGAAAAAGAACTCTATTTATTTAGAGTTAGTATTTCTGATCGGCACCAAACATGGTTGGTTTTCCTACATAAATACGAATGTGATTGGAAATATCTACATAATCTTTGTGGATGATATACGCAACACCCTGATAGGTGATATGTGTCGTTCCACGATCGTATGTGTTAACTTCGATCAGATCATCCGTTTCAATCCAACGGTCTTTATTTGCTAATGCATATCCATAGCCCAGTTTAACCGGGTCTTTGCATTCTTTTTCGGTAGTTGGAAAAAAATAATACTTCATGTGAAGATCTCCTTTCTTATAAAGTCTCAGATTAAAAGATTGTACCAAGGATCATAAAAAAGACAAAAAAAGAAGAGTGCTTATTCGCACTCTTCTTCAAAATCGTCATCAAGAGGGATATCATCCGATATCCCTTCATTGTTGAGGTTATCGACTTTGTCCAGGATATCCCGGACAAAATAACCGGTTGTTAAACCGGTTGCGGCTGTTGCAACAGCCGCAGCAATAACACCTCCTTTTTTGCCCTTTGCTAAGGGCATTAATCTAGTTGACACGGCATCCATGGCTGCCCACTGGATGCCAGTAACTGCAAACGTCTTAGCGGTCTCACGACCTAATTTTCTTAAATTAATTTTTTTCATATTATGCCTCCGGGCTCTTGATACGATCTCCACCCATAAATTTTTTATTTGCCGCTGCTGGATCTTTCGATCCTCCCGGCTATATAATTTTTATCTAAAGGAAGAACCAGACGAATCTGATTTACTTCCTTTTTGTCACGAAAATTGTATATAAGTTTATAAAGTAACTTTACGGATATGGTAATAACTGATATATTATCTTAATGCAGTACTATAAAACATATAGGAGGAAAAATGCATGATAAACGAAAGGATACGCGATAGTTGCACAATTATTCAGGGAAGAAACAAAGTTGTGACTAAGAAAAGAAAGGATGAAGTAAAATGAAAAGTATGGAAGATCTTATGGATTGCAGCAGTATGAACATCAAGTGGAGAATGATTCGGCATGCATCAATTCCAGGAAACACGGTATTTATTACAAACCGAAAAATTGACCCACGTACGGTTCCAGATTTTATGTTCTATTACCAGATCCATGATAACGGTCACGTAATGTTTTCTCATTTAATAAAGAGCCTCGAGGATATTGATCAGTTCAAAAATAACGTGTCGGATAGCAGATACACCAAAACACTGCTAGCCAATTGCAAACTTGTTAACGAAGATTATTTCTCTCTTGGAAGGCTTCTCTATAGTTATATCTCGCTGTCTGAGATTTGCGATTTTCGGGTAAGCGATTTGATGGATATGGATGCGTTAAGTGATAAAACCGCACAACTTCCATTTCCATACAGATGTTTTCATGATGTATTAGATGACGAGGTATCTTGGTATCTGATCCCATCTTTTATTCATCAGTACTTATACTTTACGCACTCCATGATTAACCCGGATTCCATTCCGAAAGGATGGTATTATTATCGCGTTGTAAGTGGAAAATATGGAAAACTCTATGCGAATTTGATTCATATAAATAACGATGATCCAAATCGTTATCCGGTTTTGGATGCGGGTGGAACTGATTTTGGAACGATTCTCACGAACTCTCCAGTACAAATCTCATCTACAGTCTATTCCGAACTTGGGTGTGTATGTTCGCTCGATTGCTGGTTTGTGATTAACAATGGCACGAAGATTGGATTAACAAAACCAGAAAATCCACATCCTGCTTTTCACAAAGTTCCATTTCCAAAAGAATCATATCATGAGTAAAATTGCAAATTTCATAATACGTTTGATATAAGAAAGGGTGTGAATCATAGTATGAAAGAACCAATTAATTATACAGATGCAACATGGAATGTTATTCCCGAATACCAACGGGCAATTGTAACGAATCGAGAGATTCGTTTGGAAACAATACCTAGGAATTCATTTGTATATCGGGTATTTTATTTCAGAAAAGAACATGAACGACGCGCATATTTTTACGCATATACAACATATCCAATGTTGGATAAATATATCAAGGAATTCCCGGTAAGTAATTCCGATGCAATATTTGAAGGTACAATTGTATCAAGAGAAATTCTCGGCATAAATCTCCTTACAAAATTGCCACATGAATACTTCATTATTAAATCTCGCATCGCAATTTTGGATAATACAAAAAATGAATGGAACGTTGATGGAGATGATGTGCGTTATGGGGGTGATGAAATGAAACAGAGTAGAAATAACGTAGATGAATTGGGGATCGTGATTGATGACTGGAAACATGGTGTATATGGAAATCCCATGGACTACATTTGCAAATTGCATGAAACTATTTCCGAAGATGAAGAAGCAGTTATGTATACAGAGTGCATCCTGTTCATTAGAATTGTGAAAAGTTTCCTGATAAATTGCACTGCCGTAGATTACAAACCAAAAATGAATATTAAAATCTCTGAAAACGAGAATGAAGTAAGATACGATTTTAGCATCACCAAAAACGATCTGAAGTGCTCATTTACCAGATCGTTTGTAGTGGATCCAGCATTTAATTATTTTTCCTTGCGAACGGCTAAAGATATTAAGGAGCTGGTTTATAAAGCTACATTCTGGACCATGCAGAACTATACTGAAAAAGAAGAGAACGCGAACAAATATGAAAAAGATTTGTTTGAAATCTTCGAAAAGTTTAATGAATGCGTGACGAAAATACAGAACGACCGTCTCAAAATATAAAAAGAAAGGATAGTGATACCATGAATATCTTAGAAAAAGCAACGCGAATAGTTGGAGGGGAAATATTAGAAGGTGAAGAACTGAAATCAGAAGCACTCAAAGTTATGAATAGTTTTACCACTTATTTAATCGCAAGTAAAAAAGACGACTTCGATTCGAAGTTAGTAGAATATAGTTATGATTTTGAGTGTGTGGATAAAAAGAAGCGCAAGCTTAGGAAGGTAAGTTACAATATGAAAGCGAACAAGGATTCTGGAATTGAGTCTTATGAAACACACTTCATGTATGATATAACAACAGAATTCGGAAAAGCAACGGATCGTATTTTAAGTAATATCGCTCTGGTATTTAGCTTATCAGCAGAGATGATTGATATTTTTAGCTTGATAATACACGTATCGGTAAGGTCATGGCAGGTTCCGATTTTGTTTGGAAAAGATTCTACCGATAAAGAAACAGACAGAGATGAATACTACGAAGGATTCCATCAGATGGTAGAATCGTACAAATCCACTTCACCAATTGATACGTCCAACGATACGACATCATTGGAGAATGGCGACTCTCGCGATATCAACATCTCTACATTTTAAACTATAAAAATCATATGGGTGTAGTTGATTAAAAGCTACACCCATAAATACAGGAGGTATGAAATGGTTTATTTAAAAACGAAAGAAGAACAGAAAGAGGCAGTTGATTTTTTGAGACAGCTTCGTATTTATCCTTTTAAAGGAAGAAACGATAGAATCCTTTTTAATGATATTAAGGAGAGTGGGTTATTTCCAAAGATGGATATGAGTAAAGAAATTGGTATTGCGGAATATATCGATCGGATTAATCAAACGATTGATCTCGTTGTCGATAAAATTAAGTCCCCAATTACTGGAGAAATTGGAATTATTAATTTGATGAATTATTATCGAAATGATTTTGATTATCCGGTTCTTTATGTAAGTTTTGCAGTGGACTATTCCGAACTACTAGAGTCATATCCAATTACTGAGATGCTTACGATCAAAATCGATCTGAATGTCATAAAACGATTCCCACGAATCATTAATGCGATGAGTCATCTGGATATGTTTGGATCTGATCACTTACATCAATTTATCGAGGATACTGCGTGTGCTGTAATGAGTAAATGGGAAAACGATCTTGGTGTCGACATTCTTGAACGTATGAATCGGCTATTCTCCGAAGATGAACATGAATATCCGGTAAATAGTGTTGGAGTAAAGAAAGTAGGTACGAACCTGGTTATAGGAAAAGTAGAAGTTCCATACTATAAATTCATATACCCATTTCTTCCGAGAAGCCGGTACAAATCCATTTACGATAAATTGGCTTATGAAGTAAAATGTGACATAACCGATATGTCCGCTTTATCGTATTTATGCCTTTCTATCGCTCCATTATGTGCAGACACAGAAAAGTTTGATCTTCTTACTGAAAAAATTTCAATTCAAGTCTGTGTCCTGGATGATATGAAGAGCGATGGTTTCATGTATATTCAATACAAATCAAGGAATACCAACTTTATTCCATTTTGGATTGTACTGAATAAAAAAGTTGTCTTTTATGATTTGGAAATCGTTGAGATAGACAGTACCATACTTCATCGTACATTCAATGCCATTCTCGAATCGATTCCTGGTATAAAAGATGGAACGGATCCGTATAAACGGCTTCTTTTAAAACGGATTCTACGCGGATATCAGTATGAAAATATATGCAATGCCGTGAATGATCAAACTAAATATTTAAATTTAATTAGAGATCTTTATAAGAAATCGGAATGTGATCTAGTGACAGGAGATTTAATTCCGTTGGAACCGGCAGATATCATTCGCTGGCATCCAATCTTTACGAAACGCCCGGTAACAGATTTCAGTTCAGATCAGTTAAATGCATTTGAACCGATTGTGTTTAAATTCAAGAATCCCCCAAAAACGTTAGAGGAATTAAGAAACATTCTCACAAGCATGATGGATTCCAGTATAAAAACACAAGTGTTTGATTACATCCGAGATATTGTCAATAAGGATGATTCTGATTCTCTGGATTTTGACGACGATGAGGAATATGACGAAATGGATTTTGAAGACGATGAGGAAGATGTAAGCGATGTAAAAATGCCAGGTATCAATTCTATGATAGATTGGGCTGAACAACTTAGACTCAATGCGGAAACACTAGCAAAGATGCTCAAAATTCCACCAGAACTTATTGATGCGAACTATAAAAAATCTAAAGATAAGGATGGGACGGAATCGGCATTTCCAACTTTAAAATGCGAAACTCCTCCAGAATTTATGGATGCATTCGATGATGAATCTGAAGATAAGGATATTAAACCATCAGAGAATATCAATCAAAAAGAGGGTGAAAATAAGGATACCATCTACACGAAAGAATACACACTTACCGCAGAAGATATCAGTATCCTTCATTCAGCGGAAGGGAAACAAGGGACGATCGTTGTCCTGCATCATCCAGATTTCCCATCAAAGAATACAAAACTTTTAAATTGGGATGATATCCTGATGTCTCATTTTATTGATCTGATATTACAAAGGAAAGGTTCCGTCAAATTTATATTTGAATTGGAAGAAGTGGTAAGATTAGTTGATGTTGACCCATATAAAGGTATCGCACATTCTATTTTAGAACCTGAAATTTTATCACTTACGATAACAGGAAAAGACAGTAATTGTATGATAATCGGCTATGATCACGAAGAACCAATTTATGCAAAAGAATTGTGCAAAATGCTTGAAAACTATTTTACAGATTTAAAAGTGAGAGTGAGGTAATTAGTATGTCAAACGTTATTGATATGGGAGATCTATCCACTATGTCTATTGAACTTGAGGTAGATCAGGCAGAAATCACGCGGAAAGTTTCCTTCCACGACAATGGAAACGCAGATGATTCTCAAAGTGCCAAATTTTTAAAATATCTGACAGACTGGATTCGTTCCCACAATGGAACGCATGAAATGATCGATTTCTTACGAAGTATTTTATCTGGAATCTCAGATTCCAAAAAGTTTGAGATCTCGTTTACTATTACCAATTCAGTATCTACCAGCTTTCAGATCAAACGGGATGAAACTGCGATGATTATTCCAGGGAATATCATTACCGGACTTACAAAAGGAAGCTACGATCAGAAAGAAGCGATCAAACTGATTTACCAATTTATCTTAAAATCAGAATAGTGCAGACATCCATTCTCAACACAAGAAAGAAGGTTCCTTCGGGAGCCTTCTTTTTTTGTCCCCTATAATACCCCTCTGAAAACATTCCCTTAAATCGAACGCTTTGTAGAAAGGAGGGGTCAGAAGTGACCGAACATCTACAAGAATTGCTTCGGGAGGCGTTGTTAAACAACACTTACGATCATTCCTCCACGGATGCAGCCTTGAAAATGGCATGGGAAAATTCTTTTTCGTACCTGTATCGTATGCAGGAAGAAAAGATTGGATACGATGAGTATCACTATTATTCCAATGACACGACTGCCAAAAACCCAGTTACCATTGGGCATTTTTATTTGGATGGATATATTCGGGCGTGCTTTGATATCGACAAAGACATCATTCATGTTTGTGAACGTAAGGAATTCCGATTAAGCAAATTTTATCATCAGTATTTTACGCTTCAGGATATGCGTGAAAACGAAGAAATCTTTCACTGGATCCCAATCGTCATCATCGACGACCAAGTGGTTTGGGATTGGGATATGAAAGTCATTAGTAAAGATGCGGTTCAGTTTCGTATGCCGAAACCTTTCCGCAGACAATTTGTTCTGAAAAATGAACGAGATCCTGATACGGACGAGATTATTTATGTTGATCATAAAGTACAGGTTATGGTGGTTCAGAATATTTATTACGAGCGTCTGGTTTTAAATAAGATGCATCTATATATGAATCGTTCTGAGAAATCCATTACTGTAAAAAAAGAGATGCTGACAAAATCACTCCTTCCATCTGAAGCAAAGGAAGGAATTTATTTTCTTACCATCAGTTTTCCATCCGACGGAGATATGGCATCGTATCTTTGTACACAGCTTTTAGACTGTCAGGAAACCGAAACGGATTTAAAAGCATATATTTCTGATGAGATCTTTGATAAGTTGGAACGAACGGTCAAAGAGTTTTGGGTATCCGTTGTTTTTGTAAACGAGTTGCATCGAAAGACCTGGTACAATGGAAGTACGACGGTAAAAGTGGAAGGTGCAAACGAAGCCGATTTGATGGTTATTAATCGAACGGAAGACTTTGTTCCCTATGCATCACCAATTCCAATCAAAAACTTTGTGGTCTTTCGAAAGGAAACTACAGAATCGGGATATACCCTACAGAAGAATGAAGATATGATACAGCTGTACTATCCGAATATCTATCGAATCGTTGATCCGGATCGAAAATATCAGGATGAGTATAAGGTGTTTTACTTCTATCATTACAACACGTATCTGAAGTATACCTGTGTACATGATTTCTGGTTCCGGTATCTGAAGATGCATTTTTCTTATGTAAAGAAAGATCTCTCTTTGGAAGAACTCCTGAATATGGTTTGGAGAGGAACTGTGGAATATCCGGATTGGACCGAAGAGCAGGTCGCGGATTTTACACAGACGTTTATGGCTCTTTTAAACTACATGCCGAAAGCTTATCAGTATGCAGAAACCGATTTTATTTATAATTGGTGCAACTTAAGTTCTCCACAAGATTTAGGAGAGTTATCTGGAAAACCGTTCCAGTACAAAGAAGAACGATTGAAAGAATGGATTCGGGAGGATCCATGGCTTCTTAGAGATTACGTATTGGAACAAAAGAAAGTTGGTGCAAGTTACCATCTTTTTACAAACAGCATTGATCTTTCCTCCCGTTTACGAACAAATACGAATACGGAACTTCATTATGATTATGAGTTCCAGCAACCAATGTATGTATTTGCCATGCGAAACGAGAGAGAATATCCAGTTCTGATGGATATTCGTTTTTTTGTTGACGGCATCTTCGTAGAGAACATGTTCCAGGATCGTTATCTGTTTATGGACTATTTATATATTCCAGCGGATATGGTAACCAATGATAGCTATCTGGAAATTGAAGTGCTTCCTCGTTACGATGTAAAAGAACCAATCCGATTTACCTCGATGGAAGATAGCAAAGAGATCACCATTGTGGAACCAGAAGAATCGGATATTTGGCCAACTGCAGCAGATGCTTATATGATGCAAAAGAGCGGACAAGACGACGAGTATACTCATCTCTATGAGAACAGCTTAAACGATTTCTTTGAAGTGAAGTCTTGCTATAGTGAAGGAGAATGGATTGTTCAGACAGAAGATCCAGAAAAACCGGTTTGCTTTACAAGGTTAAGACACTTTAAGCTTACTCCAACAGATCCATTGATCCTAAATAAAGATCTGGAATTTTGTATCAACAAGCATCCAATTGGACTTCGGTATCGAATCCCGACAGCTGGGTATCCTTATCTGAAGTTGGTTGGAGCGGAGAACAAATTCAAATATCATCCAGATTATATTCGAGTATTTCGAAATGGACGGTTGCTTCCAAATGTAAAATGGACGTTTTATGGAACGTTTGAATGCCCACGTATTCAGCTGTTAGAATGGTTTGAAGCAGGGGATACCATCTTCTTTGATATCACACCATTCCGTTACAAACTGATCTATTACCAGGAAGAATTGGAACCAAAACAAACACTCATTGATTTGAAAGAGATTATCACCAAACCATTTGATTGGCGGTATTACGACGTCTATATGAATGGAAGAAAACTCAGTATGAACAACCTCTTTTCTATTATGCCGTGGGCAATGACCATGGTAAACTTAAAGTCCAATTATAATTTGGCAATTTATGAAAAAGAGCGGGATTGGGAATACTATGGGTTAAACTACAAAGAACCAATCTACTTCTTTAGTCCAGAGGATTTGTTCTCAAAATCCTGGGTGAGTGAAGAAGAGAAAAACAACATCATCAAAGCGATCATTGATACCGAGAAAGATGACCGTTTGAATATCTATCCAAATACCAATGAGGAAGAAAAGCAGGACTGGGAAGACAATCGGAAATACGTCTTGATTATGGCATTCTATTTAAATGAATTGCTTCCAAAATCATTCGTGAACCCTGACGTTTTACAGTTCAATAAGGCGATCATCTCAGAGGTTTATCCGGAAATTTATAACCGTTATGTACGTCCTGGATCGGAAGAATACCGAAATTCTTATGAGAAAGAGGAGCGAAGTGCTCTTCCAGAAAGAATGATGTTAGACCCGGACATCTATGTAAATGGAGAGAATGAAGAAGATCTGACCTATGTCTATATGGTTGGACATCCGGAGGAAGTCTCCGATGAGATTTTAAAAGAAACCGTTACTATCAATGATACCGATTATAAAATAGGGGGTGACAACTAATGCCGTACCCGGTAGATATTCCGGATGGGGAGCGTCCCACCATTATCACAAAACCAAATCAGCGATTTGCGACTACGGCGCTTAGTACCGAATACCGCGCCTATGCAGCAAATGGAGAACTCTTAAAAGACAATACGTCTGGAGAGTTGTTCTTAAAACGAAAAATAGATGGAAAAGTCGTAAGCTTCTTTCAGAACAGAAAGATGCTTCATGATATTGCGTTGGAACTTCGTGTACTGCTTACCACCAATGCTGGGTTTACATATCCAACAGAAGAACAGGGTGGCGTTTTTGTTTGCAGCAATTACGATTTGACTGCAATCAATCATGAGAAGCTTCCAAACTTCTATCTTGATCCAACACTTACCATCAATACAGATGATCCAAATCTTCTGTATACATTGCAGTTTCCAGTAAACAAGCATTGCAATGGGTTCTTCATGAATGTCACAACAAGAGATTGTGACAAACCAGCTCTAGAGTATCTGACGATGTCTTATAACAAGTTAGTGGAAAACTATACTGGAAACGACCCAGATATTCTTTCTGAGAAAACAAAATTCAGAGAAGCAAAGTGGGCTGGTTCCAACGTCGTATTGGCATATACACTTACTTGTATCTATACAGGAGCCGATGGATATGGGGAACCGGAAAGACAAGTATATGCACATACGGCATATCTTCACGCAAACGAAACCTCGTTTGTTGCATTTCCAGATGCCAACATTCGAACGGATTTTCCGCATGGGGTGGACTACTATTTCGTAGAAGTAAATAGCATCTCGTTTGAGAAGTTAAAATGGTCCTTAAATCATACGAACTTTTTCCCAGAAAACTTTATGGAAACTTTGGAAAAGTTCCAGCTTCAGGATCAGCGTATGGAAACCCAGAATGTCATGATAATGTACTACATGGATGAACCTGAGGATTATGTCGAGCTTGGAAACGATACCATCCTTGCGTTCATGGATGTAACCTACATCGATCAGTACATGACCAAAATGAGTGCCCTTTACCAGAATGGAAGTTATATCTGTTCTGTTCGAAGACCAACAACGGATGTCTGGTCTGTAAATGGTGCATGGGCAGAGATGGTTCGTACCATTGACCGAGATGGAAACGTTACGGAAACTGGAAGTGAAAACTCTGGTCTCCTTGGAGAATTGGAAGATATCTTTGGACCGACTAGAATTGCACATGGTCTTCTGACTACAAAAGAGGATCGGGAATTCGATTTCCTCGTTGGTGAAACAAAAGAAGCAACAGAATAGAAAGGGGTAATCGCATGCCAGAAATATTAACGGAAAGTACGTATCGTGGTGGTATCCACAACTGTGAAATCACAACAGCCGCTAATTTAAACGATGTAAACAAGCATCTTTATGCAGCAGTTGTAGAAAAAGAATTCACATATGAATTTCCAATTGATTCCCCTACTTATGCACAGGTTTATCTGTACACACCAGACGATGTAGACATTCGGGAATCAATTGAAGCAAATGAATAGGAGGGAATAGATATGGCAAGAATTCCAAATTTACCAATGGCGGATGTCTTGATTCATGGAAAACCTTCTGAAAAAGACGAAGTCATTGTATTTCCAATTACACGATACCAAAACGTCGTTGGAGCGCCTGCGTTGGTAACTCCAAATACGATCAAAACGTCCGCACCATTCCAAATGGTTGTCACAGATACGGTGGATTTGCCAGCAGCAACCATTCGTCAGATGTGTGGAAATATCATATAAGAAAGGACGTGAAGAACGATGCCAAGTCAGAAAGCAATGATTTTTACTTTAAAAACGCCCGCAGATACAAATGGAGAGCGGAAAGACTTGTTCCCAAGAACAACGGCTGAAGCAATTCGATATGTTACAAAAAATGGGATCGAAATGAATTTGTCAGACTTTGTTCAGCAGCATGTAGAAGATGGTGGTGTCACCAGCGAAGATATTCCTCTGGTGAGTCGTACCACTCCAGACCATGCTTGTCTTTGGGCGAGAGTTATCACAGAAGAAACGAATTCCTAAATAGAAAGAAGATAAGGGAATCATCCCTTATCTTCTTTTTTTGTACTTTTGGTTGGTGGTAATATAATATCCTTTTGATGACAGGAATTTAAGACTAATGAAATTGGAGGCATACATATGGCAAATGCGTTAATCAACCAAAAGGTCTCATCGAAGAGGCTTTTATCCATTGGAAATATCAAGTTAGCCAGACTAAAAATAGGATTTGATATCCAAACACTAAATATGATTATTGCGTTTCTCATGAAAGAGAGTGTCTTAAGAACGCGAAAAACCATTACCAACATTCAAAAGGTAATTGAAAATACAGAACCAGAAATGTACGAGAAGAACCCAGAATTAAAGGTTCGTATTTGGGCAATTTTACAGATTGCAAAGTGTATCCTGGAAGAAAAGATGGACCGAAATGAAACGATTGGAATGTATCTTTCCGACCGTGCAGAAGACGATCAGCAGAAAGAATTAATCGAAAACATCACTTCTGGGAAATATACGATCAGTTATAACGAAAGCAAGTATCTGATTAAGAAGGTTGACACCACGTTGGAATATGGATATATTGCAACAGTTCGAGATGTCATGATACAGATCTTGGAGCAAATCGATACAACTGACTATATGACCTATGCCGCTGTCAGTGAAGATCTTTATAACATTGCAACAGCGGTGATCAACATCAAACGACAGTGTCGAAGTCTCGATGCAGATCAGACCTTTAGTTTGGAAAATGAGATGTTTGAACAGGTGGTTTCCGATGCGGTTACAAAATTAAAAGACCGAAACCGAATCTTTATCACTGGGATTCAGCATCTCAACATTATTCTTTCTCCTGGATTTTTAAGCAAACGACTTTATACGTTTCTTGCATTCCCAGGAAAAGGAAAGTCTACGATGCTTTTAAAAGCGGCTTTGGATATTCGAAAATACAACACCAACATCAAAACCAAAAACCCGGACAAACAACCTGCAGTGCTGTTTCTAACACTTGAAAATGATATTGCCGAGACCGTAGAACGAATGTACAACATGTGTGTTACCAGTGATGACATTCGTAATTATACCCCGAATCAGGTAATCAACGCATTTCGGGATAGTGGTGGAATGAAACTTAGTTCCAATAGTCCTATCAATATCATCATCAAGGAATTTAAAAACCGGGAATTAAGTACGGATGATCTTTATACCATCATCAACGACTTAAGTGATCAGGGGATTGAAGTCATTACTTTAATCGTAGACTATATGAAACGTATCCGACCGGCAGAACCGGCAGATAACGAAAAAGGAGAATTAAAGAACATCACCAACGAAATGAAAGAATTGGCAAAGTTCTTTGACATTCCTGTCATTACCGCACAGCAGTTAAATCGTAACGGTGCAGCCATTGTCGATGCAGCGCTTCAGAATAACAAAGATGACGTGACACGACTGGTTGGCCGAGATGCAATTGCTGGTGCTTGGGAGATCATAGAGAACTCAGACTGGGTTTGTATTGTAAACCCACAGGTAAAACGTGATACCAACGTTTTATATATGACCTTTAAATTACTAAAACGAAGATATCGTTCTACGGAAATTGATGAGAAGTTAAGACGACTGGATTACTTCAATCAACCATTTGAGGAAGGAAATGATATTCGTCTGGTGGATGACATTGATATGGACGAATCTAAAGCACTTCTTTCATTAAGTGCGGAATTTGATGAAGTGGATCCACCAAAAAAGCGCGGAAATTCTCATGCTATAGAACGAGATGTCTTAAAACGAGGAGGGAATGATGACGGAAAAAATAAAGCAGAACTGCTTTTTGATGACTTTAATGAGCATATTAGTGATAATCGAGGATAAGAAATTATATGAGCGAATACTATGTAAATAATGAGCGGAAAGTTTATACCAAAGAAGAATTTAATATGTATACAAAAGATTGGGATCGTTCATACGTTGTTCAAACCAGCGTTTATTTTGAACAAGAACCGGTTCTTGGGATGGAAGAATCGTTTTTTCGACCAACCGCAGTGTTTGCAATTTGCAATTATATGGTAGGTCCGATTCTTTCATTTCCCGTTGCGGCACAGTACTATTTGTACAACCGTTTCACATCTAAAATTATTACCATTTGTGAATGGGAAAAGATTTTCCTATCCGAATACACAAATTTTATACGGGGTGGTTTAGAGTCTACTTATTACGGTACGGTAGAGCAAGAACGGGAACTAATGAGACTGTGTCAAGAACTTGAACTTCCATGTCATGAAGATGATCGGGACCGATTTATGTGCATCATTCCAGAAGATGAAATGCCAACTGGAATTGACTTACTCGATCAGACCATCAATCGCGTGTTACATAATTAAATTTTCTAGGGATGTAGCCAGAAAAATAACTTTCATACACTCTATTAAAGAAAATTTCTTTTAGATACAAAAACACTTATTAGACTTATGAACTTTTAAATATGGTAAGGTCGTCCGATACAAGGATTGACCTTACCATATTTTGCTGTTAAAAAACAGTCGTTTAAGGTTATCTAATGCAATATTTTTTTATAAGAAAGAATTAGAATCCGAAAATACCCAAGAAAGATGTGATCTAATTGGCAGGAAAAAATACAAGGACGTATTATCAAAAGAAAATGAAAGAGGACGTACTTGCGCAAATCAAAGAGTCGAAGACCCGTTCTACGTCTCTTCTCAACGACTGTATTGCGATGGTACGTTTAAAAACGATTTCTTTTCCTCCTACCGAAAAAGGGTTGAAGGATAAGAAAAAATATGAAGAGCGAATTGAAAAGGTCGTTGCGATGATCGAAGATTACAAAAAGTATTCTACCATGGATAAGTATCGTGATTTATACAAAGAATACTTGGAGAAATTGCGAAACGAAGACGACTCGAAACAATTCCGATCAATCTATTTGGAATGGGAAGGAAAACTTCTCGAAATCAAATTCGAGTCGATTTCCAAACATCAAGAATTAACAACTGAATTACGATCTCTAATTATGTACGTTAGAGATAAGAAACGAGAGGAGTATAACGCGATGAGTGAATCAACGAATTATACAGTCGAGATGTATACCGAGCACGCGGATGAAATTAAGCGTGTCATCTACGAAAAATGTGAAAATGGAGAAATCTCTCTGGAACAGCGAGAAATTCTCTTAAACCGATTAAATGAATACCGCTTATCTACAGAAAGCTGCGAAGATCTTTTAATTCGTAGTATGAACGAATTTATGAACGATGAGATTACCGCAGAAGAATTGGACAATGTTTTGGTCGGCTGCTATGCAGAAAATGCCGAAGTGACAAGAGATCTCTTTGGAGATGATATTACGGAGAAATACGAATCCTTAAATGAAGCCGTTCACCAGATGTACCGAGCTGGATTCTATGATAAGAAACGAGCTCGTATGATGTTAGAACGGGTACAGGAAGCATATGAGATGGAGCATGGAAATCGAATCTCCGAATTCCTGGTAAGCGATGATACAGCTTATGAAGCCGTTGTAGAACGTGACAGCGATGTTAGTACGGTTACCGAATTTTTCTATCAGTCCTTAGAGAACCTGGACAGTGAAAGCGACCATTTCTATGAAAATATGGATGCTATTTTCAATGAATTCTGTGACGATGTATATGGAATTTATCAGGGAAATGAGCAGCCGATGTATGAAATGACAGAGCTTGCTTTTTTTGGAATCTATATGGCTTTGTTAACCGCAATGATCGCAATTCCGATTGGAATGCTGGTAAAGACACAGAAATCCAATTACAAAAAATTTACAAAATACTATGAGACAATCCACAAGGTTCCGATTCCATTTAACGATATCAAATATCGAAGAGTCGATGTTGATAATGTCATTGAAAAATTCCCAAAACGAATCCAGGATGTCGTTGGCCGAATGGATGGAAACAGCACATCACTGGTTACATCGGTTGGAGGCGACAGCGTTACAAACGCTGTTGGTGGTTATACTGCGTTTGGCGGTTTTTATAAAGATAAACCAATGTTCTATGCAATTACCATTCTTTCTATGAATGCTAGTCCTGTAAGAATGTACTTTTTATCTGTCGATGACCGCATCAAGAAGCATGAAGACTATTACAAAACGTGTTTCTCCATTAAAAATGGTTTCATGACCCCGGATGTCAAATACTTCTTAAAAACTTGCTTAAAAGAAGCAAAAGAACTGGAAAAACAGGAAGCAGCACTTAATGCTGATAAAAAAGAAGCCAACAAAAATGCTTCCAAAGTGTTGAAAGAGTACGCTGAGATGGATCCATCTGAAAATACCGCTATGTATGAGCAGGTACTGGAAAAGATCTATTCTTTGTATAACGAGGGTGCCCTTGATTTGGAACAAAAAGAAGAACTGATTTTAGAAGCAAGATCAAAATTCTTCGAAGCTGCGATTGAAGGAAAATCTATGGATGAATGTATGCGAATTGCCAGAAGCATGGTTAGCCAGAATGGATCTGTAGAGGCAGCGTTAAAAGCAAACGATGCTAAGTACAAAGCTACGATGGACGAGTGCCATGCAAAGATGCAGGAATGTAAAAAGAACGGAAACAAAGAATGCTACAACACTTATTATCGAAAGAGTGTTTTGGCATCTAAAGAAGCACATGACATTGACAAATGTCTGAATATGATTGCAAAAGAAGAGAAAAAGAAAAACTCTGCCTTCTCTAAATTAAAGAATAAGATTTCCGGAAAAGCTTCTGCACCTAACGGAAGGCCAGTTCCAGCGACGGAATCTGGATGTGAAGAAGAAGCAGCTAATTGTTTCGATGTCTTTAGAAATGGTGAAGAAAGATCTTCTTCTATGAGATCCACAGATCGTCCAAAAGAAAACTGTTTCGATGTCTTTAGAAATGGTGAAGAAAGATCTTCTTCTATGAGATCCACAGATCGTCCAAAAGAAAACTGTTTCGATGCATTTAGGAATGGTGAGAGCAGATCCTCTAGAAAAGAACGCGAGAGAAAACCGGGTGTATCTTGGGATTATGAAAATAGAGACAAAGAGAAAAAGAAAGAGAACTGCTTCGATGTCTTTAAGACCGGAAAGAAAGAAGAAAGTTGCGACGGTGGATCTGGTTGTGGATCGGATGCCGATGTCGTAGAAGAAATGCCAGCTGGCGCAATGGCTAGAAGAATGCAACAACAGGCGGCAGAAGAGGCAAGACGACAGGCAGAAGAACAGCAACGTATCCAACAGCAGCAATTAATGCAGCAGCAGATGCTTCACCAACAGATGATGATGCCTGGAATGGGTATGTTCTAAAAAGGCAGGTGGTATCATGTTAAACATGACCAATATCATACGACGAATCAAATTCAAATTGGGGATTGTCAATATGGCACTCCCCTTTGATAACATCAATCAATTGATCCAACAAATCATAGAAGAGTTTACCGTTCCAACGTTTTCTCTTTATTGTCCAGATCGAAAGATTATGAGAGTGAATGTGAAAGAGTCTTTTGAAGTCTTAGATCGGCAAACGACGTATACGGAGTTTCTAATCCCGGATACGAAAAACTTCAAAGTGTTATATGTCAACGATGTGTACTACAATGAGGACCAGCTCACAAACCTTGGTTATTATGCAGGAATGGTTCCCATGGGACTATATGACGTTCCATTTGTGAATCAAATGATGTTAAACAACTTATCTGCACAAATCATCAACAAGGCAGTTCCGAAGATGACGTTTCGTTGGATGCCACCAAGAAGATTGCAGTTATATAACTGCTACTGGTCCAATGTCATGATGTTTGACTGGAGCTTTGAGCATTCCCGGTCTTTAAATACCATTCCGGACGATGCGTTAAATGCATTTATGGATTTGGCATTGTTAGACGTAAAAGAGAATCTGTATCCTACGTTAGCGCAATACGTAGAACAAAATACTCAGTATGGAAGTATCCGTCTTCCAATTGACAACTGGGCTAATGCCGAACAGGAACGGAAAGAATTATTAAATCAGTGGGATGATGTCTATCATCTGGATGGCATTCCTTTCTGGTTTGGATAAAATATGAAAAGTTTATTTCTATCTCTACCTATTATGAGGTAGAGATAGAAATTATTTTATAACATCAAGGAGGAAAGTAATTTCCTCCTATAAATAACCTAAACGGCTACCAAAGGCATCATAATCAGTAGTCGGAGAATAATGGACAATGAATTGGAAAACACCAGCAGAACCACCGGCATCGCAACCGCCTCCCACAACAGGAACACACCCGGAATTGAAAATGCTATTATCACAGAAATAAGTATTTGAACTACCATTAACAGCGGTTGGGGTAAATCCTACTTCCGATGAGCACACCGCATCAGTCATATGTCCACTAAGAAATGATGTTCTACCTATACCACCGTTATCAGTATATCCAGATCATGGAATGGTTGTATCAATTAAAGGATTTTCCGGAGCGATAACTGATGCTATTTGTACTTCTGAACTTGGATTTACTCCAATAAAATACAAATCTCATTCATCGTTTACGAACACTTATTTCTGTGACGAATGTGCATTTTTTAAAGAGGATATCATCTATGTTGGAGGTTGTATGAATTCAAGTAGTGATGGAATTTTTCGTTTTGAAGGTAGAAATAAACCATATCAGTCTTATGATATGAATGGTGGAAGACTCGCTTATCTATAAAAATTACTTCCAAGTTCTTCCAGTTTCAATAAAACTGGTTTCACATATTTGAAAATTCAAATAAAATATGTTTAAAACCGTCTAAAATCAGCCTTTTATAGGACAAATGTAGTATTGCTATTCAGCTTAGATAAACAATTTGAAAAAATTGTTTAGTAATAGAATTTCAACCATTTTTGTTTTGTTAAGTAAACTCACACTTTCAGTAGTTCATATAAATATTTGGGTTCTAAAATTCAATGAAAAAACACTTCATTAATGGAGTTTGAAGGGCGTTTCGCCTTTGAAAATGTATAATTTTCTTTTCCCGGAAATGTCGCCTCATCCCAATTTGCGACTTGTGAAAAGAAGATTATTTTATTTAAGAAAGGAGTGTTTATTATGGCAACTACAACCGTTCATGCGCAGCTCATCAAGTATGCGGCCAACGGAGACCAGACAATCCTGAATCTCACGAATACCGGTACCGATGTAAGCATTGATCGTAGTTCCAATACAAAAATACCGTCAGGCGTGACAAATGTGCAGGGCTTGGCGAACAATTTAGGCTCATTTGCCTTCATGAGTGGCGGTTTAACAACGTCTCATTTTTCATCTGGTGTTGTTACAAGTTCACTCACCGATACATCTGCATCGCATCTTGCAACTGCGAGTGCAGTAAAAAGTTTGAACGATAAAATTACCACAAATGCAAACAACATCACTAAGCTGAATAGCAAATGTTCTAACGTAACGTTATCAGCCTCGTCTTGGAGTGGTTCTAGTGCTCCTTTTACCTATTCTATTTCAGTAGGTACCGAATATACGGACCCTATTGCTTTTGAGATAGTTCCTAATCCAGATAATACAGATGAACAAAATAAGGCATTTATAGCACTCAGTGGAGGACCTGGTACATTGTCTAATGGTAATCTTACCATAAAAGCATATGGTAAAAAGCCTACCGTAGATATTCCTATAGTATTAATTATTAGAGGAGAGATATAATATGGAAGGATTACAGAAAAGTATTGTAATGTGGAGAAATAGAAGAAGTATATCTTCTAATCAATATAGAACCATGACGGTACAGTTTAACATTACAGAGACACCAGGATATGGTACCTACTTAAACGATGCATCTGATATGCCTTATGGAAAAGAAAGTGATGCTATATCTGCTTGGCAGGAGTTCTTTGGATACAAACCATGTTTATTTAAAAACGGACGAGTAGTAGGTTACTTGAATCCAAACGATTACACCAAGTTCGAAAATGGGACATCCGCAGATATCACTTCTGGTAATGCTGGTGACGTCATGGTAGAATTTCCAAGAAGAGGAATTAAGATTAGTAAATACAGAACTACCGTAACCGTATCTATGACCGATAATCCAAATGCAGAAGGATACTCATATCTTGCACATACAAGAGGAAGTACAGCAAAAGACTACTTCTACATCGGTGCTTACTTAGGATACAATGCAAGTAGTAAATTAAGAAGTTTATCTGGTAAAATGCCTACTTCATTAGTATCATTGAGTGATTTTAGAACTTATGCTCGTAATCTTGGTACTGGATATATGGAAGTTGGATTTTATCAATATCTATTTATCCAGTGTATGTATTTATTACAATATAAAGGTCATTTGAATTCTCAGTCGGTACATGGATATGGGTATTGTGATGCTAGGGATAGAGTAGCGTCAAATACAGGTTTTTCTGATACAAAAGGTGTGATGTATGGTACAACAAATAAATACTATAGTACAGAATCTGATCATATTAAATTATTTGGTATCGAAGATTTCTGGGGTAACTTAGAATGGTATTTGGATGGATATTATGTAGCTGGTAATGCTTTTCGTGCCAGTATCTTGACTGCAACGGACGGATTTAATAACACTGGGTCTGGGTATACAACTAATGGTTATGCAAAATATATTAGTAATGGATGTATAAGTGATGCAGTATGTTCATCAAAAGCAGGATTTACACCAACTAATGCTACTACTAATGGTAATTCTGTTTATTTCTGTGATACATGTGCTATCAATTCAAACGCTACTGGTGAAGGATATGCTCCTTCTGTAGGAGGGGATTACCATGGAGATGGTGGTATCTTTCACTTCATTGTTTCTAGTTCTCCAACTTCTAGAGCTGACTGGACAGGTGGTCGTTTGGCTTATTTATAAGAGATTTCATCATTATAGAATCTGGAAACATAATGTTAAAGATTCTCAATCTAAAAATAAGAAAGTGAGGAAAAAATATGGCTACATCAACGACCGTTATGGCGCAGTTTATTCGATATTCTGCGAATGGTGATCAGACCATCGTAAATTTGAAATCTGTCGCCGACGCGATTTCTTTAACAAAAACAGACGGAAGCAAATATACAGCCGCAACAATGCAGGAACTTGCAGATTCTCTTGGTAACTTAGCGTTCCAGGATGGGATCAGTAACGCAAGTTCCAGTACTGCAGGTCTGATGTCTGCTTCCGATAAGAGTAAATTGGATGGTATCGCAGCAGGTGCGAACAAATACACCCATCCAGCTTATACTGCCTGTTCCGCTGGACTTTATAAGATTACAGTCGATGCTACTGGCCATGTAAGTGCTGTTACTAAAGTTGCAAAAGAAGATATTACAGGACTTGGTATTCCAGCACAGGATACTACCTATTCTGTATTTGGTGCAGCAACAGCTTCTGCAGCAGGTTCCAAGGGTCTTGTACCAGCACCAGCTGCTGGAAAACAGGCTCAGTACTTAAGAGGTGATGGAACCTGGGCAACCCCAACAGATACTACGTATAAGAATGCTACCACATCCACCGCAGGTTTGATGTCTGCTTCTGATAAGAGTAAACTGGACGGCATTGCAGCAAATGCAAACAACTACAGTCATCCAAATTCTGGTGTCTCCGCTGGAACTTACAGAAGCGTTACCGTAAATACCCAGGGTCATGTAACCTCTGGTACAAATCCAACAACCTTAGCAGGTTATGGAATTACAGATGCAGCTGCGAAATCTCATACACATGGAAATGCTGATATCACAGCACTTGATGCTGGAAAAATTACAAGTGGTACAATCTCGATTGATCGTCTTCCGCAGGGTGCACTGGAACGTTGTGTTGTAGTTGCAGATGATACTGCTCGTTTTGCACTTACGTCATCTAATGTCCAGAAAGGTGATACCGTTAAGGTTACGGCTACTGGTAAAATGTACTTTGTAGTCGATGATACCAAGTTAAATGAGGAAGCTGGTTATGAAGTATACACCGCTGGTTCTGCTACAAGCGTTCCATGGTCGGGTGTTACTGGAAAACCATCCACGTATACCCCGAGTTCTCATACACAGGCAATTAGTACAATTACCGGACTTCAGGATGCATTAAATGGAAAAGCTGCAAACAGTGATATGGTTGGAGCAAATACGAATGCGGGCGGTACACATGGTCTTGTACCAGCTCCAGCTGCTGGAGCAGCAAACCGTTACCTGAGAAGTGATGGAACCTGGGTTGTACCACCGGATACAAAATATGACGTTGTTACAACGTCTAAAAATGGTCTGATGTCTTCTTCTGATAAGAGCAAATTGGATGGTATCGCAACAAATGCAAACAACTACAGTCATCCGACGTATACATCACGGACTTCTGGACTTTACAAGATTACGGTTGATGGCACCGGTCATGTAAGTGCCGTTACAGCAGTTGAAAAAGCTGATATCACAGGACTTGGTATTCCTGGACAGGATACAACATATCCTGTAGCGACCACATCCGCAAATGGTTTGATGAGCTCCACTGATAAGAGTAAGTTAGACGGAATTGCAGCAAATGCAAACAACTATTCTCTTCCAACAGCAGGTTCTGGACTTGGTGGTGTTAAAACAACATCAAGCGTAAGCGATGCATCTGGTTATACAGCCTGCCCAATCATTGGTGGAGTTGTATACTACAAAGATACCAATACCACTTACAAAACAGTAACGCAGTCTGCAAATGGTCTTATGCTGGCAACCGATAAGAAGAAACTGGATGGAATTGCAGCAAATGCAAACAACTACGTACATCCGACATCTTCCGGAAATAAACATATCCCGGCAGGTGGTTCTGCTGGACAGATTCTTGGTTATTCTTCCGATGGTACAGCTGCTTGGCAGGATCCATTCTACATCGGTTCCGATACACCATCTACAGCTTGTATGTGGTTAAAGACCGAATAAAAAATATATCCCTAGTAGGTATAAAACCTACTAGGGATTTTATTATTACGTTTATAAATAAGCTAACCGTCCTGCTACTGTATCATATTTCTTCGATGTTGGACTATTTTTACATAGGAAATGGAATATTCCTTTAGATCCAGGTAATTCATAGTATGAATCATCAGATTCTGTCTTATCTCCTCCAACATGCAATGCCGTATAATCATATAAATCATTATACAAAAATGCACGATCACAAAAATAAGTTGAGGACGATCCATTATAATCAGTTGGAATAAAGCCAACTGACGGATTACATGCTGCATTAGAAATAAAGTTACCCGATATACGGGTTGTTCCACAAATAGTACCATTGTCGATGTAACCGTCTCCAGTATTGTTAAACTCATCCGTTGCAGTCAAAATATGATAATTTTTATTTATATAAAAACCGTCAACATACCATGGATAATTACCCCAGAAATCTTCAATCCCAAATAACTTAATATGAGCAGAGCATCTGTCACCTGTATAACTACCTGATGTTTTTTTGGATACACCTTCACCATACATCAAACCGTTAGTATCTGCTAATCCAGTCTTCATTGAACCAGTAAAACTTGATGCATTAAACCCATATCCATGAACTGTTTGCGAATCTAAATTTCCTTTGTACTGTAATAAATACATACACTGGATATATAAAAATTGGTAAAACCCGACATTCATATACCCATTTCCATTATTAGATGCTTTAGCACGGAATCCACTTAGGTAGTCTGTAAGTACAGATTTATTAGATAAACTACGCAAATAACTTTTGTATTTCGTATCTGTTGTATATGATGCAAGATATGCTCCTATATAGAATTTATCTTTTCTAGTAGATCCTCTTGTATGAGCATAATAAGTAAAATCTGGATTATCTGGATCTTTTGTCATAGATACAGTAACTGTAGAACCAGATTTACTGATTTTAATTCCTCTTCTTGGAAACTCTACCATCACATCTCCAGCATTTCCAGATGTAATATCTGCGGAAGTCCCGTCTTCGAATTGCGCATAATTATTCGGATTTAAATATCCAACTACGGCTCCGTTTTTAAACAAGCATGGTTTATAACCAAAAAATTTCTGCCATTTAGTTACTGCTTCTGATGTTTTTCCATAGGGCATATCTGTCGCATCATCCAAGTAAGTCCCATACCCTGGAGTAGAAGAAATATTAAACTGTACCGTCATAGTATCGTATTGACTACCAGGTATACTTCTATAATCTCTCCATAAAAGAATGCTCTTTCTTAATCCATCCATTAATATTTACCTCTCGATACCAATACTATCGGAATATCTACAGTAGGTTTTTTACCATATGCTTTAATGGTTAAAACGCCATTACGTAATGTGCATGGACCTCCACTAAGTGCTATAAAAGCTTTATTTTGAGCATCTGTATTATCTGGATTCGGTACAATTTCAAATGCTACAGGATCGGTATAAGAAGTTCCTACATTAATTGCATAAGTAAAAGGAGCAGCACTACCTCCCCAAGAAGATGCTGCTAAGGTAGTATAGATAGTTTTGCTATACTACTAAACAAAAGAATCTACCACCTGTAATTAGACAGGTGGTAGATTTATTCACTTTATAGTATAGCAAGATAATTAATACTACT
>OBLI01000107.1_pt1 | contig 85866 bp, 154 predicted proteins | sample 1519701 | NCBI WGS metagenome assembly OBLI01 (sample SAMEA3663005, study PRJEB22513) | pig gut metagenome | biome: pig gut; feature: pig-associated habitat; material: faeces | place: France | collected 2012
AAGTCTCGCTAGGCATATCCGGCAATCTGCTAATTGCACTGGTATAACTCTTACACTTCCGCAAGAAGAATGTAGTACTAATTCCCATCTCCGTACAGAATGGCGCAATTCTGCTTTTGTAGTTGTTGAATTTTTCAATATTAGCCTCCGGCTGCAACATTTCACCAGCTCCATTAGCTAGCCAATCCATATTAAGATCTGGAAATTTAGAATTCACTCTATAAGATACCCTTGCCGTGAACACACCATTTTTCCCTATGATTGGAAAGTTAGAGGCCACATCGGCTTTGTCGCAAAATTCACGTTTGGTAATTCCTTTATATTTAAGATACTCACGCAGTCTAGTCTTTGCGTTTTCGTTTTCGCTTACCTTTATAGGTGAAGAGATGAACATTTCCCCCATTCCTGTCCTAATATAACTTGGATTTACCTGCGGAAATTTTCTCGTTATAGCTTGCAAGCTTTTGGAAGATACACGATTAGTTATACGGCTTACGAAGCCATGTCCTAAGCCTACGGTATCCTCGAATTTTTCATTTGAAGTGTAACCCAAAGCAGTGATTACAGCCTTCAGTCTTTCGTATGCACTATTCATAACCTAAAATTTAATACGCAGTAAGCGTATGTGTAACTTAATTTATGTAAATATTTAGAGTTTAAAGATAATAAAAGTTAATATAGTATTTAAAAACACTAAATAATTTGCATACTTGCAAAACATTTCTTATCTTTGCACTCGTAAACATTAAATATGTTGCAAATATACATAAAAATATCGTAACTTGCAAGAAATTTAATATATTTTTTGTAATATTACATAAAAAGGTGAGACACACCATAAAAACTGTAGAAAGAATATGTCATTAAGCGAGATTAAGCAATTAGTATCAGTCGCATTTCAAGCGGGACGGATGGATGCCCAATTCGAAATGGGCTTGCGTTCCGACAAGATACGCAGAAAGGATGCCGAATGCTATCTTGCATCAAAAGGATTCGAAAAACAGATGATTGACAAATGGGTCAAGAATAGGTTAATGAAAGAATATGTAGGTGATAGTAAAAACTCACCTAGATATTATTCTCTCAAAGAAATCAATGAACTTGTTGTTTCTTGTCAGATAAAGAAAATGATTATTTAAAATATACGACTATGACAGAGAATAAGGCAGCGAAGCCTGTAGAAGGGCAGAGCGTAGAAATTAAGGATTATGAGTTTCGCCTCCTTGATGCGGATGAGATAGAAGTTCGTGTCGGTCAAGGTGGTAATCAGAAGTCACCAGACTGGTGTTCCTTGTTGCTTTACAAGGACGCAAGATGTGACATGAGACGATTAGATGAGAAGTTCGGCATCTATGGTTGGAAACGTAAGCATGAGCTTATTGGTCAAAACCTCTTTTGTACGGTTTCCATTTATAAAGAAGGTATCGGTTGGATAGATAAGCAAGATGTTGGTACGCCAAGTAACACAGAAGCCGTTAAAGGTCAAGCTAGCGACTCTTTCAAGCGTGCTTGCTCTTGTTTAGGTATTGGTCGAGAATTATATACCGCTCCCAAGAAGATATTCGTTAACCTTAACCGAAATGTAGAATATTCTTCGAGCGGAAAGCTGAAGACGATTTTCCATGTAGGATATGTGGGCTATACTAACAGATGTATTACAAAACTTATCATTCAAGATGAGAATAACATTGTACGTTGGTATTGCGGTATGACCGAGCAAGAAGTTCTTGAATGGATGAATAATCAGAAAGAAGTATATGGTTACTCTGAACCAGCTCCAAAGAGCGAGGAAGAAAAAGACGAAAATCTTAATGAGCAAAAACAATATGCTTATCCACAATTGCAACAGGCTCAAATTTGGGAGGACGTAGATAGAGTTTGGAACGGATTCCCAGACCTTCAGAAGTCCGAAGAGTTTAAACGCAAATGCGCATTACGAAAGATGGAACTCGCACAGAGCAAGAAGGATTTAAAAGCAGTTTATGATGCTTATCCCGAATATCAAAAGAATGCAGAGTTCTTAGCTAAGTTGACACAATTCAAATCGAGATTAGTATGATACAATTGAATAAAAGCGGAGTCCTTTATGAGGACTCCACACATCAGTACTTTTATGATGGTCGTGAATTAAGTGGCATTACAGGTATGCTTCATCAGTATGTATTCCCTAATATGTACTCTAGCGTAAGCGAAGAGGTGTTGAAGAAAGCTGCCGAAAAAGGCACTGTTATCCATGAGCAGGTAGAGTTGTTTGCTTCATTGGGTATTGAGCCAGCCTCAGAGAGTGTCAAGGCTTTTGTAGCTTATATCAAGAAGAATGGATATGAGATTATAGGTAGCGAATATGTCCTTCGAATCGGAGAAGACCATGCAAGTGCAATCGACTTGGTGATGCACAAGGATGATGCACCGGACAATGAGGTTGAGATTTGGGATATTAAGGGTACTTATTCCGTTAATAAGGAGTATGTGCGTTGGCAGAACTCGATGTATAAGTTCGGTTTTGAAACATTGAATCCTCATCTGAATGTTACACGTATATGTTGTATGTGGTTGCGTGATGACGAGAAGCGTGGAACAATCTGTAAACTCATCCCATTAGGCAAGCCAAGACCTGCGAGCGATGTTAAAGAATTGTTCCGATGCGAGAAAGAAGGTCGTTTGTATAGTGATGATACAAAAACACCTTATTATATTATAGATAACGAAATCGCACTCATGGACGTTCAAGAGCGCATTGCTAAATTGCAAGAACAGGAAAAGGAGTTGAAGGCAGCCATCTTTGATGGTATGTCTAATGACAACCTTACATCATACAAGACCTCCAATTATACTTATTCCTTGAAATCTGCTTCTGAGAGGGTTACGTTAGACACAAAGGCTTTTGATGCGGATGACGAAGAGGCTTACAACCATCTATTGGAAAAGTATAAAAAGGTAACTAAGGTAAAGCCTAGTTTGACATTGAAAAGAGTTGGATAATTTATTGTTTTATTAAATATTTTAAGTTATGTCTAATAGTTATAAAGGTAAGATTGTTGCTATCGAAGGCATTCAGTCTATTCAGAGACAAGGTAAGGAACCATTTGAAAAGAGACGTTTGATGCTTGATGCAACACGTTTCGATGGTTTGACAGGTGAACGTGGCTACGAAAAGCGTATCATCTTTGATTTCAGTGGGAAGAATGTTCATGTTCCAGATGGTTTTAATGTTGGGGATATTGCTGAAGTATTCTTTGATGTCGAATCATATCAAGGAACCAAGAAAGATGGTACAACAGACTGGTTCACATCTGTTCGTGGCTACAAGATGCAAAAGATAGAAGCTCAGAACAATGCGACACAAGGTAGAACACAAGCTGCCGCTAACAATCCTTTTCCACCACAAGCTCCAGCCACAGGTGCAGCCACTATGCCACCAGCACAGCCAAGTGGCAATAGCGCATCTGATGCACCATTTTAAACTTATTATGGTGGAGAATTAATTTTCTCCACCTTTCATTCTAGTCGAAGATGGTTTACAATATGTTAAATCCGGTAGAACTTGAAAAGTTCGAGGAACGAACCAAGGCAATGATAGCCAAAGCCAAGAAACTACAAGGTGATTATTATAATGAGAAGTTCTTTGTTGTTGACCTTAAAGAGAGGCAACAATCTAGGACAATCCAGCAGAATGCTTATCTGTGGGTAACAATCACTTACGTAGCTATCGAAGAAGGATATACTAAGGACTATATCGAACAAGAGTTCAAACGTGTAAATAAGGATGTTTTTCTTAGGGAGCGTGAGAATAAACAAGGCAAGACCTTCCAATATTGGAGGCACATACCAGACCTTGACAAAGAAGAAATGTCTTTATGTATAGACCGATGGCTTCATCATTGCTCTATGGAAAGAGGATTATACATACCTACTCCACAAGACCATGCTTATATGGTATGGCAGACGCAAGTGGAGAGGCAAGCAGAATTAAATAAAGAGTTTTTATAGGATGCTTGGTGTCGTAGCTCAGTTGGATAGAGCAAATGTTTCCTAAACATTAGGTCGTGAGTTCAAGCCTCACCGATACCACATTCTCTAACATAAAAAGAAAGAATATGAAATCATTAACAGGAAAGTATTTTATCGTAGGTGTTCGTTATGAGAAAACTCTAGAAGACGGAACGAACGCTAAAACTACAGAGCAATATGTTGTAGATGCCTTGTCATGGTCAGAATGCGAGGCTAAGACTACAGAAGAAATGGCGGTGTACACAAATGGTGATATGGAGATTGTCACTATGAAGAAAGCTGGCTTTTCCGAGTTGTTCCTTTCAGAAGTTGATAGTGAGGATAAATACTACGATTGCAGTATTAACATGATTACTATTGATGAAAAATCAAACAAGGAGAAGAAGACCAAGGTTCGTTATCTTGTACAGGGTGATACCATTGAGAAGGCTCGTAAGAATGTAGATGAGATTATGGGTAAGACTATGATTGATTACAATATTACAAGCCTTAAGGAAACATCAATCATGGATGTATTCTTGCATATTGGCAAACCGAAGGAGTAAGGCTTTTCATTTTTCTTAATATTTAATTAGTTTGAAATTCCCCTATGGGGTGGTGCTGCTTAGTTCAATGGATGAACGTTTTCCTATCACGGAAAAAGGTTGTGGGTTCGACCCCCACAGCAGCAACTATGGAAAGAGATTATATTTTAGAAAATATTCAGAGCAAAGGAAATTACGAATTATATATTCCACCTAATGTAAAACATCATGGGTATTTTCCTAAAGGGCACAAGCCGTGGAATAAAGGCATATCTTGGAATGAAATGGGTATACCGAAGGAGAAGCAAGATGCTATGCGCAAAAATTTGGAAATATACCAAGGAAAAGGAAATCCGAAATTATCCGGATGGAATTCAAGACCAGTAATAGCTATTGACGAATATGGAGAGCAGGTTCATTGGTATAAATCGGCATCTGATGCTGCAAGGAAACTAGGACTTATCCGTAGGAACATTACGAGGGCTTGCGTAAAAGGCTACTATTGTGGTGATTTTAGATGGAAATACGATTCTAGATTTAACAAAGAATAAAGTTATGAGATATTACGATAGATTCAACAAAGGAGGAAAGAAGCCTAAACGCCAAAGGAGCGAGAAGCAAAAGTGGGTTGACAAGCTAGATAGGCTTATGTCGGTTTATATCCGCATGAGAGACTCTAGAGAGTTTCACTATAAGTACTTCAGATGTATCAGTTGTGGACGAATATTGCCAATCGACCAAGCCGACAATGGGCATTATTGCGGACGAACTCATATGAGTTTGCGCTTTGATACACGTAATCAGAATGCGGAATGCAAACGATGCAACAGATTCTCTTCTGACCATCTTATCGGTTATAGAAAGAATTTGATAATGAAGCTTGGAAGATTGGCTTATTTGCAGAAGCATCCTCACGTTCCTTTAGATATGGAAGAAGCTAAGCGGCTCGGAGAGCAACAAGTTGATTTATTGGAGGTAATGAAACATCAAGCAAAGAATTGGTCGGTGTTTGAATTACAGGAACTCTATAAATACTATGCGGCTCTAATTCTGAAAATGAATGAAGAAAAAGATAATCAATAAGGTTTAAATAATGTTATAGCTACAACAATAGACACTAATTTATTTGCATTATTGAATTATTCTTCGTACCTTTGTAATCGTCTTGGTGAGACACACCATAAAAACTGTAAGGTCATTTTTTCTATTGGCTTTTGTTATGCATAAGACTTGTGTATTCCTATATAGTAACAAAAGTGATTTCATATTATTTGTGAAATGAAGTTTAAATTAAGACCATATCAAGAAGAAGCAAGCAAGAAGGCAGTTGAGTTTTTCTTGGATGAAAAGAAAAATTGGAACGCTCTGGAAGTGCTTCCTACCGCATCGGGCAAATCATTGATTTTGGCAGATATAGCTGCTAGGCTCAAGGATAAAGTGCTTGTGTTCTCTCCTACTAAGGAAATTTTGGAACAAAACTACAAGAAGTATTGTTCTTATGGATTTGATAATGCCAGCATCTATTCCGCTAGCTTTAAATCAAAAGAAATCAGCGATGTTACTTTTGCTACAATTGGTAGCGTGAAAGGACATCCCGAATTGTTTACAGACTTCAAATACATATTAATTGATGAGGTTCATTTAGTGAAACCTGAATCTGGCATGTATAAGGAGTTTCTTGATAAATTAAAGAGCAAGGTCATAGGTTTAACCGCAACACCTTTCCGTCTGTATTCCTATCAGAACTATGGTAGCATACTGAAGTTTCTGACAAGAAGTCGAGACAAGATTTTCAAGGAGCTTATTTATTATGTTCAAGTTGAGGATATGGCAAAGAACGGATATATCTGTCTTCCGAACTATTACACATGCCCACCACCACAATGGAACGAAGGAAACTTGCAGCTCAATTCAACTTGCCGTGATTACACTGATCAAAGTGTCAAGCAAGAATATGAACGTGTAGATTTGTACGGATGGCTAGTTAATGTTGTCAAAAGATTGCTTAATCCGAAGCGAGGTGGACAACGTAAAGGTATCTTGGTTTTTACTAAGTTCGTTAAAGAAGCTCAGATGCTGACCTATTCCATACCTAATTGCGAAATGGTCTGCGGAGATACACCACCTAAAGAGCGTGAGGCTATCATTGAGCGTTTCCGCAATGGGCAGACTAAGGTACTGGTAAATAGTCAAATATTGGTCGTAGGTTTTGACTATCCGGAGTTAGATACGGTCGTGTATGCAAAGCCAACACGTTCATTAGCGCAATACTATCAAGTCGTAGGAAGACTTCTTAGACTATCAAAAGGGAAACAACCTTGGTTTGTTGACCTCTGTGGTACTTATGAGAGGTTCGGAAAAGTTGAAGACTTGAAATTGCTAGACCAAAACGGCAAAGGAAAGTGGGTAATAATGAGTGGAAATAAACAATTAACAAATGCATTTTTTTAAGATATGGTAGTAAAATTAGACGAAAAAGCGTGCAGCTTGGATGCTGATGAATTAGTCGCTTTCGTCCGTTTGTCATTTAATGCTGACAAAGACGGATATGTATATGGAAGCAATAAAGAATTATCGGAAAAGATAGGCATGTCGGTGGCAAAGGTAAAAAAATCTATTGAGGGGCTATTTGAGAAACAAATGTTATCTATCGGTAGCGGAAAAGTCTTTATTTGGAAGCATGAAGACAACATAGAATTTGCTGAAGGTGAAGAATCTAAACCACACAAGAACGAACCAGAACGAATAGCATTGAACAACATCCCTAGTGTACAACAAGTGGATGATAAAGCAAAGAAGGTTTGCGAATATTTCAATAAGGTTATCGTTGGAAGAGGAATGCCTCTTGTTCATGCCCTGACTTCGAAGAGAAAGTCAATGATTAATTCACGGCTTAAAGAATATGGTAGTGAGCAGATGAAGTTAATGATTGACAAGGCGGCAGAATCTTCATTCCTTAATGGTAGTAATGGATGGATGGCGAGTTTTGATTGGATTATGAGACCAAATAATTTTGTTAAAGTATTGGAAGGAAATTATGATGATAGAAAGCAAGGGACTAATAAAGACGCAGAGCAAGGATATTACCAAGAATCAGCCGACCTCGTGCAGCGTCTCAATCAACAGAGAAAAGCAACGAATATTCAATGAGTACGGAACATTCGATAACGTTCTAATGTCTTTCTCTCCATCAAGCCAAGTAGGTAGTAAGATGCCAATCGGAAAAGCTTTTAAAAGCAACGCACCAACACTTACCTATCTTGACTTATGTTATGGAGAAGGAAGTGCAATAACATGGCTTGTAGCATGGATTTCTGATGTCTATGGTATTTGTGGCTTTGTTAATAATGAGGTTACGGACAATATTAAGATAATGACAGCAAATGCTATAAAGGATGAGTATTATTTCCTTAATCTGAATGAACTGATTACTTTCTTCAAGATGTTTATTGCCGGAAAGTTTGAAAAGTTCTACAAGAAGCCAAATCCGCAAGTTATAACAAAGAGCTTGAATACTTTTTGCTCCCATCGAATAGATGCCATAAAATCTGTAGAGGCAAATATACAGAGAGAAAAGGAGGCTAAAGAGGATGAGACTATCAAGCTAAATGCCATCACTTATGAAGAATGGTCAGCAAGAAAAAAAGCTAAAGGCGATGAAGTTAATCTGGAACTTATTGAAGACGAGAAAGGCAACAAGCTTTTTCGGGTTAAAGCCCCTAAAACAGATGCTCGGTTAGACTCGGCTTATATGATAGTCAAGAATACAACAAATGCAGATTTCAATGCTTTAAGCAAGCTGAGGGATTGCTTTATCAAGAAATATGATATAGACCCATACGACTTGATTAGAAGTTTAGGGAATAAAAAACTTAGAGAATATGAAGAAAGAAGAAATTGTCAAGGCAATCATTAAGAACCTTAGAGATGTAAATGGCAAGAAGTTCCGTAAGGATGATGTTCAAGCCATTGTGAATTTTTTTATAGACCTCACCAAGCAGTCGTTACGTAATAGAGATAGAGTAACAATACGTAGCTTTGGAACGTTTGTGGTACGACACAAAAATTCCAAGCCAATCAATTGCGTTCGAACAGGAGAGAGAACGATGACTAGGGAGAAAGACCATGTGGCTTTCATCCCCTCTAATGATTTTGATTTAGATTCAATAGTATAAAAAATGGAGATAGCAGAAATAGAACAGATTATAGAGGCTTGCAACTTCGATGTTGCTAGCCAGACCCAAATGGCTGAAACATTCAACGTAATTGACGCTATTGTAGAAATGCGCAAATATGAAGGTCGTTTCAACGCCAAACGTTGGGAATATGAAAATGTTAATGGACGAGATACAATAGAAATATATTCTAAACTCGTTTCCGGAACTCTAGAGGACAAATTAGCAGAGTTTGCTATTACATTATTCTCAATGGCCAATAAGTACAAGATGAATGTCAAATCGTTGAGGCTAGACCCAGACTCAATGAGAGACCGTTCCTTTGAAGACTTGATGATGTCTATGCTGAAGATAGAAATGACGCATTACCGAGTATTCAAGAAGATCATAATATTGATTGGCATGCTTTGCGGATATTGTATGATGAACGGAATTGATTTGTTGTGGTTCGTAAACAAGAGACTTTTGATAAACATTAAATAGGCTAAAATATGAAGAAGTTAAAGTTAGTTTTTACGAGTACGGATTTCGCATCTTATACGAAGAGAACTATGGGTATGTTATGCAAGGTTCTGCTACGAATTCCTTACCTTGTACTTGTAGGCATAGTTAGTACAACATGCTGGGTTGCTAAGTGTATTGTAAAGTTCTGTAAAGAGAACACAAAGGTAGCGGTGATTATCGGTTTTGTTCTTTGCTTTATGGTTATGTTTGTTGAGTTTGTCTATTTTAAGATTAAACTTGCAAAGAGTTCGTATCAGACAAGTGAACTAATTAAGCGAAACTATGAGCTGGAGCAAACAGACAGATACGATATAGGCTTTCATGATGCGATGGCAAAGAACAAGGAAATGCTTACTCAAAGTATTAAGCCATGACGGATGAATTTAAAAATGCCTTTACGAGAGCACAAGCCTTACAGAGAAGGTTTAACCCAGATTGCATGAACTCCTTTTCGATAGCGATTAAATACGATAGCTATTACGAGGAATACATGGAGATTGAATTGAGAACAGATAATGATAAGTTCTTTATTTCTACATTGACATGCGTTTACGAAGAGGATTATACTTTGAGATTGTACGAATTAGAAAAAACAATAGACAAATTATTGACAGAAGAAGACAATGAATAAAAAAGTTATTTTTGTAAGCCTGTTGAATATTATAAGTATTCCATCGGGTAATGAACATCCGGTAGATATTACGGATTTTCAGCTAAAGCACGATTTCTTTAGAGCGTTGCAAGCAGATGATAATATAGTCCGTGTCAACATCTTAGGATATGACAAGAACCAAGCAATGTATTCAAGCGATATAACATTCGCAAAAATGGTATCGGTTATTACTTACGAAATTGCTATGTATGCTGATAAGGCGGTAGTTCCATATTGCTCTACTGATAATATTGATGACACTTTTGTTGATGCTGCAAAAAGCACCGAGAGTATAGAGTTTCTCAAAGACAAATCTAATTGGCTGATTATTGGGAACGATGATCTGGCTGATAAATTTGGGGTTGACAATATAACAATGGAGGATTTCGTCAATGGAGAACTTGGAGAATATTCTGAAGGAGCTAAGACAGAAGAAAAGAGATAAACATATTAAACCGGAAATCTTGACCTTAGCAACCATAAAAAATGAGTACGGAAAAGACCCGTTACCTGAGTTGCGTAACTTATGGGCTAAAGGACTGGTTAAGAATTGTAGAACTTTAAATGATTTAGGATTTATATATAATGGATAAGGAGTTAATGAAAAAGTTAGTAGCACAAGGCAAGGCTTATGTACTTGACTTGCGAGGTGGTCGTGTTCCTTATAAGGAAGGTAATGCTGCGGCAGTTGATTTTTACTGTCCACAAGATGTGGTATTGAATATGCCTTGGGTGAAAATGGGAAGAGGTCATATAAATCTGCATTTAGGCGTGGAACTTCCTAAAGGAGTTGGCTTGGATATTCGTTCACGTTCAGGCTTTACTGACAAAGGTCTGGAAGTTGATGTTGCGTTTATTGGCAAGAACGAAACACAAGTTGGTTATATGACTAAAGTAAGAGCCGATATTGATATTTGTCTTGGCTTAGTTGATGAAGATTACAGAGACGATATTGGTGCGCTTTATAGAGTTAATTCCGACCGTTATATGCCGACAAAGGATAGCAAATTCAAACTAGATTCAGATTACGAATATTATGTTTTCGTAGTCAAGAAAGGCACTCGTGTTTGCCAGGGCGCATTCCGCAAGGTAGAAAATCCAGATTGCATACTTGGAGAGTTGAATATGGAAAATAATCGTGGAGGAGGATACGGACATGGTGGAGCAAAATAACAATGGGTGTTGCGAATATGCTAACAAGTATATCTTTGTGATAAGACGTTTGGCAGACATGATTGAATGCAAGGATAATGCCGCTTTCGTATCATCTCTAAGGGAGGACTTCAGAAAGATCGGATTATTTTCAAGCGCAGCCAATTTCCTTCGTCTTATGTATGAGATACGAGCATCTTCTAAAGACAAAGAAACCTTACGAAGCCATATCAGCGTAATGGCGATGGAAGCCTTGCTTACGCTCTCTTGGTATATTGTTTCAGATTATAACGACATCATCGAATCGCAAATCGAATTGTTCAAAACCAAAAATAAGCGGTATGGAAACGCATTTTCGGAATGTTTTGCTAAAGATGGTTATCCGTATGCCTTCGGTCATTTGCAAGAGAAGATTAATCGTATTTGCTCTTTGCTGACTTTGAACGAGGATGCTAAAGAAGAGCCTGTCCTAGACAGCTATAAAGATTTATTGGGGTATTGTATTTTAACACTTATCGAAATAAAATGAGATACCGAATAACAAGAATAGAAAAAGTTATCAATGGGCAGAGTTCGTTTGAGCACTGCTCGTTGATAGTTTCTAACATAGAAATGTTTAGAAAACAAAATAGATGCAGACGAGGTTAACTTCGTCTATGAAATGTTGAACTAAAAACAGAAAAGAATGAAAGAACCAGACATTGAAATGAATCTAAAGAAAATCATGGAACGCATAAAATGGATTAGAGAAACTAAGGCCATCTTATCCAAGGAAGAAATAAGTCTTTCCATTCCATTGATGCAAGATTTATCGCAAGTAGGCAATATTTACGATAAGTTTATGAGCTATCATGCCGGACGAAATTCCACAATGGTACGCAAGCAATTTATCTTTGTTATCCTTTATCTTTATTCTCCTAGTGCCCTTGGCGGTTCTAAGATGAGAAGAGGGTTAAGAGAAAAAATCGCTAAGGTTTTGGGGTGTACATGTTCTAATGTAAGCCATGATTACAAAAACATCAGTTTCTATTATGTTACTTACCGAAGTTTCCGTAATGACGTGAATGAGATATTGGATAAGCTATTAATAGATTTGGGTTTAAAAGAGATAGGGGAAGAATAACTTCCCCTACCCTTTTTAAAGCAGTCGCAACTCTTGTTTAATACCAAGCTTTTTTTGACTCTTTATTAAAGAATTCTACTTTACGTTTTACTTTTTCTTTAAACTGCTCGAACAAAGAGGGTTGTTAGTTACTCTGCTACTTCCTCATAAGTCTTATCGAAAATATCTGGCTTACAAGGGTAGAACTCACCATTTACACCTTTGATGATATAATCACCAATAGATGCTTCCATATCTCCTTCTAAGGTGTGAATCACAAGGGTAGCTCCTTTGTTCTCAACAGTTCCACCCATAAAATCGTCAATCTCTGACAAATTCTTACCAGTCCACTGAATAGCCTCAATGATAACTGGCTTCTTTCTGTACTTCTTAATCATATTTATATCTATTTATATCCTTTGCAGGATGGTTAGTTACTAAAGCTCATCAAATTCTTTTTTAAACTTCTGTTTTGTTTCAGAAAGAAGCTGATTAAACTTAGTTTTAAACTCTGAGTCGCATTCTGTTAAACCGTAAAGTGCATCACTGATTCTTAAAGAACTTGACTTTGAAGACAATGCTAAAAGCTCATCTACTTTAGGAATTAAGCTCTTCGCTAAAATGTTTCCTCTTTCTAATTTTTCTGTATTCATATTATTACTATTTATGCCCGAAGGCGGTTAAACAATCAATTCATTAAATTTTCAACCACATTTGACAGCTTCCTTGCTTTGTCTTGCAATAACTTAGGAAGATTATCAAAATCAGAAGGCTTTAACCTTACGATACACAATATACCTTTTGATGTCAGTATTGATAGAATAAACAATAATACGACCATTTCGTATATAGGAAACTTTATAATTGCTATTATTCTTTTCATACCTACACCTCCATTTCTGAGTTAAGTCCTAGACCGAAGAGAAGGTGTTGTAACTGATGAATATGTTGAAATTCTAATAGCCTTACAAATCCTATATAAGCAGCGTAATGAATATCGTCTAAGAGTCTGAAAATTTTAACATTATCTTCTTTTACGTAAATCCATTTACATTCTGATGAAACCTTCCATCCATTCTTCTCTAGAATATCTGGAGTGAGAGGAATCGGACGAATAGCATTATTACTGATAGAGTATGTTTTACTACTATCGTTTAACATGACTACATTAAGAAAGCCACCGCTCAATGAAGATATTACTTTAAATATTTTATCTTTGGCAAATTGAAGTGCTGACTCCTTTACCATAACCAAATCACCTGGTATATATTCTAATTTATCCATAGCTTAGTCCTTTTTATTAACGAAATCCTCATATTCACCTATCGTGATTTCCACGAAGTCTTGATTTTGCTTATCGGCTCGGATGCTGTCATCAAAGTAAACGAAAATGCGGTCTTTGTGACGGAGGAGCTGAGTAATAGAGAAACGGCTAGCTTGAGAGACTTCTATATTCAGTTCCTTCATTACATTGAAATGGTTAGCAACTGATTTATAGGAGAGAAGAACGGAGGCTATTTCCTTGCCTTTCTTATATCGCTTATTAGGCGCAATAGCTACATAGTAACCGTCCTCCAATTTTACACCGTCTATCTTCTTCCACACATTCTTATCTAGCGTATCGTAACGCTCAGAAGGAACCCATATAGCAGTAATCTCGTACACTCTTGTGAGAGTTCTGTTAGGCTGATAGCCCTGATATTTTTCAAATTTGAAACCTACGGCTTCTTCTACTCGTTTCATGTATGCTTGATGCTCTTCAAATTCTGCATCGAGAATACTCTTAATGTATTCATAAGCCTTTGTCCCTTGTTTTGCTTCGTATAACATATCTCTTTACTTTTTACGATGATTAAACTTCTTTATAGCATCCTTCTTAGAAGCTGCCATAATCTTAATGCCCTTGATGGTGAACTCATGCTGTGTCTTTGGCTGACACTTTTGTTTATCAGAAGGAATATTACCTTTCGGAATAGCTAATGGTGTATCTCCAAAGCATGCAGGGAAATCGCCTATCAGATAGTCCAATTCAGCTTGCATACCAATCATTGATAATAATCCATTCATATTTTTACTCCTTAACTTCTTTAAATATTACATTCTTTTTGTCTGAACGATATTTAGGAAGACACTTCAATCCAAGTGGAGCTGCGCCACAATAGCCAGCCACTCCTTTAAAGAAGCATCCTTCACAAGTGTCATGTTCAACAGCTTCAAGAATAATAGTTACTCTTTCGCCTACTTTAATCTCGTTCATTCTTTGCATTTTACAATATTGTACACTTGTTTTAACTCATTTGTTGATAAACGTTCAAAATCAAAAGAACTGATAGTGTGGATGAGAATCTTGCGAAGATTCTCTTCTTTAATATCTGATATTTCCTTTTCTGTAGGAACAGATATTATTCTAACATTCCATCTATCACTACCGCATTGCCATCCCGAATCTCTTCTGAATCTAGCGTTATCAATAATAATTTGAGTCTTTGTTACTTTATCAACCTTGGCGATACGTCTGTGAAATGTACCTGTAACTAGTACTTCATCACCAGCAACCAAATCTTTAAGCTCTTTCATTGCTCACCTCCTTTTTTGGCAGTAAATCATCAATATAAAGCCAACGAGAAACCCTACTACAAAGAACTGCGTCATTCCACGATGGATAAAAGTTATCTTGCCATCTATTCCAAGTATAGTAAAACATATTCTTGTCATTATGTGTTTCTACTATAATGGAAACATCTTTTCTTGGCTCTTCGCTAGCAGGATGCCACAGTCCTTCAAAAAACTCTTCTTGCATCCATTTAGCACAACCCATAAAACCTTCTTTATAGCAAGCTTGCCAATATTCGGAAATAAAGGCTCCCTCCGCATGCTGTTTGGCAGCCTCTTCTATTTTCTTGTTATCTATCATATTAATTGTCTATTATTGTTATTTTAAGATTTGGACGTTCTCCTTTGAACGCCCAGTTATCATTTTCCAATGTGCGCAAGAATGATAACTGTTCTTCTGTTACCCACTTGCAGACTATGTTATCACGTACATCACATTGTATTCTTATCTCAATCTTTACCATTTCTTCTTACTTTTCTGAATGTGTCTGTAACTATCATCAAAGAATTATCCTCTTCGTTGTAGATAACATCATTTGTGATATATCCTAAGTCATCAACAACATATATATTACCAAACTGCTTCTTACGAGCTTCAAGAAGCTTTATAAGTTCTGATATTTTCATCCCTCACCTCCTTTCCAATCATCAGTCGTTCCTAGTAGATGTGCTGTCTCTTCGTTGTAAGGGATGCAATACAAGTTTGAACTTCCATCAATACATATATGATAATAATCTGTCTTATGTGAATAGAAGTTTAATACCCAATAATCTTCAGAACATCTTCTTGAAAGCACCTTATCAAATGGTTTCAGTTCAACCTTTGGCTTTAAATCCACAATCATTTTATGCTCACTATCCCAATCCTTGCCTTCTTTTTCGAGAGCTGAGAAGAGTTGTTGTTTCTCTTCATCTGTAGCAAGATGAGATATAGATTTCTCATTTTCATCTATTTTTGTACCATAGGTTAAAACCCTGTGGAAATAATCAAAATACACATAGACATCTGTACCCCCTTTGAAGATTAAAATTGCATGATAATGTTCTTCATCTTCTTGGATGCTAAGTATATCCCCATCCTTGAACTCGGGCTTCTCAATCTCCAATGTGATGAGGTTTAGCTTACCCCCTTTGAACTCCTCAATATTGGAGATATATTGCTTGATGACTGCCTCGTTTGTCTCCTTAGACCATTTCTCCGTTTTGAAGGTATTACCACTATAATTAGGAGTTACAAACTTTGCATAAAACTCAGTGTACTCTTTATTTGCCCACTTCTCGAAGATACATAGGTTGTCAACTCCGCAAGACAATGCATCTCCTCTCTTCCAAGCGAACTTGCGCCAATCACGCATTGATTTGCTAGGATAGATGCACAAAACTCCTTCCTTGCACAATTTACCGTCTTTATCGAACCATGGTTCTTTATTATGATGCTTAACTTGAAAAGCATCACATACATCAGTAACAACATATAACGTAACACTTCCAAACATATCAGTCCAGAGTTTCGTGCCTTCTGGCTTATCCTTTAGGATTTCCGCTACATTAATATTTTCATCCATATCACTTCACTCTTTTGAATTGAACATTCTTTCTATCTTTGCGCTCTAGTCTATAGCACTTAATTCGTTTGCAAATGTCGTCATACATATTGCAAGCTAGTTCATCAAAGAAGCAGCCATCGCAATTCTCCGCTTCAACCACCTTCAAGATGACTTCTGCGCCAATAGGTAAATCTTCCATATTCATTAATTTCTCATTATATGACACTTAATAACCTTGTGAACCACATTTGGCTGCGATTCATTAAAACTCTTAATAAACTGACGCTCCATTTCCTTTTGGAAAATGGGCTTTGTCGGCTTCGGTATGGTAAGGACGGCTTGTATCTTTGCACCCCCATCCAAAATAAGCAGACATCTGCGAGTAATCATTTGTCCCAACATCATATCCTTACCCTTTCACATAGTTGATTACGTGCTCCTGGGCTTGCTCATGCAAGTTGTCAAAAGCGTCTTCAATAACTTTAGCTGTCTGATCGCCATTAAGGTTCTCCAGCATTTCGCTTACTACCTCTATTTGCTGGTCTGTTGCTAAAGAGCAAAACTTGTCAATAAGAAAACTCTTCTGTGCTTGGATGAGCATATAATCGAATAAATCCGATACATCTACACTAACTTTATAATATGCCATAATTTGAAATCTTAAATGTAATTAGTTGTACCATACATCATTTGGCATAAGAGCCAATTTCCATCCATACTCTAGTTCATACCCTAATATTTCAAGGTCGTGACTCGTTACAGATGAAAGACCTACAAACTTATTTTCGTACTCCATATCCAAACAATTTAGTTACCATACTTATAACGCAAATAGTTAGCTTCTGAGCCGAAATAAAGCTCTGTGTCGCTCATATTTGCCTCCATCAAGTCTTTCTCAACACCTTTATAAGAAGGCACGCAATCCTTAACTCTTTGGCAGAACAAAGGATATTTTGAAGAAACGTCTTCTCCGTCTTCATTATAGATATTAATCTTATCTACATTGTAATATGGATAAGAAGAAATATTTCCATATGAATGGATAACCTTTCTACTCTTAACGGACACCACGATTTCAGCAGGTTTGTTAATAGCATCAAACTCGCAAGTAAAATCATCAAGTTGCGCCTCAAAAGCCGCATCATTAAACTTTTCAGATAAGTTTTCAAAAAACTTTTTCATTTTCTTATTACAGTTTTTGTGGTGTGTCTCACCATTTTAAAATTAGTAACCTTGTTTCTTAATTACGATGCAAAGATACAAAGAATAATCGAAATATGCAAACTATTTAATGTGTTTCTTTTAGTATTTAACATACTATAATAATACGGACAGATAATTTGCTGACGTTAACACAAAAATCCCCACCACTACATTATTATATATAGTGATGGGGCAAAGCACTCAAAGGTATTTTGTCTTTGGGCTACTTTTCTTCCTTATCTTTAATTTCAACGAAATCGCCAATCCCCAAACGTGCCTTGTTGATGCAAGACGCAATCCAACCAATCAAGTAGGCAGAAGGCTCGCCGCCGTGTTCCATACCAATAGCATCCTCGATTGCATCGCAAGCGTGAGAAGACTCATGGCAGCAGTAGTCCATAGACATATCCTTCTTGCACTGGAACGAAACAAGAACACCGCGCCTTCTGTCGCTCTTTCTGACAGCATCGGAATACGTAACGCCGCCGTAATCACTATCGGGAGCATTGCACTTGTCAAAACAGGAATCTATCAGCTCTTTCAAGTCTTTGCCGATGTGTACCCAAAGTTTCAAAGGGTAAATTCCGTTTTCGTATTCGTAATATCCTTTCATCTTCATACCTCATCGTTTTTATGTTCTTCCCATCCTTTCCTCGAAAAAGCATACCAAGTATCACAAATATCAAGAGCGAGAATGGCGCCTTGGTCAATACAAAAATCGCTATCAAAGCCTTCGATATGAACATACATCAATGCTATAGTATCATAAGGAATGCTACGACCTTCAAGACAAGGATTTTTAAAATTCTTAGTCTTGTATAAACTTGTAACAATTGGCACTTGAAGAACGTCTGAAATATTCTCTGTGCTAATCTCTATCGACTTCTTAAACTTCTTCATATTCTCAACTATTTAAATTTCTCAAAGTAGAACTCAATTTGTCTATCAAAGTGCTCTTCGATTAAACCATAAGCAAGCGACATCTTTACTTGGAAAGAAGCCTTACCATTAAGCAATCCTTTAGCCTGTCTAGTAATCTCTGAGCGAAATTGTTCCAAACTCATATCACGCTTACGAAGATTACAAGACCTGCAAGATGGCATATAGTTCTCCATACAGTCATCGCCATGAAATACGACAAACCTTCCATCCTTGTCGCTCCACCGAGAGTAACAACCTCGATTCTTCGGAACAAGATGGTCAACCTGCATATCCTTATACTCTATACTCTTACCGCAATAAGCACAATGCCCATCGTATTTGCGATATATTTTAAGTCTATCTTCTTTTTTCATATTCTCAACTATTTACGTTTTAGAATAGGCTTGGTTGCATCATTTCTAACTTAATGCGCTTACAAGCCTTGTCGTAATATTCTTTATTTAACTCGAACCCGATGAAATTTCGCTTTTCACGGATGGCTGCGATAGCGGTAGTACCGCTGCCCATGCAGTTGTCTAAGATGGTGTCGCCCTCGTTGGAGTAGGTACGGATGAGGTACTGAATAAGAGCGACTGGCTTTTGAGTGGGGTGGAAAGTGTCGGCAGAATGTTCCTTGTCGAAGCAGAGAATGCTCTTTGGAAATTTCTCATCTGATACGATAGTAGGCACTTCTTTATGATCGCCATAGCAACCTCGTTTCAAACTATGAGAACCGTCGCCTCTTCGATGATTTCTTTGATGTGGCGCACATTTTACCATCTGAGGATTGTAGATAGGTTGTTTCCGATAGAATACGGCAATATCCTCATGCGAGCGCAGAGGCATCTTGTTGGCATTCAAAAAGCCTGTTACCCGCTGCTTGCTCCAAACAAGATTATATTTCCAAAGTTTCTGCTGCGACATCATAAGCTGTGCGGTATACATACCTTGACAGAAAAGAATAATCGCTGCATTAGGTTTTGTTATGCGCAGATATTCTTTCCACAATGGTTCAAACGGAATAATGCTATCCCAGCCACCTCCCTCACTCTTTTTATTGAGAACGCCATAAGGCAAATCGCAAATAATACAATCCACACTTACGTCCGGAATCTGTTTCATTCCCACTAGACAATCCTCATTATATATCTTATTCAGCTCTATCATACTTTGTTGTTCTAAATCTATCAGTTAAATCATTTCACGGCAGTGTAATGAAAGTTACAGCCTTAGAAGAATTTTGCGGGCTGACATTCATCGATTAACTTGCGTGTTTCTTTAGCACACTCAGCCACGCATTTTTCGACTGCTTCTGTGATGTCTTGGATTTGCCCCTCACGCATATTGCCGTATTTATCGCAAGTATCGGCTATTATTTTGTAGAGAACACGATTTTGCAAAGCCTCCATATAGTCTACATAATCCTTGCAAGTTCTGCGTCGAGGTGCTTGCACCCAATCAAGAAAGTCCTTCTTCCAGTCTTTCCATGTTTTGATTTTTATTACTATCATTGCTGTTTATATTTTTTATTTGTTATTCTTGTGCCCTATATGATATTTGTTGCATATCCTACACCGATACACCGCCATACCTTGTGCCCGTAACTTCGGATTCTGATTCAGAAACTCCCAAGCATCATCCTCAGTCTCGTATGCGACCTTCGCCTTCCAAGATTGACATTTTCTAACCCAATGCTCAGAATCTGGATGCAAATGACAAGGAATATATATATTTCTTTTCTTCATAACTTCTTCAGAAATTTAAGTTGAAACCCTTCTGCCTTTTTTATTCCTGGGTATAGTTCCGTCAGAACCTCCCATGCTCTTGTCTTGTGCCGATGCCACATAGTAACCGGATGCACACGCTCACCACTTGGTAACACATAGAAATCTGCCTTAATGGTATCAATATGCTCATAGTTTGCAGCTTTATATATAGTTCCCTTGTTACCTATGGACGTATCGGCATAAGATATAAGATACTTGATTTCCTTATGCGTTGCCCTAATATACTTATGTAAGAGAGAAAGGCAAATGGTTTCGCTATACTTTGGCATATCATCAGACAACCACATTCGGTCAAATTCCCTCACTTGATGGTAATCCAACACTTCGCCCTTTTCAGTCTTGATATGCGGTCGAATTCCATACCCAATTTGCATAGCACCCCTAATCTTACCTTTGTACAATACCAAAAGATTCAAGCAACTATTCTTCGTTACCTTGTGTGAAAAGTGATGAGGAACTATGATTGCATCAGCTTGCGCCTTATCGCACTCCATCAGCTTTATTCCCTTTTCCTTGCACTCGTAACCGACAACAAATCCGCAGAGACCTAGCACTGGTGACTTGTTCAACTTTCTTCTTCTCATATCAATAATACCTCCAAAAATAACGTTTGAAATTATAAAACAAATTCTCAACACAAGCCTTGATTTCACCTTTCCTTAACAATTGATTGCAATATTCAACCAATTCATCACGTACCAACCCACGCTTCGAGGCTTCATCCTTAACGGCTTTTATCAGAGCATCCGTTATCTCTTTATTCCCATTTCTTACAACTGGGTTACATTGAATAACCATACTCATATCCATTGTTTTAAAACAGACTTAATTGCCTACTCATGCTCTTTAATTCGTTATTGGCAAAATCTACTTGCCGCTGGTCTATTTCGAAGCCTATATACTTTCTTTCAAGATTAACGCAAGCCCTTGCTGTTGTGCCACTCCCCATAAATGGGTCAAGAATAATATCACCTACATTTGTTGAGTTCCTGATTAGTATCTCCATCAACTTAACTGGTTTTTCGGTCTGATTAATCAATCCTTCTTTATCCATGCGTTTGTTGGTTGGAATAGGAACACTCAGAATGTCAGATGTGCCAAACTCATTAATTGGCTTTCCACATCCCTTACGAAGCATAATGATATACTCTTTTTGGTTCATATAATACGTTCCACACACCTTAGTGCATTTATCCCATATTAAACACTTTGTGAAGTGAAACTCACTCCGTCCTATCTCATCTAGAAAGTGCATCAGATTATAGTCGTTACACATAAGATAACAATGAGTCTTATCCTTTAGTACTCGATATAGTTCGTTGATATACTCCGAAATATCTATGTCATTACTCTTGAATATCTTACCTTTTCTAGTTTGAGAATCCGTCCAATATCCACTCATACTACTGCGCCCACCTCTAGCTTGTACCGGATAAGCAACATCAGAGCATACTAGGTCTATACATTCATCGTCTAGCTGCTTTAGAAGCTTTCGGCAATCACCTTGATAAATTCTATTTAGCTCCATCATATCACCCACTAACTTTCATTACTAAATAAACTATCTTGCTTTATCATTAATTCATTTTCTATTCTCTCGTTTGCTTTGTCGTAAAACTCTCTATTAGTTTCAAAACCAATAAAATTACGATTTTCTTGAATACACGCAATAGCCGTAGTTCCACTACCTATACAGCAGTCTAGTACAATATCTCCTTTGCAGGAATGCTTGTTTATAATGCTTCTGAAAAGACTAACAGGCTTCTGGGTAGGATGAAATCTCCCCTTATCACGACAGATTGGAAAGCTATATACTCCATTGTCATATTCGCTTTTAAAGATAGGATTTTTACCTTTCACCCCACACACAGCGACCTCTCTTGCGTTTGTGAGATAGTTTGTCTTACTATTTATTGGAACAGGATTTGTTTTTATCCATTCTATAAATCTAATTTGTTTAAATCCGACATTAATCATCGCATCCTTTACGACCCCAATCTTCCACAAATCATAGAAACAAACTATATATCCACCATCTTTCAAGCACCTGTAGGATTCTTTTATCATAGAGCCTATATCAAATGCTTCCTGTTTATCCCAGTCTCCAAAGTCGATAGATATGCGGAATCTATCAGTATCTTTACCAGTAGGAGCGGACTTTGCATAATTGGAATTCCTTGAAATTTCATATGGAGGGTCTGTGAGTATAAGCGAGACAGATTTGTCATCAATCTTGCTCATACCATCCAGACAATCAACTTGATAAATCTTATCTATCTCCAACATATCCAAACATATCTTTTTGATTAAACATTTCTTCTTTGATTCTTTTTTGTGCTACCTTGAAATATTCCCTGTCTAATTCAAAGCCAAGGAAATTCCTGTTTGTTCGCATACAAGCCAAAGCTGTACTTGCTGAACCCATAAAACCATCAAATACCAAATCTCCTTCGTCCGATGATTTCAAGATGCATTGCATAAGCTAGGGGATTGGTTTCTCATTCTGATGTACCAATTTATCAGATGGAACTCTATCAAAGTCCCATACGTCCTCCAAACGCTTTCCGTTTATGGTTCGTCTGCCTTTATTCAAGTACAGGATTGGCTCGTAACATTGCCCATATTGCGCCTCTAAATCTCCAGCCGTATGGTTGTTCTTTCGCCAAATGAGCACATTCTTAATGGTGAATCCTGCGTTCCTCGCTTGTTGCATAAAAAAGTCTAAGGTCTTGGCACTACAGAAGATATAAGCAGCACTATCATCCTTCAAAATCCGGTAGCATTCACTCATATAATCAATAATCAATTGCTCATTATCGTCATTGAGTATTTCTTTCGAAAAACGATGGTCATCTGCTCTCCATCCCGTCTTATAGGAGATACAATATGGTGGGTCAGTAACAATTAAATCTACTTTCCCGCTCTCTATTTGTTTCATTCCTTCTATGCAGTCGGAATTGTATATTCTATCAAATTCAAGCATATCAAATCTCTTTTATAGCGTTAACATAAGCTTCATGAGCCTCTTCTTGCGTACCAAAGCATCCGATATAAGTTTTCTTCTTACCTACTTGATACTGAGCTTGCCATTTTCTTACGCTCTTATTCCACGTCACACCCAAGTATGCGGATGAAGTCTTCTTTGCAATAGCCGAATAAGCCATATTGTATCTTGCAGTACAATACTCCAAGTTATCTACATCGTTATTCGTCTTGTCGAAATCCTTATGATTCACCATTGGTAATGCATCTGGATTCTCCAAGAATGCCTGCGCTACCAAACGATGAACATAGAACATCTTTCGCTTTCCGTTTTTGTAAAGCCATACCTTCAAATAACCTTTTGGTGTCTTACAAGGAGAAATTTCTTTTAATTGATATGTACTCCCTATAGTAAAAACTTGTCCCTTTTTGCTAACATAATACCTTTCGTAGCCCTTTACTGGTCTAACATCACCAAGAAACCTTGTTGCACATTTACCTTTCATTTTTACCTCCTTTTTCAAAGAAACCTGAATATATGGCTTGCGCCTCCTTAGTGTCTAGTAAATCAATATCATCATAAAACCTTCTGTACACAACGCCCAGCTTTTCGTCATTTCCTGCATCTCTTGCCATAGCTATTTGCTGACATGATTCCATTAGAAATGCACTAATCTTCTCGTAACTTTGCATTTGTGTCTTTTTTAGCATATCCATGCTTACAAAGGTTTTGTAGTGGATGATACGCTTTTCTTGATCGTAGTTGCTAAGTATTAGACCTTCCGGAATAGCAAACACCACCCTTTTTGACTTGTCGTCACTATAAAGCTGAACCGCACCTGTAAACGATGTATATATCTTTTGTAATATCTTTGCTATCGGCAAATCCTTTTTCAAATACCTTTCTGCATATCTCTTCAGAAAATGAACGCTCATAGCAAAACAATCCTCGCTATACCCCTCATTTCTGCTCATAGGAATATACTCGTTAGTTTCCTTCAGATAAATGAACACACCGGAAGCAAATACATCGCCATGTTTTACACCTACAACGATAAAATAATCGGCATTCGGTGTAGCAAACTCAAAGGTCTTTGTTATTTGTCTTACGTTCTGCTTTCTCATTTCACGTTTAAGCTCATTAGCTTTTCGCATCTGAAACTCATAGATTCTAGCTTCATCTAAGTTTCGTACCCTACGCATCTCACCCGAAGTCATACTTGCTGTTATCATGCGCATTCCTCCTTTTTAATCTTTGACAACCAACAATCCCAGATTCTCGTAGCTACATTAGCCATCATAACTGGAGGAACACACATTCCACAAGCAAACCAAGGTTTCATGCCATTAAAGTCATAATCCATCGGGAATGTTGATGCTAAAATCGTATCATGTGCAGAAATATAGCTTGGATTATCAAAATACACAAGTCTATCTTCCATTGCTGATATAGTATTGCATACTTTATCCTTTTTAAGAAACATATTATTGAACATAGAAAGACGATTATCCATCCGTTTGACAATATCACCGATAGAATTGTCTTTCTTGTTTCTATGCTCCCAATACTTCATCACTCCTTTTGGAATCTGTCTTCCACTATAGTCCGAAAACTCATCCAAGACAATTTCTTTCTCGTTGAAGTCCATATCTATCTTAGGCACTCGCTCGAACAAATCCTTCTGAACCATAAACGGCTTGCAAAGGTCTTTGCGTAATCCTAGAAAGAACACCCTAGGTCGATTCTGAGGAACACCCATATTACGTGCATTAAGCAACCAATGCTGCAAGATATATCCGGCATTATCCATCTGCCTGTAAATCTCTTTCACGTACTCGATAGCTTCACCTTGCAACAAACCTTGGACATTTTCAAAAACAACTACCTTTGGTTGTAGTTCTTTAGCGAGGGCGATTGAGTAAAAAGCCAAATCGTCAAGCCTTTGTGCTTTCTGACCTTCTCGGAATACTTTTTCCTTTCCCCAAGCCTTTTGGCGATCACCTGCAATACTGAATACCGAACATGGAAAACTGGCGTCCAATATATCCAAATTATGCAACTCTTCTTTCATAATATGCCCCCCCATATTGATATTGGCAATCAACTCACGAATATCACAATTGAAAGCATACTTGACATCGTGATTCTTCAAGTACATCTTCATAACCTTTGGGTCTATCTCATTACAGGCTACAACATCGTAGCCAGCTAGTTTGTAGCCAAAGGAACTTCCACCTCCACAACAGAAGCAAGACATCACCTTACCTTTGTCTTTTGTGAAATTAGCATCTTTTTTAGTCCATCTATAAGGGAACTTGTGCTCGTTTTTATACATTTATCTACCATAAAAAACAATCGTTAATAAAAACCGATGTATAAAAATAACCACAAGTAATATGGTTGTAAAAAGGGTATCTAACCCTTGAATTTAGATTCTGTTTTCTTCGGCAATGCGTCTTAAATAATCATCCGCAGCGTTATCGTCTATTTTCGACTTAAGAGACATTCCTGTGTTATATCCTATCATTAAGGACACATTCTTGCTCTTTTTCTTGTTCTTTCCATATCGCCAGCCAAAGACCTTTCCTAGCCAAGCTATACCGACAATACCATCTGATATAACTATTGTCGGAAACAAAACAAATACTCTATATATCATCGCAATCTAATTGAGAGTTAAAAATATATCTGTTCTGATTCAACCAAAGCTCCACGTAGTCAGCCTTGATTTTCAGAAATTCTTCGTATGTGTAGCATTTCTGCTGCTTACCACCTTTGTTCCAATAATAGGCAACTCCTCCCAAAGAAAAGAAGTCTATCAAGTCCATTTCCTTTCGCTCCGGTTCTTCACGCTTTTTCTTTTGCCTATATCTACTTACAGCAAGCAATATGAGACAAACGCAAAGCAACACGGAAACCAGTATCTCGAATATTAACCTTACGTCTTGCATCTTATTTTAAACACAAAAACACGAAACTACCGATTGCAAAGTCAAAGGAATAGTGACTCGGACTGCCTTTCGGTATAGTCCATCGGGTTTCGTGTCTCTAATATCTTATCAATTTCTTAAATCGCCATTTTATCCTTTTTTGTTCTGCGCTTGCAAAGATAAACAATATTTTGTTAACTTGCAAACGTTTTAGTGCTTTTAATACTTTATTTGCATTATTTTAAACTTATCCTTTTTTGAAGTTCATTCCAAACTCTTCTTCCGTTACCTCATACATTACATCACCATAGGCTACTCTTTGCTTGTCTTTTGCCATCAGTAGCAAGTTTCTATAAGGTATCTCTTTCACGACTTCTTGGTAAGATAAGTGCAGACTATCCATAAAAGATGCAATCTGCCCTAAGAGTGTATCGTTACCTATGGTCGTGGTTTTGCTATCATCCTTGCCGCACTCTTCGCCAAAATTGATAGCTTCTGAAAATCCTTTATAGAGATTAAGGAATAAGCCGTTTGTAAGCCATTGACAACCTCTTCAAACGTTCCTTTAGATAATTCATCACTAATGGATTCATCGCCTTGTATGAATACAGACAACGCTTTACAAGTATCATCCAAATTCTTAAGCATGCCTAAGACTTCCGCTAAGGTCTTGCCCTCTTCAAAACTATCAAGGTATTTAGCCGCCTTGACCAATTTTATAATTGTAGGTGGTGAAATACAATAAGTCTTTCCATTAACCATTATTGTTACGAAATCCTCCCTAAGAATTGCATCCGCAACTAATTTACTTGCCTTACTCATAGTTCTTTATATAAAAAAAGGGAACGGCAGTAAAACCATCCCCCTCTATCATTTGTCGTTTATACCTTATCCCTGTTCAATAACGGCTGTGCCTTCCCATTGGTACTCTCCAGCCACACCATCGGTCTCACTCTCCAAGGCAACGGCAGAAATACCCAAAGTGATATTCTTGTCCTGCTGGTCTCCCTTGGCTACGATAGCCGCATTTGAGAAAACGATGTAGTTTCCAGTCTTGGTCTGAGCAACAATACACTTGTTGATGTTTTCCAAATCTTTACTAGAAGACCAACCTACTGCGCTCTCCTCCGTTGTAGTCTCTGCTCCGGCTGAATCGTACATCTTACCACCTTGAAGGTCAACCTTGTTCTTCCATGAGAAGACACCAATAGAGAATGTAATAGTCTTAGCACCCTCATCGGTCTTGTCACGATAGTAAACCTGTCCGTTCAGCTCGTTCTTGTACTCGGTAACACTAGGGTCATCCTGAGAATATCCCCATGTTCCCTCATGGCTGTTCAAGACCTCTGTAGCGGTTTTCAACCATGTAGCCAACTTAGCAGGTGTATTTGCCTCGGTAAGAGGAGCACCATACCAAATTCTCTTGATTCCAATAAATGGTTTCATCTTATCTTACGTTTAATGTTTCAAAATCAATAGTAATGTTTGCGTAATGGCAACTCAACATACTTTCTCGCTCTATGCCGTGGGAACGGATAGAATAGCGATACCACACATCCTCAGCTTTTCCGACCTCATTATCGGACAAGGTTTCGATAGCCTTTTTTAGAAGTTCATTCAATTGAGGATTAGCTTCGCCCTCTATATCTTTGAGCAATATATTTACCTCTATAGTGCAATCATTGAAATATGTATTGTCTGCACTCATACGCTTAGGGATGATGACTATCATGCCATCATCGGGAATCTTCTCGCCGACCATAGGTTCTTCCCCATCAAGTCCACCCTTTTTCAGATGTCCTTTCAGTCTTCGTTCCATTCCCATAAGCTCCAAGTCATCATAGATTACATGACCTGCATCTATTTCTGTTATCATCGCATATCCTCGATTTCTTTCTTGATATATTGAATACCCGAATCTATAACATCATATCCCCTAGAGGAAACATCAGACGCATATTCCGCTTTGTTGCCAATGGTTAATGTGTGGTCATGTACTTTACTATAGTTAGACCTTCTGAGATTACCTGTGCGGTTTCGGTAGTTTCCGTTAGTCTTATCAAGCTCAACGGCTGTTTTACCTAACCTGTCAAGAAACTCGTCAACTTCCCTTTCTCCCTGCGCAAAGAAAGCGTCTATCTCATTCTTTATAACATCAGACATAGATACTCATATAACCAAGATAATTGCACTTAGGGGCATTATAGACCTTTCCACCTCCTCGGTAGCTTCCATCATTGGAATAGACCTTGACTTCATCACCTTCGGAAATCTGGCACTTGTCACAAACAATATGATATTTCGGTGTATATATACTACCATTATCGGTAGTGAAATGCTCGGTAGAGTTGTCATCGCATCGACAACGCCCCATTTCTTTCCATTCCTCAGAAGAGCTAATGACCTCGTTGTACTTGTTGACAACCTTATTCACGAACTTCTTCTTTAATATATGAGGGGAATATAACATAACCTAGACATTTACCAAATATCAGACTTATCCGTGATAGTGGAAAGCCCTAAAGCTGCCACCACTTCATTATCCGGAGCAACACCATATTTTCGGCAAAGCCACATATAGTATTGTCCTATCCTAGAGTAGTCCCAAGAGACAGAGAATCCATTTTCGTTCACATTGCTCATATATGGAGCAAGCATAAGTTCCTCGATTACGGAAATCATCGCCTTGCCTACAACCTGCGAATTATCAGACGTATATTCTTCGTCAAGGTCTATACCTGACGAAATATCTTCCAATTGGGCATCGGTAATATTCCAAGCACGCAACTTCTGCGAAATGTATTCTCTTATCTTCATGTGACATCATTATTTCTGAGCCTGACTCATAGCCTCAGCGATTTTCTTTGCAGCCTCCTGCTCGCTCTTAGCCTTTTCGTCAAGTTCCTCTTCTATATTCTCCTTTTCAGAAGTCTCTTCGGTTGACTCGGCAGCATCCTTTTTTGAGTTTTTCTTCTTTTTAGGATTGCTCTCCTTTTTCTCCTTCAAGACTTCCTTCTTGGGTGTCTCTTCTGATTTCTTTTCTTCTTCCTTTACAGGATTTTCTTTTCCATCATTCAAGACTTCCTTTTTAGGAGTATCTTTAATTTCCTTATCGTCTTTTGGAGATGCAGAATGATTATCATCCTGCACCTCCAATATCTTGCAAAGCTTACGTTCGATAAGGGAGTTCATACGTTCTTCGTCAAAGTCCAAGATTGCACCAACTTCATAGATGGTGTTAAAATGAAACTTATCACGGAACGGACTAATTACCTCACCTCTCATAAGCCTAACCTACCGCTTGTGTTGAGTCCAAAGAGTAGATGGCATCAACGTTATTCAAGATAGGAACAACCATTGCTTGTGAGCTGGTGAACTCACGGAGTGGGTCGTTAGTAGAATAACGGCTAGCCAAGATAAACTCATCGGCTGACTGATAAGTAACACCTGCAACTGGTCTTGTAGCTTCGGCTACGTTAGTCCAGAACAAATCACCAAGGTTATCATAGCATGTAAAGGTCATGTGACCCTTAGCCCAAGGGTTGTGTGTTCCCTTCTTGCCGTTAATCTCGGTCTTGATTGTACGGGCTACACGTACCAAGTTGGTCTGCCACTTATTTCTAAAGATAGACGCAATCTGCTCAAAGCTCAAAATAGGAATGTTGCTGTTATCCCCACTAAGTGCAATGCCTTGATTGAAGGCAAACTGAGCACGAACCTGCTTGTTCTTGCCAAGCAACTTGATTGTGTAATCATCAAGATAACAAGTAGTGATGGTGTTTTGGTCTTCCATCGCCTTGTCGTAAACCAATTGGATGTCATCAAGTGGGGTTGCATCCTCTGCGTCCCAAGCCTTAGCACCATGACCGAACTTGTTCTTCTCGGAAAAACCTACATCAACTCGGACACCAGTACCACCGGAACGAGTCGCCAAAGCTACACCTGTTGACAGCTCACTGAGGAACATATCTTCAATACGCTCGTAAACCGCCTGAATACAACGAGGAAGGTCTGCAAACAAATTACGCAAAATCTGTGACTGAGGCAAACGTTGCGCAATCATGTTATCCAAATCCTTAAGCTGCTTCTCTGTCATATAAAGCTTCATACCAACCTTTGGGATTTGACCCTCAGCGGTTGAAACCTTATCACGGCTCTTCAATGGAAGTTCTGCATCCATTGATACAACATCAGCAGCAACTCGTGTGTATTCCGCAGTAATTGATGCCCAGCGTCCGTCCTGACTATACGTGTTAGTCAAGTGGTCTCGGTACATATAGGTCAATGCAGTCTGATTCTTTCCGTTCAACTTCTCTACTACACTTGCAACAAGTTGTGGGAAGTATTTATTGACCAACTGAAAATAAAGTGATTTTTCCATCTGTTATCCTCCTTCTTTTAGTCTTTGTCCATGGTTGCATCAGACTCATCGAACTTGTTTGCATCCTCATCGCTAACCAAAGCAATCTTTGGCATAGCTGTAAGGAACGCATCCGGATAGTCTGCACCATTCGCAGCCTTAGCTGCTACCTTGTTTACTTGTCCAGCAGTCATAATTGCCGCTGGCTCACCGTTCAGAATGGAACGATAGAGAACTCCTGCATACTTGTAATGCTCCAATGGGTCACTGGAAGTACCCAAAGCCTTATAATTGCCTGTTTCAATAGGCAATGGCTTGTAAGTTCCCTTACCATCTGTCACGATAACACGACCTGCGTAAAGAACTTCATCGTTTACGCCTGTCCAATCCAAAGCACGACCGCCCTTGATGTCGCCTTCCCATTTCTGGATAATGACGGAATCCTCACCAAAGACAATTTGCTTTTTCGTAGTCTTCAATTCCTGATTCATGTTTTTCAATTTTTAAAGTGACTGAACTAATGATGCGGCTACATTGTCAACTTCCTCCTTTGTTGGCTCACCTTCGCTTGCACGATAGCTGCCCCCGAATTGTGGTTGTAGCAACGCCTTGTAGTTGTTCGCTACCTTTGAGAGGTATGTTTCGATAGTTTCATCTGTAGCATCATCGCTCAGAGTGAAACCCTCGTTGATACGACTTTCGGGAATGCCCAACTCCTTAGCCTTTGATAAAATCTTCGCATCGTGGTCTGCCTTTGCCTTTGCCTTTGCAGCAGCATCTTCCTTAGCCTTAGCCTCCTCATTTTGCTTTTGGATAGTTTCTTGCAATTCCTTAATGGTCTTGCTTTGCTCCTCCATCTGTTCGTTGTAAGTCTTGGCTTGGTCTGTATTTTTCTGTGTCAAGGTCTCAACGAGTTTTTTGAACTCTTCACGTTCCTTGGATCTTGCTTCCTCAGAAGCTTTCTTCTCTGCTGCTTGCTCTTCAAAGTACTTTTTGAGATACTCCGGCATTTCGTTTTTCTTTGCCAATTCCTCCAAACGTTTCTTTTCGGCTTCTTCAGCGGCTTTCTTGGCTTCTTCTTCAGCTTTCTTCTTAGCTTCTTCTTCAGCAGCCTTGCGTTCAGCATCTTCTTTAGCCTTCTGTGCCTCCTCGAACTTTTTCTTGGCATCGGTAACTCTGCGGTCATTGTCCTTTTGCAAGGACTCCAAAAAACTCTTTTGACTAGCAACCACTGTCTCGATGTTGTCATCAGTAACAAGCCCCATCTTATCAAGCATTTCGGCATGTGCCTGAAGAACTTCATCACCTAACCCAAGAGACTTATACTCTTGTTTTAGTAACTGGAAAATTTTATCTTTCATTCTTTCGATATATTTGTTAAAACTAGTGCAAAGATAATACGAAAAGAACAATAAACACATTAAACCATTTGCAAGTATCTCACTTTTGCTTAAAAGTGAGTAATAAGGGTGTTTATAAGCGATTTAAGGCTATTTTATCACGAATATGAATAATTAATTGCAACACAAAATAAAACACCTTATATAACAAAAAAAACGCCAAATATCCTCACGGACATCTGACGCTTGTCGAATTAAAAAGAACCTAAACATTAAAATATCTAAAAGTTTATGACATTTCTCATATAACCCAAATGATTCAAATTAGAATAGAACCGTCCATCACGCTCTATGAATTTACCGGACTTCAAAATCTCACCATTATGCAACATTGCAAACTTAGAACCATGAGCTGTCCATTTATTCATTTCTTCTATATGTTCATCAGACCCCCAACCATATTTCTTGATAGTAGGATAAATGAAACGTTCAAAGCAAATCTGACTATCCGTTTTATCATGCTCGGAGCAGATCGGGAGCACTCCATTATGGGCGAACCAATAACCAGCCTTGTAGAACGGATGGCAATTCTTGACACAGACAGAACCATGAGTAGCAAATCTAAAATGTATGATTACATTCTCATTTATATCTCGCTTCATCAATCTACGTATAAATGTAGAGAAATGCAAGCTCTTATAATGGTCAGACTCGCTCACAAATCCGCAACCATCGGGATTTCTCATATACGCTGCCTTCAGCTCATCAACGGATGGCAAAGTAGCACCTTTCGGACATACAATAATAACACACATATCTTTACCCTTTCTTTTTTCTTAGTAATACTTGATTTTTTGTGTCCTAGGGATTTTACCCTAGGACTACATCAATTAGTCGTTATTGGCTGCAAATGCATCCTTACGGCTCTTGAAGAAAGCCTTCTCTTCTTTATTCAAGAAAGGTATATCTTCGATGTTCATAACCTCACTAGTGAAGACATTGTTACGAGACCAACCGACAAGCTTTGCGCAGAACTTAACCCACATTTCAATCTTCTTGTAATTAGTTGAACCTTGATGCTGGCGAAACTCTATAGTCTTGTGACGTGTATAGCTCTCAGCATTTACCTTGTAATATCTGTCTCCATAAAAAACACTACGTCTTATATCGTAATTGTCGTGGCAATTAGAGAAATCCTTGTCAAGCAAGCTGGCTGCCCAACGGCAATTACCTCTTCTTGAAGGAGCCATAAAACTATCAATCAATCTTTCAAGCTTCTGATAATTCTTGAAGACGTTAACATATTGCTCGCCTGTCAACTTAGCTGCACCAATATGAACGTGAAGACCACAAGTAGAATTTACTCTTGCACCTACGGCATCCAAAGACTTGATAGCCTTCTTCAAAGTTGCCATACCATTTGTATTGCCATTCAATACCGGACTTACAACCTCGTTAGGGTCAACATCACCACGAACTGAAGCGTCACTAACAATCTTGAAATAACTCTTGTTGTCGGTGTGGTTATAGCACTCAGAATGAATATCAACACCATTCTGACGACCTGCCTCTATAAGTGCATTGCGCTCAGCATGAACACATTCAATCTCAACACCAAATGTATAAACAAATCTCGTTGAAGTAGAACCGCTAGGTACATAGACCTTCAACATATCGGAGATTTCTTTCTCACGAAGACCGCAAGCCTTCAATGCAACAATCTTTTCGTTGCGAGGCATATTTGACTTCTTGATTTCGTCAATAGTCTCAATTAATGACTTCTTTGAACTTGCGAATGAAAAACCAGTCTGCTTAGACATAATCAATTGTGCTAGTTGTTTCGGGTCTTACCCCTTGGTGTCGCTCTCACCTTTATGAGTGAAACTTGTCACTCGGCAAATCAACCAACTTATCTTGATTGACGATGCAAAGATACAAAGAATAATCGAAATATGCAAGTTATTTAATGTTTTTCTTTTGTATTTTAACCTTTCATAACTAATATATGGGTCTTGTTAACATTTCATCTTTTAATATACCTTATTATATATAAAAAGGCTTCGATGTTCACACACCAAAGCCTAAAGCTTAAATTCTAACTAATAACCATTTTTTTTATCAACTATCTTCTTAAATCATCACCAATATCTTCTTCTACTCCCAAATCCGGCAGTCGGTCATACGCTTTTTGGTCATCACCTCCTTCAGACTTGATACCTAGCAGGTAACCATTCCGAAAAGCATAATATACCAGCTTTTCCATATCTTTAGCAGTTGCATTATCAGTCAAATGCAACGTGGCGTACAGTCCCATCAAGAACTTCCGTACATCTTTTGGATATACCTTGTTGTTCTTTTCTAAAGCGACTGCCATTCTTAACGGACTTTTCATATTCTTTTTTTTTATTAAACTAAATGAAACACAAAAGAGAACCATTCCGATTGCTTCCCTAGTTCATAAGCTTATTCACAACTTTATTCGCTCCATCTGCTTCCTACGTTATCCGTTGACAGATGTCCTAGATTCCAACAGAACAAACATCACGGCTCTCTTCTTGTGTATCATTGTGCCAACGGAAGGATTCGAACCTTCGACCCTAGGATTAAAAATCCTATGCTCTGCCACTGAGCTACGAAAGCATAAAGGAATGATTGGAGTTGCACCAATGCCCCCTTGGTTACAAACCAAGTGCTCTACTTCTGAGCTACATTCCCCCGTAATATGACAAAGTTACTCTTGTGGTGCAAGAGAGATTCGAACTCACCGAACCCGCAATGGGAACTGATTTACAGTCAGTCTTCTTTATCCGCTTGAATATTGCACCATTTGTGGAATACATATCAAATATCACCTTGTTGCCCCAAGCGGATTCGAACCACTAATGACAGAACCAAAACCTGTAGTGTTGCCATTACACCATAGGGCAATTTAGTACTGCATAAAGGATTCGAACCTTTGAATACCAGCGTGAAAAACTGGCGACTTAACCACTTGTCTAATGCAGCATCTAGGGATTCTCACCCTAATTAGAGTTGCCTTGTTATAGTCTAGCTGGGCTGGGCAACATGGAACCCATGCCGTAAACTCCTAAGTCTTGACTTATTATGGTAGAAGCGACCTCTCAGAAGGCCATCTGTTTCAAACACGATGCAAAGATAAGCATTTTTTCTTATTCTTGCAAGCGTTTTAGTGTTTATTTATATTCTTTTGATGTATTTTACATCATTTATCCTTTCGAAGAATACCACAAAGGGTTTCTACAAGTTTCTTTGCATCATCACCTTTGATTTCGATAACATTTGAAAATCCATCAGGAGCATCATCGCCTTTCTGTTCCTTATCCAAACGCTTACGAAGAGTCAAGTCTGGATTCTCTACCAAGATAGAGTCCAAAGCATAATTGCAAATGCGGCTTGCAAGTTCCTCGTTACCATTCGCATCACGCACAAACTCATTCTTGCCTTCAAGAATACCCACAATCTCGTTGTATTCTTCAGCACTCTCGCAATTTCGTGAGAGCATACCAATCACCTTGTAACGGTCAATCTCAAAACTGACCTTTAATTTGTCTTTATTCATTTCTGTTTACTTGATTTAAAAATTAATTAATTGCGTCTTATATTCCACATGCTTTCCGCAGGGCCAACCATAACATCAATATTTGCTCCTTGCTTATTTGCTACTGTCTCAATCCACTTAAGGTTGATAAACTGACCAGCGGAAAGGTTCATTTCTTCCATATATGCCTTATCTGCCTTTGCCTTTTGTCGCTCAGCCTTTTCTCTTGCTATCTGCACTTCATATTCACGTTCTTGTGTCTGCTTGGCTTGCACGACCTTTGCCGTGCGGTTCATTTCATTAAGTTGTTCCTTGTTTGGTGTAGCTTTACCAATGATAACCTCCTTTATGATGATAGGCATCTGCTTTTTCTTTGATAGAGCATTCACATAGTCCTGCATCTGCTTGCGTATCTTGGTGTCAATCTGATTAAGCACTTGCCGATTCGACATCAAGTCAAATGGGGAATGCTGAGAAATATGGTCTCGAACCAGATTGCAGAAATAATTATTGAGATTGGTATCAAACCATTTCTCTCCATAATTCTGCAAAAGAATTGGGGACTTGCCTTGCTCAATCTGAGTAATGATTACAGTATGGAAGTCAAGTGGCGTATTATCGTCACTAAACAAATCATCTAAGGTAATCTCGTGACGGACTGGAACAATCTTGAAGTAATAACCACTCGTTGACCACCAACACCAAGTGAGACCAGTCTGCACTGCTTGCTGTTCAACACCTCCATGCCCAATAAACCAAGGCTTCTTTACGATTACGGCTTCTTCGTCTGCATCAGGAGAAACCGAATGACAACTTGTAAGCGCACTCATTCCGAGTATCGCAATGCAAAACATTAAGATAATTTTCTTCATTCTTAATTTAATTATTATGTTATATTATACCAAAATTTCCTTTCATAATAAAGTCCTTCCTTTTTGTCATACCGGATAGCATTTGAATCTTCGCAAAGCTGACGAATACGCATATACAAACGTTTATCCAGCTCTTCTTCAAACAAAAGAGACAACTCCTTCCAATTGTCAACAACAGGAGCAAACCAAGGATATTGCTTCTTTACAACCTGTAGCTCATCCAAGGTTACGTGTCCGTATTCTACCATGTCATAGCATCTACGGAAGTCACTATTGTCTTTGGGAATATTCAAATCTTTCTTTCGTTTTACCCCCATTAATGCACTCCACATAGTCATTGAAGAGATACCTGTATCACAAGTGGCAATCCACTCTATCATTCTTTGCTTGTTCATCTTCTTTTATATTAATCACGCTAAGTCGCTTTATTAACTCTTCACATGCTTCTTTAGTTAAGATACAATTCTTGGAATCTTTGATGCCAGTAACTTTTTCATGAATATCAGCATCCGTGTCGTACACTTCTTGTAGCTTTCTGAAACTCAATTACGTCTTCGTTGGTGAGTTTACATTTCTTCTCAACAATCTTGTTTGTTATATTCTTATAAACACATTCGAGTTTAGTACATAAACGAGCTTCTAACTTCATCATTATTGCGTGTACAAAAGTATCATAAATTCTTTCCATCTTGTATTTCCTCAGAAAGTCTTTTGATTACCTCGTTATCTTTATTCTCAATGCGAGCCTTTAAGATACTCTTGAATGCGGCATCCATTGCCTCGTATCTACTGGAATATTCCTTACCATCCGTATGACACAAGCCTTCCTCTACACACCATGATGTAGTTTGCCAACAGAACTTACCTTTCGAAATGTTTGCAACACAAATATAGTAACCGAAATGCTCTAAAAGCCAATCAAGCACCATATCATAGCTTGGAGCGGATATTGCCGGATGCTTGCTATTCAACTTTAAGGAAGCAGAAAACTCAATATTTGATTTCTCCCACTCGGAATTTGAATAAGCGATATAACTTCCGTAATGCTCGCTATATTTACCACCATTACGAATGCCACCCTTTGCTGTCCAAGGGCTGGCGTAAGCCCAAAATTCGGCTATCTTCTCATCGTAGCCAACCTCCTTCAGAAGCTTGGCTATCTCAAATGGAACTACCTTTGGTTTTATCGTCTGCCTATTTGCCATTTTTTTACTATTTCTAAACTGAAACCGATTCTGACTTATCTAATTCATCAATTGCCTGTCTAAGCAAAGGAAGAACCTTATCCAAGTCTTCGAAATCCGGTACGACTTCATTAACTCGCAAGATTGCTTGACCTAACAAGCTCTTAATCTTTTCTCTGTCCATTAATCTCTGCTTTTTTCTCTAAGTCCTTTAAATCTATTTTCTCAAATCTAGGAACAGACTTACCATCTACCTCAACATTACCAAAGAACATTTCCTTTGGTCGCACCCAAACTTCATGCTGTCCGCACACTGCTTGATACGCAACCTTAGCTTCAGAAGTCTCGCTATCAGTAACCTCACCAAGGTACTCATAGAAATTGCCCTTGTAGTGGCGGTAAATCGGCTTACAGAATCCACCATGCAGCCAATCGGCTTTATCCTTGATTTCCACGTACTCCCTTACCGCATCATAGTTGCTAGACTTACTCAATTCTTCTACCCAATCAAAGAAAGCTTGCTTGTCCTTGACCTCTTCACTTGATACCATAAAGAGATAAGTGCAAAGAAGCATCTTACCAGCATCGGTATCATATTTCTTATTTACCTCTTCAGCTAATTGCATCATAGGTGTATCTAAGCGATAATTCCAACTCATAATCTATCCTTTCTTACTTTTAAGATTTTCCAAATCCTCTTTCAAACGTAGATGGAAATTATCTTCTCCATCATCACCGGAAAGAAGCCAATCAATTCTTTGGGCATAAACCTGAGCTTTCTTCAGAAGTTCAATACCCTTTTTGAATTCCTTGATAGTCTCTTTAGATAAGCCATATCTGTTAGGCATCGTATGATGATGCTTTCTAACATACTTATTTTCATCCTCCTCCAACCATCTGTCTTCGAGGAAACATCTTTCATCTTCCTCATCCAATGGATGACCATCAATATAATCTTCTATCTTTGTGTATATGTCAGCAATCCTATACTGGGCATAATCAAAACGTCCACCACTCATAGTCTTTCAACTTCAAAAATTTGAACTTACTTCAACGCACTCAACCTTGCTTCTAGCTGTTGAATGATATTGTCTATTGTCTTTCCCCTATATTCAATAGCAATGTCCTCCAAGACTTCAATCTGAGCTGCAATTTTAATTCTATCTCTTACTACTGTCATAATCAATCTTGTTTATCATGATGCGGTGCTTGCAAAGTTGTAATGAACAACATAAACATAACCGCCATACATTTTTCCAATAGTTACTTCAACGTAATCAAAGATGATGTCGCCATCCATCTTGTAAGAAACCAAAGGCCCAGTAGGGAATGCGTTGTGCTCTGTATAGTAACGATACACTTCTTGTGATAGTAACTGCTTGAATACATCAACTTCACCATCCTTTGAAAAAACACCTTTAAACTCATCTTCATTGTCGATTGCAACAACTACTCCAAGTTCTCTTCTTACACATACACCTTCGTTTGTACCACTTTGCTCATTATACAAGACTGGTAATGTGTAAACACTTCTTAATTCTTCCATATGCTTATTCTTAGTTTTGTATTTTGTTTTCATCCTTCAAGTTGCTTGCATTGAGCTAAGTCTATTGCATACGCCCAACGCTTTGGAACAAAAGACATCGTAGGTACGAATCTATCTGCACGCTCAACGCATACATCTTGCGTCCGGTAAATCAACCCGTCTGAGCCTTTTACCTGCAACTCAACTAGAATTGTGTGGTCTAGCATCGGTAACTTGTCAATATCATGCCAGACTTCACCGCCTTCAAGGAAGGTAGGCTTTATATGGTTCATCTTTGCCATAAAGTACTTCATGTAAAATGTTTGACTTATATTCGCTAGTTATGGTCTCGCAACTACCAAAGCACCACAAATCCTTGGATTGCTCCTTGTGTAACCTTGATGACTTTATATAATAGCCATTGTTGACATCGTAATGCTTACGTACCATGATATTGTCGTTTACCACTCCGACCTCATCATCCGTAATTACATAGAACATTCGACCATCACTAAATGCATTTAATCCTTGATACACTCCATTAGAGACAACCATCTTTTCATAGCCATTCGTCTCCCAGTTGGCATAATCCCAGATGGTTTCCAAATCATCATCATTCAGAAGGTTATTGTCAATAATAACCTTGCCGATAACCTTGAATTTGCCATCTTGCATCATTGCCTCAACGACAAATTCATCGGCAGCGTTGAAATCGCTAATCTCTATGGTTCTCATAATACTTATGCTTTATGTTCTCGTAAATTACCCTCTTTGCAGCCTTTGCCCTTCTGTTATTATCAGAAAAGACATCATCATACAAAGACATATCTTCACTCTCAAAAGCCACATGCTCACCTTTGTAGCAAGCATCAAAGCGGCATCCTTTTTCTGACTTAGCCGCAGTAAACTTTATCTTACCAAACTTAATCTGCATAAGCCCTATCCTAGAAAAAATATTAATGATACTATTTCAAGAGCAAATAAAAACGCTAACGCATTCTCAATTGTGAATACCTTTTTCATTGTTTCAATACAGTTTTACGTGTGTCTCACGTTCTAAATTTATATTGTAAGGGGATTTTATATCCCCTTTGTTATTCTTACTTTAAAACTCGATAAGTTTCGTAGAAATCGTGAAAACTCTTCAAGTAACCTTTCTCTGTCAAAGAGTTTAAGATTTCTTTCAACTCATCATTGGTATTATCCAAATCGAAATCATACAACTCAGCAAATGTAAAGTACTTGTTACCACCAATTACATCAGCCATCACTTCGATATTGCCAAAAACCATTGTTTCTTTCTTACTCAATCTAGTATTCATAACGAATCACAGTTTTTATGGTGTGTCTCACCATTTTAATTAGTAACCTTGTTTCTTAATTACATTGCAAAGATACAAAGAATATTAGAAATATGCAAATTATTTAATGTGTTTCTTTTATATTTTAACGCTTATTATATATGTTGGCGAAAAATTAACTTTCTGTAGCATAAAAAGCCAAAGAATCCACCATTTCATTATACATATTACCTCTATGAGCCTTAACCCAATGGTATCTTATCACCTTGCATTTCGCTACCTTATTATATATAGGCTGTAAATCTCCTAACTTGCAAGCCTGTATTCTCTCTATAGCTACTTGGCAATCAACATACACATCAACAGAACACAAGAGAGGGCAATCACCCAATGCTTGGATAATCGCCCTTATTTCGGCTTTCACCGAATCGTTCACCTTGGCTGTAATAAATGTATATTTCCCACTTTTGATAATCGCTCCCTTATGAAGCACAAGCCAACCGCAACCACACTTGTTGTTCTTACTAGAGCCATCAGCATACACTTCATAGCGCACACCTTTAGCCTCATCAACAATCATCTGAGCAACAACCTCCAAAGAGTCATTGCTCATCACATTGGATATTTGCTTGGCTTTCTTCTTCATAAGCGATTAAATCAGCCCTCGTTCCTTGAACTCATTCATCAATGGGGTTGCCAAGACCTCAATATCTGGATGAGGCTTTCCGGTAGTTCCCTTTGATCGCAAATCGAAGAAATGAAGCCAATCACTCACGAATGCGGTATGAATCAGCTCCGTATTGGTATCAAGAGGAAGAATAGTTCTCGCATCCTGCGGCTTAAGACCATCATCCTTGACCAAAGACAAATACATCATTTCACATACTCTATTGGCAAACCACCATTTTTCTACCGAACTCCAATGCTCATAACTACCGATGTTCTTTGATAGGTCAACAAATGTTCCACCATCAAAAGACGATGGATTAACCGCATCATCTTCGCTAACCCACTTTGGCTTGTTGATAGCAATCTCGCCTCCGAACTTATCCTTGCTATAGTTGCAATATCTAGTGCTTTGTTCTGCTACGGAATCTACACGATGTCTGTTAGCCTCTCTACTTACTGCAATCTGTGTAGTAAATCGGACTGTTATTCGCTTCTCATGCCATTCCGTAGGCTCGCAAATATAGTCCAAATCCTCAAACCAGTTGTTTTCAACTATCACTCTGTAGTTAGTTGTGATATAGTAGTCGCTGCCAATCTGCATCACCTTTGAATATTTGTTCTCACGATAGTGCTTGACCAACAAAGACTCCGGTACAAAAAATCCTTCTTCATAGGCTACATGGAGATAAATCGTTCCATGCTCACACATGGCAAGATGATTGCTGCTTACCATACGCTCAACGAAAGGCTTTGCGCTGTCTTTGTCTATCTTCATACTTGACGCATAGCAAGTACGACCACACAACTCTATCTGCTTATAAACTCCATCCATACCCTCACCTTGGGATAGGATTTCATATCTCGGTTCTAATATCTTCATGTCCTTATAAGTTTTAAAATTCGACCACAAAGATAGCTATTATATTCCACTATACCAAAAATTAGCACTCAGTTTAACAACACTTATCTATATTGTGAAAAACAAAAACTTTCTCCATTAAAAGAGGAGAGTGCATCACGCCTTCCCCTCTTTCTTTAATATGGCACAAATTAAGTTCACAATCTACTCATCTTGTCTTTCAATTCGTGTATATCATTGAATGCTTGCAACATAGGCTTATGCCATCGCTCTTGCCTCTCATCAATCGACTGCAAGTACATCAAACTTTGTGCAAGGATAGTCCTACCCTCATCAACGGCTAACCAAATGTTACCTACATTACCCATAATAGTATTAACGCTAGCAGTCAAAAGACTATCTTCCTTGTTTTCACTAGGAGTAACGCTATTGGTATTTTGGTTACTGCTAAGCAAATCCGACAATTGACCGGAAAGAGTTTGTTTTCGGTTTGCATCCATAAAAGAGACCAATTCTTCAGTACTCATTCCCGAAGCGTATTCCAAAGAATGATGCAACATCATCCTGCGCTGCCTATTAATTGCATCCAGCATATCCGAAGAACTGCCCTCAAAATTAAGCCATCTATTCTTGCCAAGATAATCGGTAACAATTTGTGGTACATTTTCAAAAGACTTACTGGTACTATTTTTCTCACTCTCTTTTTCAGAACTTACAGGTGCTTCAATCTTTGTTACACCATCATTCTTCAACTTATCCTCATCTTCTTCCGACAAGCCAAGCATCATACTCAGCTTTTGGTTGATTTCTTGAACAACTTGATAAGTTCCTTCTGTGGCAATCTGTACCGCAGTGAAACGACCATTCAACTCTTCTCCAGTATCTTGGCTCATTGATTCAAAAGAACCGGAAGAAGCGGACTGCTCGTAAGATTGCTTATAGCCCGTTATTTCGGCTACTTCATCTCTAATCTTCAGTCCTTCTTGAACCATTTCATCATACTTTCCCTTCAAGGCAGTTATATCCGTCTTAGACAATTTGCCGCCATTTGCCTTAGCTCGTTCCGTCCACTCATCATAGAATGCTTGCATATCATTACCCAACAAATCATCTACCTTCGCTTTCAGAACAGCTTGCATAAGCATCTTGGAGAAATTATCAGAGAAGTCCTGAGCAGAGGAATTCATATCCATCAAAGTATCTATGAACTCGCTCTTCAAACTATCAAAAGATATTTGCGTCAAGCTTTCTGCTAGGTCATCAGCAATATCCTCTAATGTTCCTGCCTCAGCCGCATAATCTTTCAACTTTTCGAGGACTCTTCCTCCATAATTTCCCTTACCAGTGTTCTGAATCTTGTTAACAATATCAGGATTTTGCAACAACGCATTAGCTTCATCAGCAGACCGTATGTCGCTTAGGTTTCCATTCCATTGTCTACCTATCGCTTCAGACACCTTATTGATTTGCTCTTGCGAAAATCCTCGGAAATAATGGTTAAAACTTCCATGAGAGCCATGATAACCCATTTGCGCCACCATGATGTCCTTTAGGTTTTGCTCTTTTTCCTTTTGAAGTTTTTCAGCTTTTTCTGAGTCTTCTACGGCTTTGATACCACTAGTCTTGTCTATAGAGTCACGTAATCTGTCTATTGCATCCGTCAAGATTTCATTCCTAGCCGTCAATTTGTCTATAGTCCGGTTTACTTCTTTTGCGTTTCCACCTACTCCAAACAAACTATTGAAGCCACCAAACGATATTGTATTGAGAATATTTCCAATACCGCTTACCAAAGACCCTCCTATCTGTGTGAAAAAATCACCACTTAGGATATTCTTCAATATACCATTGACCGCATTCAGAACTGTATCAATCAAGCTGCTAATCAATGTTCCGATACCATCCTTCAAAACATCAAGTATCTTCAAAATGGCAGCAACAATTTGGCCTATAAGTCCGGCTTTTGACAATCCTTCACTTAGCGCATCACCAGCTTTCTTGCCAGCGTCTGCGGCTGCGTCTGCGGCTTCCTTGCCCATATCCTTCAGACCATCAGCCGCTTTCTTAGCCTCATCCAAAGCTTTCAATCCGTCAATTCCACCTTTAAGTTGGTCGAAACTATCCCAAAGAGATGCCAAATCGGATAGTCCGGAAGTTGAAAGGAACTCATGGATAGCGGAAATCGGTTGCGTTACATTCTGTGTGGTTTGTGCCAACTTCTGACCACTTGAACGAACCTTTGTGTTAGCCGTAACTATCTTCTTGCCGGACTCCGCTAACTGACCTTGAACTTTATTCAAATCATTTTGCAATCTAGCTTGCTCTGCGACATTGCCCGATTTTTTCGCATTCGCTATCTGATTTTGCAAATCCTTAATTCGAGGTATAAGCTCGGTTTCCGTTTCCGTATATTCCTCTTGTGCAATTTTCGCATTCTTCAGAGCCTCCTGATAAGCTACAACGTCCCTTGCAAGGTCTTTCCAACCCAAATCACTTGTATTACCAATCGAATTACGGATATTCTGCATAGCATCAACGATACTCTTCTGCTGGTCTGCACCCAAATTTTGGAACTTATCCGTACCTACGAACTTATCCAGATCTGCTAATAAAGGAACAAGCGCATCCTTCATAATGCCACCAACATTTCCGAAGACTTGATACCAGTCTATTTTCTGCATAATAGCACTAGCCTCTACCGAATCCGTCTCTTTCTTCTGCTCTTCTTTCAAAGACTTTATCTTCCATTGCTTGCTTGAGTCCGAATCCGTAGAGTTTTCAACCTCGCTAATCCTCTTAGCATAATCGGCAGCAATAGCTAACTTCTGCTCCTGGAATGTACCATAAGTCTTCAGATAATCGTACATGCTTTGCGCTTCTTTAGCAAGCACATCCTCATTCTGCTTTACCGCCTTATCCCGAATTGCATTCATCTGATTAGCAACGCTCATGCCTATGGTCATCTCCATGCCATTAACCTTAACCGGATTACCCTTGCTATCCTTCATGGTTTCATTCAAAACCTCATTCTTATACTCTTCATCGGTTTTGCTCTGTTTCCACATATTAGCCTTACGACCCTTGCCGGAATTAATCCAAACAGCTTGGTCACGCTTTTTCCTAGCCTCAACCAATTTGTCTATACCTTCTTCTACCGCCTTTCTCTCCTTGTCGGCATTCTCGGTAATCTGAGCCAATTCCTTACTATAACCCTCATTCATCGCATTGATGCGATTCTTGGTCATATCTTGGATAGCTTTCTCCGAATAGGATGAAATAGACTTGGAATAGTCCTCCTCAGCCTTGCGCTTATTACCAGCCATCGTTTCCTTCTGGTTTGCTTCACGCTCAGCCTTAGTTGCCGCACGTTCCGCTTCTCGTTTTTTCTTAGCTTCAGCAGCGAGGCGTTTCTTTCTCTGAGCCTCAGTCTCGGTTGGTGTACTCTCTACCTTTTCCCCCTTGTATTGAAGTCCTCGGTTTTCATTATAAATTGTCCAATAATCCTTATTAGTTCCACCAAACTTCTTTGTTGTATCTCCTGGCTTATGGGTTTTCAACCAAGCCAATCTAGCTCTTGCGCTTCCTGCCCTTTGGCTCTGAGACATATTCTTAATCCAAGCTGGCAATGATTTATCATCATAATCAACTTTGATTTTCATATGATAAGTTCTCTCGCAAATCTTTCGGATTTCATCCATTTCAACAGCCATTTCCTTAAATGACTTTTTCGCCAACCTGTTACGTTCGGCATTCTCCTTTGTACTATCTGAAAGCTTTCTTACCTCTTTACTAGCATTCTCAGCAGAAACTTTTGCTTTGTTTTCTGTAGCAATTTTATCACGCAAGGTTTCATTTGCCTTCTCGTAATCCCACATCAGATGTTCGGTACTACCTTGTAATTTTTGAGTCTGCTCATCAGTAAGACCGAGACCACTATAATAGTTATTCAAAGTAACCATCATCTTTTCTTTTAAATCTTTTACCTTTGCAACCGTAGATTGGTATTCCTTTGTTCCAATATCCAACTTATATAGTTGCTCTTGATATTGAGTCATTAAATCTAAATCAGACTGCTTAAACAATGTACTAGCAAGACCTGCCTGTGTAGAATCCAAAATACCATCTGTTGCTTTTATAAAATCAGCCTTTGCATCATTTCTCGCAGAATCGTAGCTCTCATACGCTTGCTGCACGGCATTTTGATGTTCCATTGCAATAGTTTGCTCTTCGATAACACCTATCAAATCTTCCTTATGCTTCATCAGCTCTTGTACCTTTGATGCTTCGTTTTCGGACTTCATAATTGCGGTATCGAGCACTATACCATATTGTTCGTATGCGCTTTTCAGTGCATCTATCGTGTCTTTATGACTTTCCGCATCCTTTCCATCCCCTAAGATAGCAAACAATGCACGAACCTTTGCACTTGCCTCGGATGCTTTATTTCCCATGTTTGCAGTCTTGGTCGCAACATCTTCCGTTTCGTCACCAAACATAGAGAATACAGAAATAGCTGTGCTCACTAAAGTAATGACAGAAGTCAATGGATTAGAAACCATAGTAGCCCAAAGACTACGCAAGCTCGTTGTCAACGCATTAGTTGCCCACGAAAAAGCCGATTGAGCCAAGGTCGCAGCCTTTGTACCAACTGACATCATGCTTGTAACAAAGGAATTGCGTTGCTTCGCACTTGTATTCACGTTTTGAGAAGTCGTATTCGCTCCGGTAGCCGCTGAATTAACATTCTCTGTGGTTGTGTTTGCTGCATTTAATGCAGTTTGTCTTGTAGTAGCTCCGGCATTAGCGTTTCGTGCCGCAGAGTTCGCATTCTCAGTTGACGTATTCCCTTGTTTAGCAGCAGTATTTGCATTAACCGCAGCCGTATCTCCCTCTTTTGCCGCAACACCCTCATTCACCAGCTTGTTTATCTCGTCCGCACTAGCTCCAGTTTCTCCATAGATTCGGTTTTCCTCCTCTATAGCTTGATTAAGCTCTTGGGTTACGCCTTTAAGGTCTTCTTGCATACCCAATACTTTTTGGTCTGCGAGATATGCCTTTTGAGAAGCCTCGTAACTCTTCTGTTTGAGGTCGTTCAACTTTTGCTGCTCAGCCACATATTGATTTACTGCTTGGTCTCGTAATTTTAAATCATCACCAAAGCCATCATCATAACCGCCCAAATCAGTCACATCTTGGTATGAAGACTTTACCTGCTCCTTTTTTGCGGCTACAAGTTCTTCTTGCTTCTTGATTTGAGCACCGATTTCCTCAACAATTCCATGTTGTTCCCTTGCCTCTTCTTTGGCTAATTCGATGCTTGCTTCTGCCTGTTTTTTCTTTTCCTCTATAGCATTTGTGTTAAGAATAGCCTTACCCAAAGGAGTATTGTTAGCCTCTTCTATAGCGGCTTTCTTTGCAGCCTTTGCGTTAATTTCAGCAGCCATTTCCGCATCGGCTCTCTTCTGTCGTGCGGCTTCCTCTTCTATTTCTTTTGTCCGCTTTGCGTTCTCATACTCCATGCGCTCATTATCAGCAGCCTTTTGCTGGGCAACCAATAAATCTCGCTTTGTTTGGAGTTGTTGAGCCATCTGCTCGGTGATAAGACCCTCGTTCCTCGCCATCTCAATTTGCTTTGAAACGATTTCCTCTGTCTTATCATCACCAATGTTTGATGTATCGGCAATAGCATCACCTAAAGCCTTGTATCTATTTGCCCGATACTGCTTGGTGTCTTTACCATTTAAGGAACGGAAGTTGTTTTCTTGGTCTCTTGCCTCTCCTAGCTTGGAATCAAGTTCCTCTGTGATTGATGCCATTGTCATAGCATTCTGAACCTTCTGAATGCTTGCCGCTGCCATCAATCCGGCTTTGTAAGTTCCGACCATAACAGCCGCTGAACCAATAACTTTAACCAAAGTTTCCCAATTCTCTATCAGTGAAGATATTAAGTCAAGACCTGTTCCAAAGATTCCTTGTGTCTTTTGTCCTATAGAGTTGATTGCTTGGTCTATCGTATCTTCTATGTTCGACCAACGACCTTGAAGGGTTTCGGCTTGCTTGCTCATCAAGCCTCCGAATTTGCTGCCCTCGCTTGACATCCTCACAATCGCTTCTTTCACAAGATCTGCACCGACTTCACCTTTCGTTACAGCCTCTTGCACTTGGGATACGGTCTTACCCATAATTTGCCCCAAGGTCTCGGCCATCGGAATGCCTCGACCCATGAATTGACGCAAGTCCACTGTAAACATTCTTCCTTGCGAAATGGTCGTGCCGTACAAATAAACAAGCTGCGACAAAGGAACATTAAGGCCAGAAGCTATATCGCCCAAATGTACCAAGGTGTCATTTACTTCATTGGCTTGAATTCCATATGCTAAAAGTTGTTTTGCGCCTTCAGTAACGTCCGTCATGTTGAAAGGTGTGCGAGCAGCAGTTTGGATAAGTTCATCCATAAGCGCACCAGCCTTTTGCTCACTGCCCAGCATTGTTGTAAAAGATATTTCTAGTTGTTGGAATTGAGAGCGGACGTTAAAGATGTGCTCAGCCAATTGTTCAAAGCCGAGACCACCAACTAAACTCATAGCTAGTTGCCTTGCGTCACCATTCAATCGACCAAACAATGAGGAAATACCTTCACCGACAGTAGGGGCTTGCTTCATTTCCGCAATCATTTGGGCAAATGCATTTGTCATTTGATTGGTCATATCCTTAGCAGGAGATACAGAACCCGAATACTTAGCATATTCCGTTTGCATATTCTGTAACTCTTGTCTCGCTTGCTTACCTAATCCCGTAAGATTCTCCAGTCTAGCCTTTTCGTATTTCAACGAGGCATAGCCGGATGATATGTTATCAGAAAGAATTGCGCTTGTCCCTACATCAAGGCCACCTCTGCGCATTTTGCTTTCCATTTTCGCTATCTCGTCTGAAAGCTTCTCTATCTTTCGTCTGGACGAGTCGGCTTGCAATTCAAAAGCATATACTTCCCGTGTCAAAGATTGCATTTTCTTTGCATAATCGCTGCTCGTTACCATAATATAACGACCCATTGCTTCGTTTAATTCGGTTACTTTACGCTTTTGTTCAGCATATTTATCCGTGAGGTCTTGAACCACAGATTTATCAGTCGCTCTCGAAGTCTTCAATAACTCACCTTGCAATCTTACAAGCTCTTGCTTGGCTTGCTTGATTTGGTCGAAATTCGCTTTGATATTAAATTCTAACTGTGCCATCCTTATATGATTTTATTGGCAAAATTAGCTAATATTCAAAGGAATAACGAAAGAATAAAGGTGTGCTATTTCACTAATGATTTAAGTGCAAAGATTAAGGTATAGATACTAAAAAAGCCTTCCACATTCACATGCAGAAGGCTCGGTTGTTTACTTATTTTTCTTCTATTTATAAAGACCGTCAAATCACGACAGCCTGTAATTCTTTTGAAATTCCATGTAAGCAATCAAGAATTTGCTGCTTACGTTTTTTGCTAGGCTCATGGATTCCCATTGCATACTGACGCATCAGAGAAGCATTAATGCCAGCTTTCTTTGCGACACCATTTATATTCAGATATGAAAAATAATCGAAGAAAGAACCTATATCATACCGGAACTCAAACACCAATTCAGGCATTTGCTTTCCCTCTTCTTCAAGAAGCTCTTTAATCTCTTCCTTTGCTACAAAAATATCATCCATCGCTTGTTTTGCAGAGTTGCCAAATCCGACTAAATGGAAGTCTGGAAATTTATCCACCATATAGCAAGAAAAATTCTTTTCTTCTTTACACTTTTCTACTTGTATAATTACCTTTGTTGCCATAATCCCGATTCTAAACTTTAAAAAGAGGTCTTAAACCCATATCAACGTCTTGCTATATAAGCGAAAAATTGCTGGGCTTAAAGCCCAAGCAATCTTTCAAGAATACTGTCGTAAGTCTTTCGAGAAACTTCACGACTGCCGTGCCGTGGCACTGGACATTTAAGTTTTGTTGTTGGACTAAACCAAATGTCGTGATTACCACCATGCCGAACAACATAGCAACCTGCTTGGGTCAGCTTTCTCACTAATTGACTAGTCTTCATCATATATAGAAGAAATTAATAAATAAGTAAAAGACCTCTTTTGTCCTAAAGACAATGCAAAGATATAACTTTTTTGTTATATATACAAATAAAAGGATAACTTTTTTGTTATATTAACCTCAATTAACAAAAAGAGCCACCCCGAAGGATGGCTCACTTTACTTGTCTAGACTTCACTTACGTCTACTTAACTACACTTCACTTTTCAGCACCGCATTGCACTTGACTATACTTTACTTTTTATTTTAAATTAGCAAATACATCACGCACTTTTGCAAGTTTTGCCAATGTATCGTAATACTTAGATTGCTCTTCCATAGGCAAAGGTCGAACATTGTTTATAATGTCAGAACCTTGCTTTAATGCCTTCTTGATGTCGCTCATCATTTGGTCGTAGCCATAACTGGCTTGCTCGTTGCTAGGAACAATCACATAGCCATTGCCCCAAACATTACGAAGGTAACATTGCTTATTTTTCAACAAATCCTCACGCAATTTATCAACCATTGCCATATACGTGAATTGCTGCAATTGGATAGCCTCTATATAAGCATCTACATCCTTACCATAGTCCTCAAAAGACAATTTAGGCAACCCAAACTTCTCTTTGAGCCATTTATGAGAAATAAGTTTGTCTTCATCAAAATTGGCAACCAACTCTTCTTCAAACTGACCCAAGACTTCACTAGTCAACTCCTTTACACTTTCCATCTTTATTCTCCTTTTATTAAACTTTTTGTTCTCTGCCAAGGAATCGAACCTTAATGAATACCATACAGAGAAACCCTTTACCACACTAAACTTTACTCTACTAGACTATACTTAACTATACTGAGCTCCACTGAACTAAACTGAACTTAACTTAACTAAACTGAACTCTACTGAACTAAACGATAAATATCTAGCTCCCCACAGAAGAATCGAACTTCCGCTAGCACCATGTGGGGAAACCAATATTATTTTATCACTTTCGCCTCAAACTTACCATACATTGCTCGGAATGTGCCTAAATGGTATCTAAGACCAGCAACCTCGAACAACTTAACAATTTGGTCTCGTTCTAATTGACTTTCATCATACCAACAAGTGCATTCTGTACTCCACTCTGGGAATATCGCACGAGTAGCAAGAACCTTTGCGCCTCGAATACCAACGGCACGGCAATCTACATAAATTCCAAGCTCGTAAAGTTGCTCAGGAGTTTTGTCCGCATCCTTGAACTTCAACAAACCATCATCCATAACACCAAAAGAACGCTCAACCTTAGCACCAAGACGAATCTCTTTGGCAGCACATTTAACGGCTTGCATGATGTGCGAACTAGGAATAATGTATTCGCCCTTTGTATTCTGATACAAGGATGCCAAGAACTTCAATCGGCATATCTCCAATTGGTCTTCTTCCGTCTTTTTTCGCTTGGCTGTCAAACCGGAAATCTGCTTTGAGTAAGCATCGAAAGGAGAAACTGTTCTCGGATTATTCAACATCAATGGACTAACACCAACCAACTTAAAACTAATTGTCTTCATACTTTTCTTTACTTTTAAAATTAAACACGGCAGTTTTACAGGTATGCCTCTTACCTTTGGGACAAAACAAAAGCCCCGTCCGCTTATTGTCGTGAGTAGCGAACGAGGCTAAAAGTATAGAAAAGTCCGAAGACTTCTAAATTTCTTCTTATCCCAGTAACCATGCTCACGACTTCACGGCTAAACCATTTCTGATTTCGTTTGCAAAGGTAAGCATAATTTCTGAAACACGCAAATTATTTAGTGTATTTTTTTATTCTTTTAAACTTTATTTTCTTTTGGAAACTTATTTTTAAAATTACACCTTATTATATTATCAGTCTTGTATTGTGCCAAACAAACCATTTCTAAACAAGATATTATAATCTGGTCTTTCGGCAGGTTCTATATATAAGATTTTCGTAACGTTCTTGTCCGTTCTTACTACATAATCATCCTTTTTCCCTAGGACAACCATCTTAACATGAAAAAGCATTCCTACATGTTTAGGTTCTTTTCCATCATTATCACAAAACTCCCTTGTTTTCGTAGATGTTACATCTTGTATAAGAGAATAGCAAGCTGCTGCCAATGGTTGAATATTTCTATCTACTTTCTCTTCATAGGCATAATCGAATTTATTAGGAATAGATTTGATTATAGAATCTATTTTCATCTCAACCTTATAAAATTGATATTCCTTATCAGAAATCTTATCATCAAACCATTTCAAACTATCGACTTTAGTAACAGATATGTTTTTATACCCTTTTTCTTGAAGCATTTCCTTTATGTCACGAGGGTTATTACAGCTTGTTGCTACAAAAATGATGGAAAGCATCAAACCATATAAAACGTTCTTCTTCATAATCCCATACTTTTAATTATTAAACTTTGTGGGGAATACCCCACGTTACTTAACACTTTCCAACTTATCCAACACGACCCTAGCCTCAGCGATGGATGATGCGGAATACAACTCACCACCTTGTTTTATTAGGGCGATAAAATCCGATTTATCGTCATAAGTAGGTTTGCTGCATCTTTCAACAATATCCTCTTCTGATATGAAGAGTTGCCAAATCGGTACGTTGAGGGCATTGGCGATTTTTTCCATCGTTGTGTATGATGGTCTTTCTATTTGCCCTAATAACGTACTACGAGTAACACCTATCAATTTAGCAAATTCTTCTTGATTATAGCCTTTGCTTTTTATAAGTTCTCTTATTCTCATAATCTATATAATAATGTATTATACTTATTTCGATTGCAAAGTTATGCAAATTTTCTATATGTACGGCATTTTCCGTACTAAAATACGTTAAAATACGGAAAAAACCACACAAAATATTTGGTAGTGTACGGAAAAAGCCGTATCTTTGCATCGTGATTAAGAAACAAAGGTCACAAGAACATTATTAATTTAGTTGAGGTTGCACCTCCGAGTCGGCACTCGTAAAACGGTATAGTGATTATGGCTACTACATTTAAGAATATGATGAGAGAAGTAATGAATATGGCTCACAGAGCCTTTGAGTTGAAATCAGCAACAATGAGCTGGTCGGAGTGCTTGAAGCAAGCTTGGGCAGTGTTGAAGTTGAAGCTGGCGATGAAGAAGAGAGTTGTCGAGTTCTACTTTCAGAAGGTGGATGGCTCTATCCGTCAGGCATTCGGTACTTTGCAGGAGTCTTTGATAGACTATACTCCAAATGGCAAGGGTTATGCTTGCAAGGATTGCGTTAAGTACTGGGACGTAGAGAAACAAGCTTGGAGACAGATGAAGTTCTTTAACTTTATAAGAGTTGCTGCATAATGAGATTATTAGCGATTTAAAAAGAACAAAGATATGAATAAGGATTTGATGAGTGCTCTTTATGTGAGCTACAATGAGAAGGTTGGTATATTGTGTGACAACGAAGACAACACTATTTCGAGAGTGCTTGGTACTGACCTTACACTGGTGTTGGATAAAAAGGACATGGCGGTCTATCTGCTAGTCCCATTGACCCAAGCCCACAAGTTCGAATGCAAAGGTAGCCACATTATCGTGGATGGCAAGCGGTTCGATTCGGACATCTTTTTCCGCAAGGATGCTTGTCAATGGATTCAGATGCAATCTAAAGAAATGCTATCAATGGTAGCGTAACAATATATAAGGTGAGGCACACCATAAACTGCACATTATCTTTGAGGTTTAACAATTAATTCCGTGAATAATGGGAAGAAGAAGTAATGTGCAGCATCGTGCCATAAGAGTTGGTCGTGCTGATGAGGGCAGAAGTCCTCCAAGGTAAAACAAACGTTAATGTTTCAAACAAAACACTAAATCGTTTGCAAATTAAAGAAAAAAGCATTAACTTTGCAGCCGAAAGTAATAATGGTTGTGAAGTCACGAGCACGGCTAATGAGGATATAGATTATACTTTTAAAATTATTAAATATTTTCATTTGCTCCAAGCGTGGAGTATTGTCATTCCGTCCATCGCTCTACAATAGTGGATGAATGACACAAGCCCTGTCCGCACTCGTGACTTTAGCGGATGGGGCTTTTCGTTTCCACCACAGCCAAATATAAATTATCAACAAATTAAGAAATGAAAGATTATTTAGAAAAGAATTTGAATGATGCACCCATGCTGGGAGCATTTGTAAATCAGAGCGAGGAAATCAAGGTTGAAGGCTTTGAACTCATCAAGGTAGAAGAACGTGATGGTAAGCAAGCCATCAATGCAAGAGAGCTGCACCAAAAGTTGGGTAGCAAGTATCAATTTGCGAATTGGATTCAAGAGCGTATTGAAAAGTACGGATTCGTTGAAAATCAAGACTATGAGGTTTTTAAGGAAAATCTTAAAAACTCAAAAGGTGGCAGACCAAGCAAGGAGTACGCCCTATCTTTAGACATGGAGAAGGAGTTGTGTATGATTGAGAACAATGAGAAAGGTAGGATGATTCGCAAGTACTTCATTGAGGTTGAGAAAAAGGTAAGAATGCAGAGTGTTCCATCTTTGCCTGATTTCACCAATCCGGCTATAGCAGCAAGAGCTTGGGCTGACCAGTTCGAGAAGAACCAAGTGCTGACCTTGGAGAACAAGCAACAGAGAGAGGAACTTGCCAAGGCATCGCAGGAGATTGTCGGACTGAGCGCACAGATTACAACAATGAAGCCTAAGACTACTTACTTCGATGTGATGATGAAGAACAAGAGCACAAGCGTGATTACATCAATGGCGCAGGATTACGGAATGAGTCCGCAAGCATTCAACAAATTGTTGCATGAGCATGGTATCCAGCACAAGGTTTCTGACCAATGGGTCTTGTACCGCCAATATTTGGATAAGGGATATGTGAATAGCGAGCCAGTGACCATTACGCACAATGATGGAAAACAAACCATCAAATACAACACGAAATGGACTCAAAAAGGGCGTTTCTTTCTCTATGAGTTCCTAAAGGAGAAAGGTATCTTACCTTTGATTGAACGAAATAATAATGGTGAGACACACTAAGACAACTGTAAAAGCCCCAATCTCGTTAGAGGTTGAGGCTTTCTTTATTTTTACATTTACTTCTTATCTAACCCTTAGAACAACAAATACTTTTGCTCTAATTTTCAACGACTTGTGTTTTTATTACAGAAGTATTGTTATTTTACTTTTCGGCTTCATTGTAATCATAATCCCAGAGGAACAACTTTCCTTTGACGTTTCTAATCGGCTCATCGAACAATTTAGCATTCTTCAAGAACCAGTGATACTGAAAATCTTCAGCAAACGCATCAGGATAAGCCTCATGGAATTGAATATCATCCAACTCTACGCTGCCGATAATGGCTGACGTTGGCAAGTCTTTGAAGTCTGGAACAACAATACCATGCTCTTGGCAATATTTCTTCATTGCGCTCTCTTGCCATCCGTCAAGTTTTTCGGGTTTGGCTTGGCTAGCATGAATAAGGAAACGACCACGGAACTTTCTATTCCATGTTCTGTTTTCAATGGTCTTGCAGCCGATAGCGATTAACCAAGCATACGGCTGGCGAATAGATAATACTTTCATAAGCTCATTGTTTTGTTGTTTACATTCGCAAAGGTAATAAAAACCTTCGAAAAATGCAAGAAAACTCTAATTTGTTTTCATGTTTTCTAAAAATAATCTTGAAATAGCTTGCATCCTACAGACGGTAAGAGGTTAGAACCTCTTCCGTCTTTTCTTTCTGATTCTGTCCCAATCCGGTTTAAGCACATCCATTGAGCCGACCATCGCCTTGTACTTGTCGCCAAGTTCGCCCTCATTCATAGAGGAACGGAAAGTGTACATCTTGTATCGTTCATGCTCAGGTACATACACCCCCACCATCAAGGAACGGACTCCATCCACCTCCTGCTCCGGTGCTATCAATACAAGCCCCTCGTTCATGCTTTCCAACTTAAAAATCTTTGAGGTGACAACCTCATAATAGTCTAGTATATTCATATTCTTGTCTCCTATAATTATTTTGTACGTTCAAACACTTCAATATACTGGATAGAGCTACAATCAATATATTTACGTGTAAATACTACTGTACTTCCACTCCCAATCATAAGTGTTCTGTTCTTTGTATTGCAATTGAAAGAGGTTTCACCACCAACACTATTGAAGTCGAAACTTATCTTTGCTCCACCTACCAAGTTGATACTTCCTCTAAGACCTTTGTCCTCGGCTTCGCCTAATATCACATTTACATGACCTGCATCCATATTCTTATCTAATCAATTGTTAAACACCTTCTTTACTAAATATGCGAATGATGGAATCGCTATCAATGTAATCTATACTTCCATCCGTATCATATTTTATCACAAGATGTCCCTCTACGTCTAAGATTACATCATCTGTAGCAGTAAACGTCTTTGTTTTCTTACTGAAGTTTATATGAGACACTTGACCACTTACAAGTGTAATTGTTACTAGACGACCACACTCCTTTGCATAATCTAAGATATTTTTGATTTCATTAATCTTCATAACTATATTACTTTAATTCTTGTTCTACAATATCGAAATTATCCCACGTCTCACCTTCGCTGTCTGAGATATGGAAGAAAGAATCTGAGATATTGTATAGATAATCATCGCAATTCAAAACTCGCTTGTAATTCTCCAAAGTGTTCATCCCTTTGTGTCTTATCGCTTTTCTTGCCTTATCTATGGTAGAGAAGACTTCTGCGTCAACCTCAACTGCCTCACCCAGTCCATGTTGGTATGAAGATATTACTACATATACTTTCATCGCTTAAACCTCCTTATTCATTACGCTACCTTAGATAACGTTTCTTTGTCAATCTCAATCCATTGGCAAGCATCCTTGCGGAAGAAGATTTCACTCTTAATATGTTCACCATCCACATCAATACTATTACCCTTGCAAACAAATGTGTGGTTCTTTGTCAAAGGTACAAGAAGGTACGTTTTACCCTCTCTTTTGCGTTCTACAAGCGTTTTGTCCGTCCCACGGATAACTGATACCCTTTCGTTCTTGTCGTCCTTTAAAACGCCTATTTTGTCTGTGTGCTCGATATAGAGCACATTCAAGAAATTCTCATCCATTTTCTTTTGCACTTAACATTTTGTTATACTTCTTCTTGTTTACACCTCTTTTCACGGCTTCATAGAGCAAAGCCAAAGCAAATGCTTCATCCTTGACTCTCAAAGCCTTCAAGGTATCTCTTTTGACGTTGTAGTTCTCGTCAACCTCACACAATGGTACATAGCTTTTGTGCTCGAAGTTTCTTCGACCAATCGCCCAAATCTCATAGCCATCCGGAAACTCATTTGTTTTCTCGAATACATAACTGCCATCAATAAACTTTTCCATAACCAATTGTATTAAGTTCTTTACCTTATCTTTTCTTACTCCTCCCATCGGAAAGCGTTAGGGTCTTTTACTACCTTCTTGCTGGCTTCGTCCCACATATAACCATCCGTAAACCATTTAGGGGCTTTACCATTGATTACTCGTTTTGCATCGGCTATGCTAGCATAGTCCGGTTCAACTACATTATCAATGCGAACGAATACCTGACCGAATACGTCCTCCACCTTGGTAATATGATGCCCTTTGTAGAACACTTCTTTCAAACACTTAGCAATTGTCTCCATATCTTATACTCTATTTGTGATTAAAACCAAATTGTAGCATCACACCATGTGAAAATATCCCAATGATGAATGTTATCATATATCACCTCTAAGTTGTTCTCTTTTACAAACTTCACAAACATATCGTAAACCTCACCATTTACGAACATATCCATAAAGCCATCTTGAACATTATATGGTTTTACTTGTACACCAATGTTCTTCAACTCACTAACAATCTCAGAATGTAACATATTCGATTTTAATTTAAAAGTCCTTAACTAAAGGGGTGATTAAAGGCTCACCCCTATTAAAGCCTCGCCAAACACCTTAGAACGTGTATATATCTTTATGCAACTCGCAAGAAGTTGTAAGCCTTGAATTGTCTCCATGCGCCCTTTTCTTCATCCCAATAGCGGATGCAATCTCTTGATGCTGCATGACCAGTGCCATTTGGAGTGTAGTCAATGTGGCTCTGAAGGAGAGTACCAAAGGCTTGTCTTACCTCACCATTTATCTTCATAAAGAAGAACTCTACCACCTTGGTCTTCATCGCTGCCTCAAGCTTTACGACCTGCCAAGCCTGTTTCAAGCACTCAACCCAAGACATTGAACTTGATTTCAACTGATAGGCTCTATGTGCCAACTGCATTACCTTTCTCATCTTGTTCTTAATTGAAGTTGTCATATCATCAAACCGTTTTACGAGTGCCGACTCGGCTGCATAACAGCAATTAATAGTTAAACTTTAAAGCCTTTATCTCTTAAAGACACTGCAAAGATACGATTTTATCTTATATCCTCCAAATATTTTTGCCTAAAACTTACGATTTAATCTAATATTTAACGCTTATTTATAATAAGTAGTCTTATTTTTACATATTTTAATACATTTATATCGTATAATTTCGTATCTTTGCACCCAAAACATTAGATAGTATCGTATATGAATTACAAGAAAAGCAATGTGCCTCTATATATTAAAGAGGTAATGAAAGAAAAAGGCATCATGTCAAAGACCTTACAAGAGGCTCTTGGTATGGCTCAAACATCGGTATCATACATTATTAATAATAAAGCGAACCCATCGTTTGATACATTGGTACGTATTGCCGAAATCCTAGATGTGCCAATTTGGAGGCTATTCTACAAGGAGACACCAAAGGAGCTACAATCAGAGCAGCCATCCATTCCTCAATCTCCGGCAATCATCTGTCCCCATTGCGGCAAGCCTATCGAGCTGGAGATTAATGCAAAGGAGGGGAAATGATATTCCTCTCCTTTTACTCTTCTATTCTTTCTCCTTTTAAAATATCATTCAAACATATTGCCTTGTGAAACACCCAACCTTTCAAGTAATTATCCGAACTTATCCACATACCACTCTGGATGCGTCTCGTTCAAGTTATGCTTGTCGTTTCTATTCTTTCCATACTCCAAACCTTTCTTTGTTATATTCTTAAAAGGTTTTTGCTTTCCCTTAGAGTCTGTTCGGTACAAAGTTTCCAAATAGTCATTAGCCTCAGCGAGTTTATTGAATGCTTGCGAAGATATGCAGACATTATGCTTCTTCAATAAGTCTCTTTCAGACAACAAAGCTCCATCACTCTTTATACTTTCGGGAACTGGCAATCCTAGCGGCTCTGCAACTTGGTTTGTCAAGTTCTATACAGCAGCATTACTAAGGTTGAGCAGATTTTTCACTCCATCTACCCAAGCAAGACTACCACGCACTTTGTCTTCATACGAATTTGGTGTCGGTAACATTCCCTGTGTTACATGATGAAAGCCCTGCCGATACACACCAAAGACGGCACGCACTTTACGAGCAATAAAGAACTCCAAACATGATATACTCAGGTAATATTCGTTAGTTGGTCTTCCTCCTTGTGGGTTTTCGCCATTTTGGGCAAAAACCTTATAATCAATTCCCTCAATGAATTGTTCGTTATTGATTAATGCCCTAACAGCTTTACTTTTCTCCGAATACACCAACATCCAAACCTCATCAAGGTTCACGGGGAACTCTTCGCTTGACTTAGCTAGATTCAATACAGCAATGAAATACTTCTTTACATCATCCGTTCCGCTTTCTTTTGTTAAAACAATCTTACTTTCCATCTGTTTCTTCTTTTCTGTTTTTAACGTGTGTCTCACGCTCTTAAACTTTGCTAATCTTTAAGTTTTTCAATTATATAACCACGACCTTTATAGGTACAATCCAAGCCGATATACACTAGCTGATGTAAAAGCCACCATTCCTCAGTGAACGGCAATCTATCACACTTTACAAACTCATCTTCATCCTCAAAATCATATGCCTTTTCCAATATTTCTTCATTTGTCATTATCTTTAAATTTGTGCCCGAAAGCTGTTAATCCGCATCTTTTATTTTTTTTGTAATGTGTCAAGTATCACGTTTGCAATCTCAAACCTACCGACATTTGGATTCTGTGGGACACTATAACACAGAGCTTTTAAAAGCTCAAAACATTGATTATCATATAATATCATACACTTACTTCTTTTGATTAAAATACTTTTCCAACTCTCGAAGAATGAACAACCCTCCTATCTTGAAAGACTGCTCTATCACTACTCGATGTTCCTTAAATTCTTTTTGGCTTCTTGAAAAACGAAACGCCTCGTTCTCTAATACAAGTACAAACTTATTAAATTCAGCATCGGTCATTTGCCATCACCTCCTTTCTTTGGGAGCAAATCATCAATATAAAGCCATTGAGTAATTTGAAGACATCTGGCTATAGCTTTCCAACTACAATCTATGTATTCTGTTCCAAATCCATTATTGTTAGTGGTTTTAAACATGATGTAACTATGACGCTTTGGCTCTTCACTAGCAGGATGCCACAAATCCTTTAAAAACTCTTCTTGCATCCATTTAGCACAACCCATAAAACCTTCTTTATAGCAAGCTTGCCAATATTCGGAAATAAAGGCTCCCGCCGCATGTTGCTTTGCAACTTCTTCTATTTTCTTATCATTTAACATATCTAACCCTCCACATTATTTGTAGTTCCAAGCAAGTGTTCATTGCCATCGTAAGGAATACATTGAATCCAAGTGATACCATTATCGCATCTATAGTAGAGTTCATCATCTTTATAACCAAACAAACTTACTTCCCATATATCATCTTCATTATCTCTAACCAACACCTTATCAAATGGTTTCAGCTCGGCTTTTGGCTTCAAGTCAACAAACATTTTCTTGTCAGCATCCCAAGCCTTATTTTCCTTTTTTAGAGCTGAAAAGAGTTGTTGTTTCTCTTCATCTGTAGCAAGATGAGATATAGATTTCTCATTTTCATCTATTTTTGTACCATAGGTTAAAACCCTGTGGAAATAATCAAAATACACATAGACATCTGTACCCCCTTTGAAGATTAAAATTGCATGATAATGTTCTTCATCTTCTTGGATGCTAAGTATATCCCCATCCTTGAACTCGGGCTTCTCAATCTCCAAAGTTTCAAGGTTTAGTATGCCACCTAATTTTCTTTCAATCTCTCTGACATATCCATAGGTAATATTGTTATCTAACTTGTCAAACTTAGCTGTTTCTGCATTTGATACGTCTTCGTAACCATCCCTGCTATTAGAATAGCATCCGTTGAACTTTGTATAATCATCAGATGCCCATTCTTTGAAAATGCACTGAAATCCACAACTATTGATAAGCAAATCGCCCTTCTTCCAGGCGAACTTGCCCCAGTCACGCATATTCTTAGAAGGAAGGAGAATCCGTAAGCCTTCAAGCCAGCATTTTTCTGTACCTAGTTTTGAATAATCAAACAAAAGAGTACTGCCTACTTCATTAGTTGATGTACATTCTATATAAGTACCAACGTCTGTTGTGTTGACTTTATCTAACTCTACGTCTATATTGCGTAATAAGTCGTACAACTTAGTTCCTTGCGGCTTATTCTTTAGGATTTCCGCTACATTAATCTTATTTCCCATATCTGACTTTTTTATATTCATTTATTCTTCACTAAAATATTTCTTAACAAACGCTCGTTCGGTGAGCCATTTCCCTAACCCTACTCTAAAGTAACGTTTTGCCTTGCCTTTCACAAACCCATATTCGTCACGAGGTGTATTAACACTCATGTATATCTTCGGAACATTATTCACCGATACGTATGCGGTTATGTATTCATCCGAGAAAGCCAAATGCTGGACTTCACGGAACTCTACACTCTTAAAGAACATTTCCTTCATAAACCTTAGTCCTTATAGATTGCATCAAGAATGCTTCTGAAATTCGGATTATCAATAACGGCTTGGGCATCTTCTTTGTTCTTGAAGTAAATAGCACCTTCGTTATAATCAATACTAGAAGTAATACCATATTCGCTGGTTCGCATAATATTATGCTTATATTCTTTAGAATTCCAATCCGGTTTCCAATCTCTATTATAGTACTTAGCTATAATCATTAACCTAGATAATGCAATTAGCTTATCCACATTCATATATGAAACTTGAATACATGCTGGACGAACATCTTTGTCTGCTAAAGCTGATATGGCATCCATATAGCCGATTACCCTCTTTCTAAGCTTAATAATACCAACTTTCAAGTCACTTTTCTCAATGTCCACTTCCATTTCTTTAGGGATGTCAAGGACTATTTTGTTATCTTTCAATTCCATTTTTCTTATGTTTCATTTCCAAAATATATTTTTTATTCACAACCAACTCGAAGAACTTATATTTAGCATGCTTGTAGTTGAGACCTAAATCAACTCCACCAACAAATTCTTCTCCATACCAAGAGATTGCCGTGTACTTTACAATATCATGCTCTTCCGGATGATTCACACGACCATTCCACACATCTGTGCGAACCAAATCGCAATACCCATAAGGTAATTTGGCACGTATCATTCTTGTGTTCTCCGCATCAATATAGACGTTTTTGTATTCCAAATCTACGCCTAAAATTTCCTGATTAAGCTTTGCTACATCCATATCTCATTAATCTTAAAGCACTACGTTGAAGACCCCTCGGTTTGAACGGATTCTTCTCCAGTATTTTATTCACATCATTTCGTATCTTGCGACTTTCCCACTTCTTTGTAAGACGCATAGCCTTTAACAAACGATGGTCTCCGGCTAGCTTTCCAGCATCTTTCTTGCCACAATAATAGCCTTGCCTATAAGCCCAATATCTAGTCTTATAGACTTGCTTCATTATCTTCTTAGCTTGTCTTATTTTCATGTCAACCTCACTTTCTATGGAAAAACGTTCCATGACACCAATCGCTGCTTTCAACATACTTATGTAGTTTAGTACATCTTCCTGCAAACATACCATTGAAATGTTTACAACGACCGCATTCCTTTGAAGTTCTCAAAATTGAACGAAACAAACTAACGTTAGCACTCGGCATATTTACCTTATTCCATCTGATAGTTGCTTTCTGATAGAGATTCTTTAATCTAGGAATGAATCTACTCTCTTTCTTAAATGTATATTTTGAATCGAAGTAACGTGTGTCCGTTCCTTTCGCCATCATATTCAAGATTTTCTTAGCTTGTCTTATCTTCATATACTACTTGTTTTTATAAATACTACATGTCCCCTCATAAATTGTGCTATTTGTATAGATGTCCTTATATTGCGAAATAGAAATCAATCCATTTGCCTTCATTTCCCGAAGAATGCCATCATACACACTTTCTATTGCTCTTCTCTTCAATTGCTCCATGCCAGATTTGTCACGGCAATAATATTGCATTTCAAAGCTTGACATTGTAACTCTTGAACGAAGCTTAACGACTTGTGGCTTTATGTATCTAACCTCTATCTTTGGCTTGATGCCTAGTTTGTCAGCTAGCCATTGTTTCCATTTCTGTTTTACATCTTCTCCATCCAAGCAAACAAGAAAGATGTAAATTAGACTAACACTTATATATAAAATTACAATTTCCATATACTACTTATTTTTATATCCAAATAATACGTGTCTTCGATAAGGGAAGAAATAGCAACGTTCTCCTGGACACCACCAACTAGGAGCGTTCTTCATGCATCTACGACATAATGCTATATTCTTCTCAGCTTTTTGGTTGTCACGTTTAAACTTTCTTCGTTCTCTTCTTGAAAGAGGAGGATAAGGATAAGCATCTTCCTTAAACACTTTGGTGGCTAAAGCATTCAGTTTTTGAGCTAATATTTCTAATATCTTTTCTATCATACGCTACTTCTTTTCGTCTAACCATTTCATTACGTAACGATAGGCATCATTTTTGTAACCTCTCATAAAATACTCAAAATTGTCTCTATTTTTGAGATAATCAGACAAATCACCTCTCCAATAACCATACAGATTATCGAGTAAAACACTTGACATTTCATTAATGCAACGCTTGATGAGTTTCTGTTGCTCCACATTCTTGTTGTAATGAAGAAGCGAACATGATGCTCGTTTGAGCCATCTCCACCATTTTGAAGAAATCTTCCTTACTTCTATCCTTTCGGGAAGTTCCTCTCTTTTCGTGTGCATATCAATGAGCTTGTTATACTCTTCTATGCTAATTGTTATTTGTTTTTCCATACGCTACTTCTTTTTCCAATATTTACCAATTGAATAACCGATAACTCCACCCATAAAAGCTATATATAGAAAAGCTAGGGTAAGTATAATATAAAATTCAAACATAAGCTATTCCTACATTTTTACGCCGAAGTTAGTGTCATCAGCAAAGGTGAACTTCTCCAATGCATCTTTGTAATCAATGATGTCTCTGTTAATTTCAACATACAATGTGGTTACTCTCTTAACTAAAGCCAAATCTTTGAACAAAGTTGACTTCACCCACCCAAACGGTTGATGCTTTTGCATTTCCTGCCAGCACTCTTCTGCGTCATTGAATGGACGATACTTTGATTCCGGCTTGATTCTATAATATTGGGGATTATCTATGAGTGTATCAAGAAATAAACCTTCCTCTTCACCATCTATATCTATCCAATCATTACCATTTGCTGCAAATTGGATAGTCTTGCCACCTGCCATTGCTTGAAAGATAGGTAGAAATCTCTGAATTTCTCCTTTATAAATTTTCTCCATATTTTATTCCTCCAACTCTTTAATTGCTTTGTCTAAATACACTATAGCTTCAGTTCTCTGAGTACTTATAAGCCAATTCATAGAGTTCAAAACCTCAATGGAATTATTAATGTATTCTTTAGCTTTTTCTTTACTCATTATAAATCTAAAATTCATAAACAAACACGAATGGGTTACTTGCCCATGTGCCTTTTCCCGAAAGTTTGTCGATGAGTTGAGCAAATGGCTCTCTTGGAGTACTATAGGTTGCAGATTCATCTGTGATGCTATAGAAATGCGCCTTGTTTATTTTACTCTCAAAATCTACAATACCTTCTGCAAGGCAATCTTCTTCGCTGATGTCCTGCAATCGTTCTATTCTCACATTAGTGATATGAATGTGATAAGGCATGATGCCCGTTTTAACAAACATTTTGTTTTTGTAACCTTTCTCGTATTTAATACACTCTAATGGCATCCCATGAATGCCACAAAGTCGATAGAACTCATCATTGTCTGCAAGGTCTATGTATCTTTGCGCAATAGCTACATTTTCTCCAACCTTGTATGGTGAATGTTCCAAGGCATAATCAAGCATTGCTTTCAGTTCTTCACCCTCTGCTTTATAAAGTCGGTCTATACAAGATTCCTTCCAATCAGCAATAGATTCTTTTGTCCAACCTTCGTACGTGTCCAAACGCTCGAAAAGCATTGTAGGATTCAGAATACGTCTTGTCTGAGTCTTTCTTCCCTCAAATACCGCCTTTGTCAGACCATACTTGTCATTAAACATGATTTTCTTCATATTCTCTTTTTTTTCCTCTCCCTTTTACAGGAGAGGGTGGTTAGTTACTCAACTACTACTGACTTCCAGTCTGGATAGCCGCCCAAGTCCTTTTCTTGTCCACAATTCATTTCAAGCCAGTCTTGCAGACAATCCTTAACTACTTCTCTGTCCTCTGAATCATCATTAGATTCAATGACAACCGTAAACTTATGTTTCATACGCTTTACTTTTTAATTATTATCTAGTTCTGACATAAAAGTTACTATAAAACCACAAATAGTAAGGAATGCAAACATGCCAATAACATCTGCCTTAAACAGGAAGTAGCTGTACACTTCTAACACTAATATCAATAAATAAGTAATACTTACAAGAAGTAGCTTAAATACTTTCATATTATTATTTTATTATTCAATTAAAACGCAATTCTATAGTCCTTTCCTTTTAGAAAAGGTTTCTTACTGATAATGAACTTCTCTAAATCTTCAAAATCTATTGGGAAGAGCGCACAATATTATACTTTAACGTGCAGATGAATCTTCCGTTTAGCATAACATCAAAAATAAATGTTTTCATTACTCATCTCCTTTCTTTGGCAGTAAATCATCAATATAGCACCACTTTGTGATGTTGTTTCTCCTTACATAATCTTTCCAATAAACAAAACAGTAAAGATAATCAGCTTCGTACTTAATACCTCCATCGTCTTCATCATACCATTCTGTAAGAATCCATTCTTCGTAGTTTGGAGCTTCTTTTGCAGAGAACCATTTAGTCATTGTTCACCTCCTTCCTTATCACAAAGTAATCTTCTTCAACTTTATTATGTAAGTAGTATAAAAGTTTTAACCTTGTGAGTTTTTCTAACTTTCTTACTACATATTTTATAGTATTAGGACTTATATAACCCTCAGTCCGACCTCTTTTCAAAAGGCATTTAGCACTTTCCTTGTAGAATATTTTCTTAGCTAATCGTATCTTCATTTTCAATCTCCTTCACATAAAGTTTCGTTAACCTCGTCATTGTATGTATGAGTAACCGGATTGTACTCAGAATGGGTCGCATCTACCCTACCTTTCCGGTTAGTGAAATAGATAGCATTTCCTTGGTCATAGAACCTGTATACTGTTATACTATCCACGACAAACAACTTCTCAACCTTGAATTTGTCAACAGAATCAGAGATTTGGACTCTTGTACCCTTACCTTTGCAACCTACCAAGATAGCGGCAACGGCTATTATCATAATTACCTTTTTCATATCAACTTCTTTTCTTCTTGAAGAATACGTCATTCATCGTACCCTAATATACTAAAGAACTCATCCATTTTTGGATTTAGATTGTTTGCCATTAACATATATGCCGGAACGGAACGACCGATGTTGCACTCTAACTTCAATGCATGTATCATTACTGAAGCTTGATGGCTTGAAATCTTAACCCTATCCAATCTGGAAAGTATTTCGCTCTGCGAATCTGCATTACGAAACACTTTCTTGATAAGACTTTCTATGTACTTACGCTGCTTGTCCGTCATTGCTCTTATTGTGCTCAAGAGACTCAACCAAAGCCTTCAGACCATTGAAGGTAGCATCCACCAACTCCTTGCTATCGGAAGCATCAAAATACCAATTTCCAATAATCTTGCTATTATTTTCGGCAAACATCGTAATACTCGTATGAGTATTTGAAGACGACATCTGGATAGACTCCTTTGTTCTACCCATGAGGCTGGCAATCTTTGCCAACACCTCTACATAAACATTATTCTTTTCCACTTTCTTCTTACAGTTTTTGTGGTGTGTCTCACCTTTTTAAAATTAGTAACCTTGTTTCTTTATTACAATGCAAAGATACAAAGAATATTTGAAACATGCAAGTTATTTAATGTATTTCTTTTGTCTTTTAACACTCTATAATAATATGAATAAATAATTTGCTGACGTTAACAAAAAAATCCCCACCACTACATTATTATATATAGTGATGGGGTAAACATTTAAAACAAAATAGCATTATGGATTTCTACGATTACTATCAAACTAAATCATCGACATAAGCCCATTTGTAGATGGTATTAGACTCGGTGAACTTCTTCCACCATTCTTCGCCCAAAAAATTCAGATGCTTGAAACGCTTGCGAACCTTAGTCAGACCGACAATGCGTCTGTTGTACTCCGGCAATTCTTCAACCGAATGCCAAGCACATTCCTTTTGATAGTTCATTCCCAACTCCAAGGCTTGCTTGGCTATCTGCCTTGCACCTTGACTAAAGTCTATCTTATCAATCAACATTTCTAAGTCCATAATCAAATAACTTTTATGTTTACTTTGTCTTCAAAAAACGCTTCTAGCACCTCCTTGGCTTTTGCATCCGCTTAATCCAAGTCTTTGCACTTGATAATATGCACATCATCACCTATAACCGCCATAATATCTTTGTGCTTTCTTCAATGCAGCACTAGCACCCTCTATGTAGGCAGAAACAATAGCGTTTCGGTATAGCTCTACATATTCGCTTTCCGCACCTACCAAGCCTTCTGCTCCTTTCAAAGGCTTAATGGTAAACTTATAGGCATCCTCTACTACCCATCTAGGAACACCTTTTGAAATCAAATCCTTACAAAATTCATTCATAATTTAACCTTTTAAAATTAGTGGATGAGAAGGGATTTAAACCCTTGTTGGTGGCAATACCTCCCCAGTGACCTAGTACACGGAATGTTTAATCAGAAAATCCGCTCCAAGTTTGCGAGGGTCGCATTGCTTTCAGTTGCCAATGCCACTCATCCGTTTGTCAGCGACAAGATGCGAATTTGAAGACTGTGCACCATTCCCAACCTTGCCCAATGGTTTCTGTCGCTGACTGATGGGCTTGTGTCAATGGCTGTCGGCAAATTTTAAGTGTTCACATCTTACGATGCGGTATTAACTATCTCCCTGCCCAAGGGAACAACCATTAGCGATAGGCTATTTGTAGTTATGGAAACTTCCAAATAAAGCCGTGCGACTCCTAAGTTTACCATCCTGCCCCCACGCAAGGCATCACACGGCTTTGACACGTGGATATTTGGTAGATTATGGCAATCCTACCTTGACTTTCTTATATCATTCCGCTGCCAACCTTCCGCCCAATCTACCGGAGCTGCATTACAGCAGTGAAAAGATGTATTCATATTATACAAGGCAGCTCTGAACTCATCCAATTCTTCTGCCGTGAACGGACAATCCTTGTTAACTCGCCTTGTCATAATTTCACAACTTTATAACCAAGTTGACTTGCAAGATCAAGGAACACGTTAAAGTCTTCTTGTGCAAGTTCTGTTCCTGACACCATTCCATTCTCCATAGTGAAGTAACGCTTTGTATTGTAAAGCGTATCTTCTAAGCAATAAGTTTCTTTCATCCTAATCCTAATCAATAGTAAACAACCTTTCGACTGGTCTCTTTGTGATATTCGGGTTGAGAGAGTTTGTTACTTCCTTTTCCCAGACACATCTGAACTCTTGCGGCATCTGATACTCGCTGATAAAGACCTTATGTCCTCTTCTAGCCATTTCCATGCACCAAATATAGAAACTTTCATAATCGAAGTTCTTTGATACATCGTACTTTTTCGCAGTTTTGTAAGGTATATCGCTATACACGATACTCCTATCCGGTATCACAAGTTCATCATAACTGCCGCTATAAAACTCGACACCTTTGAGAAGAGGCACATCACGCATTGTATTTTCTATCTGCTCCCTTATGTAATCTCTTGCCTTTCCGTTCTTGCCGACAACATTATGTCCGCTATAGCCACCATCAAAGAATCGACCATTAAAGCTCCCCATAAAGCCAATTAGTCCGACACCTGCTTCTGTGAAGAAATTATTCTTTCCATGATAGCAGTCTCGTGCAAAGTTATACAACGTCTTGCTAATATGGTTGAAGACAAATCCACCATCCTGAAGATACTTCCACATTTCGATAAGATACCTATTCTTATCGTTGGCAATCCTTCGGTACGTGTCCGGAACGTTCTCAATAACACTACAGCCACCACAGAAAGCATCAACAAACGTATCATGTTCCTTGTCCAGCATAATCGGCAATATCTCATGCACGATTCTAGCCTTACTACCCATGTACTTCATCCTATCAACTTCTTTATCATTTTAACACCTCGGTTGCCAAATTTTCGCTCAACAACCTCATTGTAACTAACTCCATCAATGGAACACTCATCCGGATAGCGTTCTTCAAGCCAATCCGTAAACTTCAGTAAGTTGAAGACCAACTCTCTTCTCGCTAAAAGAAACCGCATATCTATGAACTTTCCAAAGTTTTCCCCAAAGATTCGCTTAAATTCATTACCTATCGCCAATAACTCATTTGGGTCTATTTCCATCAGCTTGCTTTCTTTGATGTTGTTCTCTCCAAAGGAAAGTCACTCTTCATAAAGTCATTAATCCCTATGTAAGTCCGCTGCAAATCCTTCTCATCTCCTTTTAAGTATTCCGTTGCATTAATAGCAGCCTCATTTAATGTCTGTTCGTTAAAGACACCTTTTCTCACCTTGTCGAAATAAGAAAGAATTTCTTTGGTCATCAAATGGTCTGCCAGTCTCTCGAAATCCTTATCCATCACTAACGCCATGAAGTCATAGGAGTTTTCAAAAGCAAGTATTGGGGCAAAATCCTTGAACGCTTGCATTAAGTTAACGTGCAATTCTTCAAACAGCTTACGGATGATATTCTCATAAGTGCCCAAACAAAGGTTAGTGAGATTATAAAGGATGATTGCATTCGCATAAACTCCCGATTTTTCACCAATTCCTAAGTTCTGTAACCTCACCGCAATCTTATCTCGCAACTTATACAAGTCTCCACTAATCTTGTCATAGAACGTCATTGCGAATTCGTTATTGAAATCTGCATTAGGAACATAAGCGTCATAATACTTAACTACCTTGCGAAGATTCTTCTTGCAGTCCACCCACTTCTTCTTAACTTCAAACCTAACGCATTTCTTCTTCAGAATACTCTTTTCGATTTTCTGAATGAAACACTCTGCCAATATCATTTCGACATAGACATACTGCTGTAGATAGGCTCTGGTAACAACCATAACCTTATTTACTTCGGTTTCGGACATTTCATGCGGAACACTGATGATTGTCTTCTTGCCACCGACATCTAACAGAACTCTTCTGAAACAATTAACACTAGACATGATGTTTTCTGTTTGAATATTCAACGACCTTGTTATAGCACTCTGTTCTTACCAAATCCTCGACCTTATTCAATGTGCAAACCTCATGGGTATCATTCATATTGACTTGTGGGCAGCAAATCTGATAAAAATACTTTGTCCTGACGGTGAAACCAAACAACTTGATTTGTTCTCTGATAACCCGACCAGACACCACCTTATCAAGTTTCTTCTTTCCTTCAAAGAGATTCAAACTTTCCTCTCTTCGATATATAATATCGGTCATAACCGAAAAAATCTTTCCGAGCATAACTATTCCTCCAAATTTCTAAGTGTCTCCATGCTCTCATCATTTTCAGCATCATAGCCGATATGATACTCGCTACCAATTCTTGCACCAACATATATCTCTTCTGCATCTAATATGTAGCGGAACATCTGTTCACGTACCTTTCTCTGCTCTTCATTCAATTCGAGCATATCAAAGCACTCTTCTTGTAAAGACTTATATGGATTCGCCCCCATATATGCTACATAAGCCAACTTGCCTTCCTGATGCAATGGTCTCCATTTCTCCCACCAATGGTTGCGGTATTCCAAGATACCCATTTCTACTCCATCGGCACAAACATGTTTAACTATTCGTATTCTCATATTCAATCCTTTTATTTATATTCTACCAATTTTCCTCTTCTTTTAAAGCTTTAAACTTATCATTCATAATAGAATTGGTCTCTGTCCAAAAAACTATGATAACCTTTTTTACATCAACCCCTTCTCCTTGTGCAATATCCTTTGAGGCCTTAACGAAATCAAAATACCCTTCATCTGATTCTAAAATTCCGGCGGAATACGCCATACGTCCATTCTTGATGAATCTTGCGGAAAAATAAAAGTATCTTTTCATCGCAGTAACTCCCTAGTAAATTCGTTACGCATCGGCTCTACGATGCTTGTGTACAAGCTCTTCTTGTCTTCCGGAATATCATCCGGTGTAATAGAGAACATCAACATGTAAGACATCGGAATCCCCAACACCTTACAAATTGCATCAATCTTACTTTTGCGTGGAAACGTTCTTCCGGTTTCCATAAACAACATATTCGTCTCGCTACAACCGATAGCCTTAGCCAATTGTCGTTGGGTCAAGCCCTTGCTTACCCTAATTGTCTTAATCGCCTTTCCTAAATCCATTTAACCTCCTATTTTAATTTCTCAAATCTATTCTTAATTGCAATCATCGCATCCTTGACTCCATCCTTATATCCAACAGAATACAAGGAACAATCCTCTTCGCTCGGCTTTCCGGTTTTTGATTTCAAAAACTCTTCTATCTCACGGAAGCCATGTTCTAAGAATCTAAGGAACATCGCATTCTTCGTAATAGCTGGTCGTAGGGTATCTTTAACCCAATCCCAGCCATCACCATAACCTAACGTGAAATTTGAATTGCTACCATATCTCACTTTTGGTTCTTCAAGCCATTTTTTTAAAATTTCTTTCTTTGTCATTACCACCAGTTTTTGTGGTGTGTCTCACCATTTTAATTAATAACATTTATTTCTTAATCACGATGCAAAGATACAAAGAATTATTGTAATATGCAAACAATTTAATGTATTTATTATCTATATTAATATATTTTAATCTTACTATATAGAATCTACTATTTGTTTTATAGTTTTTTTACATTTCGCTCTCTTTCAAATACACCAACTTCTAAAATTCTTATTCATATTTCATTTCCGCTTTAAGTTTCTTTCTATTAGCCAAGAACATTACTATCTCTTCAAAGTCATCGCAATTCAAGAGTATTTGCCCTGCCTGCCACTCCATGGCTTTCTGCTTTGCATCCTCCATGCTCTTTGCAAAGAATGTGATTTGCTTGCCTTGGCTTCGATTCTCTGCCGTTACTTCAAGTGTTCCGAATTCAAGTTCGGTAGAGTTTATACAGAGACCTTCATCAAAAAGCCTCTGTAGATAATTAAAAAGGTTGCTCTTTTCCATTTTTCAATCTTTCATTTTCCTCCTTCAATAAATCATCAATCTCCTTGCGCTTTGCTCGCATATTCTCAAACCATTTACTTGGTGTTATAGGACACCCCATAAGCCAATGTTTGAAGTTTGGAACAGGCAAATTGAACTCACTAGCTTCAATAGTATAATCGTACCACTTCAACAACTCTTCTTCGGGAGCTTCCTTTTCAATATCTGTTACAATAGTAGCCATATCGAAAGTCAAATCACAACAATTAGCTATTCCTCCAACTTGGTCACCTATCCAAAATGTCTCCGGATTATCTAATCCGTAAAATTCATGCTTCTCACAGAATGCTTTCAAGTAAGCATTGCAAGCATTCTCGTAATCATTCTTTAATTTCTCCTTATCCATATCACATATCCTTAAAAAGTTTCTTAATCTCGCTCTTCTCCACATTTGGATGGGAGCACATCACAACTTGCGTACTTGGGTCATGTCTTACCTGCCATTCGCAAGTATTACACCCCAAATCACCAACTTTATTAATTGCATTGGTGTATTTGCCTTTCTCACCATAGGGGCAATCGGTAACGAAATCCTTTCTTCCCCAGATGTACTCATCTATCTTGTATGAGATAGCATTTGCTTTCTCCTTTTTCTCGTTAATATTTAAAAACATCATATCGTCAAAAATTTAAAATAATTCAACTTTCGGAAGTCCTTTCTTCCACTAAAATGTTATTTCTTAATCTATTCAAAAACTTTATCGTTTTGATATTCACACTCGGTTGTCCTGCAATTTGCTTTCCTTCAACATCACGCAATATTGGTCTTCCGTGCGTGCTCCCAAAGATGAAGCACTCCTTTCCTTTCCAACGCACCATGTCGAAACGCTGAAAGCGGGACTTACCTATCTTATGAGAAGCAATGCAAGACCTACGAATACCACCTTTCTTCGGGTTCGCAACGTGCAACGCTCTCGTATGGCGAGGAACACAACGGCACATGAAGAAAGTCCCCAACCGTATTGCGTATACGTTTTTGGCAATACAGAAAGCATCGGCTGCATGAGTCTTGGTAATACCATTCTCAATACGAGTGTGCTTGGTAACGTAACCATAGGTCAGGTGAACGTTCCTGAACTCTTCCTTAGCTTGTTCATAGACTGCCCAGCGCATGATGTTCATCACCGCCGCATCACGAAAAGTTGTGCCACGCTTGATTTTCAACTCGAACTCACCACAATGGTAAGCCTTGTGGCAAGTCTCGCAAAGCGTTACGAGATTACTAGGGGAATTGCCACCTGTCTTGCGGCTCTCCAAATGGTGAACATTCAAAATAGGGTCTTTACTCTTACCCTTGCAGTGAATGCACTTGTGCCCATCCCTAGCCAAGACGTACTCTCTCACGTTCCAAAAGCCCATCTGTTCGCCCTGTTGATAATCTTCGCCCTTGATGTCGGGATTCTTAATCTTTTGCGCATCAAACTGAGCAACCTCTATAGTGATCTTCGTAATTGGAAGTAACTTACGAACCAAGCGGATAACCTTCAAGTGACTCTCAACCTTTTGCTTAACACTGGGTGCTAGCCAACCATCCTTTCGCTTTCGATTGTCAAAACGAACCTTGCGATAACGTGTCTTGCGGTTTCGCCTTGTTCGTCTCAACTCCCTGCGAGTAGAAAGCAAGTTCACAACATCAATTCTTAACTCAACCTGAGCTGCAAGCAGCTCCTTCTTCTCGGAACTTGCCGAAACGCCAATGTGCTTTGAGCCAGCATCTATGCCAAGGCTCACTTCTTGCGTATAGGTGGTGCTCTCATAATCCAATTGTACTACGAACGGAACACGGCTGACTACATGAGCCTTGCCATGGCGAAGAAGATAGCCTATTCTCCCACCACGCTCAGTCGGCATCAATGCCTTACCTTCCTTGTTCTTAACGTAAATCATAAAAAAACAATTTAAATTAATAAATAAATCTCACCTCGAAAGGTGGTTGTGCGCCCATCGCCAATGTTATAGGGTGGTTTCTTGTCCGCAGCACCGCAGCTTTCGCCACTTTTAACCACGAACCGCAGAGGACAGAACTTGGACGGACATCCTGACGTGCCTATGCATTCATCCCTAACGTAGCTCCCCAAATCCATTCGGGGGCTGAGGCTAATCCGCTCCGGACGATTGAATGGATAATCGCTGTAGCCTAATCAATGGCTTCCGGAACTTGAATTAAATATCATGGGTTTTACAAAAATCCTCTACAAAGCCGTCACCCCAATCATCTTCATGCCATATCTTTGCAACTTCAAGCTGTCCCATTTCCTTTATGGCCAAAAGAACTTGCTTTATATCGTTTTCGTACTTAGGCAATGAATTCTCCATAATCGGGAATATATCCTTTATCTCTTCAAAAGACAACACAACGTCAAACGAACCACCTTCACTTGGCGTTACTTCAAACAACTCTTCAGAAAGATTCTTTGAGGATTTCAACCACTTCAAGAATTGCTTTCTACTACGATACTCACAATATAAATTGCTAAACTTTACATATAGCTTATCAAAACTTAACTCTTTCATAATAAATCAAATTTATCTTTAATTATCTGTTTCAAACACCGTTTGCTTGCCTCGTCTTAACACACGATACTTCTCAGGAGCCATTGGTAATCCATTCTCTTTTAAAGCTTTCTCGTAAGCTCCAAAAGCTAAACAATCGGCTTGTTCGTTCAAATCATCACCATTATGTCCCTTTACCCAAGTCAAAATAACAAGCTTGTCCTTTGCACACTTACGATACAACTTGATTAAGTCTGGGTTCTTTATATCTGCACCTATCTCCCAATCTGTATAGCGGAACATTTTCAATGCGTACTTAGAATCACTTCGAACCTCTATGACAGAACCTTTCGGGCAATAATTAACAGCTGATATTATAGCCAACATTTCCATACGATTTGAGGTCGTATGCAAGCAATGATGTGTCTTAACCTTTTCCAACTCACCAGTAGCCGTGTTCACAACGATATAAGCCGAACCGCCAGCCTTATGAGTGGAATAATTATCACAACTACCATCGGTATAGCAAATATAGTTTGGAAGAAGCCTTTTTCTTTCCACAATAGTTTCTTCTTTCTTAGGTTGAACCTTGCCATACTTTGCATTCTTGCCTGTTCGCAAAACGGAGTTATAAGCACCTGCCAATGTTCGCCAATCATCACAATAGTTTCCATCTTTATTTTTCCATCCGTTTTTCCATAACAAGTCCCACAAATCTTCGATAAAGTCCTTTTCTACCCAATTTTTCTTTATGCAGAAACCCGAAAAGACTCGGAAAGATGGTATCTTCGCATACAAATCCTTTGCCATTTCGTCAATAGCATAATCTTTTTTGTTTGCGGAACACCAATTGGGAATAACAATTATCACCTCCCTCTTGCCAAGCAGACGTTTGAATCTAGATATATTGCCAAAGTAGCGATTAGACTCTTCCGCAAAGTCAGCATTCTTCACTAAATTCGCAAAAGTTTTGTTTGAAACACGAATCGTAAACAAGTCTATATACTTACAAGTTTCTAATATTCTATTAACCAAGTCAAACATAGCCTCTATTTTGTCTGATTGTTGCTCGTTGACCAGGAAGTTGTCACGAATGAATTTATCACCATCATACAATCGACTACAAGCCAACACTCGATTTGCACCTTTCGCACGATATGAACTCAGATAAACATCATAAGCTCTAACTTGATGTTCTGATTCCAAGTACTTTTCTTCTATCTTCTTCATAATCTCGTATATATATAATAATAACACGTAATATATCAAGGAACACGTTAGTCTCCTAAAGACTCCATAAATATATATTCCAACTAACTACTAATATGAAAATGTCCAAAATAGAACTCGACCTTTAATCAGGCATATTTGTTAATCCTATTGAGCCATTATAGTGTTTGTTCGTACCTTCTTTAAAAGCACCATGTCCCTTCAACTTATAACCATAGATCCTGTGCTTGATAGCAATAGAAGTCTCTCGGTCTCCAAAAGAGTAAGAGCAAGGTATGATTAAATAGTGCAGGTTGCCTACGTTAAACGTAAAGTTCCTACGACCAAACCTTTGCAATGTTCGCTCCACCTCTCCCTCGTTTCTATCATCTGCCATGTGCATTTCCGCATACGTGGACTTAATCTTACCTTTGCTGATAAGATTCTTCTTGATTCGGCATATAGAGCCATGTCCCATATTCACAACCTTTGCAAACGAGTTAGTAGTTAGTTGATGCCAAGCACAATTATTGTTTCCAACGTTAAAACAGTCTTGACGAGCACCACTAATAACCGATGTGTACAAAATATTGTTGACTATAGAATATAACTCCTTTAGCTTATAGTCCTTGCTAATAGGAATACGACAAACATAAGCCCCTTGGAAGCGACCGCCCTTTTTATTGGGCTTCTTTTCTTTATCACGGAACGTATTCACGATAAATCGCCCGTTACCAAGTTCTGTAAAGAGTCCATCCTCCTTGACATCCTTTAGCAATTTTCTTGCCTTGGGATAGCCTACACCGAGTTTTTTCTTTACATCCTTGATGGTTAAGTTAAATATTACAGAATTTCTGCGTTGCATCTTACACCAAATGGCAAAGCAAAGAGTCTCCTTGTGCGCCTTCACTTCTTGCGATGACGCACCATAGGTATACTTCTTTACCAAGTCCATACGTATGTGTAAATAATGCTTTCCCATAAATTCCTTATTTGTTTAACTTATCTGTGTTTCGCCTACTCCAACAATTATTGCCCATTGCTAACCTAGAGCAATCTAAGAATGTTTCGACTCAAAACAAGGATTCTAAAAAGAAATCCTTACCCTTCATTCGTCTGACACCGAAATCTAGGTAAGGATTATCGTGATGTGGCTTTCGCCACGGAAAATCTTATTGATTCTTGTAAGCGTGTCAGCACCAACAAAGCACGCTGCAAAGATACTAATTTATTTTCAAAATGCAAGAGCTTTAGTGTATTATTTTACTCTAATTGCGCGTTTTTAACACATAACACAATTTTAGTTACGTATATAAAACTACAAATACATTAATCCGCTTGCAGTTTTGATATTTAACACTCTAATGCATTTTCAAGATATAAAAAAGAGCAGCCTTGACATACTCCCTCGCTATTCGCAAGGAATTGTTGGGTGGCTAACGTGGCTGCGCCCTTGCGAGTGCTTGGGTGACTTACTACCACTCCCCAATTCGGCAATGCCCTGCTGAAGTATATTCTCAGCTGCGAAGAGGTCTCTAGGATGAACCGCACCACAAATAGGACAAGTCCAAACCCTGTCACCCAACGACAGCTTATCATTCTTATAACCACAAGTACAGAGACGGCTCGATGGGAAGAAGCGGTCTATCTTATGAACCTTAACGCCATATTTCTTCGCAACATGCTCCAACTTCACAACGAAATCGCCATGAGACAAGTCAGATATCTTTCGTCCCCAACGCTTTGTCATACTCTCCAAGTTCAAATTCTCCAAGCAAATCAAGTCATAACGCTTGCAAAGCTCATGTGCCAGCTTCCACTGGAAGTCGGAACGCTTGTTCACGATGTTTTGATACAATCGCTCCAACTCAAACTTCTTGCGCTTGCGGTTGTTGCTGCCCTTCTTGCACTTCGAGAAGTTGCGAGACCTGCGTCTAAGCTCCTGCAAGTTAGCTTTAAGGAACTGAGGGTTGTCAATCTCACGACCATCGCTCAAAGTCATGTACTTCTTCAAACCAAAGTCGATGCCAACGGATGCACCATCATGTGACTTTCCGTAAGACTCGGCTTCTTTGTCTAAGCAGAGGACGATGAAGTATTCGCCCAGTTTGTTGCGCTTGACCGACACCCTCTTGACCTTGCCATCGTAGGGACGGCTCAGAGAGAACTTGAAGGACTTCTTAATCTTGTTTATCACAAGTTCGTTTCCACTGAGGGAATAGCCATTGTCCGTAAAAACAAAGGAACAAAATTCAGATGCTTTCTTGAACTTTGGTGGACGCTTCGCATCATGCTTAAAGAAACGCTTGTAAGCTATATCCAATCTATCCAAGATTTCCCTAACGGTATGACTATGTAATAACGTTGGCTTATATCGCTTGGAGAAATGCTTAAACATCGTAAATTTTGGAATGTACTTGTGGTACAGCTTGTAATATCTCTTCTGCAAGACAAGCGCATGATTCCAAACATAGCAAGCCTCACGGAGCATCTTGTCCAAATGCTTCGTCTTCTTCGTCCGATATAGCTTGTACTTGTATGAAATCATATCCCTAAATTTTAAACAGTTTTTGAAAGGTGTGTCTCACCGAAATCCACTTGCAAAGATACGAAATTTCTTCCGTATATGCAAGAAAATCAGCAAGAACTTTCACCTATTTTTGTAATTAATGTGCAGTTTATGGTGTGCCTCACCTTATGTTATGTTACGCTACCTTTGTTAGCGTTTCTTCATCAATCTCTACCCACTGGCAAGCATCCTTGCGAAAGAACACCTTGCTAGGGATTATCTTACCATCGACCTCTAAAACATCACCATTACATTTGAATTTGTGGTTTCGGGTCAATGGTATCAAAAGGTACGTATTACCCTCTTTCTTGTCGTACACAAGCGTCAAATCCGTGCCGATAACCTGTGATACCACCTTGTACTCATCTGAGCTTAAAACGCCAATCTTGCCATCATGCTCAACGTAAAGAGCATCCATCAAATTCTTATCCATATCTCTTAAATATTTAATGTCCAAAGTCCGGTGCAGTTTAGCGTGTGCCTCACGAAATCTATTACAAGTCACACTCGTATGAGTATTGCTTTTTCAGCTTGTTCAATGCGTTCTCGGTAACGTAGTAGATGTTATCGAAATATTCGCTTTTCTTGATGCTTCGGCTTTCCTTCAGCTCTACATTGTGATTGAATGTCACTTCGTAGCGGTTTGCGATGCTTGTAATCAAGAAATCAACCTCACGCTTGCGTTTGTCCAGCTCGGTCTCTTTATACTCACCACGCTTGATAAATGCGTCCTTGTTCGTCTCTTCGATGGTTGCAACCATGTTGCCTTGCATCACTATAATCTTTGCGCTCATATCTAGTTTCTTTTTAATCGTTAGAAATCTGTTATGCAACTCTCATAAGGTTTGCCTTCTTGAAGCAACGCCATTCTTCTTTCTCGGTATCAAAGTACACTTGGCAAGTATCATTCATCTTGCGACCAGCACCCTGTGTAGCTGGGATAACCTTCTCGCTCAATGTGCCGAATGCCTCACGCAAGCTGCCATCAACCTTCTGGAAGTAGAACTTCACGATGCGCTTCTTCATCTGACCCTTCAGCTTGATGTTCATCCAAGCAACCTTTAAAGCCTCGCTCATTGTGTATCCATTCTTCTTGATGAACTGCCAAGCAAGCTTCATTACCTCACTCAATGTATTTCTTAATGTAATAGTCATATTGCTATACCGTTTTACGAGTGCCGACTCGGAGGTGCAACCTCAGCTAAATTAATAATGTTCTTGTGATCTTTGTTTCTTAATCACGATGCAAAGGTAACATATTTACGTTACACTACCAAATATTTTAGAAAGAAAATGTAACGTATTTAGGTTAATTAACGAATATTCATTTGTAACGTACTATTCTTTAAACTTCGTTAATACTTTTACGTATATATGCTACATTTCAAAGATTATTCTTATCTTTGCAAGAAAATAACAATGTAACGTATTACGTATTATGAGATTTAAAGATGTTCTTAATAAATATGGTGTAACGCAACAAGACCTAGCAGACCGGATGGGTATAAATAGAGTTTCGGTTTCTCGTTTACTTAGCGAGAAAAACGACTTGCGTATATCAACTATCGAAAAAATAGCAAACGCTATAGGTTGTCCTGTAGCAGAATTGTTTGATAAGCAGAACAAAGTAGATGCTATTAGTGATTTCATCGCCCTAATAAAACAAGGTGGTGAGTTGTATTCCGCATCATCCATCGCTGAGGCTAGGGATGTACTGGATAAGTTGGAAAACAAAAAGGAGGGGAAATAAATGTATTATTTTCAATATCCCCCCAAAAACAAAGGGGAATACTCACGCATTCCCCTCCTCCATAAGTTGTTACCTAAAAACCAATCTAAAACCCTAATAACTAAAAACCAACCTAATGAAAAGACTTTTTCTTGTATTTTACCGTGAGAAAGAAAATCATTGCTACCAGCGTCAAGGAAACGACCCAAAAGGAAATCATTCCGAATTTCCAATAGAATAAGTCCCATCCCGCCAAGTCTTTCTCGATATATTCCTTTTTGGTCTGGACAATACTCAACTCTCTGTTGAGACTATCCCTCTGAGCCTTGTATATACTTGCTCGCTCTGCTATCTCCTTATAATGAATAAGGCTATCACGAACCTTGGATAGTTCCTTGCTATCCCTGTATCTAATCTCTATGTGAATAGAATCCTTACCTAGCACTTTACCACTCTCATCTACTCTTGTCTTGACATCATCCTTTATGTATGTGGAATCCTTAACCTGCTTTTCGGTCTGCTCCCAATGATAAGATAGCAAGCTGTCCCGAATAAGCTTGACCCTTTCGTTGATAATTGAGTCCCAATGGGCGTAAGTAGTAGTGTCTCGCACCACCTTTCCCACTTCTACATATCTTGTTGTCCGGCATCCGTACATCATCAGCATGATGAAGAAACCTACCAATATGGTAACGAGCCAACGCCACCAATCAAATCTTAGTTGCATATCAACCTCCTTTTTGAGTGCAAAGGTACAAATAAAACCAAAAGGAACAATTTCTTCGCCCACTCTTTCTTTTTCAAAATTTCAAAAGTGAATAAAAAACCACCACCCAATTAAGAATGATGGTCTTACTAATGCCTTAGTTGAGCCTGTATCTCGTAAGATTACCAAGTGATTATCTTTCCGTTGTTACATACGAGCTTTCCGTATTGTATATTTCCAACCCTGCGAAGCCATCCATGCATGTTCACACTTTGCTTTGTGTCATTGTTCACAATCGCATTGAGAAAGGCAATTCGTGACACCTTCAGCTTATCGAACAACGCCCATTGACCTTGTTTGTATGAATTGATAGCAGCTAAGGTCATATTGCCCATGATGCCATCAGCTTTTGTTCCTACGATAGTTTGAATCTTTTGTACGGCTCTGCTTACTCCACTATTATAAGCAAAGTCAACCAAGAGATTAGCCACAGACTGGTTGTTGATTTGGTCAGCCTTGCAAGCATCCCAATAATATTTCTTGAATATGTGATGCCATTGTTCATCGGTTATCTTCTTCAAGTCCGATGCGGTTTTACTAGCACCATAAACTTTACGGAACGTCTCTAGAGTCATGCCTTTCATTGTTGCGCCTCCCCTGTCACTCTTTTTGTTAGAATATCCACCCTCGAATGAGAGGATGAATGGTTTTAAAATACTTGAGTCTGCCATAGTCTATTTGTCGTTTATGTTTTGATGTTCGCCACGTTCCCCTATCGTCTTGGTAATGCCAGCCGTGACGAACAAACTAGCTACACTACCAACAAATGCACTTAACCCCATCAAATCGGTCTTGATAGTCCCATAAGTTACCACTTCCCACACTAAGATAAAGCAGACAACCAGGAGCATCAAGAAACCTATCAAAGTAACGGACACTAAAAAGAATGCCTTGCTTGAATGTCCGCTATTAACTTGTATGAGTAATTTCAGATACTTTATCATAACTTAATCATCCCTATCACGATATATCGCACTCTCTTCTTTTTCAACAAATGCTTCTAAAGAATCTCGTTTTCTTGGTGGGGTTCTCAGTTGGCATCCATCCTTGATGCATCTGTTCCATTGCGCCTCGTGCAAGACAAGCTTCAAATCGTTCTTCTCGTCCCTAAGATTGCGTATCGTAATTCTGTATTGGTTGATTTCCTCATACAATTCATCTACTTTACTGTTAAGATTAACGACCGACTCGTTGGAACGTTCATAGAGATTCTTCCACTCATCGGCATATGATGAAATAGTCTTATTCTCTTCCTGTGATGCGAGTGCCGCCTCCTTCCGTTTTCTACTATTATAGTACAGCAACGTGGAGATAACTCCCGATGCGCAAAGAAGATTAATTCCCGTCTGTATTAATTGAATAGTTTCCTCTGTCATTTCCTTATGTTTTTTTGTTGCAAAGATAACAATTTATATATAACAATGTGAACATAACCAGATTGGATAACTACACAATTAATTTTTGTGCAAATAATTAAATATTTTCTTAAACTAAGTTATAATACACTAAAACATTTGTTCTTTCAACAAAATCTAATTACCTTTGCAAAAAAACAGGTGAGTCACACCATAAAAACTGAATAGAAATGAAAATTATAGAACAAGACATAATAGACATCATTAAGACGCATATAAATGAGCGACCAAGATATAAGTTGGCACAGAGAATGGGTGTCAGCATAAAGTTTCTATACAAGATATTGCACGAATGCGATTGTAATTTTGAGCACAAAAGATTTGTTCCACAACCCAACAGGAAACGTGATGAACAAATCATAAATCTCTATCCTAAACATTCGGTCAAAGAGATTGCCGAGATTGTAGGGTGTCATCCATCTACAGTAGGAAAGGCGGCAAAAAGACTAAAGCTTACTCATTCGAAAGAAACTATCGAAAGACTTAAAAAGAATAGTTTGGCAAACTTAAAGAAAGCGTATGAGAAAGCAATAATAAATAAGAGGGTAAAAAGTTGGAAAAGAACTATGCGTGCAGAAAAGCTCAGATTTATGTCCTGTATTCCGCAGAAAACGAATCTTAGATTTTCAGAGTTACCTGCAAAAGCATATCACGCCAAATACAATCTCATTACGAAATATGGGTATTTCGGTTTTGAAGATGAACCATACATTTTAGGTTACGACCGGAACACCCGAAGGATGGATGAGGAATACTACAAGAACAAATATGGATTTTCTTTTGAGGAGGACGAAGAATGCCAAGAAGATTGACACTGGAACAGATGGACTACATCAAAGCCCATATCAATGACTACCCACGAAAGGAAGTAGCCAAGGCTGCTGGTGTAACCTTACATACATTATATAAGTATATCACTATTTTAGGTGGTACGAAAATAGACAATAAATTGAATAATGAGACTATCCGTAAAATCTCCGACATGTACCAAACGATGACGGCAAGAGAAATATCAGAAGTAACGAATATTCCTCAATCGACAATTTTAGGACAGGTCAGTAAGCTTGGATTGAAACATAACGCAGAAACGGCAGACAGAATTCGCAAAGAGCGTAACAAGTCTTTGAGAAGCTATTGGAATAAAGAAAAGTATGCCAATAAAGGCAGAAAGTTGCATATGCAATATAAAATGGACGAACTTAGAGTGTTGTCGGGTAAACCTCAAGAAACAAGGTTAAGAATAAGAAAACTATCCCCAAAGGCTTTGAATGCGAAGATGTATTTGCGAAAGTCTTATAACTATTTCTACTCTAAGGGTGAGCCGTTTATTCTCTGCTATGACTCAGAGACGAAAAGACATCCGAAAGAGGAATACTATACACGAAAGTTTGGCTTTAAATTTGTGTGCGCTTAGTTTCCGTTTGCAATTCCGTTTGCAATTCCGTTTGCATTTTTTGTTTTCTGCAAACGGAATTTGCAAACAAGCCTTTGTTTTTCATGCATTCGAAAGTGTGATATTACCTCCTATCACTTTAACTTATTGATTATTAGCGATTAAAAGAAAGTTTGATAGAGTTATTTTATCTTATCCTTATTATTCGTAACTTTGCAGCCGTAACGTTACATAGAGTTAGTTTAATTAAGGTTTAACACAAAAAGATTATTCTTATGGAGACATCAAAAACTTATGTTTTTAATCCAGATGGTTCAGGTAGCAATGGAGGAATGATGAGCTTGATAGCTCCTTTGCTCCAACAGAGAGGCGTTGACCCAAACGTTCTTATTGCGATGAAGGGTAATAACGGATTCGGCAATTGTGATGGTTCTTGGTTCATTTGGCTGCTCTTTATCCTTTGCTTCTGCGGTTGTGGCGGTAATGGTTTCGGCTTTGATGGCCGTGGCAATGGAGCAGGTCTTGCCAATGAAATCAACAATGACTATGGTCGTTCCTTGCTTATGGATGCAATCGGTGGCAATCGTAATGCACTCAGTAATCTCGCTACCCAGCTCAATTGTACAGAAGGACAGATTCAGCAAGCAATCTATGCCTTGACAACCCAAGTTAAGACCGTTGGCAACCAAGTAATAGAGTACCAAGGCGATGCTCCTATGGCGATCAAGGAAGATTCTATTACGAGAATTATTAAAGATTTCATTAAAAACAGATAATGTTTTAAAATTTGCATTAATTTATTTGCAAGGCTGTCTTTTTTGTCGTATCTTTGCATTATTATAAAGGTGAGATACACCATAACAACTGTGTTTTTTCGAACACTATATTAGATAACATGGCTATTAAATAACAATATAGAAAGCAAAGATATGACAGGAAAAGGATATTTTATCAAGAAAAAAGTATTGTTCATTGATTTAGATGATACTATTATCAAGACTATTTCAGGAAACAAATTTCCAATAGATGTGACAGATTTCAAAATCCGGAAAGAGGTTTTGGATAAGATTGTAGATGTGTTCCCTACTCTTTACTATGTGGAAATAGTTTCAAACCAAGGAGGCATCCCTAAATTCGTTGACGAACAGGACTTCATCGGAAAGATAAAAGCGATTGAAAGCTTTATGCAAAATTATCTTCGCAATCATACCGGACGAAATATATTCGTCAACTCTATGTATTGCCCATCGCATGCAGAGATAGGAATGAGAAAGCCAAATACCGGAATGCTAGAATCGTATTCTTCTTGGAAGAAGAGTGAGCTGATTATGATAGGTGATGCTAGCGGAAAAGAAGGAGACTTCTCGGACTCTGACAAACAATGTGCGGAGAATTTCGGTATTGAGTACATAGATATAGAAGACTTCTTGAAAATGTAAAAACAAAAAAAGGAAAGTCTGAGTGACTGTTGCAAAAATTACAACAGCCACTCACGCAAACTGAAACAAAAAAGAGAGGCAATCACTTACCTCTCTTACTCTTACTGAAGTGCAGTATATCCCACTTCTTCCAATATCGGGTGTGTCCACGCTTCTTGCACTCGCCATTCGGAATGTCGCCTCTTGCTACCATACCACGGTGGCACAGGGAATGCGGGTTATTCATACTTTCCAAGCTCAAAACCATCCTTCTTCAT
>OBLI01000108.1_pt1 | contig 85677 bp, 78 predicted proteins | sample 1519701 | NCBI WGS metagenome assembly OBLI01 (sample SAMEA3663005, study PRJEB22513) | pig gut metagenome | biome: pig gut; feature: pig-associated habitat; material: faeces | place: France | collected 2012
TTATATATAAATGTTTTTTTTTTTCTTATGAAGAATATACCAATTGAAATGAAAAATGGATATATTATTATCCAAGACATTAAAAATGAATATATTAATGATACTGGTATATATGTACCTGATGAAAAAGTAAATAGATTTGCCAAAGTTTTAAAAGTGTATGAAGGTTCAGTTTTAAAAGAAGGTGATGTTATTGTTAAACCAATTGGTCGTACAACACCAATTAAAATTAATGGTGAAATATATGACTGTTTACGAGAAGGTTTTGTGTTCGCAAAAATAATTACAGATAATGAAAATGGGGAAGATTAATTTTACAGAAAAAGAAAAGAATGATATTTTAACTATTATCAATAGGTATAAAGAAATCAGTACATCAGTTGAGACATTAATTAAATCCATTACAGAAATCCAAAATAATATTAATGAATATGAAGATGAGATGGAACGACTAAAATCAAAAGAAAATGAAATGATGTCTGATTTAAGAACGAAATATGGTAATTTCAGTTTACAAGATGTTTTTGATACATTATATAACTCATGAGTGAAATATTAGAAAATATACAAAACAAGTTACAAATTATCATTAATAAGAAATTTAGTAATGATAGTTTTATAAAAAGGAAAATAGATAAGTATCATGATCGATGGAACTTCTGTTGTCCATATTGTTCAGACAGTAGGACAAATAACAGAAAGAAAAGAGGAAACCTTTATTTAAATGATTTAAGATATTTTTGTTTTAATTGTGGATATTCAACGGGTATAAATAAATTGTTGCATGATTTTGGTGAAGATTTATCTCTTCAAGATAAATATAAAGTTAGGGAAATTCAACAAAATGCAACAAAATTTGAAAAGACAACACATTCTGGTCAGTCATCTATAGCGTTTCAGTTATTGGATATGGTTGCGATACCTAAAAAAATATTTTTCAAAGTGAATGAATTGACAACACCATATAAGAATGAGTTTTGTTCTAATTATCTTAAATTGAGAAAAATTGACATTACAAAATGGAAATATTTTGCATTTAATGAAAATACTAAAGAATTGTTTATATTAAACATAAATTCACAAGATAGAATTATCGGATATCAAATTAGACAATTGAATGACAAAAGTCAAAAAGCACGTTATTTAACATGTAGTTTATCTAAAATGTATAGAGATATTTTTGGAAAAGATATTAATGGAATTTTAAATAAATTATTAAAAAAAATTAAATATGGTGATAAATATCTAATTGAGGAAGATGGTATTGAAAATATTTCTGCAAATTTAGATAGATTATCTGGATTGTTTAATATAATGAATGTTGATGTTTCTAAAACACTAACTATAGTTGAAGGACCAATTGATTCATTGGCTATTGAAAATTGTATTGCACTTCAAGGTGCAACGAAAATGAATAATTATTTTGATAATGTCGCAAATGTCAGATATTTATTTGATAATGATAATGTCGGGAAAAAACACGCATTAAAGAAATTAAAGGAACATAAAAAAGTTTTTTTATGGGATATGTATCTGAAAGAACTTAATATAAAATGTAAAATTAAAGATGTTAATGATTTACAGAAATCAGATAATTATTCATTGGATTACTTTAATAAATGTTTTTCTGATAATGAATTGGATGTAATAATGATATAAAAAAAGGTGAGATTTAAATCTCACCTTTTTGTTTTTATTCATCAACATATTTAATTTTATCACCTTCAATTCTCCAAGGGAAATATTCATTCATGAGTTCTTTCATCTTTTCTAATATTTTCTTTTTACTTCCGATTTCTGTTTCATTGTAAAGTTCATCTACAGAATCCAAAGTTGGCCATGCTGCATTTAACATTAAGTTTGATTTCTTTTTTGTTGACCAACGATTAGGATTATCTTTACCATTAGGTAAGATTTTATCAAGATTTTGAATGATATATGTAAAAACAAGATTACCACCATTTTGGAAGTTCATACCCAACCAACAGAATATATTTGCCAATTCCTTATCAGGAATGTCTTGTTGTGCAGTGTATTTCTTTTCTATTTGTTCCCAAAGATTTTCAAAAATAACAACATCATCAGTATCTTTATTTTTTGTTGGGAATGTATTTGTTGGATCCTTAATAATTTGTTCAAGGTCAACATTACCTGTATGTTGTTCAATCCAAGTGATAAATTCTTGAACAAAATCATTGTCAAATGTACCACTAACTATTTTTTTAAGTGTATTTAACGGTATTTCAAGAATACTATCAAGATTATTTTCTAACTCATAATTACATATATCAATCCACGCTTTTTCCCAAGTACGTGGTGTGACTGGTTTGCCTCTATCTGTATCACCTTGTGCATCTGCACCTTCCATTCTGTGCCAGCGACTAAATTCATCATAGTCTTTTGAATTTTCATCAAAAATAAACTTCAAGATGATTTCTTCCATACCTTTGCTTCTTGCCCACTTTTTCCAAGATTCTGGGTCTGGTTCCATGTGGTAAATTTTATGCCAACGGTCTGTTGCTGCGTCACCGAATGTTTCCCAAGTTTCAGCTGTTGTAACATCATCACAAGGTCTATTTGAACAAGCGATTACAATCCACTTTGGACCAAGATACCAATCACCAACATGTCCTTCAAGAAGGAAGTTCATCAATTCATCAAACACGCCTGGTTTCGCACGAAGGAACTCATCAAAAAGAAGGATACCACCTGAACCAGTCATTTCATGGATTTCTTCAGTTGTTTTTTCACCTGTAAATTTATTTGTTTTAGTGATTGTTGTTTCCATTATACCACCATCTGCAATAACTCTCAAAACCGCATCAAGGTCAGTACCTGTTCTACGATAACAAGGTAACCATGACTTTGGTGATTCTGGTGCAATTGTTTGTCCAGATGATTTAAGTTCTTTGGCAAGATCTTGTTTTGTGTTATCATCTAAATTATTGAAAAACGCGAGTTGTGGGAAATCATCTTTGTGTTGATTTAAAATACCCATGATATCCTTATTCTTTGGAAGATTAGGCATCATTAAATCACCGGTATTGATGTTTGCACAGTTAACAGAAATCAATGCCATTTTTTGGTACGCCTCTTTGTCTTCATTATAATTTTTAATAACTTGTTTTGGAATTGTTGATTTACCGATACCTGGTGCACCGAATACTAACATATTACCTGGATCTTGTTGAACTTTGTTACCTTTAGATAATTTCTTATCAGATTGTTTGAATCTAATACGTTTATTAAGTTCTTCAACAAAAGTATCTGGTGTTAATTGAGCATATTTACTTGTTCCAGTTGTTCTTTCACCATCATTGTGTTTGTTTGAGTAAAATACTCTTTCAAAAATTTCATCAGCCTCTTCATCTGTACAAGAGTAATGTTCTTTGATGAGTTGAGGTATTCTTTTGAAGTTTTGATATTCAATGGATTTTTCAAATTGTTTTTCTTTCATCCATTTTGCCCATTCTTTTCCAGATGGTCCATCTGTAGATTCTGTATCATCATCACCTACATAGACAGCTTCAGAACTACATCCATTACCACCAGCAGCAATAACACTATCACTGATTTCTTTTGGTGCAAAAACTTGAACATTTTTGTTTCCTGAAAAATGATCAATTGTAGCTTGTAATGAAACTACTGGAAGTACATTTCCATTTGTGTCAAAAGATGCAATAAAATTTTTTATTTTTTTCATACCAATTGATAATACTTTCTTAATAGCATTAACACCCTTTCTAAAAGTATCTCTAATGAATCCTTCATCTAGTTGATTGAGGAATTCCTCTCTACTTAATAAGTTTTTCATTTTAAAATTATAAATTATTTTATATTATTTTTTAGCATTTCCGATTACTGTTGATGAAACAATAAATAGTAATTTACCTAATTTTATTGATTCTTCCCATGATTTTTTATCATAATTATCAGCATCATATATCATCCAGAAACAATTTTTGGCAATAGTTTTTCCATAATGTGAATTTTTTGTCTTCTGTAATGTTACTTGTTGAATAAGGTCTTCAACGGTTTTTTCAGCACCAAATGTCTGACCATCTGTAATGATTATGTGTACATCATCTTTTTTCTTTCTTTTTTTATCAGCAACAGATGCGACTATTTCAGGAACACATGCACGATGAAGATCTGTTCCACCACCACATTCATTAATACCTTCAGATATATAACCTAATATTTCTTTTGCAATTTTGTCAGGATTGGATTTGGATAAACTTTCAACTTTATGTGAACCATTTGAATAACTTGCCCAAGGGATGATATTTATACCTGAATATTTAAAGTCTTTTGCAAATATACACAAACTTTGTGAAATAATTTCAAGAAGTTCAATATTTACAGAACCAGATACATCAACATAAACATTTATATCTTGTGGTTCTTGTGCATCCTTCAAGTTATTAGGAGCAATTCTACCAATAGATAGTTGTCGTTTATTTTTCCAATCAAATCTATTTGATAAAACATCATCACCCGCACGACGAGTTTTTTTAGATAAAAACTCTTTCATTATTTTTTTCCAAATATTTTTATATTTGGATTCTTCTACCATTATTTTATCCAAATATTTTTTTACTGGGTCGCTACTAGGTAATTTATTATATAATTGTTTTTTCTTTAATTCAACACCTTCTTTTGAATTAAGGGTTTTATTCTTTTCGATAACATCATTAATTGTGTCTATGTCTTCTTGTGAATATCCTGATTCCTTTAACGCTTTGTTAATTTTAGATGCTTGTTTTTCATCAAAAATTGTTCCTGTATTACCAATTTCTGAATTAGAAGAATCATTACCATCAGGTTGGTCTTTATATCCAACATTACCTTGTGCGTTTTTTGATTTGTTTTTTAAATCATCTAACAATGTATTTGCGTCTGCGTCTAAATTATCTTTTCCACCATTTGAATTACCACTCTGTTGTTGAGATTGACTACCACTTGTTTGTGATTCTCCATTATTAGAGTTACCACTCTGTTGTTGAGATTGACTACCACTTGTTTGTGATTCTCCATTATTAGAGTTACCACTCTGTTGTTGAGATTGATTATTATCTGATTGTACATTTTGTGGTAATCCGTTGTTTTGTGATTGTTGTTGATTAGTAGAATCACTTGGTGGTAATTTTAATGATTTCAAATCATCATTTGATAATTTAGAATTAATTTGTGGAGAGTTATTTTTACCATTTAAAGTATCTCCACCACCGGCATTTTTTCCTAAAGAACCGGCAATTTGAGCAATGGCATTTTTAACACCTTGAAAAAATCCATCTTCTTCTGTTTTGAATTGACCATTTGAATTCTTTGATTCATTTATAAATTCATCAAAATTAAATATGTGAATAAATTGTATACCGAGAATATCATCCATATTAATGTCTGAATTTAATTGACCAGTTTCATTAATGATACCTTTTTCTTGTAATTTCTTAAATACTTCTTCAGCACCATATTTTTCAGTTAATTCTGCAATTTTATCCCAGCCTTGTTTATAACCATTATCCCATTCATCCGTTGTGTCAATTGACGTATCATTACCTTCTCCATTTTGTTCTTGTGGTTTTTTGGCCATTGATCTTAATTTCTCCATCATTTTTTCATTTTCAAGAATGGCTTCGATATTAAGTACATCAATTCTATTACCATTATCATTGACTTTATCAAGAAACAATCCATGAATTTCATTAATTAGTCTTTCTTTGGATATAATATTTTTTTTGACAAGTGTTGTGTTTACTTCAATATCACCAGCAAGATTTGTATCAAAAAAATCAGTTTCGATATTTTTTCCATGTGCACTTAACCAATTTTTACCTCTTTCAATATGGTTATAAATGATATGGAATATTTCATGCATAATAACTGCACCGATTAATTCTTTATCCATTTTTAGATTTTTATAAATGAATAAAACATCCATATACATATTCATATTTGCATCAACAGCCATAGTACGGCATTGAGAACAATTGATTAAATAAATGATATTCACATCTTTAACAAACGAAAAATATGTACGATATTCTTCTGAAAGAAACATAATTGTCTCTTTAATAACGTCTACGATATCTTGAGGGTTGATAAATTCACCATTTGACAAAGGTATTGGACCCATGTTCAGAAACGCTCTATTTAACTTGTTCTGTCCAGCATCCAATAATCCTTCATTGATTATAGTTTGAAGTTCATTACTATAATTCTCATAAGATTTGAGATAATTTAAATTATTCATGATATAAATATATATATATAATATTTATGTAAATATAAACATATGCTTAAAAAATTCAGTGAATTTATAGAAGAAGGAATGTGGGGTTCTGTATTAAGAAGAAGTAATACAAGTGAAGAAAGAAGAGAAGATAAGGACAACACTCAATACATTGATTTAGGACTCCCATCAGGAACTTTATGGGCTGAAAGAAATATCGGTGCCGCAGAACCTGAAGAATATGGCGATTTTTATGCTTGGGGTGAAACAGAACCTAAAGAAGAATATACTTGGTATAACTATAAATGGGGTGAAAAATCTACCAAATATAATGACAAAGATGGTAAGACTGTTCTTGAACCAGAAGATGATGTTGTTTATCTAAAAACAAAAGGTGTAGCTCATATACCTACTATAGAACAAATACAAGAGTTATTAGATAATACTACTTCTAAAAATCAAACAATTAATGGAGTTGTAGGTAGATTGTATAAATCTAAAGTTAATGGTAATAATATCTTTCTACCATTTGCTGGTGATTGTGATTATTATATGGGTGGAAACCTATGGTCTAATTATTGTTCTTCATCTAATTTTGATAAACGCAACATTAATTATCTTTATATTAGCCGTAACACTTCTGATATATTTACCACGAATCGTTGTGACGGTTTCTCTGTTAGAGGTGTTAAGAATTAACAATCTTCCGAATCTCAAAAAAATTCTGTTATTTGTCAAAAGTATCATAACCAAAAACAAACATTAATTCACAAATAAAAATGATGAAAAATTTGTATATGTAAGTTTTTTTTCGTATCTTTGTGGTTGAAAAATAAAATATATATCTATGGTTACTTTTATAATTATTTGTGTGATTATTGGTGCATGTATAAAACTTATTCCTTTTTTGTGGGATATTTTTTCATGTTTCATTAAAATTTTATTGATACCATTTAGTGCATCATTGGGTTGTTTGAGTTTTATCTTTTGGCTGATAGGAGTATTTCTTCTTTTAGGTTTATGTCAGTTATTAGTTATGATATGTTATTAGGAAAAGAGACTTTAAGCTCTATTTTTTGTTATATTTAGTTTATGATAATTGATGGTATTAAAAGAATTAGATATAATTATCTTAAATCAACTCTTTTTATAAAAAAAACTGATGATACAGAAATTGAAATACAATTTTCTGAAAATGATTATAAAAAGATGATTCAATCTGGTGATTTTTCAAAACTTAAAAAATATGTGTAAATATATTATTGTTGGTAAAGCGGCAGCTGGAAAAAATTATGCACAAGATGTTTTTATACGAGAAGGAAATTTTAAACCATGTATTCAATATACATCACGACCTCGTAGACATAATGAAAGTGGAAATGAATATCATTTTATTAGTGATAAAAAAATTACACAACTCTATGAGAATAATAAATTTATCTCTATGAAAACTTGTACGAATGGATGGAAATATGGACTAAGTCTTGAAGAGTTTAAAACCTGTGATGTTGCCATATTGTCACCAGAAAATATTATGGATATTAAACTTAAATATCCAGAATTAATCCGTTTAACAACAATCATCTATTTAGATATACCGATAAAAATACGCAAAGAAAGATTAAAAAACAGATATGTTGGTGGTTCTGAAGATGATAGTATGAAACGAAGAATTGATGCAGATGAAAGAGACTTTGAGTCATTTAATTGTTATGATATCAGATTTACCAACAATGATGAATGTATTAAATTTATCGAAAATTGTTTACATAATCCCACATAAATAATCAAAAAAAATAAGATGTGAATATAATAGAAAATTATATAAAATATGAAAATAATCAAGAGTAATGGTGTAGAATCAACGTTTAATAAATCCAACATTGTAAAGGCAATTCAAGCCGCTAATATCAGAGTGTCTATAGATAATAGATTTACGGATGCAGAAATAAAAGAAATTGCAAAATCTATTGAAGATAGATGTAAAAAAGTGAATATAACACTCAATACTGGTGATATTCAAGTCATGGTGGAAAACGAAATCATGAATAGAGGCAAATTTGATATCGCTAGAGAATATATAACATATAGATACCAAAAAGCACTTGATCAACATAAAAATACTACTGATGATGAAGTAATGTCTTTACTTGGTAATAAAAATGAATTGTTGAAACAAGAAAATGCAAATAAAAATCCAACTATTATTTCAACACAAAGAGATTACATGGCTGGAATTTTATCAAAGGATTTAAGTAGACGATATTTAATTCCAGAAGATATTTACAAGGCACATAAAGATAAAATAATTCATGTTCATGATCAAGATTATTTGATTCAGAAATCAACAAATTGTTGTCTTTGGAATCTAGAGGATATGTTACAGAATGGAACTGTAATTTCTAATGTGAAAATTGATAAACCACATAAGTTCTCTACTGCATGTAATATCTGTACTCAGATTATAGCTCAAGTTGCAAGTTCTCAATATGGAGGACAAACAGTTAATATCGCTCATCTTGCACCATTTGTTGAAGAAAGTAGAAAGACTTTCAAAGAAAGATATAAGGATTTAAATCTTCCAGAAGATCAATTTAATGAATTAATTGAAAGATTGGTTGAAAGAGATATTGTTGATGGTGTTCAGATTCTTCAATATCAAATTTCTACATTGATGACCGTTAATGGTCAAACACCATTCGTTACACTTTGGTTATATCTTAATGATGCAAAATCAGAAAAAGAAAAAGAAGATTTAGCAAAAGTTATTGCGGAAATAATTAAACAAAGAAAGAAGGGTGTTAAAAATAAAAATGGTGTATTTTCAGCAATACCATTCCCTAAATTGATTTATGCTCTTGAAGAAGATAATATTCACGAAGATAGTAAATATTATTGGCTAACTAAACTTGCCGCTGAATGTACCGCAGATAAAATGGTTCCCGATTATATCAGTGAAAAAATGATGTTGGAACTAAAGGGATTGTGTTATCCTTCAATGGGATGTAGAAGTTTTGGTATAGTTAGACATTATGATAAATCTGGTAATCAGATACTTAATGGTAAAAAGAAAGGAACACTTAAAATCTGGCCGACATTCAATCAAGGTGTTGTAACTATTAATTTACCTGATGTTGCATTTTCAAGTAAAGGTGATATGGAAAGATTCTGGTATATTTTCAATGAAAGACTTGAACTTTGCCACAGAGCAATGAGAATGAGACATGAACATTTAAGAGGGACACCATCAGATGTTGCACCTATTATGTGGCAGAATGGTGCTATTGCAAGACTTCAGCCAGGTGAAACAATTGATGAATTACTTTATAATGATAACTCTTCATTAAGTCTTGGATATATTGGTCTTTATGAATGTGTTAAATATATGACTGGTAAAAACCATTGGTTACCAGATGATGAAGGTGGTGCTCTCGATTTTGCTACAAGGGTTATGCAAAATATGGTTGACAAATGTGAAATGTGGCGGGAAATTGAACATATAGGATATAGTTTATATTCGACCCCAGAAGAAAATTTAACTGGTACTGCTGCTGAATCATTACATAGAAGATTTCCAGATGAATGTAAGGGGTTAATAGGACAATTTGTTACAAACTCATATCATATACCCGTGTATGAGGATATTAATGCATTTGATAAAATTAAGTATGAAGCTCCTTTAGCGAAGATGGCGTCTGGTGGTCAGATTAGTTATATTGAAATGGATGATTTAAGAAATAATATAGAAGTTGTTTTGGATATTCTTAAATATGGTTATGACAAAATCATTTATTTTGAACTTAATGGTAAATCTGATTTCTGTTTAAATTGTAATTATGAGGGTACATTGGAATTGATTAAGAATAGTGATGGGAAATACATATGGCATTGTCCGAATTGTGGATGTGAAGATAGAGAGAAACTTTTAGCAACAAGAAGAATTTGTGGTTATCTTGGTCAAGCAAATGATTGTTCACAAGGTCGTCTTGCAGATATATTTTCTCGTAAACCACATATTTGATTTAAATTATGTGATGATCTGAATAGATACAATAAATGTAAGTGGATGAGATTTCTCATCCACTTTTGTATCCCAATTGATAACTCTATATATAGAAGTCATATATTATTTTCCTGAAGATTTTTTAAAATATGATATAGATTTTTATAAAGATAAGAGACGAAAGACGAAATATTTCAAAATTGCTGAAAGAATATATGAAATATGAAGTAGAAAATAAATTTTTTTAAGAAATGAATATAAAAAAATTAGGTCAGGTATTCACGCCTTATTTTGTAGTAGATAAGATGCTTTCATTAAGAAAGAATTTTGGAAGATGTATGGAACCATCTTGTGGTGATGGTGCTATTGCATCAAGAATTCCTAATATATTTGCTATTGAGTTTGATAGTTCAGTTTGCCCAGATTATGCACATAATATGGACTTCTTTGATTATTCTATATATAATAAGTATGAATCTATTATAGGAAATCCACCTTATGTAAAATATAATAATATTGGTGAATCAACAAAATCCAAATTGGATTATACTATATTTGATAACCGTAGTAATCTTTATTTGTTTTTTATAGAGAAATGTATAAAGCATCTTACTGATAATGGTGAGTTGATTTTTATTGTACCGAGAGATTTTCTAAAGGCAACATCAAGTAGAAAACTAAATAAATTTATTTATAATACAGGAACAATTACAAATATTGTGGATTATGGTGATATGATTCTTTTCAAAGGTTTCTCACCAAATTGTATCATATTTAGGTTTGAGAAAGGAAACTTTTCAAGAAAGACAATATATGAAGATGTTGTTAATGGTATTGTTAACGAGAGGGAATTTTCTTGTTCTAATGGACAAATGTATTTTCTTTCAAATGACTATGATGTTGATTTTAGTGATTTGTTTTTTGTGAAGGTTGGTGGTGTTTCTGGTGCGGATGATATATTTAGTAATGATGAATATGGTAATATGGATTTTGTATGTTCTGAAACTTGTAAAACAGGTAAGACAAAACGAATGATATATAATGAAGTTAATGAATATATCATAAGTAATGAAGAAAGATTGAGAAAGAGACATATTATGAAAATCACAGATGATAATTGGTGGATATGGGGAAGAGATTTTTATAAGAGTAATAGTTCAAGAATATATGTTAATTCAAAGACTAGAAATAAAAATCCATTTTTCATTAATGATTGTAAGAATTATGACGGTAGTGTACTTGCAATCTTTCCAAAAGTGGAAATGAATATTGAAGAAGTTTGTGATATGCTTAATTCTGTTGATTGGAATGAACTTGGATTTATGTGTGATGGGAGATATTTATTCTCTCAAAGAAGTTTGGAGAATTGTAAATTACCATATATATTTAATAAATATATAAAAAAAGAAATAAGTATACCTTTGTGGGAAGATTGATATGGGTAAAATTGTAAGAATAGATACTTTACATAAAAAATATTTCATATGAAATTAAGATATACAGATGGATGCACTTGTACATCATTACAAGTCGATGGAAAGGAATTTAATTTAGAACTCTCATTAGACGAAAGACGAAATATCGCAAGAAAGATACTTGAAGTCACTACTTCACCAGAAGTGTTGTATCATGTATATTACCAATATCTGGTAGATAATACTGATTTCGGTGATACCAAATCATTTGATGATGTCTGTAAAATATATGATAAGATATATGAAAATTGTGATATTTTTACAGAGAAAAGTATTGAAACGCAGAAGGATGAAGCTCTGAAATATTTTGATACTATTAAAGATGATTGTGTGTATCAAGATATATTCTGTACATTCCTTGAATATGAAGGTAAGGGTGGCTATTTATATACTTGTGGTTGTTGTGGTGATAGTGTTTATGAATATAAAATAGTGATATGAAAATGGTGAGAGTTAATCTCACCATTTTTTCATAAATAAAATATAATAATAATTTTGGTTATGATTAAAACATTTGATAAATTTATTAATGAAGGATTTACAAAAGACTCTTTACTCGTATTGGATATGGCATTTAGAATGTTGTCCATAAGAGGTAACTTGATGTGCTTTATTGGAGATGAAAATAAGTTGATTAAATTTGCTGAAGCATTATTGGATGAGAGAAAGGACAAGTTAGATGAAATTAAAGATGGTATTTATACTTGTGGCATAGATATGAGTAAATATGGTTTCAAAGAAATCGATAGTGATAAGTTATCAGAAATAAAATCAAGTCGTAAAAATAAGGCGGCTGTATTCATTAATACTGATAAGAAAGATGATGATAATGTTAAGGAAACAATATTAAAGGCTTCAATGAAACTTGATTTAAATCAATTTGAAATAGAATAAAAAAAATGAGATGGTTATAACAATCTCATTTTTTATCTAAATGTATTTGGGTCATGTAGTAAAATATAATTTTCAACATCTTCTTGTGCTTCAGGTGATAATAACCATGCTTTAGTAATTTCAGCATTTTCAGCCAATGCTTCTTTGTTAAGAATGACTTTAGCAACAGCATCTGACATATCAGGTTTTAATGCATTTTCAACAAATTTATCCCATAAATCATTTTTAATGATATATGTAACAAGTTCTTCTCCACTAATTGTTTTAGGAACATCCAAATCTTTTATATATTTGTGTGCTGCTTTAATTAAAACTTTAGGTCCTAAAGTTTTCATTCTATCTGGGTTGCTTTTTCTATCCTTGTTCATTTCCACAAGAATTGTATTCATAATTTTTACAATTCCATAAGCAGCACCCATAATCAACGTACCAGCAATAACACCTGCTGTGGCTAAAAAAGATTCGTTTACAGATTCTTTAGAATTAAATTCTTCAAATTTCTTAATCATATTTTTTTTTGTTATATTATATATATTATTTATGTATAAATAATTTATGGGTAAAATAATAAGGATTGATAGTTTACATTTCGGAAACAGAAAATCTTGTTCTGCTAATGGAAATGGTGTAAGGATTTGCGTATGGTTTTTAGGATGTGATATAAATTGTGATGGTTGTCACAATAAAGATTATTGGGATTTTGACAATCCAAACTTTGAGGATTTTTCTGACAAACATATTGAAATGATTATTGATGAAATGTCTGAATATTCAGATATATATTCAGGTATTTCAATTTTAGGTGGAGAACCATTTTCAAAACGTAATATCAAAGATGCAATAACTCTTTGTGAAAGATATAAATCAGAATTTCCAAATAAGGATATATGGATTTGGTCTGGTCATACAATAGAATGGTTGAAAGAACAGAAAGATGAATATGCTGATGATATAAACAAATTATTGGAGTTGTGTGATTATCTTGTGGATGGACCATATATGAAAGATAAAAGAAATATCAGTTTAAAATTTAGAGGAAGTGAAAATCAGAGAATAATAACTTTGGACAAAATTACATAAATATTTTATAATCAGAAATAATGAACGAGTGTAGTCCTCGTAGAGAAAAATTGAAGAAAGTACTAAAAAATAAATTTTAAGTAGAAAAGAGAGGGTTGTTTAATCCTCTCTTTTTTCATAAATAAATATATAATTGATTTATAATATGAAATTTGAATTCAATTCAAGAACAGGAACAATGGAACCAAAAAAGAATGAACAGATTTATTTCGCTCGTGCGATGTCTGGAGGTTTAAGAATAGATGACAACAAAAACAATATTATTTATATTATAGAAAGAAATGGTGATTTAAAAATTGTTTCTGGAACAAGAATGAAACATATGAATATATATGATAACAGAGATGCCCACATTATCGCTGAAAGAGTGAAAAGAATGTTCGGTGTATCGCATCCATATGCTGATTATAAGAAATTTATGAGAGGATTTAGAACATCTGAATCACAAGTAAAGAAATTTGAAGATTTTGTAACAGAAGGAATGTGGGGTTCCGCATTAAAGAGATCTAATACTGGAGAAGATAGAAGAGAAGATAAATTTAATCCTGATTTTGTTGATTTGGGCGAACACACATCTGTATATTGGACAACAGAGAATTTGGTTTTAGATGGAAATGATACATTTACTTGGGATGAAATCTATAATTTCAACAAAACTGGATGGAGATTACCAACGCGTAAAGAATTAAAAGAAGTAAATTGGAAAGAATCACGTGTTCGGTGGAAAGATGGTGAAAAAAATATAATGATTGGTGACAAAATACTTAAAATCAACGACCACACATTTAAATATTTAGGACAGAGGATTGCTATATGGTCAAAAACAGAAGAAACAAGATTTAAAACAAGTGCATATTATTTATCTGTAACGGGTGTGGGCTATAATATAGACACTACTAATAAACATAATCGTTTGTTTGTGTTTCTTGTAAAAGATAAAAATAATACAGAATTATGATACTTAATTTTGATGATTTTTGCATAAATGAAAAACACAGTATAAAAAAAGTAAAAAAATTATTAAGGGGTGTTTTAAATTCAGCAGACAGAGATACTATGAGAAAAGAACTCCGTCATAATATTATTGTGTTTAAGTTTATAAAAAGAGATGGTTCATTAAGAAAGGCTAAAGGCACATTACATCCAAGCTATCTTCCTCCACTAAAAGGTGGTTCACCAAAGCCAGAACATCAAATGGTATATTATGACTTGGATAAAAAACATTGGAGAAGTTTTCGTTCTTTTAAGTTTATCAAAATTATTGATATAATTCCAATTGATTCAAGTAAAACAAGTGATCCTACTAAACATAAACACTCAACATCAACAAGTACTCCAAAACACTCATCAAAAACTTTGAAAGATGATGAAGATGTAAAGACAACAAAATCAGAAGATATCAAAAAGTCTGAACACACAAAAGAATATAAGAAAGGTGATAAGATACCTGAAGAAGAATTGATAAGAAGAAGTGCTGATTTCAGAAAAGATAGTAGGAAAAACAAATATACACATAAAGCAAATGATGAATTTAAAAAGGAGAAAAATAAAGATATAACTGATGAAGAATCATCAAAATAATAAAATGAGATGTGAAACTCACATCTCATTTTTTATATAATAATGTAATTTGTTATATATATAATATGAGTAAAAGGAAAACATTAACTGAATTCATAAATGAATCTAAACAGATACATTGGAATAAATATGATTACTCAAAAACACAGTATATAAATACCAACACTAAAGTATGTATAATATGTCCAATTCATGGGGAATTTTGGCAAGCACCAAGAAAACATTTAAATGGTCAAGGTTGTCCACTATGTGCAAATAATTTCAGAAAGACAACAAAAGAATTTATAGATGACGCTATTAAAATTCATGGAAACAGATATGATTATTCAAAAACACAATATATAAACGCACATACTAAAGTTTGTGTAATTTGTCCTAAACATGGGGAATTTTGGGTAGAACCTTATAATCATTTAAACGGGTCAAAGTGTCCAAGTTGTGTAGGTAAAAAGAAAATGGATAAAACAACTTTTGAATTAAAGGCAAGAAAAATACATGGAGATAAATATGATTATTCTAAAGTTAAATATGTTAATAACCATACTAAAGTCTGTATAGTTTGTCCTACGCATGGTGATTTTTGGCAAAAACCCAATTCTCATTTAAGTGGTAGAGGATGTGCCAAATGCAATCAGCGATATGTATATGGAAAGGATGAATTTATAAAAATGGCTCAAAAAAGACATAATGGTAAATATGACTATTCCAATATAGACTATAAAGGAACGGAAGTAAAAATATCTATTAAATGTCCTATTCATGGTTATTTTTTACAGACACCACATTCTCATTTACGAGGGTCAGGGTGTCCTATATGTGGTAAAGAAAAGTCTATATCCACAAAAAGATTGAATAATAAAAGTTTTATTAAAAAATCTAAAAATATACATGGGGATAAATATGATTATTCCAAAGTTAAATATGTTAATAACTATACACTAGTTCGTATCATTTGTCCTATTCATGGTGATTTTTTACAGACACCAAATTCACATTTGTGTGGTTCGGGTTGTCCTATTTGTAATAGTAGTAAATTAGAATTTGCAATTAGTAATAATTTTTCAAATTTTGAACGGGAGAAAAAATTCAAGTGGTTAATTTATAAAAAATATATGTCATTGGATTTTTATGATGAAAAATTAAAAATCGCGATAGAATGTCAAGGTGAACAACATTTTACAGATAAAAAAGATTATAAAATATATAGTGATTTTGATAATGTTGTTAAAAGAGATAAATTAAAATATCAACTTTGTAAAGAACATAATATCAAATTAATTTATTTCTTTCCTAAAAGATTTCTGAAGTATGATTTAGATTTTTATAAAGATAAAATATGTTTTCATACAATTGAAGATTTAAAATCATATATAGAAAAACAATAATTTTTTGTTATATTTAATATAGTTTTAAAATTAAAATAAAATTTAATTAGAGTTTATATGAGTAAAGTTATTGGTATTGACCTCGGAACGACAAATAGTTGTGTTGCAATTTTCGAGTCTGGAGAACCAGTTGTAATCACAAATTCCGAGGGTAAAAGAACGACCCCTTCAATTGTTGGGTTCACAAATGATGAAAAGAAAGTTGGTGACGCCGCAAAACGACAGGCGGTAACTAATCCAACTAAAACCATCCATTCCATTAAGAGATTTATGGGTGAAACATTTGATAATGTTGGTGAAGAAATTAAACATGTTCAGTATTCTGTTAAACCTAATTCATCAAATGTTCCTTGTGTGGATATTGATGGTAAATTGTATACTCCACAAGAAATTTCTGCAATAATTCTTCAGAAGATGAAGAAAACAGCAGAGGATTATCTTGGTGAAGAAGTAAAGGATGCAGTAATTACAGTCCCAGCATATTTTAATGATACACAACGTCAATCTACTAAAGATGCGGGAACCATTGCTGGTCTTAATGTGTTGAGAATTATTAATGAACCCACCGCTGCATCATTGTCATTTGGTATTGACAAATCTGACAAGAATATGAAGATTTGTGTTTTTGACTATGGTGGTGGAACACATGATGTTACAATTCTTGAATTTGGTGATGGTGTGTTTGAAGTTCTTGCAACCGAAGGTGATACTCATCTTGGTGGTAATGATATTGACCAGTGTATAATTAATTGGATGATTGATGAATTCAAGAAAGACAATTCTAATTTTGATTTATCAAAGGATCCTATGGCAATGCAGAGATTAAAGGACGCTGCTGAGCGAGCTAAGATTGAATTGTCAAGTACTACAACTACAGACATCAATCTTCCATATATTACCGCAATTGATGGTGTTCCAGTACATTTTGTTAAGACACTTTCAAGATCGGTATTTGAAAAAATGATTGATAGTATTGTAAATAGAACTATTGAACCTTGTAAGTCTGCAATTAAGAAGGCTGGAATTACCGTTAATGATATTGATGAAGTTCTGCTTGTTGGTGGTTCTACTAGAATTCCGGCAATTCAACGTGCGGTTGAAAAGTTCTTTGGTAAGGCACCTAATAAATCTCTGAATCCAGATGAAGCGGTTGCAATGGGTGCAGCAATTCAAGGAGCAATTATTGCTGGTGATAATTCTATTGGTGATGTTGTTCTTCTTGATGTTATTCCTCTTTCACTTGGTATTGAGACTATTGGTGGTGTATGTACTAAATTGGTAGATGCAAACACAACAATTCCTACAAAGAAAACAGAAGTATTCTCTACTGCAATGGATAACCAACCTTCTGTTGAGATTGTAGTACTTCAAGGTGAAAGACCTATGGCAAAGGATAATAAGATTTTAGGTCGTTTCCATCTTGATGGAATTATGCCAGCACCAAAGGGTGTTCCTCAAATTGAAGTTTCTTTCAATGTTGACGCGAATGGTATTCTTGATGTAAGTGCAATTGACAAGGCGACTGGTAAGGAGCAGAATATTAGAATTGAAGCAAATTCTGGTTTAACTGATGATGAAATTGAGAGAATGAAAAAAGAAGCTGAAGAAAATGCAGAGGCTGATAAGAAGGAATTTGAAAACATATCAACTTTAAATCTTGCGGATTCAACAATTTTCCAAACAGAAAAACAGATGTCTGAAATGGGAGATAAACTTACAGAAGAACAAAAGAATAAACTTGGTAATGATTTGGTTGCTCTCAAAGACGCACATGAAAGAAAGGATGTAGATGGATGTAAATTGTGTATGGAGACATTACAAAAGACTTGGCAAGAAATTGCTGTAACATTGTATGGTCAATCTAATCCTGATGGCCAACAAGCACCAAATAATCCTTTTAAAGATGCTTTCACACAACAATAACTATATAAACACTTTTAATTTAGTTAGGGGAGTCATATGATGACTCCCCAACTTATTTTACATAAATAAATTATATAATATTTTAATTATAATAGTTTTATGATAACACCAATTTTAGATAAATTAAGAACTCAAGGTGGTACATTATATACATTTAGTTCTGCAAGTAAAGATTTAACTAGAGTTTTCACAAGTAATGACTATTCATTTAAATTTAGTCATTTCGCATGTTTAAATTTACCTAATATTAAATGTAATCCTCCACAAGATTCAGATATGTTTGATTCTGATGGTTCTGATTCTGATACAACACCAGATTTTAAAGAACATATGAAAGGTATCTATTTGGATGCTTTGAATAATAATGATATAGATCTCGTAACATCAGATACTAGTGCGGAGGCGATGAACCAAGCTCTTGCGTTACATTTTCAGAACTATATTTTAAATTTTGAAACAGCAATTTTAAATGGGTGTGGGAATCCAGATGGTGAGTATAATAATGATTTATTAAAAACTCCAGCAGAAAGAATTTTCTTTAATTGGTTGCAAAAAGTAAAAGGTATTAAGTTTGATTATAATTACAGTGGTTCTACTGAATATTATGAACAAATAAAAAATAGAACAGTTCAATATGTGGGTGATATTGATGCACTTAATACTGTTGAAGTGAATGGTGATTCATTTAATGAAGTATATTTACATATTCCATCAACTCATGGTGCAACGCCACATATTATGTTCAAAACTGTACAAGATGATAATTATCACTTTGGTAATTATTCAATAAGTGATTTGACAGATACAATGATCAAAGAAGGTGAACAGAATATAATCATAGGTAAACATCTAGATAGTGTTCATCCATATTTTCATGAAACAGCAATGGGCAGTAAAACTAATTGTTATGCCGCAATTTATGATAATAACAATGATAATGCATATTTAGGAGATTTGGGTTATTGTATTGATTTTGATAATTATGATTATCAAAATCCTAATGAAAACTCAATATATGATTTTGAATTCAATTGTATTTTATTATATTATGATTTCACAGATTTAGTTCAAGAAAAGGTTGCCACTAATTTATATGGTGTTATCTTCTTGGAAGAGATTAAAGACCTTTTGGCTCCAGAAACTGGTGGTGATAATACGAACGAAATTTACGAAGTGGGTTATATACAAAGATATCCTAAATATAAAGAAACTTATGAAGGTAATGGTAATTCATTTGCTTTTAAAGTGGATTTAAAAATTGATACAATGCCTGATGCGAATGTGAGAGCGGAAACATATGTTTCTCCAAATACTGCGGAATCTATGGTTTTGTATCAACAAGCGATGGCAAAACTTGCAGAATGTGTTGATGTATTTTATGGTATTGAATCATCCATCTCATTAATAAGTTCAAGACTTGACGCCGTTGAAACATTAATCAGTTCAGTTGATAAATTTGATGTAATCAGTAGTAGAATAAGTGATTTAGAATATAAGTTTTCAGATTTAGACACTCTCGATGCTAAAGGTATAACTGATAGATTAAATGTTTTATATGAAAAAGTTAATGACTTAAATATTGAATCATGGTCAAATATTAATGCTGGTTATGGTATCACTTTAGAAAAGGGTAATAATTTGAAAATCAATTCAGCAATACCATCTTATTCAATAGTTCCAGTTTATGCCAATATAGGAAGTGTTGATTATACTGAAGAAGATTATATTGCTGAAACAGATAATGATTATGAAGTTGATTATAATCACAGATTGTGTTTATATCGTATAAATAACAATGAAAATAATAATTGTTATCTTCAATTAAAAGAAGGAAGTAACCTTGCAGTTGTTTATATTTCAACATTAACAAAATCTGATGATCACAGATGTGATAAAAACATTGTATTATATATTGACGATACACAGGTTAACTGGAAAAAGGGACAATCATTTAAAATATTCTTTGATATTGTGAATGGTAATGGTTCTCCATCTCAAATAGAATTTAAGGATGATGTAAGTCTCATTATTAGGTTGGCAAATTACAATGAGATGTATTTACATAAAATTGAATTGAATGGTGTTACATTAAAAGACAAGAATATAATGGAAATTATTTGTTTAGACAATAATGTCATAAATGATGAAACACCAACAAATACTAAATTTATATATGAGATTAAGTAAATTATGGCTGAGATTATAAAATTAAAAAAAGGTGATGTAGCGTTAAGATTAAATCAATTTGATAATTTTAGATTATTTAATTTATATAACGATGGTGTAGATGATAGTCGTCCAATGGATTTAACTGGTGATGCTGAATATTTTTTAATATTTCAGTCTAATAAAAAGGAAATTAGAATACCTGAATTTAAAGACTATGATAAGAATAAGTTAAACATTGATAAATCTCAAGGACAACTCTTGTTTTTTATTGACAAGGGAAAGGCCAGAGAAATTTTGACATTTACTGAACATAAATTTTTTATTACAAGAATTTATGTGACACGAGATTATGTCGGTAGAGCAATCATCAAATCTCAGGAAGAATTGTTGTATAATGGTATTTGGGAAGAATCAACAGACACTGATACTGGTACATTAAGTGAAATTATTGAAAGTTCAACAGAAGATATTGAAAAATATCTTCAAACTATAGAAACATTAAATAATGAAATTGCAGATTTGCGTATAGTGAATACTAATTTAATGGGTCAAATAGTTGATTTAAATGAAACTATTAATAACTTAACTAATGAAGTAAATGAACTTTCCGCAAAAGTTTACAAATATGAAACTGGTGATGAATATACTGGTGAAATTGTTGATGCGTCAGCTACACTTGTAAATATCAACACAACAGAAAGAGAATTCCAAGACAAGTTAAGAAAACTTATGGATGCACTTAATGATTAATTTTTTTTTAATTAATATTATTTTTTATTTTATTTTTTGTTATATTTAAAATGTGAGTTTAAGATACTAAATGACTGAATGGTCAAATAGTTTAATATAAGTTTTATAAAGTTAAAAAAGTTATGACAAATTTAGATGAATTATTCAGCTTTACAGCTGCGGATGCTCTTGCAGAAACAGAGAGCAAAAAGACGAATTTTTCTGGTAATAGTGAAATCTATAAGCCTAGTATTAAAGATGAAAAGTGTAAGGATGAAAAATATCGAGCACTTATCAGATTTATCCCATTTGTTTACGACAACAAGGTTCGTACGACAATTGAGCGTTGGGAATGTTTCTTGAGAGATGTAAATGGAGAAAATGGAATTTATGTTGTTTCCCCAAAAACCATCGGTAAGAGTTGTCCTATGCGAAATCTTTCTTACAAGTTGTACACAAGTGACAATGCCGTAGACAAAGAAAATTCAAAGAAGATTAATGTTTATCAACAGTGGTATGCTTTGATTGAAGTTGTAAAGGATGTTCAACACCCAGAATTTGAAGGTAAACATTTCATTTATCAATTCGGTAAGAAGATTTATGACAAGATTATCGAGGCACAAAAGGGTAGTGAGTTTAAGGATGCAATTAATCCATTTGACTTTTGGAATGCTCGTTGTTTTGAAATCAATCTTTCAAAGGGTTCACAGAAGATGAATGGTCGTGATGTTACCAATTATGACGCATGTGGTTTTGTTGAGAAGTCTACACCAATTCATTTTGGTGATGGTCAAACACTTGAACAGACAACTGAATCAAAGACTGCGTTTATGGAATGGTTGAATAATGATGCACCAAAGATTAACAATTTCCAATGGAAAGATTGGAGTGTAGAACTTACTGAAAAGGTAAATGCAAATCTCGCAACTTACACATCAACTTATTCTGCACCAGCTTCATCACAATCAACTGCACAAAACATTCTGAACGAAATCAATGAAACTGTGTCATCACCCACACCACAACCAAAGGTGGAAACTCCTGTGAAAGAGGTAAAATCATCAACTCCTGATAAGAATGATGCAGATATTGATTCGTGGATTGATGATATTTTAGGTTAAAAAGAATTATACATAATATATGGTGGTGTGTGACAACACATCACCATAATTTTTAAATATATGACACGAAAGACATTTGTAGTTAGTGATATTTGGTTTAATCGACCAAATGTAGACCATAAAGAAATGGGTGTTGTAGAATATAATAATATGATTATCCGTAATTGGAATAAATCTATTTCTCGAACAGATGTTGTATATATTTTAGGTGGCATCGGTATTTCTGATTTGTATGGTCTTATTGTAAAGTTAAATGGTGAAATTCACATATTAAATAATTATTATACGGATGAAGATGTAAATAATATTAAAACTCTCAAGGAATTAATTTCAAAAAGTGTTGACAAAAAATTATCAAAAAAGATTATTTTTGAAGATTGTCAAATTAAAGTTCTTCCTGATTATGATTGTGTATTGAGTTATTTACCTTTGTCAGATTGGTATGGTAAAGATAATGGAACATATTGTTTTCATGGTTTAAACAAAATTTCAGATTTCAAATCTAATTTCATATCTTCAGTAATCTCTGAATGGGAGTTTGAACCAGTGGAAATAAATTCCATTAAAAATAATATCAACAAATTTTTTGAATTAATTAGTTGATTTTTGATAAAAGTTGTATAATTCAATTTTTTTTCTTATCTTTGCATTATAATTTAAAAGTTTATATAGTTATAAATTTGAATACAAAGTTTAATAGTTTAATGGATAGTAAAATGTACAAAATGATCGGTGACGCAGTTGCTAAAGCCGAAAAGGAAGGTGGTGATTTGACCACAAAAAACTTAAAGTATGTTTGGCATGTTGCTGAACAGATGGCGAAACAAACAGGTGCAGATGTAGATGACCTCTTTAAGGAAGGTGTTATTGAAATGCGTCGTTGTGAACAAAAGTATGATCCTGATAAAAATGACAATTTCACAAAGTCATGTGCACTCGCAATTCGTGGTGTGATGAAAAATTTTGTAAATCGTCAAAATCAGTTGGTTCATATTCCCGTAAATCACCAAAATGGATTCAAAGCTGGACAAAGAGCACAAGAAGATGTGAAGGTGACTTATGAAAGCATTGATGCGTCAGATTATGATAGATATGGTGCTTGTGATAATTATGCATTGTTTTCAGACAAATATGAAATTTTAATACAAGGATTATCAAAACTTGATGAGAGTGCACAAATCGCAATCAAGATGAAGTTACATTTGGACAAATATAGTGAAACTATTCCTAGTGAAAAAAATCCATCAAAACAAGTTTACAAGTATAAAAACAATATCCAAGCGATTAGTGAGGAACTTGAAGTGACACCAGGAATTGCAAAGAAAATTTATCAGGAAGCATTTGAGAAACTTTCTAGGTATTGTCAATCACAATATAATTCTCAATAATTGAGAGTTACAATAAAGGTGGAGATATCTCCACCTTTTTATATAACATAAATAATATATGGAAAATAATAAGATTATAAAGTACACGACAGCTTCATTATATGTTTTATTATATATAATTGTTGCAACTATCAGTTGTCTATGTAGTGTTGATTTTTTTAATATGACACATGGAGATATGGCATCTGTTATTTTATCCATATCTTTTGAAATCGGTTCAATGGGTTGTTTATTCGGTGCATTAACAACATTAAAAAATAAAAATAATAATTTAATATGGATATTATTTATATTTTTAACTTTAATGCAAATGGCAAACAACACATTTTATTCATATTCACATATTGATAATTTTAGTGGTTGGGTTGAATTATTTGATTTGACGGAACTTGAAATCATTTCACAAAAACGAATAATTGCAATTATTTCTGGTTGTGTATTGCCATTAGTATCATTATCATTTGTACATCTTTTAGTTGATTTATTTAAAAATGATACAAAAACAGATACAAAAACAAATGTATCTCAACCAAAAGAAATGAGTGATGATGATATGAAAAATGAGTTAAAGAAAATCATATCAGAGAAGAAAAAGAACAAAACATTAACTGGAACAATTATTGATGAAGATGAAGTTAATAATTTACCAGACGATAGTAATGAATTTGTTGGTGAAATTTTACAGGATGAACAAAAACACACATCACCTTTTACTGATATTAAAGAGTCAATGGTGGATGCATTAAATGGTTTAAATAATTATTGTAAAAACAAGAATATCCAAAAACAATAAATATGACAAAAGATAATAAAGATATAATAAGAGATAGTATTTCTGAATTGTTGGAAGAAAATGATATTAATCCACAAGAAGATATTGATTCACAGACATTAACATTTCAAAGAACACCATCTACTCTAACAGCAAATGAGTTTACGTCATTGGAAAAATGCAAAAAGAAAGCAGAAACCGTAATGAACACATTATTAAAACTCTATTTGTCAGATGGATTTATTTCCAAATCTGAATATGTTCAAGCAAAGGTAAATCTTGATTCAATGACTTTAGGTAAAATTATGAATCAGATGGAAGTTAGTGAACGAGCAATAAATGTCTTAATGGAAAATATAGAAATGGGAGATGTTAATCCTAAATTGTTTGATGCTGTTGGTAATTTACAAAGGACATTTATTGAACTCGTAAAGACACAGACAAATTACATAATGACCGCAGAAAATGAATATGAAAAATTAGCGTTGGATAAAGACATTGTTGCAACTACAGAGGTAACTACGGCTGCTGAAATATCCAGCGGATACAAATCCAACAACCAAAAAGATTTAATGCGAATGATTCGCACGGCAGTAGATGATAAAAAGTAATGGTAAGAACATATAATATAGGTACAGAGTGTTATGCTCTATTGATTTCACACACAGATCCAGAATTTCTGTTACCAGTTAAAATTGTTATTTTAGAGAAATACACTCTGAATAGCAAAGTTACATATAAAGTAAAGGTAAAAGAAATATTTGAATCAGATTTTGATTATTTAAAAAAACACTTATATGGTTTTAGAGTTGCATTTAGTTTAAAAAACACCAATCAAAATATCTTAATTAAAGTAGATAAACTCGAAACTATTAAAAGTATGTCTGATTTATTGACTTATTTAAACACCAAACCATTTTTTGTTGAAGATAACTATATAACATTAGATAAAAATGGATTAAAGGAATTGTATCATAAATTTCTTAAATATATGATAAATTTCCATTATAAGAAATTATATGATTTAATGAGTAGGAATTTTATTGCAAATACACCTATTTTTGAAAATCAAAAAGATATGTTTAAAAAAAGAATTGAAAAAATAGGATTTGGTGATATGTTTCAAAAATATAATTTGAATCTTAAATTATGAAAAAAATCAGTCAAATAAATGAAGGTATGTGGGGTTCCGCATTAAAAAGATCGAATACTTGTGAATTAAGAAAAGAAGATATTTCTAAAATTCACAGTATGATGGATGCGTTATCTCTTACAGAAAGTGAATATACTATTAATGATGATAATACTATTGATGTATTTAAAAATAATTTTGTAATAACACGACATTGTTTCATAGATGGTGAGATACCATATAAATTTAGAAAAATTTATGGTAATTGTTTTATTAATCTATTTTCATTGAAAAGTCTTAAAAATATTCCAGATATTGTTGATGGTATTTTGAAATGTTATTATAAAAATAAAATACCATTTTCTTTATCAGAAATAAAAAATGTCTGTAAAGCCAAAGATTATATAACAATAGATATATATGATAGTACAGCACCATTTTAAAAAGAGAGATATATATCTCTCTTTTTTTATTAAATATATTATAATGAATATATATAAATGGAGAAAAAAGATGTATTGATTTTTCTTATTGAACACAGTAAACAATATTGTCGTGAAAAAACATTTTTAAAGAAATTTCCTGAATATTATAATAAATTATCACAATGGACATTTCCTATTTATTTCACATTTCAACAAAAACTTTATCATTATTTTCATAATGATATTAATTTAGATTTAGGGGTGTGTTCTATATGTGGTAAAAGATGCAATCTAATTTCCTTTACGAAAGGATATAGTAAACATTGTTCATATAATTGTAGTGCAAATGATATAAATTTAAAAGAACAAAAAAGAAATACTTGTAAACAAAAATATGGTGTTGATTATTATGTTCAATGTGATGAATTTAAAATGAAAACAAAAGAATCAATTTTTGATAAATATGGGGTTTTATTTTATAGTCAGACAGAAGATTGTCAACATAAAAGTAAAATGACTTGTCTTGCTAAATATGGCGTTGAAAATTACTCCCAAACAGATGAATGTAAACAAATAGTAAAAGAAAAAATGTTAAATACAAAAAGAAAAAACAAGTCATTTACAACATCAAAAATAGAAGAACAAATTTCTGTTTGGTTATCAAATAATTCCATCAATTATATAAGACAATACAAATCTGATTTATATCCTTTTGCATGTGATTTTTATTTAACTGATTATGATTTGTATATTGAGATTCAAGGAACATGGACACATGGTGGTCATCCATTTGATGAGAACAGCAAAGATGATAGAGATAAATTAGAATTATGGAAATCAAAAAACACCAATTATTATAAGAACGCAATTGATGTATGGACAATCAGGGATGTAAAAAAAAGAAATACAGCCAAAGAACACAATTTATTGTTTTTAGAAATATTTTCTACAAATTTTGATTATTGCACAAATCAAATACTTGAATACATATAATAGATGTCATAAATCTGACATTTTTCATAAATATTTATATATACATTAAAGTCTAAATGTCAAAGAATTATATAGAATCAAACATATTGGAATATAACAATATTAAGGATATTTATGGATTTAAATGTGATGTTGTTGGAGAAACATCAGAAACTTATTTTATAAAAGAATTCAGATACTCCACTGATAAAATTCTATGGAGTGACTATAAGGAGTTGAGTGAAGAAAATTTGGCTAAAGTTGTTGTTGACAATACTTTATATATTCAGTATCGTTTTACAAAAGTCGGTGATGGTGATTTAGATGTAAAGAGTATATCTTTAAATATTAATTTCACATCTTCAAATACACAGATTCCTGATTGTCATTGGATGACACTCAATTCACCTAAAATCCCAACTATCGTGTATAACAATAGTGCAATGGGGTTAAATTTGTTTAACCCTTATAATATAAATCCTGCATTGGGATTTTATAGTCAAATGTCCAGATTAGTAAGTAATATGTTCGGTTTTTGTGTATTATATTTTAAAACTGAAGCTAATGCAACTAGTAGAGATGTAGTTTTAAAAGAATATAGTATAGAAAAGGTTATTGATAAACAAAATGTGAAAATATTAGTACCAGACAACCAATTACCTACAAGAGAATTACAATTTAACACTATGATGATTGATTATCCGGTGCAATTTGAAATACATATTGTTAAAGCGGAGTTTCAATCTGTATTTGGTGCTGATGCACATCCGGATCCACATGATTATCTTTATTTTTCAAATTATATGAATAAAATGTATATGGTTGATTCTGTTGCGGATCCTGATGATTTTGGTTATTTATCAACATATTGGAGAATCAGTTTGGTACCATATCAAGAAATGACTTCAGTTAAATTTGAAGATGAAGACTTACAATTAGACACAGAATCATTGATATTCTCAAGTGAAAGTAAATTTGGTGATGATACTAATGATGAATTAATGGATATAAGAAAAGATAATCAATTAAATGATGTTGGTGATTTACAGCAATCACAAGATAGATTAAGAAGAACACTTGATCCTAATGTCAGAATCAACAATGAATTGATTTATAATAATTGGACAATTGTAAGTAAACAACATTATAATCTGTCAACAATGTTGGAAAATCACATTATCAAAAATATTACTGATAAAAATAATCTCATATCATGTGAATATACTTATTGTAATGGTTTTAATTATACAGATGAAAGAATGGTAACATTTTTATTTAGACCTCACAATAAATATACACCTAAAAAATTACAAATTGAAACAACAGAAAAAGTTTCAAATGGTGTGAGATTAAAAGTAAAATTCTGGGATAACAATATTCAAATAGGTAATTATGTACAATTATCAAAAGTAACAGATATTAGTGGTTTCAGAAAAATTATATCAGTTAACAGAAGTAGACGTACTCTGGTTGTTGATGCGGAATACACAAGATTTACAAAACAATTATTATGTGCATCAATAGAAGCAATCGAAATAAATGACTTGATTTCTGTTAAAGATGAAAAGGGTAACATTATATTTAAAATAATGCAATCACCATATAATATATATATTGAATTAAAAAATACATTATATAAATACACATTTGATAATTTTAAACAATTTGAAAATAAATGGTATGGTGTTGTTATAGGATTTAAAAATGGTTTATCTAATATATGGTTATATGAATTTAAAAATTCAGAATCTAAAGAAAATGTAAGATCTTGTATAACAAATATAGGATTTGCAACAAATGACCTCGGTCAATTTGATTTAGGAGAAACATGTTATTATGACATAATGTCTGGTTATGTTGATTTCACTAATTTCAGATTATGGAAAAAAATAAGTGAAACAGACAAACACAATTTATTATTAAGTCAATATGTTATTGATGATACTCATAACACATTAATTGTAGATAACGCTATGAGTGAATTATTATTAAATTATAAATGGAGTTAAAAATATGGCAAAATATAGTTGTATAATTAAAAAACATAAAAATAGTTTATATGGTTTCAATACTATTGTTAAAATTGGTCAAGAACAGGCAACCATATCAGAATGGTTACAGAAAATATTGTCTAACCAATTAGAAATTTTATATAACCAAAAAATTGATATATCAAAAACAGATGATCAAATTAATGGAACCATAAAATTCTCTTGGGATGGTGATGATAGTACAGAATGGGCATCAGATTTAAAAGATTGTTTTCCAGACGCGGCCAATGGTGTTTTTAAAAATAGTGATAAAGAGGGTATTAATATACAATTCCTTTCAATACCAAATAACACTAACTCTATTGAATTTACATTACAAACAATAATAACTGAAGGTAATTTATTACATTTTAATCCCATTACTATTAATTTTGTTGGTTATGATCCATTAGAGAAAGACTTTATTTCATCTTGGGAATTTGCAATTGTAGAAATCGCATATAATTCAGTAACACCAAAGTATATATATAATAATATAATAACCTTTGAAGAAGTATATATAATCGGTGATTTATCAAATCCAGATAAATTTAAATCAGATTTTGAATCTAAAATTAAAGAAAAATTGCAAGGTGAATTTAATTATACAATTACTTATCACTTTAATCCAATAGAATCATTATCTAATAATGATGGTTCAATAGTTATCACCGTTACCAACAATAAACAAATTAATAATTTAAGTGTTACTATTACAACAGAATCTGATTATTGGTGGGATAAGACTGATTTTTATAACGATATTTCTAAATTGAATATATATGATGGTGATAAATTAATTACTGATAATAATGGTGAAGAACCATTATTGTTAACAGAAACAGATGTTGATAATCTTAAAGATTTTTTATCTACCCAAAGTGTCACTTATGGGAATATTGTATTATCTGGTAAATTAATTACAATCAATAATATTAAAATTGATTTATTAGCATTAGATAAATTTAAAGAAGATTTAAAAACCTATTTAAAGACATATAGTAATTTTCCAGCTTTTAATAATGAGAAAAATGGCAATCCGCCTTATGCAGTAACTATCAGAAAAGATACTGAAGGTTGGATAAAATTTGAATTATCAAGAAATTCAGTTAAATGGGGTAATACATATATTGAATATGATGAAAAAAATCAAAGATATAAACTTTCTAAATCATCTGTTCCTTCTCAATCAGATAATGAAGAAAGACCTTTGTTTACATCTGAATCATTAATAATAAAAATTGATACTACTAGATATCAAGAGTATGTGAGTTTAATAGAACTTGCAAATAAAAGTGACATTTATATTTCTAAATCTAGGGAGTGGTATAAACATTCTGATGGACAAGAAGGTATTCCTGCAACCGAAACAATCCCAAATGGTTGGTTAAAGGCGTATACTCGTACAATTAATGGTGTTGATAGAATCATGTTGTACAAAGATAATGCAGATGAGTCAAATGTCATATATCGTATGACTCATGATCCAAACTTGTATTATAATTTTACAACAAAGATTTCATATAATGATCAATCTATACCTTTATGGGAGTTTGTAGGTATCATTATGGAATCAACAGGGATGTTATACTATACAAATGTACATGCAGATAATTTATTAACTTATAATATATTTAGAATTGAAGATGTATTATTGAAGGATGGTAAAAACATTAATAATTTTCTTGCTGAATTATCAAATATCTTAAATAACTTTGGTTTTACTTATTCATTAATTAAACCATCTGACATACAGAATAACCACACATCTTATATTACTATTAAACCATTACCAGAAATTGAGAATGTGTTTAGTGAAATGTATGATGAAAATTTGGCTAAATATCGTGCAGAAATAACTAATGGTTCTGCGACTACACAAACAACAGATCCACAACCATCTGGTGAAGGTGCAAAACAAACAACACCAGAAGATCCAGCTGCACTCCAACAGCAAATGACAAATCAAGGTTCAGATACAAATTCTACTCAAAAGACTGAAGATGCTGCAAAAAAAGACACGAAAGATTTAGAAAATACTTCTAACACAGGTTCTTCAAATTCAACATCTCAAAATAAAAATAATGATGAAAAATCTGATGAAAATGAAGATACTGGTGAAGAAAAGAACTCACCAGATAATTCTGAAGGTAGGGAAGAAAGTCCAATTAGTTTTACAATGAGAAAAGGTCTTAGGAAGATGGCGGCTGTAGTACAATGTGCTCAATATGTTTCATTATTACCAAAACCACAAGACTTTATTATGACTTTTGCGACAGAATTGGCTTTTTTATCTAATAAAATACAAAGGAGCACAAAGGAATTACAAACTATTATCAATACTTATGTTCTTTTTCCAACTAATTACATATCAAATAATCTACAAATAATAAGTGATAATACTACTGGTTGGTTAAATAATTTAGAACAAGATGTAAAAATTTTTGGTGAAAGTACACAAAAAGGATTTAATGAACTTAAAAATGTTACACAAGAAACTATTACTATTGGTTTAAATTCTGTTGGAAATATGGCTATTGCTACTAATAATTTAGCCACAAGTGCGGTAGTTCTTACTCATTTAGAATCGTCAAATGCAGAATTTACACAAGATGTAATTGAAGATGCAAAAATGTTTGAAGAAGGTATTCATGAATCTGTAAACGAACTTACAGAGGACGCTATGAAAGGTTTAAATAATGCGTCTAAATTTTTAAATAAAGAAACAAATAAATTAACTAATTATATTCATGAACGAGAAGAAAAACTGGATCAATTTCTTCAGAAACAATTAAAAAAGATTCAAAAACTTAGTAATAAACTATCAACTATTGTTGATGAGGCGTTTGGTCAATTAACTAATGTAACTGAATTGGCAACAGCATTGGCTGATATTACTGTTTCATCAGTCACCATTAAAGACAAAAACACATTTGACCCAGATGAAAGATATGATAATGAAAAAATACAACAAAATATACAAAATTTTATAAATAAAAAAAATAATTTAATTAGTAATTTTGATATTTTTAAAATTATTAAAGGATGTGTTGTTGTTGGTGGTGCGTCAGCATTGTGTGCGTTGCAGTTAGATCAATTACCAGATCTCGATGTTAATAGAGTTTTAAAGGGTATTAAAGGTTCATTGATGAATGAAAAAAAACAAAAAACAACAGTTCTACCAGGTGATATTGATACTGTGTATAATTTGAAAATTGATGATGAACAATACCAAAAGTTTGTACAACAATTTCATCCAGAAATTCAGAAAAGATTAAATGAGATTAGACAAAGTCTTAAAAATAAGATACCGAGCAGAAATGGCACAGCAATACAAAAACAAAAAAATCAATATGTAAACTATTTCAAAACTATTGCGGAAACAATTCGTAAACAAAAAAAGGAGGCGGATAAAGCCAAAAAATGTAATAATCTGAAAAAAGATGTCACAAAACAATTGAAAAAAATACAAATAGAATTTGATATATTTGGTAAAAACTTATCAAATGCATGGAATAATGTATTTGGTAAATATAAAAATTGTATTTCTGAATGTAAAAGATTTTTCCAAGATGATGGTGCTGGAGCTAAAGCGATTACTAATAAATGTTTTGACATTAATGATGCGTGTGCAGATATTAAAGAAAAATGCAGACAATTGACACAATCATTTGTTGGTTTATCTTGTAAAACATCTAGTGCCCCATGGATTGGTCCCGGTGCACCATCAATAATGTATTTTTTAGGAAATTTATATATAGATATATCTGCTATTGTACAATTTATAGTTGGTTTTGTAAGAGATGTTCTTAAAATTATTCAAGGAATTGGTTATATTGCAGAAATTATGGCTAAAGGTTTAAATTCTCTTAATGATATATTTAATCAAATCTGGGATTTAGTTGGTCTAGGTTGGTTATTAAATCTCGTTGATCAAATTATGGATATGGCTTCAAGTTCATTTGCTAATGCCAAAGCACAAGCGGCAAATCTCGTTGAACCTGTTTTATACAGTGATACTCGTGAATATGAAATCATTACAGAAGTATTAGAAAATTTAACAAGTGCGTCACCAGATAAAAAGATGATGTCTACATTATTAAACTCTTTAGAAGATTCTGTTGAAACAGAACCTATGAATAATATCCGTAATATGTCTATTAGTCAAGGTATAATTGACACATATTTACGAGATCCTGAAAATGAAGATAATATAAATATGATAGAAGGGTTAATGGATGAATTGGATGATAAAGAAGATGATATTGTCGCATATCGTTGTATCGTATTTAAACCAGAACCTGAAAAAACTAAAGAAGAAAAAAAGGATACAACACAAAAGGAGAACAGAAATTTCCCAACAACTATTAAAGAGGCGGAATTTCAGTTTGAAGATGATATATTAGGTTGGCAATATTTCCATCCAAATTTGAATCATAGTAAATTGTTTGGTGGTGGATTAATCAATAAAATTAGAAAACGAATAAAATCAAAAATTATTAAAAAAGCATCTAAAAAATCACTTAAAAAACGTGGTGGTGTAAATATGTTAAATCGTAAAAAAATTAAAGGTAGTGTTACTGCTTATGAAGGTTTTGCATGGTTTTTTGTAAAGAAAGCTTATCCAACTCCTGATGATGTGCCACAAGGTTATGATACAGATTCTATCTGGGGATATAATCGTTCAACGGGTAGTTTGGTTAATGTTGTAATGAATGGTGAAAATAAACGTATATGGGTTGCACAACCAGGTGTTAAAAAAGGTGATATTATTAACGTGAATGGACAAAAAATTAGAGTTAATTAATTATGGATAAATGGTCAAGAGAAGAAATATTATCTAAATTATTTAAATTAGATCCCCCAGATAGTAATAATAATTATATTGAACTAACTGGGCAACAGATAAATACAATTCAACTGTCAGAACCAACTCTGGCAGTTGAAGAGTTTGTCATTACTGATGTCATCAGAAGACATAATGATGCAGTCCCTGATAAACTCGCGTTCAGAATACCAGTTGTCGCTTTAAATGATTGTTTCATAAATCAAAAAGATATTAATAATTTTTATGTTGATTATACCGGTATGATTCCAACTGTAATGGTGGACTTTGTTGATACATCAAACAGTTTATTATCAACAAACACTTTAAAAGATGGTGCAATTATCAAAATCTTTATCGGTGGTAATGGTGATGAAAATTATTATAAACCAATTCGGCAAGATTTTATTGTTACAGATGTTCAGAAATTAGGTAAAAGTAACCAAAATAAAGGTGACTATATGCGTTATAGAGTAAAGGGTACACTCAATGTTCCATATGGTTATAAAAAACATAGTTGGTGTAACCTTGAAACATCTGCAATGCTTGAATTGTTTAACCTTTCAGTATGGCTTGGTTTGGGATTTGCAACTAATTTCGCAAAAGAAACAAATGATAAAATGTGTAGAAGAAATCCTGAAAACATTTCAATGTTTGATTTTATCCGAGAAATTACTGAATCAGCAATGTATAGTCCTTATACATTTTTTACATCATTCGTTGACCAATATAATGTATTAAACTTTATAGAAGTACATAGTTTACTATCTCATGGTGGTAAGAAAACAGATGTACCAGCAATGATTTATATAAATACTCAACAAACAAATCTCATCAGAAATAAAAAAAGTGGTGAAAAACCAGATAAAATATTACCACATGATGTAAAAAAATTGGATACGAAACTGTCTAATTTGGTAAATAGTGAACAAAAATTAACATATTACTTTTTATCTAATAATGATTTCTTTGTCAGTTGGTCTAATTATATAGAAGAGTATACAGAAATTACAAATGGATTTACATCAATTACTGACGGTTATCGACGTCATGTGTATTGGTCTGATAATAATATGGGTGACTGGGGTTGTCGTGCGTGTGAATTTGTAATCTCACCAATTGACAATCTTAAAAGAGATAGTGAAGATAATATATTACCTTTACCAGAACAAGTATCACAAAACTCTTATATACCTCTCAATTTGATACATACAAACTCTCCGGTTTATGCAAGTAAATCAAAAGAAGATATTAATGATTTAACCAAACTTGAATCATCCATACAATATGGAGATATTGATACGACTAATATGTATAAGATGTATTTCTTTGCTAAATCTCAAAATGATTATCAAATGAAGTGTCTAAAAAAATGTGGACTTAAAGTTAGATTACAGAATTACAATCCATCAATTACAAAATTCAGTAGAATATGGGTTGATATATTTGATAAACATCCTATTTCTAATGAAGCACTGAAGAAAAGGAAAAAAAATAGTTTAAATGGAAGTGGTGCTGGAAGATTTGCAAAAAGTGATGAGGCATTTAATAATAACCTGCTGAAATTTAAAGATGAAGGTACATATGAAATCTCTAACAATAAAAAAATTCATAACAATTTCCCAAGAGGTGAATATAATAGATCATTATCTGGTTGGTATGTTGTTACAGAAATGAAATTTGTTTATAATGCAACTGAAAACAATATTAAAACAGAGTTGATGTTAAATAGAATTGAATATCAACCTACATATAAAAAAGAATATGATACAGCCAAAAAAGGTATAGAATTATATAAAGAAGAAAATAAAATAGAAAACTTGTTTATACCTAAAGAAGATTACGGATATATATATGAAAATGGAACTGCAAACAGTGGAGGGAATAATACCAATTCTACTACAAATGCGGCTTGGGAGAAAGATAGTAGTAAAACATATAGTGAAAAGGAGAAAAACGATATTCATATCATTATAACTCAAAGTGACACTGATCTTAATAAGTTAAGATTATATCTGTTTATGAAAACATCAGCTGGTGCTGAAGAGATTGCACATTTCCCTATATGTGTATCCCGTCGTTCTGGTCCAAGAACAGAACATGGTGACAACAGAACACCCGTTACAACAGATGCGAAAGTTATTAGAATTGAAGAGAAACATCCTAATACGGATTCATTTACATACCACGATTCTAGAGGTAAAGTTACTGGTGTTTATGGTCCATGGGCTTTACGACTATCTGGTATAAATAAGAATGGAACTAAGTTTGAAAGTGGTGATGGTATTTTGATTCATGGATCTGGTACAACTAATGATGTATTCATAGCGGATAGTACTGGATCATTACCAACACCCACAACACCAGGAAAAGACCCCGAATATACAGCTAGTAAGGGAGAAAAGTACACCGCACCTATTAGACGAGGTCATGATTCGAGTGGATGTATTAGAATGCATGATAATCATATAACAATGTTAAAAGAAAGGTATGTTAAAGAGGGAACAAAAGTTGTGATTGGAGATAGTAATCAAGATGTTAAAGAATTAGTAAAAAAACATTTCAATATTAGTGATGATTCAAAAATTATTATGGGATGATATCAAGCACTAACAACAAATAATAACAATAATACACAGTCTTAATAATTAAAATAATAAATTATGTCAAATCAAACAATAAAAAGAGCAAAGGCTACTGAAAATGAAGCAATCGCAGCATCATTAATGTATGACTCGCAAAATAGGAAAAAATATTTCTATAAACAAAGTGAAAGTTTAAAAAGTACAAAAAATTTCACAGGTAATGAAAGTATAGATGACCCTATATTCACAGGGTTTACATTATATATCGATTATGAACATTCTCCATTATTTTGTAGTGGAAAATCACAGAATGGTTCCACAACCAATCCATCAAATTGGAATATGCAAAGTTTGTTGAGTAATGTTGAAGGTTATGATGTCGGTATAGAAAAAGCTCAAAATAGTGCGGGGTTTGGTTTAAATTATTCTGTGTTTTATGACAATGCGGGTTATAGTGCTGCGGATTATCTTGCAATGGTTGACAACTCAACAGCATCATCTACAGATAGATCGGCATCATTATCTACTAATATTTATAATGGTAGTGAAGCACGAAATGGGAACACAATGAAAGTCGATCCAATGAATTTTATCCAAATGTCAAAAGACAACAACGGAAATATTCAATATACTACTTCTTTTAAAATAGAAAAAGACGGTAAAGGTAACCCAACTATCAATATAGACCTAACTGATCGAAAGTATCAAAATGCAAAACAACAATTAGACGAAGACAATAAAAAACTTTTTGGTAATCCAAATGGTGCTGCAACAACATATGACAAAAAGGACTATAATGTTGATTTAAATAAGAATGGGGATGGGGATTATGTATTATATAAAAAGGGTAAAATATATAATTCTAATAATCATTCTGTTATGGAGAATATCTTTGCTTATGAATGTGGATTGGAAAAAATTGGTGATGTTAAAACAAAAACTATTAAAGAAGCAGAACAAAATTATAATCATAAGAAAGAAAAATTCATAAACAATAATATAAAAGGAAAATTATATCAAAGATTATCTAACATATATAATACCATTAAAAATGTAAGTAAAAAGGAAGATTTAAATAAATATAAAAATGATTTTATCACTTTGTTAAATGATATCAGTAGAATTATTGGTGTATCTGCCCAACCTAATGAAGTTGTTAATTCAGAAGATTCTAGTAATGGTATAGATAAAGAAAAAACCACGTTTTTAAAACAATATGGTGATACTAGTTCTATAAAACCATTTGAAGAGTTATTTCCTCTGCAAACTGCAGAAGAACAAAAAAATAATAGTGACGCACAAAATACAGAAAACAATAATAATCAACAAACACAACAAAATAATAGGCCAACAAGTTATAGTTTTAATGCACAAGCATATGGAAATACAGTATGTTATAAAGAAAATGAAACATATAATGCGTGGAGCAAAAAATTAGAAGATGCAAATGATGAAAAAGTTACATACGAGGACAAAATTTATTATAACCAGTATAGTCAAGCAGTAAATATGAACAAACAACTTGACAAATTAAAGGGAATTGATAATGGTAAGTATCTACAACAACTTGCAAAAAGTGTAAATCCGGCTAAAATTCAAAATGTAATAAACACATTAAATGATGAAGAAGGTTTGAAAAATCAAAAAAAATATCAAGCAGTTCAAAACAGTATAAAAAGTGGTTATACAACTGAAAATTTCTCTGATAAAACGGTTTCATACACGGCACCAAAAACATTTGTTGAATTAAATGAGTTTAAAGCAGAGATGAAAAAAATAATTCAGGAATGTCCTTATATTCTTCAAGAGATAGAAGGGTTAGATACCGCATATAATAAATATTTCAAAGTTAACGATCCATATTTGGGTTCAGGTGAAGATTATATTACAATTAAATGTTTTGAGGCACTTGATTTGAAAGTTTCTTCAATGTTTAACAAATATTTTAATGCAGCTTATGACAGAGCATATAGACGAGAAAGATTACCTGTCAATTTACGAAGATTCAATTGTTCTGTATTTGTACATGATATCAGAAATTTTAAAAATTCTTTAAGTATAAATTCATCAATTTATAAAGGTAACTATTCAACAGGTAATCTTATTTTGGAATTGGCACAAAATTATGTGAGTGTTGTTGAATTTAAATTTTATGATTGTGAATTTATTCCTGAAGAAACGGGTAATATTTTTGAAACAATCAGTAATGCGGAATTAGGTGAACAAAAAATGACGCAGTTTACTTTCAGTTATGGTAATTGTGTTGTTAATTTCTTACCATTCCATGAGTTCTTTAAGAAGAATATATTATCATCTGGTGAAGAATCTGTTCAAATCATTGATGACCTTGATAATATAAATGATGATGATGATAAAGAAAAAACAAATTTAAATAATTTTGAAATATCTGTCAATGGTAAAAAACTTACACTTAATGAATTGAGTAATAAAGATAAAGACCATATTAGTAAATATGTTCAAAATAGTAACAATATCAAAGATTATGTTAAAGATAAATTCGAAGAAAACAAGACAAAACATAGTCATATAAAGAATGCGAGGGGTGAAGTGGATACAGATGCAGAACTCAAACGATTAAATAGAAACAATATTCAGAAAACCCTTCAAAATCGTGAAAAGATCTCTGGAAACATTAATGCTAATGATGCTGATGAAAAAAAATACAGAGAAGGTGTGTATAAGAAAAATAAAAATTTGGAAAATTCAAGATTAGCTTATGATACAAATGTATATTATGATAACCCAAATGATGGAATAGGTAATATCAATGATAATGATATTAGCGAATTTGACCAACAAATTAGTTTGTTAAATAATAATTACAATAAAAATAATCGTAATAGTGAAGTAAATAGATTAACAGGTGATACAAATCTATATTTTGAAAATCCTACTGGATATGGTCAAATTGGTAATGTTAGATTCAATGATAATCTGGAATATTTCAATAGGGCATATCAATTGGATTTAAATGGTGATCCAACTAATAGAAATAATGAATTCACAAGATTATTATATTATACTGGTAATTTATATAATTATGGTGTAAATGAAAAAGGTGAATATGTAGATATCGGTAATGCCAGAGATGGAGAAGGTATAGAGTCTGTTATTAAATACAATCTATTACTGCAAAACCAAGATTTAGCAAATCCAAATCTTGAATATAGAAGGAAAATGGGTGATACTAATGTGTATTCAAGAGGCAATAATGGAAGAAGTTTAGGTGATGTTAATCTTAATGATATACGTGAAAAAATAACAAGAGAACAGTATTTTAAAACAAATAATATTGATGTTAATCATCATCAGAATAATTCATATACTGAAAATGGTACAACAAGAGATTTAGGTACTGTAGATACATATATTCAACAGTTCACATCATTGATAGCATCATCAATTGCCGCATCTTCTGGTTTCCATACTTCAGAAATTAAGGATTATTTCAATCTTGATGAATTAGGTTTCCATCGAAAGAAAAAAACTGAAACAATTTCATCAGAAACTACAACCGAAGATACATCTATGGAAAATAGTGGTACAACAAATAACAATACTAACACTAATTTAAATGTATATCAATCAGAACCAACTAAAATAAATATTACAACAGACAACAATACTATTATTAAAAATCTGAATAATATTAATTCTGATATCGTTTCTGATGTATATGGAAACAATTCACAACAAAATCTAAATACAAATATGGCTGTAAATCAAGATTTACAACTAAATGCAATAGAAAATCATGTGTCAAGTATAGAAATTCCAAAAGAAAATATACAATTTATTGATAAATCTGATGTTCCTGAATTTTTAATTCAAAATACACAAAAAACACAAAATTTAGGTAATATTAACACAACAACATATATTACTAATAATGAAGAAAGTAATTCTCGTACAATTGTGAAATCATTGGACTATCCTAATGAACCTAAAAATAAATGACACAGAACAAATTAAAAAAGAGTGGAAATTATTCCACTCTTTTTTTTTTAAAATTTAGGCATTGAAGGCATTTTAGGAATACTACTACTTTTTTTAGGCATATAATTACCAGCTTGTTTCATCAATGAATTTGGATTCATCTTAGACTTATCATATCCTTTTTCCTTCGCATCTTTTTCTTCTTGTTCTTTTCTATCCTTCAATATGTTACTAAATGTTTCAAGTGTATTTTGGAAATCATAAAACCACATACTCATGATTGTATTCCAATCCATAAATAACTTTTCCATTGCAATAACAACATTATCATAGAAGTTCGTCTCCGATATCTGAAATTGTCGGAACAAAAAGAGATTTATATCCGTCGGGAAAGGTGATAGGAATCTCTAAATCCCCTCCACAAGACTGACATTGTGTTTTAATATTAAATTCAACACCAACATTCACCTTTTCAATCAAACGATAAACTAAAGTGAACTTTTCAGTGCTCCAACCAGACAATTCAGTTAATTTTGAGAAAATCGCCTTTTCAGAAAGACCTCTCCAATCTTTAATGACAAATTGTAAAATTTCTGCAAGAGAAGCATCTACTTTATGTTTTTCCTTCTGTTCCTTTACAATCCAATCCATAATTGCACTAGTTACACCAATATTAGGTGGATATAATGTAATTACACCAAAACTCTTTGTTGTAATGTTATAACATCTGTTAACAATATCATAATACTTTTCAAGTTCTGGAGATGGTTCAACAAAGCTCAAATTGTTTGAACAGAAATCAACAGATTGTTGAGGAATACAACCAACAGTCTTACATGCACCACTAGGTACTGGAACTTTAATAAGTGAAGAACCACCAACAAATGTAAGTTCACGAATCTTTAGAATCAATACAATTCTATCTGCAGTGATAATATCCTTATAATTTCCTAGTACATTTCCATAATAAACTTTACAACATTGTGATATAATATATGTAAGTTTATCAGTAACATCCTTCATATTGTCTTCATCAATAGTTGAAAATTCACGAATCTCACCAACACGAGCAGCACGAATACTAATTCTTGTATTTTCAGGATAATACCTACCACCACTAGGTAAACATTCAAGAGGTACATCATGATAACCAATCATATCATTAATTCTGTCTATGTTTGGATCAGATTCTCTCTTACGTTCGAGTTTAACGCGACCAATACTTTTTACTGGTTCATTTTGTCCTTCTTGTGATTGATTAAATTCTCTCTGAATTTGATCTTCATAAGATTCTTCTTGTTTACTCATTTTAATTATTATATATTATATATATAAATATAACAAAAAATATTTGCTTAAATTTTGCGAATAATCCATTCATCACCACCATTACCATTGATTCTAAGGTCAATAGTATTAAGACAATCAACAGACATTGATTTACTGATTTTTTTACCGATTGCTTCAGCCAATTCTTCTATATTAGTGATTACTGTAGGTTCACCACTATTTTGTGAAGAATCAACTGTTTGGAATATATCATTTTCATCACCACCATATGGACTTGGTGCATATTGGTCTGTATTATCTTGTGTATTGAGTGCAGAAGTGTTACCATTAATCGCATCCATTAATTGTATGATACATTCTGTCAATTCATCAGCAGAGTTTTGGAATCCAGAGAATAAATCAAAATCATTCATATCATTCCAAGTCTTAAACAAATCAGTTAACGCATTTACATTTTTAAGTTTAACTCTATTGACTTTTCCTAATACCCTATCCACATAACCCATACTTCTACTGACATCTGTGTTACCCATTTTAGCGATTGTATCAAATAATTTAATTGTGTCATCAATATAGAATGAATATCCTAAAGGTATATCTTCAAACGCTCTAAATACACCTGTTAATGCAACAGACATACTATTTGCGTTATTCGTGAATGTATTCATATCTCCTGATAAAGCAGATATTAATTTTTCTGTTAATTCAACAAATGATTCCAAATCCTCTTTCGCATCTGAAAAATCATCAATTATATCCAACAAGTCATCAATTGCATCACCAAAGATTTCAACACCATCTTCCATACCTTCAAACTTTTGTGTGTCAATGAAATATAATCTTATCATATCAATGCCAGTTAAAAGTGGTTTAATTTTTTCAGTAGAATCCATTTTTCCTATTGCATCAATAAGTTTTTCAATGATACCTACAGCCATTAACAATAAACCCAATTCCATAAGTTTAGAGCCAGACTTGAATAAATTTGCACCGAATTCAAACATACTACCCAAAACTCCAAAAGGTGTTTTGTTTAATCCTACATCATCGCTTTCATCAAAACCAAAAATTCGTTTTAATTCCTTGATTGTAGTTTCGATTGTACCAATAGATGATGTATCAACATCTTTCCATCTGGTGATTGCATCAGCAATAAAAGATAAGGCAAAGGCAATCAAAATCAATGAACCTACCACAAAAAATACTTTACCGAAATTGAAAATACTACTGATGAAATTAATTATACTACCACCTAAATCACTTAATTTACCAGAAGTATCTGGAGATTCTGAATCTTGAATACCGAATACCCTTAATATTGTTTTTATACCTTTTTCAACGGTATCAATCATATTGTCATCAATTTCCTGCCATGCCTTAATTGCTATCGCGAGTATAGCTAGTGAAATCGCAATTAAACCGATAGTAAATACACCAAGCATAACAGTAGGCAACATTAACCCAGCTCCACTATATGCAATAGCCAATCCTCCAATTAAAGCCATCATTATACCAACATCTTTCAATGTAACATCTTTAGAAACTTTAACCATATTTTTAAGACCAAGTGCAAAAATAATTAATGACGCACCCATTGCTATAATCGCAACCGAACCAATAATTATAGGTAATGATAATACTCCAACTAAAGCATATGCAGTTGCAAGTCCTCCAATTAAAGCCATCATTATACCAACATCTTCAATTGTTGTTTCTTTAGTCGCCTTTAATGCAACCATTAATCCTATTCCGAATAGTATTAATGAAGCCCCCATTGTTATAACCGCAGCAGATCCAATAATTATTAATGGAGATGCTATTCCGATTGCGGAGAATATTACGCCTAATAACAGGATTGATAGTAACATTATACCAAATTCTTTCCACTCTACATCTTCAACAGCATTGTATGTTGTCATTAAACCAAAACCTATTAAAACCAGTGCAGCACCCATAGCAGCCATCGCAATAGCACCTGGAAGAATCAATCCAATAGCAAGACCAGCAGCAGAAAATATAACCCCTAATAATAGTACTGATAGTAGCATTATACCAAATTCTTTCCAATCTACATCTTCAACAGCACTGTATGTTAGCATTAAACCAAAACCTAATAAAACCATTGCGGCACCCATAGCTGCCATCGCAATAGCACCGGGAAGAATCAATCCAATAGCGAGACCAGCAATGGAAAATATTACGCCTAATAACAATACTGATAGTAACATTATACCAAATTCTTTCCAATCTACACCTTTAACAGCATTGTATGTGAGCATTAAACCAAAACCTAATAAAACCAGTGCTGCACCCATAGCCGCCATTGCAATGGCACCGGGAAGAATCAATTCAATAGCGAGACCAGCAATGGAAAATATTACACCTAATAACAATACTGATAGTAGCATTATACCAAATTCTTTCCAATCTACACCTTCAACAGCATTGTATGTGAGCATTAAACCTATACCGAGGACAATTAACGCAGCACCCATTATCAACATTACAAATGCACCTTTGGTAATATTCTCCTCTAATTTCCCAGCAAGATATGTTAATGCAATTAATCCACCAATCGTTAATGCAATTACTATGAATTGTTTTAAATTTATATTTTTTGTAGCCCAGAATAAAATACCGATAGATAAACCCAATACTGTAACACCAAGTGCCATCCAAGATAATGTTTTAGCACCCTTTTCAATTTCATCAGAATGTTTAGATGCATATTCAAAGATTTGTGTCAAAACCAAGACACAAGCACTTAACACAAGTGCACCAAGTAATGATTTCCATCCGTTTAATTCCCACATTCCAACTAACATCAAGGCAATTAAACAACCGAACGCTGTACCCAATGCCATTTGTTTGATTTTTTTATTACCATTTTCTATGGCATCATCATCTACCTCTGCAAGTTTAGTAAATATGTTTATAAGACCTTTACCTGATAATTTACTACCGAACAATAACCAATCAAGAACTCTTACTCCAAATAATGCAGGTACTGCTAAAACAGGCATTAATGAAAGTTCAATAACCATACCTTTCATATTGGCAATGAATTTGAACATTTTTTCTAATTCCTTATCATCACCAATTTTCTTCATCAGTTTTTGGGTATTGTCATATATATCCTCAATTTTTTTGAGTTTTAAATTCGCGGTCAATAAATCCTTAAAAGAAAGTTTTTTCAATTTACTCATCATATCTATTAATGATGATAATTTGTTAATCTTTTCTTTACTCTTTTCACCATCAAATAAAACCTTCTCCATAAGTTTTGGATCTTTTATATCCATCTTCTGGAGTTTTGTTCCAGCTTCTTTTGATATGGTTGAATATATACCACCCAACATTTCAGCGATAGTATTTAAAATCACTTTACCTTCTGCAAATTCATTCTTTAATGATGTAAGTATATTAGTTAAAGCAACATTTATGTTGTCGATACTAGGTTTTAGTTCGGTTTCATATATGTCTTTACTATCCATTAACTCTTTTTGTGCTTTAACGATACTAATGGTATTTGCGAGATTTTCATTTAATGTTTTAATATTATTAGTCTGTTCATCTATTTTTTCAAGTACAGTATCTGTTAGACTTTTTACATCTTCACCACTAATAAGTTTTTTTAAAGACTCATCAATACTTTTAGTTTTTTCATCAAAAAGTCTTCTAATACATTCAATATTAGATGCAATATTGCTCAGAACTCTATTATCAGGCATATATTATAAAATATTCTTTATTATATATTTATGGGTTAAAAAAATGTGACAACTGTTATATTATATAAATAGTTAAGATTATAAGAAATTAAGATTTGATTTTTCTGTAACATAAACATAATTATAACCATGTTCTTTACACCATTTTCTGGCATATGTTCTTTTACAAGAATTTTTAAGATAACATTCCATTAAATGATTATAATTTTTAATAGAGTTTTGTGTTCTTCTTTTTGGTAATTCTGGTTTTATTAATTGGTTTGATGGTTTACATTCAACTATATATTTTATAATTTTTCCATCAGGTTTTTTATATGCAAAATAAAAATCAGGATAATAAGTATGTATTTTATTATCTACATTATAAAAATATTTAATAGATAATGGTTCTGATGCCCATTCTATAACTTCTGGAGTTAAATCAAACCATTTACATAATTTTAATTCCCAAGAAGATCTATATATAATCTGTTTAGAATTTGTTGTGTATTTTTTTGGATATGTCGGAGTATAATATCCCTGTTTAAATCTTCCATAACAATTTGGTTTTAGATCTTTTATTCCTGCCATTTTTTGTTATATTTTATACAGTATTAATATATTATTTATGGAAAATAAGAAGATTTTAGACAATTCAGAATCAAAAATACATCAAGTTCGTAGTATTACTATTAAATGTCCTCTCAAGGATGAAAGTTTGAATTGTTTAAAAATAAGTTTACATAATTCATTGAGTAGTTTTATTGCAGGTAAAAACATGTTTAAAAACATTCCTTGTGCAGATTTGTTGAGTATCTTTTTGTTTACTTTTGATTTCTGTAATGAAAAGAAAATTGATGTAAGTTTTCTTAAATTGGTTTTTACATTAATTCAAAGTTTTGATAGATTAAAGTATGTAACTTTGTTATTTACATATAATAAAGGAGTTAGAGATACTTATGAAATAATGATTAATAATTATTTGAAAAAAGAAAATAAAGGTATTTCTACAGAAATATATAAAATTGATTCAATTGAATTGAATTTAAGTGAACAATTAAATCAAGATACAATTGATATTTTAAATAAAAGTTTCATTTTTAATGATATAATTTCTAATTCATATTTAAAACGGACATTTGTTATTGAATTTGAATATGATGAGTATGTTAGTTATATTAATATGCTCGTGAATAATGATTATTTCAATAATTTATATGATTTAAAAATAATTGATTGCTTGATAAATTTCCCACCTTTAATTAATGAACATAAACCACTTGTTAAAGTTGTTACGAATTATAATATGTTATAATTTTTGTTATATTTAGTGTATGAAACGATTTACATTAATCATAGATGGTCATAATTTCTTTTTCAGAAGTTTGTGGTCAGCTTTCAGACAAGGACATAAAAATAAAATTTTGACTTCTCAAAAAGATGTTGATACTTTTGAGAAGAAATTGATGTTGGATTTCTGTTCAGTTGTGAAAATGATGAATCCGATAGTGAATGATATTGTATTTGTAAAAGATAGTCATTCATGGAGAAAAGATTTACTATTACAACAAGAATACAAAGGAAACAGAAAAAAGTTAAATGACAATATTGATAGAGATGGATTTACGACTGTTATTGACAATTTTACACAGACATTAAATCTACTTGGTGTTAAAATTAGTCAAGTTGATAGAAGTGAAGGTGATGATTTGGTATCAGCTTGGAGTGAGAGTTTATTCCAAGATGGCAAATCATCTATTATATTATCAACTGATAAAGATTTGACACAATTGGTTAAATGTGTAAATGATGTGCATATTATTCAATATACACCTATACATAATAAATTATATGTCAGTAAAGAGTCTAATGAAATAATCAAAGGGTTGTGTAATAGAACTATATCACACGAGAATTTGTTTGAAGAGATATTTACAATTTCTATTGAAAATGATCCATTTGAAAAATTCTTTGACAGTGTTGATATTGAGGAAGTTAATCCAGAATATGTACGATTTTGTAAAATTATAGGTGGAGATACATCTGATAATATATATCCCGTTTATTATAAGAGAATTCCAGGTAAACGTTCAAAGGGATTAGGTGAAAAGACTGTAAATAAAGTTTATGAAAAATTTAAACAATTATTGGATTGTGATTTTGATTATCATATTTATAGTAATGAAGATATTTTAAATATTTTAAGCAATATTATATATGATATGGCTAAAATTAAAGATGATGATTTCACCAAAGCGATGTTGATTGATAATATTAAAACTAATACGATATTGGTATCATTAACATCCGAAAGTATTCCTGAAGATGTACAGATTGGTATGATTTCAAGTATAAATGAAGAAAAACAAAAGAAACAAGTTGTAGTATCTAAAATAACTAAAGATAATATTTTTGCGAAATCACGATTTAAAGATTATAAATCATCTATTAAAATAAAAAGTAATATTATTAAAGATATTAAAGATGATGGTGATATGTCATTTATAAAAGATTAATATGGAGTTATTTGAAGTTTTAAATAATTATTGTAATAGGAATTCTGGTGCAGTAGATAAATCAGATAAGATTAAGTATAGTTTTATATTAAAGAGATTGTTTTCTGCCCAATATCCTATCCAGTGTGAGTTAATTAATAAACTTGATTCTGATGCACTTTGTGCGTCTAATATTGTAGCATTATTGGCGTCGAGATATACCGGTTTACCAGCATTTTTAAAAGTTAAGGTTGACCAAAAAAAGAAGAAAGAAACAATCAGAAAAAATTATGATGATTGTGTTCTTGATAAGTATATGGAAATTAATGAATGTGGTATTCGTGAATTAGAAGAAGCTTATGAGGTTGATAAAAAATCTATTGATGAAGTTTTAAAATTAATTAAACATTATTTTTTTGAAAATAAAGATACCGTTATTGTGAAAAAAAATAAAAAAGAAATCAAAGATAATAATAAATTATTTTAATATGGTAGTAGAAACTAAATATATGATAGGTGATAAAGTGTGGTATATGTCGCGTAATAAGATCTGTAATGCATTTGTTAGTGGTGTGTTCATTACACATAATAATGATAAAACAGATATTATGTATGAATTGAATCATGACACAAAATATTCAGAAAATGAATTATTTGAATCAAAAGATAAACTTAAAAAAAAATTATATGATGAGTGTTAAATTTGCTTATAATGTTGGTGATGTTGTATGGTTGATGTATAATAATAAACCTGTTGAATGTAAAATTCTTGAGTGTAATTATTGTACATTTGAATCACAAGTGAATTTTAATATTGAAGTAAACTTTAGTTATAAAGTATATACTTCTTTATTTGATAAAAAACTTTATGTTACACCTAAAGAAATGTTTGATTCTAAAGAACAATTAATTGAGAGTTTATAATTTTTTGTTATATTTAATTTGTATTTAATTTTTTTTAAAATGGAAGATAATAAAGTAATTACTGCAGAACAAATTTCTGCTACAATTGAACGAATTAATAATCTTGCTGGATTGCGTGGTGAGATTGAAAGAAAGAGACATGCTGTTGAAGTACATGAGAGAGATTTGAAATCTATTGAAAAGATTAATGGTGTTGATTCAAATGAATGGAAAATTAAGAATGATATTCTGACATCTGCAAAAAAGGAACTTGAAGAAACAGAAAATAAGGTTTCAGAATTATCATTTACTAAATCAGAATTGAAACCTATTCTTGATGAACTTACAAAACAGTTTGAAAACCAACTCCGTGGAGACCAAGAACGGGAATATCATATTGAGATTGGAACTGAATATGCTGATGGAAAGAAGACTGGTAAGAAAGCGTTTAAGCAACTAATGAATTATTTGTATAAGAATGTAAAGTGGACTGCACAAACGGCTCCAGGTCTTATGGTACTTGTGAATAACATGGAAGAAAACAAACCTTGGGTTCATTCTCAAGAATTTGATAATACGATTATTCTCAGATCTTCAAATGTACTTGTTTTGTATAAAAACATTCTTGAAGGAATGGAAGGTCAAGGATATTATGAGGCGAAGGAATTTTTGGAATGTTGGGCTAATTGTGGTAAGGGTATTACAGAGGCTGCAAGAGAAATCAGTAAGGCACATGAAACAACTCGTAATACAGGTTCTCAACTTAACACAATTGAGGAAGAGTTTGAAAGAAGTGAGAATGATCTCCCTGTTGAAGATGATGTGGTAACAACAAAGGAAGAAGTTTCACCACAAGTGTAAATAAAAAATGTCTAACCAGAGTTCATATGAACTCATAAAATATAATATATACATGGGTATTACAACTCAAAATCTTAAAATTTATAATGATTCTGACCCACTTGATTTTACAACAATAACAGTACCTATTAAGGAAGGTGTTAAGGTGTTGTCACATGAAGATTATACTGCAGAAGCATTGAAGAAGTATGATATGTATTGTACATCAGAAATGATGAATAATATTGCTTCTTATGAGGGTGGTTCATTTAAAACTATTCGTGAAGGTATTGTATCATCTTTTGATGATAAGAGAAAACAAGCTATTATTGATTTGTCATGTAAACATTCTGTTGCTGTTGATATCAACACAAAGAATGAGCAAGTAGAAATCGGTAAAAAAATTGATGTGGTTGTTACGAAGAAAAATGGTAAAATTGTAGCTGACGCTTCATCAAAAATGGCTCAAATTGAACGTATCAAACAAGAACTTATTAAACAGATTCAAACTCCAACGACTGCTTATGCGGCAATGGTAAAGGAAGTTGTTTTTAATAATCTGAATACATTTAATGGATTCATGGTTGATATTAATGGTTTGAAATGTTTTATGCCTGGTGCTGAATCTGATGTTGTTCCTTTGAATGATTATAATTGTCTACTTGGTGAAAGTTTGTATGTTATGCCAGTAGCAACTGTCAAGGAAAGTATCGTTGTTTCTCATAAGGAATATCTTAACACCCTTAAACCAAAGGTTCTTAGAACCCTTGAACAAACAGAAAAGAATACACTTATCACTGGTAAGATTTCTTCTGTTAAACATTTTGGTGTATTCATTCTTATTGATGAATGTGTTCCAACATTACTTTCAGTTTCTGAAATGAATGAGGAAACTGAAAATAAATTCAAGAATGATGAACTTGTTGTTGGTGATGATATTCAATTCTATATTGATAATATTAATGGTGAAAGAGTTATCATTACACAAACTGTTAGTAAATCAGAAGGTTGGGATAAACTCAAGAATGAAGTTGATAATGAAAAGGAATATAATCTTAATGGTGTTGTTAAGAATGTCTTTAATAATGGTGTTGTGATTATTTCTGAAAAGTTCAATGGTATTACATTCTTCTTGTCAAGTAAGGTCGTAAAAATGGATACACTTGAAGTTGGTAAAGAAGTTATTCTACCTGTTGATAGTGTTGATACAATCAAGAAAACAGTTCGGTTGAGAATTAGTGAGTAATTAAAATTTAAAATGGTGGGTTTCCCACCATTTTTTTTACTCATAAATATAAATATAAGAAGTTTAAAATGAATTATCTAATGTGAATTATGGATATAAAACATTAATATTTTTTGATGATAATTTACAAGCCATAAAACAGATGAATAAATAACTTAATATAAAAATACATATAGTTAAATTATAATGGGATTTTTAAGTGGTAAAAATAATAATTTTAGATTTACATTTCCAGTACCGTTTATACCTGAAGAAATAGAAAATAAATATAGACCTATTTTAAACAGAATACCTTGTAATATGTGTGACACAGTATTAGATTTCGTAAATTATTCAATAAGTAGTATTGAATTTGAAATGGGATTAGATGCTTCAGAATTAATTGAACAAACAGATAGGGCAACACCACAAGGTAGATATTCAAGATCGGATGCTGTTCCAGATATGTTATGGAATAGGGATATAACTATTACATTTCAATTGGATTCAGCTTATTTAATTTGGCACATATTATGTGAAGTGTTTATGTATTATTATTGTACAAAAGATAAATATTTACCAAAACCACCTGGTATGGAAATATTAGATACTTTTAATAAAGTATTGTATCGAATAACTTTTGATAATTTATTGTTTACAAGTGTATCTGGTTTACAATTTGATTTTAGTTCAAATGAAATTGACCAAAAAATCATAACTACTACTTGGAAGGCAAATAAGATTAATGTTATAATAGAACCATCAAAGAATGCATAAAAAAAAGGTTGTTTAAAACAACCTTTTTTTATTATTCTTCTTCATCATCATCATCGTCATCGTCACAACATTCACAATTAGTACATTTCGTTTTTGCAGAATCTTTTGTAACATTAGTACTCAAAGTTTTGGTTACTTTATCAAATACACCATCAGCACCACCTTCTATACCACCTTCATAATCTTCAAAACAGAATTGTTCAAATGTTTTGATTTTATTTTCTGTGAAAGATGTAAGTTTGTATAATGTTGAATCAATAAGACCTATAAAATCGTCAACATCAGACCAAAGTTCAGTCCATTCTGTGTTAAATAATTTCTGTCTAGAATCAATAGTGAAATTTCTTAATTCCTTTAAATAGTCAATTTCTGATTTGTTTTCACCTAAAATTGTATTTATATAATCTTCAACAATACCATTTTGACCTTGATAATGTTCAATGATTGCATCAACTAAATCAATTGCATCATTATAAAAATCATTTAAAATCACATGGTAATAATGTTTATTTGTTTGAAGATGAAATCTCCATACAATAGTAATACTTTCTTGTAATGTACCAAAAAATTGTCCAATTGTTGTGTTCGATGTATCTTGGACACCATCAACTACATCTAAAGGTACTGGCTGATCAATTCCTGTTGGTTCAGGAATATTAGTCATATCATCAACAGGTAATGATGTGTCAACTGGTTGAACTATATTCATTTCTGTATCCATAATATTTTTATATATTTATATAAATTATTTATGTTTTTTTTTATTAATATATGTCACCATAACCATAATAACCGAAATATTGAGTGACTAGTTCATCTTGATACCATAAATTTTCATAGTATTTTAATACTTCTTGTTCATTATCATATTCTTGTTTAAGTGTATGATATAATTTATGATTTGCTGTTTTATTTACTACAATAAGGTTTTGTGATTTTGAATATGAATTACCTTTATAATCTTTTAATTCTAATGTCACTGTATAAAAACCGTCTTCTTTTAATAAACAAGTTAGATATTTACCTTTATGTATAACTGATTTACCAGTTGTGTTATTTGTTAATGTCCATATCGGTTCACATTTACCAGCGATTTTAGTTTTATCATATCCAAGTAATATCCAAGTAAGAGGTTTAACATCTACACCACTATGTATATATCTTGCATATTTAATATTAGGTATTAGTTTACTTAATTCCCATGAGATATTATCTACAAGATACCATTCTTTAGTCATATTTTCAAATGCATATGGGCCAACATTCATATAATTACCATCTTTATCAAAATTAGGCATTGTTTCATCATACCCATGTTGATAAGTATGTTCTTGAACAGCCCAAGCTGTTAAATCTCTTAATGTATTGATGATTGTTCGTTCGTATTCATTTTCTTTTGATGAATATTTACCTTGTTCATCTGGTTCATTAAATTCATAATTTAAATATTCTGGTAATTTTCTTGCGTCATAATAGAAACCACGAATATCTATTTGATATGGTTCAACTTTAATGTGTTTAGGAAATATACGAGAACTTATATTATTATATTTGTCTGTTAATGTTAATTGAACATCATAATAACCTAAAAATGGTAATTCTACAAATATTTTGTTATATGTTGATAATTCACCACTTTTCGTAATCGCAAATCGTTTTTGAATATTGTTAAAATAAATTTTAACAATAAATGGTAGACCCTCTGAAAATGATGGATCATTTTCTTTAGTTGATGGATCAAAATTATCAAGTTCTTTAGTTAAATTTTCTGCAATTTCATCAGGTAGAATATCATCAAAATAATCAAATGGTGTAGATTGATAAATATACAAATTGTATATCTGTGTATCACTCATATTCTCTATATCATATATATAATCTGAACTCCAGTTATCTGGTCTATATTTTTTAACCCATTTATTCTTTTCAGTTGAATATACATAATATCCAGCAACAACTCTCGATGTTTGTACAAAACTATCAGTATCGTCAGTAACCTCTGGGATTGGATAAGAGTATCCACCTTCTGCATTCATCATTGCATCTGATTCATCTATTTGATTTTCAGACATTGTAATAGACCAATCAATTTTATTAAATTCACTATATGTAATACTACCAAATGTAGCAGTACTATAATATTTAAAATTATTGTTAGTACCACCAAATGTCAATTCATCTAATGATGTGTTTTCAAGAATTACTTTAGCAGATATTGAATCAATTAAATATTTGTATTTTTCATTGTCAGATAAAATATTATAATTTGGTTCTTGTAATTTTGTTGAATTTTCTAAAATTGATTTTTCATTTTCATAAATCAATGAATTACTTTCATAGTCTACATCAGAATCATCAGTTTTAAGTTTATCCATTGGATCCAAATGTTCCCAGTCATCTGATAGAATACTATTTGCTTCCCAATTCTCTGGTACAGAACCAATTAATAATTCATTTGTTTTTTCTTTAATTGTATCAAATAAATCATCTTCTGTATATTCAGACAAATATCTCGAATTGTGTAATAAATTAAAATAATCTTTATAGTATTGACAGATTTCTGTTTCTGATAATTTCAAATCATGTATATTACTATCTTGTAATATATAATCTTTGTATTTGTAAAGTTCAGAAATATATACTAAATCATCTAATATATTATTGTATCTTATATCTTTATCGTCATCATCGTCGGAGTATTTATTTTTATCATTAAAGATAAAATCATGGAAATATTTATTACGAGTGATATGTATAGTTCTGTCTGGATGTGTATTAATATTTAATTTAATTCCACCTTTTATATGTGTTTGAGAACCAAATAGAACATTGTGTTTTATTGCATTTAAGCCGAAGTAATTACCTTCACCAATAATATCAATAATTTTACTTGAACCAGGCATGAACTCACTATTGAGTTTATTTTTAAGAGCATATAATTTAATTACCGCTTCTTCAATTGTGTAATCAAAATCTTCATTAATAAGTGGTAATTCATATCTGTCCCAATCTCTGATGGGATGATTGAAATTATATGTTAATGCGAGTTTATGTGTTTTTTTGAAGTTTTTACTTGGTAACGGAATATTTTTATTCCCGTAACTGATAGTTTCTTCTTTATTTAAACTATATTTTGATGCATGATAAAGTTTACCAAAATTATCATAATCATCAGGATTTATATTTCTCCAAAGTTCGACTATGTTTAGATTATTATATCCAAAGAATTTTAAGGCATTAATAATTGCTTTATATGTTCCGACATATGGATAGATGTTATGACCTTCAATCATTAACTCTTTTCTCTTTTCATTTAATAAAATGAAGTCGGGTTTTGGTTCTTTTAATGAACTATGTTTAAAAATAATGGTATCTTTAGGTTGAATATTATATCCTAAATTGTGATTCCATATTTTTAATCTCTCATCTTCTTCTACTGTTTCAATATAAAAAGTTATTCGTGCAACGGTTTCTGAACCATATGAAATAACCAATGTTCTATTATATGTAGATGAATTATGATGTGATGGTGCAGTAAAACCAACATGAATTGGTAATACTCTAAAAGGAGTTTTATCATAATCATACATATTATACATTTGATTTTCACCTTTTTGTGGTGCAAAATCAGAATATGTTGATGTTATTTCTGTATCATCTAGGTTTATAGCGTATACTTCCTTAAAAGTTTTTAAAACTACTTTACCTGTTGGTCCATCTTGTGGTGTATAAACTAATGATGATGTTTCTTTTATTTGATAAGTTTCATCAAAAGTGAATAAAAAGAATTCATCAACAAAGGTATTTAACATATCCCATCTACAAGTTAATACAGATGGTTTACCCTTTTCATATCTTGGATATACAAATATATCATTATTTTGAGAATCTTTTAATCTCTCAAGAATAAAAATAGATGTATTTGAATATAAACCAACACTTACTGGGGGCAAGTATAAATTACCCGTCCAACAATTATAGTTTTCATCCCAATAGAAATTTAAACTATAACCTTTATCATCAAAAAAATGTAAATTTTTTATATTCATTAGTTAATACGTTTATAATCTTTTTTAACTGCGTAATTATTAAAATTTCTTAAATACTTGACACTATTAATCATATGTGCCATAATTCTATTCAGAAATGGAAAGAAGTTTCTGATTGTTGGGTTTCGTTGTAGATATTTACTACAATTGTCCTCAAACAAACTATTTTCATAATCATATCCTTCATTTTTAGTTTTCCAATTATACTCATTAATAGTATCATATATTGAATCATACCCTTTGTAAAATACAATATTGGTATCTGTATTATTCGATGTATCCATAATTAGTTATTTTCTTTTAAGAGTTTGTTAAGTCTTGCTTGTAAGTTCTGATTATATGATGAAGGATCGACTGAATTGATAAAGAAAATATTCAATGGACCTAATTTACCAATTTCTGGGTTGGGTGTAAAATAGTTGCCATATCTGTCTTTCCATCCACCTTTAGGTATACATAATTCATCATTTTCAATTAAAATATTACCAAAGTCATCAAATCCAAGTCTAGGATCCTCATCACCAATATTTCTCTTTATAACATTTTTTACAGAAATTTCTTGATTTCTATTATCTGTTTTAGTTGTAATATAAGTGTATCCATCTTGGAAAACTTGTTCATTTTTTTCAGTAATAAAGAAAATATCACAAGTATCAACACCAACTATACCTTCTACTAATGAAATCAAGTCAGAAAGTGGAATAATATCAGTTCTATTAATATTTAAGAAATATTTGCTAAAGATATTTCTGATATCTGTTCTTATACTAATTTGATTTGCTGAATCAAAATATCTGATAATGACATTTATAACGAATCTACTTAATGTTGGATTAACAATTTCTACATCAGTGTTAACTAACATTTGACCAGAATCATATAATGCTCTACCAACAGATTTGATTTCATCTGTATTTAAAACAAATTCACTTAATGGTAAATCAAAATAATCTTGATTAGGTGATAATTTCTTTTTTATATTTGGTAATAATCTTAATTTTACAACACCATCATCTTGTATATTTGCGTCATTTTTTTCAACCCAAGCATGGATATGTGTGAATTGTGTATATTTTTGTAAATAAGTAACATAGTTATCCGGGTTTGCCAAAACAAAGGATTTACTAGTTCTAGGTGCAATCATTTTAGTAAAATCTGGATTTTCATAATCACTACCTAATGATGCGGGTATATAATTTTCAATAATAAGTATGTCATTCAAATTTATTTCTGCACCACTTTCATCAATACCAGAATCAGTAAAATTAAATGTAACATCTTTGAATGTAGTATTACCAGCGGAACCATTAGTTTTTATATATGAAATTACAATTGTTGAACCATTTGGAGGTATTGCTCCGAAATCACCATTACCGAACATAATAGTTAAACCAACATTTACAGAGGATTTAGCCATAAAACAATTACCTGAACCAAAACCATCATCAGCAGGCATATCATAAAGACTGTCTACTTTTGTCCATTCTTCTCCATTTACCGTAACTGCGACATTGTTATGGTCAGTCATAGATTGAATAATAGGATTAAATGTTTGAAGTGGACTACCATCAGATTGGAAGGTTTGTGATTCAATTTCACCTTGCATAAAATTTAAAGTGATGAATTCAGAATTATCAACTTGTAATTTTACATAATCACTATTCAGATTTAAAAAATACGAAACACCAGTTTCAGAAATATAAAAACGAGTAAAATTATTTATAATGACATATTTTCCATCTATATAATTGGTATTTGTATTTAATTTTACTCTAATTGCACCATATGCACTACTACCTCTCCATGGGTCATGTCCTGTAAGTCTAGATAAACCATGTATTGTTTCCGCATTTTGTGCGGTTTCAATATTTAATTCTTCAGCAGTATGTGTTATATAAGTGAAAACAAGTTCAGCCATATTTGCCATTACAACCAATAATTGACCAAATGGAGATGCCGCTGTAAATACTGACGCAGCTTGATCATATTTTGATACAAGATATGCGACAGCTTGTTGCATTAAATCTGATGCCTTTAATCTTGTTTTAGAAAAAAATCCCATAGTTAAAATATTGTATAAAGTATTTATGGAAAGAAAGTTCCATCATATATATAAAAAAATCGGATGAGTTGTTTGATACATTCATCCGATTTTATAATATTTGTCATATTATATTAAGTAAGAACTTACTTTTTTGTTATTTATTAGAAGGTCAACAACCATCGCAACATTAAAATCCCATTCCACAAATTCAACGTTAATGTCAACTGTATATGTGCCATCTAAATAAATAAATGTATTAATTTGTTGCCATATTATTTGTTTAATCGCTACTTCATTATATTCTGTTTCAAACAAATACATTTCTAAATCGCAACCAAATTCAGGCATACATAATACATCACCTTTTCTTGTAAATAATAATAAGTCAACTTGTTGTATTATTTCATCTAGTTCATTAGATAATTCAAGAGTATTTTCTTTAAATCTCATTTCCTCTTCGGGAATTGCGTATATTTCTCTTAACATTATTTTATTTCATTTACATTATTTTTTTCAACTTTATCATCAAGTTCAGCCATATCTGTTATAATTGTTGTATTATTCAATGAACCACCTTTCATTATACCAGCCATTTTACCAAGTGGGCCACAAACGGTACAATCAGTTAATTGGATTTGTCTACTGATAAAACAATCTTTAAATTTAGATTCTTTACAATTTGCATAACCAAATAAATTACACTTAACGATTGTTGAATTTTGTATTTTTGTATCATAAATGTCACAATTACTTATGTTACAATTTTCTATAGTAGATTCAACAATATCTACACCAGATAGGTGATAACATTTTTTTAAGTCCACATCTTTTAATTGTAGTTTAGAAATATCACTATCATAATTGATGGTTGCATTTGTAATGTTATTTCGTATGACAATATTGAATAATACATCTTTAATTGATGGGAATACAATGTCAATCATAGATATATCTGTGTTTAAATCCGCGGTTAATTTAATGGATTTATATTTTTGATGAAATAATTCATAACATCCAAATGATTGTGCATAGTCATTAAATTCTTTATTGTATTTTTCAATTTGTGCACTCTCTTTATCATCAAATTCAACTACATTAGAACAATTATATAATGTTATAAGAGTGTGATTAATACACTTTAATAATTCTTCCCATTTATTTCTGTAATTGATTTCTTTTGCATATTTAAATGTGATATAACCAAGTTTAATATTTGAAAATGATATTCCATAGGTTTCATCATTTTCATCTAAATATTTTAGTTTTTCAAATTGTTTTTGTACAAGTTCAGAACAAGCTTCAATGTTATCAGGTTTTATGTCTGTTAATTTTTCAATATTACCATCTTTTGTAATATCTGTTAAATTTTTAAGAACAAATGATTCATTAAATTCAAGAATAAACTTAAACACATTAAGATTAGATATATTTGTAAAATCTTCATTAAAACCTAATTTGAAATACACATATGAATCTTTATATGTAGATAATGTTTTTAAAAAATCAAATACTTTTGGTAAAATAAATACAGCTTCAAAATATGAATACATAGGTGTTTTCACAATAAATTGTTTACCATCTTTAATGAGTATTGCATTATCATTAGTTGGATTAAGTAATTTATATTCAATATTTGAATAGTTGATATTTCTATTTAAAACATCTTTAAGTTTTTCTATTAATATATTTTCATCTTCTTTGAACAAACCACAAAATTCCAATCCAATTAAGGAATTGCCAGTAATGTGATCATTTTGGAATAAATTAGAATCCATATTTATAATTAAATTATATATTATTTATGTTTGTATAAGTTTTTTATATACAAAAAAAAGGAGTTTATACTCCTTTTATTAAATATTATACATTTCAAAATTTTTACCATTTTCATCCATATAGGTTAATGAAATTGTTCCATCATATTTTTTGGGATGTAATATTCGATGTGCACCGGCAATACCAAAATAAGCTATCTGTGTGCAAAATGCAAACGCATTTCCATGTTCAGGATTGTATTTCCAAAAGTTTGAACACAAATCCAATAGAGCATTTGCTTTACAATCTAATCCATCATCTGGATTTTCCCAATAAAAACTTTTAGATACATTTTCAACTAATAGTTGAAACATTTTTCCTAATTCTTCGCTTGCAACTTTTGATTCTTTACATTTGAGTATTTCTTTTTTCAATACCTCATTATTGAGATATTTTTTTTTATTTTCTTTCATATAATTATTATCACATTTTTCATATATTAAAATATAACAAAATTGAAAAAGTGGAAAATATTCACATATTCTCCACTTTTGGTTAATCTATTGTTAAATTTTTCTTTGGAATGATAATTTCTTTTTTGTCTGCTGTTATACAAGATAACATTCCATCATTGGGTATTTGTCCAAATTCTGTTGCAGTCACAAAGACCTTATCACCTTTTTTTACACCAGTCACGGGAATTTTGACAGTAACTTCAATATATCCATTTTTTTTCATTTTTTTAGGATCATATTTAAGTATTTCTGGATTTGCTGGTGATTCCAAATAGTTTTCAATTAATTTTTTTTTTCATAACTTTCTTGGAGTTGTTTTTCAAATTTATGAATTTCACTCTCTACTAATTTTAATGCCTCTGAAAGTTGTTCATTATTATCAGTTTCTTGGATGGTTTCAATTAATTTACTTCTTTGTTCTGACAAGAACGCTAATGTGTCTTTGATTTCTGTTCTTTCTGATTCAATGATTGCTTGTTGTTCACCTTCTAATTTTAGTTGATCTTCAAGAATCTTTGTTGCGTCATATTTCATAAAGTCCTTGATTTCTTCACATGCCTTTTTAGCAGATTCACAAAGAATAAGTTCATTGTAACCGAAAGGCTTGTTAACCTTATTAACATAAACACCTTCAGAAACCGCGATAACACTTACAAATACACCAGGGAATTTATCATTCTTGATAGTTGTGATAGTATCAATATCTGTAAGTAAATCTTTACTTTCATAAAATTTTACGAGTTTTTCACAATCACCAATGGTTTCTCTATCAAATAAACCACTTCTCTTTAATGTTTCATTGATATCAAGAATTGATTTTTCACCAAGGTCATCCATACCTGTTAACTTTAACATATCTGTTTTACAGTCATATTCAAGCATTAAATCATTCTTACCATAGTAAACGAGTCTATCCTTATCTGATTCATATTTCATAAGTGAAAGACCTTCAAGTACATTAAGATAACATCTATCAGATACTGCCGCTTCTGTTAATGTCTTTCCATTGAAGATGTAGTTCTTACCATTGAGGTTGAAAATTTTGTTATCACCATCGATAAGAAGTGGTGAAATATTTTTATATACGGAACAATTTGAATTTTCATAAATTTTTTCATTTACTTCACCTCTTTCCGCTTTTTCTTCCGCAACAATACTTGCAAGAATATTCTTTCCTTCTCTGTTCCATGTGTTTTCGAGAAGAACATTTTTTAATGTTAATCTAACATTATCTTCATCAATTAAAGTATTGACGAGGCTTTCATATAAATCATCAAATGCTTGATTGTTAGTTTTATTAGAAATAGACTTTGCAAACTTTGCTGTTACATAACTCCATTTGTCACCAACAAATGTTTCAGCAATCATATTTCTTAAATCACTAACAGGCATTAACCAGTCATATTGAGAAAGATTCTGATAAAGAGATTCTGCAATGGTATATTTAAGAACAGGATTGACAAGTGTGTCATCAATTTTATAACCAGCCTTAATCTTTTCTTGCATAACCATTTCATCATCTTTTTGGATTTGAAGTTGTGTCATACAATTTTCAATAATCTTCTGTGCGGTTGATGCAGAAAAACCAAGACTATTGTCAGATTTCATATCCTCTAATGCTGAAATTGCCTTTGTTGCACATTTGTGCATTTTTTCTAAAGTTAATTTCATATCTTTATTTTCTTTTACTATATTATTTTCTTTGTTAATTTGTGTGATATGTTTATTGAAATAATCAAGATGACTGTCAATTATTTCAGGAATCATACCCATCTGCCATAATGATTGCTTGATAACATCATCAGATTGACCAGTTTTTTTATAACTGGCAATCAAGTTAATCATATTTTTATTTACATTATCCATATCAAGATATTTATTATATAATTATTTATGTAAATTAAAGACTTGATAATGGATTATTTCCATCATCTTTTTTATCTTCCTTTTTGTTTTCTGATGATTCATTATCATTTTCTTCATCTTTAGAATCATCTTCATCTGATTTTTCAGAATCTTTCTTATCTGAATTTTCATCTGATTTTTCAGAATCTTTCTTATCTGAATTTTCATCTGATTTTTCAGAATCTTTCTTATCTGACTTTTCATCTGATTTTTCAGAATCTTTCTTATCTGAATTTTCATCTGATTTTTCAGAATCTTTCTTATCTGACTTTTCATCTGATTTATTGTAATCATCTGTTTTATCAGATATTTCTTTAATTTCTTTTTTTACTTTATCTTCAGATTTATCAACAGAATCAACTTTATCAGAAAGATTTTTAACACTTTTCTGTAAGTCTTTAATCATATCCTCAATAGACTTAATATTATGTTTTTCTTCTTTCTTTTTTTCTTCTTTTTCTTCTTTCTTTTTAAAATCAGCAAATGATAATGCGTCAATATTTAAATGTTCTGGCTCCATAGTTGGTTTAAATTCAATAGACTTTTGAACATCAGTAGGTGCATTTTTAATATCTAAATCATTTAAATCTTTATTTTTTATAGTTTCTAAATAAGAACTAAATGACAAATTACCACATCTTTCACTTTTTGATATTTTTTGTGATATATTATCAATGATTTTGTTGAATAATCTAACAATACCTGGAGACATAACGATAGATTTATAATCTTCTGGTTTTTTAGTTCTAAAACTACCTAATAGTGTCTTGAATATAGATTTGAATTCTGGATTTTCTTTAAGTAATTTTTTTGTTGTTTCATTACTTATTTTATTAAAATCAATTCCGAAATCTGTATCAATACTTTCTTTTACAATATCATTTGTATCAACATCAAAATCTTCCAATTGAGATTTCTTATATTTGATATATCTGTTAAATAATCTATAAAATAATTCTAAATATCTGTCATCTTCTGATTTACTAGTTAATATGATAGAATCAAGATCTTGATTTGTCATAAACACAGTAAAATCAGATAACAACACATCTGTATTGTCCTTATACCCCTTCATAGATTTCTTTTTAGAAATTATATTAGACATATAAGGATCGAGTAATTTTGCAGAAATGGGTTTAGTTATACCATCATCAGAAATGAATTTAAAAATAAATCCATCAATAGGAGAATTAAAACCGTCATTCTGATATAATGAATGTTTTAATGATGGGTTTAATAATGTGATGACAAAACGAGCAAAAGATTCTTTATTAGAAGTATTGTCTTTAATGTAATCATGTAATCTTTCTTTTTGATATTCAGAAAGAAAACCTCTGAAAACGGGTTCTTGATATGCAATATCAAACATTTCCGCCCAAGTTCTTAAATCATCACAATCATCAATTTTTGTACCACTGGTTGTAATAATACAAGAAAGAACTAAATTGTTTTTTGGTAATACGGAGTAATTTATAAAACTTGGTTGATGGTTTGGGAAATATTTACACACAAATGTCCAATTTGCTGGTATTTTATCAATAATCAAGTTTGAAAGATTATTTAAATAAGTCATACCATTTTTATAAAATGTTGTCATGACTTTATCGGCAATAGTTATTTCCCTTTTGTTATTTCCAGAACCTTTATAAAAAGTTAATTTTCTATTTAAATCTGTTTCAGATGATGCCTTTTTTTGAAAAGACAATGTTGCAGCGTTTAATTTTTCATTAACTATAACCTCTTTGTTTAAAAGGTTTTCTAAAAATTCTTGACCTTCTGCATTTAATATGTTTTGTAAACTTAACATTTTTTAATTATCAATTTGAATTACAATATATTTATGAATAAATTAATGGAAATCCTCTTCTGGATTGTGTGGTTCTGGTTCTTTAGGAAGATAAATTCTATCAATGAGATTTTCATCAAAGTCCTTACGATCCAATTCTTTTTTAGTTCTACCCAACATAGGTGCTTTGTGCTTATTTGATAACAGATTTTCTTCTTCTATAGTAGACAGATATGCAGAAACTCTGAATGTTTCAAATACACCACCAGCCAACATTTGCATTTCACCATAAGAAGTCGAACGAAATTCGACTACACCAACAGCTTCCGCAGGAAGTTTTTCCAACATTTCATCAATTTCACATAATGACAATCCATGTTCAAATGCTGGAATGAAAGACTTCATTTCTATTGAGAATGATGTTGAAAATTCTTTTTTGTCATTTAATCCAAATTCTTGAGGTAATTCATGACTATAATCTGTAGGTACATTAAATGCCGCATCAACATTGAACATTCCAAAATCAACTTTAAAATAATTTGGATTTTTGTAAATTCTACTTATGATTGCTTCAGTTACTTTAAATAATTCAATATTGTTTGAACAAATAACTTTACAATCAAAATTCAATGTAACGGGTACATATTCAACATTTAAATATAATGTGCGTAAAAATCCTTTACTCTCCCTAACTATTTTTGTATGATTATATTTGTTGGTTTGTTCGGCCATATTAACATTAATGCCTTTTAAATTTACCATACACCTAGGTACCCGTTCATAATCACCAAACGCTTTACCCATTTGAAGAGCATCATAATAAAATTCATCTTTCAAGAAACGCTCACCACCAGTGATTGAATATAAACAAGGAATATCAACCCTCTCAACTTTATTATTATCAAGACGATTATATATACATAATTTTTTGTTTAATTCGGCAAGTAATGAAATAATCATACTTCTAATAAAAACATCATCCTTGTTTGATTTTATATTATAATCATTCATAATTATTCTTCTTCATTATCTTCTAACCAATCTGGTTCAAATCCAATCTCTTTAAGCTCTTTTTGTGCTTTGTCAACCGTATCCGGATCATCAGGATCTATACCCAATGTATCTTCAATATCTGTAACACGATCATTAAGGTCATCAAGTTGATCTGCGAGAGACATATCCATAAATTTATTTTTTCTACCGATAAACTCTCTATCCTCCCCATCAGGTGTTATGGTAGGACCTGTAATTTGTGGATTATAGTGTGCAACCATTTTTTTGGTAATATAATTTATATAATCCAAATTATTACCATGTAATTTTGATTGTAATAATTCTCTCCAACCAATTTTTCTTCTTGATCTTGATGTATTAAGATATTTGATTACATCTTTGTCAAATGATAAATGTCTAGCAAGATCTTTTACAATATCTTCTTCAGACTTGTATTCAAGTAAAAAATCTTTATATGATTTAATATTATTCATAGATATATTAATGATATATAATGTATTTATGAAAAAAGGGGGATAACTATCCCCCTTTTAATGTTTTTGTACATTTCTTAAATAATTCCAATGTAATCAGTTTCTTTTACAGAAGCAATTCTCCATTCAGCAATAGAACCATCATACTCTTCCATAACTTTATTGTTTGCATCTGTTGATGTCTGTGCGTTAACAACCCATGTCTCTTTCCACTTACGGATTTTAGGATTACCAGCACGATCTGTTGCATCTGTTTCTTCTTGTAATTTAACTGTTACTAAAAAATATTTTACTTGTTCCATATAATATAAAAATTAAAATAATTTATTTTCATCATTTAATAATTCACCAGGCAATTTACTCACATCTTTAAGTTCTTCCAATATCTGTAATTGTAGATATGAACTAATTCTTTTCCACATTGTTTGTAATCCAATTCCACAATATTCACACATTAATACGAATATTCTACATAATGGATAGTCAACCTTCATTCTGGCATAACAATAAATCAACATATCATTAACAATTTGATAATTTATTGTTATTTTCTCATCACTCAAAAGAACAGCCTTATATTTTGAGTTTTTTATAATTTCATGGAATTTTTTTTCAAATTCTACATCTTCAAAGGAACCATTGAATTGATAACATTTAGGATTAATAACTATTTTTTCTTCTCCATAGTCAACATAATCAACTTGATTCCATTTATTATTTTTGATTTTTAAAGTTCTAGATGTCTTTATACGCTCTTCTACGGTTTTATCTGCAGATTTCTTTTTATATATGTCATTGCCATCTTTATCTAAAAATTCCCTCTTGTCAATAATTTTTTCATTATCATCTTTTGGGATATCACTATCAAACCAATCAGTCATAAAAAAAATAATTTATAAATTAAAAATAACAAAAAAAATATATAAATAAATTATGAAAAATATATATTTATTATTGTCTACAAATAAGTTTAGATTGAAGGAAGAAAAGGTTTTTAAACAATATTATCCACAATTATATAAAGAGATATTACAAATTGATTTCCCAACGGAATTTAAGTTTTCACAAAAATTATATCATTATTTTAATAATGATTATAATCTGTCATTGGGATTATGTTCTTGTGGCAACAGATGTAGATTTATAAGTTTTAATAAAGGATATGTAACACATTGTTCAAGAAAATGTGCGATGAATGATGAAACAACAAAAAACAAATATAAAGAAACATGTATGTCTACTTTTGGAGTAGACAATGCCGCGAAATCAGAAATTATAAAAAATAAACGAAATCAGAATTGTAATATCAAATATGGTGTCGACAATGTTTTTCAATTGGATGATGTGAAAGAAAAAAGAAAACAAACCATATTATTCAAATATGGAAAGGAACATCCGATGCAAACACAACAATGTAAAGACAAATATAAGAAGACATCAAAACAAAAATTCGGAACAGATTTTTATATACAATCAAATGAAGGTAAGGAACATTATAAACAAACCTGTTTAAAAAGATATAATGTCGATTGGTTTTCCAAATCAGAAAATTACAAAATGAAACATGACGAAATTCAATCAAAAATTAACTTTTCAAAGAAACAACATAACACATTCCATACATCAAACATTGAACAAGAAATAATAAATTATTTTCAATCAACAAACATAAATTACATAAAGGATTATCATTCAACAGATTATCCGTTTAATTGTGATTTTTATCTGACTGACTATAAACTCTATATTGAAATTCAAGGAACTTGGACTCATGGAAATCACCCATTTAATGAAAATGACCCAACAGATATATATAAATTAAATGTGTGGAAATCTAAAAACACGAAATATTATGACAACGCGGTTGAAACATGGACAATCAGAGATGTAAATAAAAGAAAGACAGCATTAAAAAACAATTTGAATTTTATAGAGATTTTTTCAATAGATATAGATGAAGTTATTCAAATTATTGAAAATAAATTAAAAGAACTATATTAATAGTTATTTTTTTTTTGTTATATTTTTTATGAATGATATTCGGCTTCTAAACCGATTTTAATTTTTTTTATTATGTTATTAGATATTATACAAGACGAAAACAAATTACATGTAAGTTATTGGGGTGAAGATGGAAAAACTCACATTGAAGTTGTTGATGTTCCTGAAAAAGAACAATTTGTGTGGTTAACTGAACCTAAAAACAAAAAGGATGAAAAATCCAAAAGTGTAAAAAATTGGAATGGAGCACCAGTTTTTAAACATAAAATTAATATACATAAAGAAAAACTTAATCGCTATAGGATGTATGAAATCCTTGATGGTGTGAAACAAGAAATAAAGGATAAAATTTTCTGTTATACTGTCCCAGAAATGTTTTTTATCGATATTGAAAACAAAATGCAAGAAGGGAAACCAAATGCGGAAAAGGCAGATAAACCCATCACTATAATAGGTGTATGCTGTCCGAATGACACGATTATGGTTTTGTCAGGTGGATATAATTTAACATCTAAACAAATTGAATCAGTTCAAAAAAGAACAGATGAACACTTTTCTCAAGTAAACAGACATTTTAAATTTGTTTTTAAATATTTTGAGGATGAATATCAGATGTTACATTTCTTCTTTAAACATTTAATACCACGAATGGCATTGATGACTGGTTGGAATTTTGAAGATTATGACTGGCGATATATGTTTAATAGAGCAAAACAATATGGTATTGATCCAGCGATTGCATCACCAACTCATAGATTAACAGGTGCAGTTGATAGACCAGCACATGTTGGACTTGTGGATTATTTAAAAGCATATAAAAAATGGACTTGGAATACCAATGAAAATTACAAATTGGATACAATCGGAGAAAAATTATGTGGTATCAAAAAAGTTCAACATTCAGAAACATTGGATGATATGCTTGAAAATAATTTTGAAAAATATGTATATTATAATGTGATTGACTGTGGACTTGTAAAACTTATACATGAGAAATGTAATGCAGTCACTTGTGGTTTGACAACAGCTTGGCTTGGAAATATTAAAGCCATGGATTGTTTTTCAACAACATATATTCCTGAAAATCTTTTGAGAATGTCTTTTGGAAAAGAAAATTTGGTTCTTGGGGTGAATCCAAATCCTAAAAAGAAATCAGAAGGTGAAAAATATAGAGGTGCATTTGTAAAACAACCCGTTCCTGGACTACACAAGTATTGTACATGTAATGATTATGCGTCACTTTATCCAAGTTTAATGCGTCAATTTAATATTGGACCAGAAACATTTGTCAAGGTTCTTCCTGAAAATAATGATGAATTAAAACAAGAATATAGAGATAAGGGATATATTGTTTGTGCTACTGGTGCCGTTTATAAAAAAGAGGATGGTCATTTAAAAAAGATTATTACTGATCTTTATTTCAAGAGAAAGGCATATAAGAAAACATCTTTTAAGTATACCCAAAATGTATATGATTTAAAGGATATGTTGAAGAAGGGTGCAAGTGATGAAGAAATACAAGATTATTTGGTAAAAAATGGACTTGATAAAATTGAATGATTATGATTGATGTAGAAAAATATAAAGGTAAAGATAATGAATCATTTGAAGGAATATCCAAACAACAACTGATTGATTGGTGTATGAAGAATGATTTACCAGGAAATACGAAATGGGCACCAGAACACCCCATATGGGATGCGTTTTTGCCAAAGAAACCATCACCAAGAGAAGCGTGGTATCAGAGAGAATATATTACAAAGGCTGTTGATAATATGTATTGGATTCTTAATCAGTGTATTGACAGAAATAAAGAACATGATTTTGTCCAAAGACATATGAGATCTTTTCAGTCATGTGTTGTTGAAGATGGAGAGATTGTTTCATCTTCACAACAAATGTTACAACAAGTTCTTACACGATTTACCGTTGCGAAAATCGCACCTAAAGTAACTGCACTTTCTGCACATACAATGAAAAAAATTATCAATGACTCTAAAATTGATATTTCTAATGGTGTGTATGTTCCGATGGCTGGATTTGGTGGAATCAAACATGCTGCGGAATTATGGTTCCAAGATAATTTTGTATTTCCTATAAATGGGAAATGGGATCATCTTATAGAATGTTATGACATTAATGAATCATTCTGTAACTGGTATGGTTGGACAAAAAGAGATATGTTGCAACAAATAATACATACAGATAAAACATGTCTTGTATGTCCACCATTTGGAAAAACTTATGAACACTGGAAAGGAACACCAGATGAAATGGCTGATATCGGTTTTGTTGAATGGTATAAACTAATTAAAAAACATGTAGTTGCACCTAACTATATTATTATTGGTCCAGAAATTGGTGGAAAGGGTTATGACAATAGTAATAAGAAAATGTGTGGTCTGTTTAATAAAACAACTGGTATTCAGTTGTGGACTGATGATATGATATATGGTAATGATGTAAAATAAAATGGAATCAAAAAATATTGATTCCATTTTTTAATTTATCTATATCTGTTTGTCGCAGTATTCGTATATGATGTTTCTTCATGCATTGATGTTTGGATTCAAACAATGAATCCTGTGTTCTATCATATGGATTAATCATTTTATCTCCATCAAAGAAATGATCACCCTTTACTTCATATAATATTCCGTTTATTAAGAAATCAGGTTGATATATATGTTCTTCTCCATTATGATTATAAATTATTTGTTTGTTTGGCTGATAGACACAATCAATATTGTTATATCTGCAAAATTTATAAACAATGACTTCCCAACTACTATCAAAAGTCAAACCATCATATTCTATTGATTTTCTATGTTGTTTTGCAAATTCATTGGTTTGTGCATAGTTTTTAACTCCATATTTTTTTATATTTGTTGATAAAATTTTCTTCTTTATTTTTTCAGATTGGAAAACATTTTCACAACCATAATTGTTTAAATTTGTTCGTTTGACTTTTTCTTGTATTTTCGGAGCGTTTATACTATATTCATAACCATATGTTTCCAAATTTGTATGTTTCCATTTCTCCTGAATGTCTTTGTTTTGTAGCGGATACTCGACACCATAAACAGACATATTTGTTTCCTTTATTTTTTCTTTTATTTGTTCTGATTGGAAAACATTTTCACAACCGTAGTTGGCAATATTGGTTTCTTTTCTTTTGTGTTTACAATGTTCAGATGCGACATTATATTCGTGTCCATATAATTTCAAGTTTGTTTCTTTCCATTTGTTTTGTATTTCTTTGGATTGTAAGGGGTGTTTCACACCTAGATTTTTTAAATTTGTTTGTTCAGCTTTAAGTCTGATATCTTTATTTTGCATAGGATTTTTACATCCATATAATTTAAGATTTGTTGATTGAATTTTTTCTTGTCTTTCTTGTGATTTACCTAAACATTGTAGTGAACAATAACAATGATAACCTTTTTTAAAACTGGCGAATCTACATCTGTTGGTCTTACATATTTTGCATAGACCTATTTTGAATTCGTTATCATCTTGCAGGAAATGATATAACTTTTGAGAGAATTTCCATTTGTATGTGAAATCTGGAAATTCAATTTTTTTGAAATCCTCATATAATTGTGGAAAATATGTTTTGAAATTTTTTTCTTTTGAAAAAAAACCTGATGTGTCATTTATATGGGAGAGAAAATTGAACACATCAGTTTTTGAACATATTGAATATTCTGTTGGGAAATTGTGTTTATTTAACATCAATATAATTTTAATCTATTTTATTTATGTTTTTTGAGGTGTTTTTTTGTTATATTTTAATGTGTAAAGTATTTTAATTATGACTGAAGAATTAAAACAAAAAGTAGAAAAAATTATTTCTTATTGTCAGACACAAGCAGACATTTATAATAATTATCAGTTGGGTACAAAGGTCGTTATTAACGGGATATATGGGGCGTTCGGATTTAACGCTTTTTATTTTTATAACCCAAAATTGGCAGAATCTGTTACACAACAAGGTAAGGATGCTATCTTGAATACGGAAAAAATTATGAACTTATGGGCAAAACAAGTTTGGCAGAAAGATACTAAAACCCATGAAAAAATGGGAATTAAAATAACCAAACCAAATGTAAAAATCGCACCTATAAGTCGCTATATTGATACGGATTCCATATACTCATCTTATTATGAGATAGTAAATGTTACTGATTGGATGGAACATCCAGTTTGGAGATTAACGAAGGTTAATAAACAAAATGACCAAAAAGATTTTACATATGTATCATCTGGTGGTTATCCAACAATAGAAGATGCCAAGAAATATTTTGAAGTTGAACAGATTGATGAAAACAAGTATTCATACGAAATAGACCAGATAGATCCTGAAGGTAGAGAATTTTGTTTGACGATTAATAGAGTGTTTATGTCTGATTTTCTTAAAAAGATACATGAGAAGTATGCTGAAAAGAATGGGACACCAAATATTCTTGATTTTGAGTTGGAAGCATATAATGAGGCTGGTATTTGGTTGGCAAAGAAAAAGTATATCAAGAATATGACTTGGGCTGAACCTAATGTGTATTATGATTCGTGTGAAAAAATTAAAGCAACGGGTGTTGAGATTGCACAGACATCTAGTTCACCTTGGGTTAAAAAGCAACTCACTAATTTAGTTAAATGGATTTTTCAGCAAGAAGAATTCACGCTTGATGGGTTTATTAAACAACTCACTAATGTTAAGAAACAATTTATGTTACAGAATATTGAAACTATCAGTTTGAATAAGGGTATGAACAAATATACTGATTATGTACTTAATGATACTGATTGTATAGAGTTAAATCCAAAATCAATGGTAACTATTCAAGGTGCATCTTTATTTAATTACATCATTAATAATAATGATAAGTTTAAGAAAAAATATTCTACATTGTTTGATTCTGATAAGTTGTGTGTTGTTTATGTAAAACCAACAAATAGATACACATATTGGAAAAAAGAAACACAGATTTCTGTGAAGGATTATATGAAACATCCAGAAATGTATAAGTTATTCAGTAAAAATATTAAAAAAGGTATAGATAATTCTGGTACTTATTATGAAGTATATACGGATGGTATGTCGAAAAATATGTGTGAAGCATTTAGTTATCCAGCTGGTAATTTTCCAATGGATGTTGCGATTAATTTGGAAGTGGATAGGGATAGAATGTTTGATTTGCTTGTATTAAAACCTATCAATCGAATTATTGAGGCAATGGGATATACTGGAATTGATATTTCTATGACATATGAAACAGGTTTATGGTAAAAAAATTGTTTAATATGTATATTTTTTGTTATATTTAAAGTGTAAGAAAAAAATTTTTAATAGTTAAAATTTATGAATAAAATTAGTTTAAATGGTGTAAACACCAAAAAGTTCATTTCATTATTGAAACGTTCATCATCAATGGACAATTTGATTTTCATTACTTTAAATGGTAGTGAGTTTGAGTCTACTGCATACAACAAAACAAAGTCTGCTTTAAAGGCGGTGTATGCAAATCTTGAAAAGGTATGTGATTGTATTAACAATCCTTTTGATGGACCAGTAAAGATTCAATTTGCAAACGCAAATAAATTGATTCAAGTTCTTTCATTGGCTGGTAATGAAAATGTTAGTGTTGTGTTTGATGTTGAAGATAATAATTATGCAAAGAAAGTATATGTCACGAATGATGAGGTGAATTTGACTGTTGCTTGTGCTGATAAGGCTGCTGTTGATTTCCTTGAAATTCCAGAAGCTAATAAGAAGAGTATTTTTGAAGATATGACAAATCTTCAATACTCTATTAGTATTAATGATAATGAATTTAAGTACCTATCTAATTTGTTCAGTTTGGACAAGGATTCAGTGCGTGTATTCTTTAACTTGGCAGATGGTGAAGTGTATGTTAGTGAGATTGAATCTACTGATGAGAATGTTCGTTCAGAAGTTAATGAAATCATTAATGAAAGTAATTATGAGGCATTCCAGAAGTATGAAAAACTTTATTCAAAGAAGTTGAACCTCGTTGAGCTTGATAATCCTAAAGATCTCAAAAACCATCTTGCATGTTACAACAAACTATATTTTGATTGGATTGACAATGATAAATTCTACTATGTAGAATTCCACTCCAACAAGGTGAAGTTCATCAGTTATAATGATGAGGATGTGAAAACATATGTAGTCCTTACTCCTGTAAGATTTGCATAACTCCTGTAAGATTTGTATAAAATAAAAGTGGTGGAAAAAAATCCACCACTTTTTTTATAATAGTTTCCCACATATATTTACATCTGATTTAACATCAATTATATGCTCTTTAATATTCCAAATGAATCAACAAGGTCATCAATAGGTTTTATATTTTTATAGTCCAATTCATTTTTTGCACAGAATTTCCATAATTCATTATTTTCAATTTCTGAATCATTGATGCGATTTTCTATAAATGATTGAATCATAATGTCTTTATTTGCGTTCCCTTTTCCTGAAAATTTCTTTTTACCTTCAGATGGTGAGATTATTACTATACAATCATCTCCAAATTCTTCAAGAAGTTTAATTCTGAGAAAAGATTGATATAATGTTAAATCCAGTGTTGATGAAGAAATTGAACCATAACTAAAACCTTCTATACCTATAATAACTTCTTCATTTCCAATTTTTTCTTTTAATTTATCTACGATAAGTCGTGCGATATTTCTGGCAGAACTCATTTTTGTTTTTTGTTCTGACCTATAATCAGATTTATCAATATTTCGAGTATATGGAATTAGTTCAACAATATCTGATATCATATTATGATATTGATATTTTTTTGATTTTGATTTTGTATAATCTTTTCCACCATCATCAAAAAAAGATAAAAACTCATAATGTCCATCTTTTTCAATACAAATAGACGGTGATGTGACTGAAAAATCTATTCCTACTTTTATCATATTATATTTATGTGTATTTCAGTTATTATATAAAACCAAAAGAATTTCTGGATCTGAAAAATCAAGAAAAAAATCAATGGATTTTTTAGTTTAGAGATATATTATTGTCTTTTAAGTATGATACAATAATATCGATACATTCATCAAATTTAACTGAAAACACCTCTAAATAATTTAAGTTGTTTTCTTTTGCGATTAATCTTTTTTTAACATCTGTAATCGTCCATGTTTTTATTGCACATTTATAATGATAACTTGTTTTGGCCTTCTCCTTCCATCTATTAAATTGAACCATATCAAGTTCATTATTATAATTGAATGGATGTGGTTTAGTTTTCAGAAATCCATCAGAACCATGTGACCAATATCCTTGAATTTCAATATATATGTCATAATCAGGAAGATAAAAATCACATTTTGTAGGGTATAGTTCTGACACATATTCTCTAATATATTTTATATTATGTTGTTTGAAGAAATCAGATATCTGTTTTTCTAATTTAGATTGGCCAAACGAATTGTTTTTCTTTTTTGTTATATATTGTTTTTCCAAAAATTCATCAGTTTGAGTATAATAATCATGGTTGTATTTAATATTGTTGGTTAATACAACTCTTTGTTTATATTCATCTGTTTGTGAATAATAAGGGACACCATATCGTTGAATATTTGTTTGTTTGGTTTTATTCGTATATTCATCTGTTTGCGAATAATAAGGGACACCATATCTTGTATTGTTGGTTTGTTGAGTTTTTTGTTTAATTTCTGTCAATCTATTTTTATATTCTATTGATTGTGAGTAATTTAACACATTGTATTTATTTTTACATGTGGTTTGTGATTTCTGAATCATATCAGGGATCATATATTTATATTCTTCTGATTGTGTGTAATTAGGAACATTATATTTTGATAAACATTTTTGTCTTGATTTGTTTTTAAAATCATCAGATTGAACATAATAATCACAACCGAATTTTTTATTATTTTGTTTAATCAATTCTTGTTTAAATTTATCTGATTTAAAAATATTGTCTACACCATATTTTTTTAAACATGTTTCGCGTTGTTTGTTTTTTTGATTTTCATCTGCAGATCTACATTTTAATGAACAAAATGTACGATAACCTTCTGTGAAATTTTTATAGTGACATCTGTTTCCACAAGTGCAGATACCAAGTGATAAATCATAATCATTATGAAAATAGTGATAAAGTTTCTGACTGAATTTAAAATCAGCTGGGAATGACAATGCAGAAATTTCATTATAGAAATGAGGGAAGTGTGATTTGAATACTTTTTCATTACAATAAGTGCTTGATTTTTTTGTAATGATATCAAATAATTCATTTTTTGTCATTTTAATATTAAAAATTCGGATTTGTTTATAATGTTTTGTTATATTTATAGTGTTAATAATTTAATTTTTAAAAGATGATAGAGAAAGTTAATCCCGCACATCCAGATAAAGTTGCGGATAGAATCGCTGGAGCAATTGTAGATTATTGTTATACAAAACAAGAAAACCCAAAAGTTGCGGTTGAAGTTTTAATTGGTCATGGTCTGTGTACAATTATTGCAGAAACATCTGTAAAATTGACAGAAAAAAGTGTGAAACCCATTGTTGAAAGAATTGTTGGTGAAGAAATTAAGGTCAAACTTGTATCTGTAAATCAGGATGAACATCTTGCTTCAAACCAGGAAAATGAAATCCGTTGTGGGGATAATGGCATCTTTAAGGGAGAACCATTGACAGATGAAGAGATGGAACTCACAAGGATTGCCCAGGAAATTTATCTGAAGTATCCTACAGATGGTAAGTATATTCTTGATGGTAATAAACTTATTGTTTGTCAGAGTAATTGTGACTCTAATGAGTTGTTGAAGGAATTGACTGAAAACTATCCAGAATATGATATTACTGTTAATCCTCTTGGAGATTGGACTGGCGGAACAAATGTTGATGCTGGTGCAACGAATAGAAAACTTGGTTCAGATATGGGTCATTCAGTTACAGGTGGTGGTCTTCATGGAAAAGATATTTCAAAGGGAGATTTATCAATAAATGTTTATGCATGGTTGAAGGCTCAGGAAACTGGTCGTACTAAACAATTTAGTTGTGCGATTGGTGATACTGAAATTGATGGAGAACCTTATTCTGAAATTGTCAAGATTGCGAAGGAATATGTAGATTCAATCGGAGGATTTGAAGAATTTGCATGTTGGGGTCTTTGGTAAAAATAAAAGGAGTAATTTAAGTTACTCCTTTTTTTAGTTTTAAGTGAATTAATATTTCACCATCTTTGTTATATTTAATGTATGAAAGTATATTTTTTAGCAGATACTCACCTCGGTATGAAAGGTGATAATGAAATATGGTTAAAAGAATGTTATGAATATTATATTAAATCTCTCATACCATATTTGAAAAAGAATGTTCAACCAGATGATATCTTGATACATTGTGGTGATGTTTTTGATAATAGGTCAAATATTGGTATACAGACTATCAATGTCGCGATTACTTTATTTGAAAAGTTTTCAGAAATATTTAATGACATCAGGATAATTGTAGGTAATCATGATATGATGAGAAAACATGATACCAAAATGACTTCTGTTAATATTTTAAAATACATACCAAATGTTAAAATATATTATAAACCATGTGTTGAAACAATTGCTGATAAATCAGTATTGTTTGTGCCTTGGATGGAAAATATAAATGAACAGAAATCCTTATTACAGAAATACACTGTTGATTATGTTTTTGGACATTTAGAGATTGGTGGTGCCGTTATAAACAATAAAGGTGTCATGATGTCTGTTGATAAATCTATTTCTAAATCAGAGTTTAAGAAAGCTGAAGTATTTGCTGGTCATATTCATATACGACAAGATATAAAAAATGTCCATTATGTTGGATCACCATATCATAAAGATCGTGGTGATATAGGAAACACTAAAGGTATTACTGTTTTAGATATGGATAGTGGTGAACGAGAGTTTGTTGAAAATAAATTTTCACCAATTTTTATCGAAGAGTCAATTTATAATATTCTTGATAATACTATTGAAGAGTTAAAAGCGAAATGGAAACATAATATAATTGACTTGTTGGTTGATACGAATGACATCACTAAATGTGATTTTGAATCATTACGAGAAGAATTAATTAATATTGTGATGGAATTTAAGATTAAAACAATAGGTGACTTAAAAACATCATCAGTTAATATTGATACACCAACAGAAATTAAGACATCTGAAGAATATTTGAATGATTATTTAGAACATAAAGATTTGACAGATACTAATAAACGATTGGTAAAAGAGTTATTTATAAGAATAAAAAATAAATTATGAAAAAGTTAGATGCTGTTAATAATGTATTAATCATCAAAAAAGATAAAAGTGATGATGAATATTTAACAAATATAGATAAAAACACAGCACAAATACCACAACCATATACGGGTTATATTGATAGTATTGGGTGTGAAACGGAATTTACCGTTGGTGAACATATTGCTTTTTGTGATTTGGGTGGTGTTTATATGATTATTGAAAATAAAGAGTATGTTGTTATTACGCCTGAAATGGTTATAGGAGTTTTAAAATGAAAGATATAAATATTATAAGACAAGAAACTAGAGATTTAATTAAACAGAAGTTTAGTGAAATAAATTTTATTGAAGAAGGTCATAAGTATTTTATTGGAGAAAAAGAATATACCCCAGTATCTAATATTATAAAATTATATGAACCTTATGTTAATTGGGATGAAAAGGCCGCTGGTTCAGCAAGAAAGTTTGGTAAAACAAAAGAAGAAGTGTTATGGGATTGGAAATATAACAATTTAAGGAGTACTATTTCTGGAACTAGAACACACACTTTTGGAGAAAGTTATACGAATTTGATGTGTGGTCATCCAGAGTTGATTTGTGATGATAATAAAAGACAATATCTGAAAGAGTATAATTTAATTATGCCCACTTATCCAAAAGAAGAAGCAGTCAAGAAATTTTATGATGAGAAACCAGAAAATCTTCATTGTATTGGTGCGGAGTTAATGCTTTCCACAAGATATATGGAAAATGTAAAACCTATTTGTGGTACATGTGATATTTTGTTTTATGAAGAAAATCTTGAAAATCCAGAAGAAAGTGGTTTTGTGTTAGGTGACTGGAAAACTAACAAATCACTCATAAAAGATTTCGCACGAAATAAAGGAATTTATATGGAGTATCCTTTCATTTCAATGTATGATGAACCATTATCGCATTATACGATTCAATTCAATTTATATCAGACAATGTTAGAAAGTATTGGTATCAAGGTGATTGGTAGAAAATTGATTTGGTTAAAAGAAGATGGAAATTATGAAGTCATTAATATAGAACGATTGGATGAAAGTTTAATGAATCATATTTTAAAAGATGAAGATGATGATTTATTTTAAAAATGGAGTTACAAAGGTAACTCCTTTTTTTGTCATAAATAATCTATAAGAATTATCGTATGATTAAAAAATTTAGTGAATTCATAGAAGAAGGAATGTGGGGGTCTGCATTAAAAAGATCTAATACAGCTAAAGAAAGAAAAGATGATGAAGCAAATCGAATCCAAGAATTTATAAATAATCAATGGGAACCAGAATCTATTTATATAACTGATGGTAATGTAATTAATAGTAAAAGTTATATCATTATAAGTGATACGGATTTGGTAGATGGTAAACTTCCTTTTAAGTTCGGAAGAGTTGACGGAGATTTTTATTGTCGTGATTGTCCTTCACTCAAATCACTTAAAGGTGCACCACAAGAAGTAGGTGAGAATTTTAGTTGTAGTAATTGTACTTCACTCACTTCACTTGAAGGTGCTCCACAAAAAGTAGGTGGGACTTTTAGTTGTTATAAGTGTACTTCACTTACTTCACTGAAAGGTGCACCACAAAAAGTAGGTGAGGATTTTTATTGTTATAATTGTACTTCACTCACTTCACTTGAAGGGGCACCACAAGAAGTAGGTGGGACTTTTAGTTGTGGTGACTGTTCTTCACTCACTTCACTTGAAGGGGCAACACAAGAAGTAGGTGGGATTTTTAGTTGTAGTGACTGTACTTCACTCACTTCACTGAAAGGTGCTCCACAAAAAGTAGGTGAGAATTTTAATTGTAGTAATTGTACTTCACTCACTTCACTTGAAGGGGCACCACAAAAAGTAGGTAGGGATTTTATTTGTTTTAACTGTACTTCACTCACTTCACTTGAAGGGACACCACAAAAAGTAGGTGGGGATTTTTATTGTAGTAATTGTACTTCACTCACTTCACTTGAAGGTGTTACACAAGAAGTCGGTAGGAATTTTTATTGTCGTAATTGTTCTTCACTCACTTCACTTGAAGGTGTACCTAAAAAAATAGGTGGAAAATTTATAAATTAATCAAATTTTTTCTACATATAAGGATATTTTATAAATACAATATGATGATTAAAAAATTCAGTGAATTCATAACAGAAGGGATGTGGGGGTCTGCATTAAAAAGATCTAATTCAGCTAAAGAGAGAAAAGAAGATGAAGCAAATCGTATACAAGAATTTATAAATAATCAATCAAATCCAAAATCTATTTATATAACTGATGGTAATATAATTAATAGTAAAAGTTATATAACAATACGTGATACGGATTTGGTAAATGGTAAATTTCCTTTTAAGTTCGGAAGAGTTGATAAAAATTTTTCTTGTTATAATTGTCATTCACTCACTTCACTTGAAGGTGCACCACAAAAAGTAGGTAGGGATTTTTCTTGTTATAATTGTACTTCACTCACTTCACTTGAAGGAGCACCACAAAAAGTAGGTAGGGATTTTGATTGTCGTATGTGTACTTCACTCAAATCACTGAAAGGTGCACCACAAGAAGTAGGTAGGGATTTTTCTTGTAGTGATTGTTCTTCACTCACCTCACTTGAAGGTGCACCACAAGAAGTAGGTAGGGATTTTTATTGTTATCATTGTACTTCACTCAAATCACTTGAATGTGCACCACAAGAAGTAGGTATGGATTTTTCTTGTAGTGAGTGTAAGTCACTCACTTCACTTGAAGGTGCTCCACAAAAAGTAGGTAGGGATTTTTATTGTTATCATTGTACTTCACTCACTTCACTTAAAGGAGCACCACAAGAAGTAAGTGGGAATTTTATTTGTAGTAAGTGTTCTTCACTCACTACACTTGAAGGTGCACCACAAGAAGTAGGTGAGGATTTTGATTGTCGTGAGTGTACTTCACTCACTTCACTTGAAGGTGCCCCACAAGAAGTAGGTAGGAATTTTTCTTGTAGTGAGTGTACTTCACTCACTTCACTTGAAGGTGTACCTAAAAAAATAGGTGGGAAAATTATAAATTAATCAAATTTTTTCTACATATAAGGATATTTTATAAATACAATATGATGATTAAAAAATTCAGTGAATTCATAACAGAAGGGATGTGGGGAACTGCATTGAAAAGATCTAATACAGGAGAAGAAAGACGAGAAGATAAAGACAACACTCAATATATTGATTTGGGTCTTCCATCAGGAACTTTATGGGCTGACAGAAACATTGGTGCTATAGAACCTGAAGATGAAGGAGATTTTTATGCTTGTGGTGAAACAGAACCTAAAAATGAATATCTTTGGGATAACTATAAATGGGGTGAAGATTGTACTAAATATAATGACAAAGATTGTAAGACTGTCCTTGAACCAGAAGATGATGTAGTTTATCTAAAGACAAAAGGTAAAGCACATATACCTACTAAAGAACAAATGCGAGAACTATTAGATAATACTATTTCTAAAAATCAAACAATTAATGGAGTTAAAGGTAGATTGTATAAATCTAAAGTTAATGGTAATACTATCTTTCTGCCATTTGCTGGTGATTGTTATAATCATATAGGTACAAACCTATGTTCTAATTATTGGTCTTCATCTCTTGATTTATCTAATCATCACAACGTTCATAAACTTTATAATAGTCGTAAAACTTCTGATATATTTACCACGACTCGTTGCGAAGGGTTCTCGGTTAGAGGTGTAAAGGATAAATAATATTTTTATTGATTTTCATAAATATTTTATATATTATATCTTAACTATGCTTAAAAAATTCAGTGAATTTATAGCAGAAGGGATGTGGGGATCCGCATTGAGAAGGTCTAATACAAATGAATTAAGAAAAGAAGAAATAGTACATTTGGATATTCCCATTAAAGAATGGGTTAAACAATGTATTCGTGGTGGTTTATTAAAAGATCAAAAAATTTATGTTGATCGTGAAAGATCGAAAAAAATGGGTTTTAAATGTTATAAAGTAAATTTCGTATCTTCTCAAGTAATATTTCCTGATAATATACCTATAGAAGTAACCGTTGATTCTATATCAAATTTTAATAAAAATTTATATGTATCTGTTAAAAATATGAATACATTAGAAAGATTACCAGATGTTATTGAAGATGCTCATTTAATTATTGATTGTGATAAATTTAATAATCATATAAAATTACCTAAATGTAAACAATTAGAAGTGTTAGGCAACATATCTAATTTACCCAAACGGATTGAATGTGATTTATGGTTACGTGAACCATCAAAACAACTTGGACATATTGAATATGTTGGAGGAGATTTGTATTGTTGTAATTCATATATCACATCATTAGTTGGTCTCCCAAAAGAAGTTGGTGGTAAAGTTGATGTTCACAATAACAAGATTACTGATTTAATTGGTGCACCTGAAAAAGTAGGTGGTGATTTTAATTGTTCATGTATGGGTGGATTGAAATCTCTTAAAGGTTGTCCAAAATATATTGGTGGTAATTTCAGTTTTTTTTCAACAGGTATTGAAGAAATTGATGATTTTCCTGATGAAGTCGGTGGTAATGTCGAATTGAGTGGGTGTTGTCATTTAAAGAGTTTTAAAGGGTTGCCTAATAAAATAAATGGTAATTTAGATATTGTATATTGTAATGTTGAATCATTGAAAGGATTACCAACAGATGTTAATGGATATGTATATTATAAGAGTTTAACATTAAATAATGAACCCGTTTCTGTAAGTGATATTACAGAAATTTATCCAGAATTAAGTAAACATCTAAAAACAAGTAAATACAATTGGTAAAATGGGTTGTAATTGTAAAAAAGAAAATATACCATTATCACTACGGAAATCAATTAGACAAAAAACAAAAGAAAAGATTTCTGAAGTAAAAAAACTTTGGAATGCATCCAGAGATAACTCACCAATAGGTGTTGTCACTTCAAATAAAGATGAATTGGGATTTAAATAGTAAAAAGGTGTGAAGATGAAAAGAGAAAACATTAAAATAAAAATGCTCATCAATTGATGAGCATTTTGTAATTATAACTATTTATCCATAAAATTCTTCCCAATCTACTTTACAATCAAATATAGCTTCTATAACACCAACAATTTTCATTGCTTGTTTTTCAGGCATGTATGAGTTGTGGAATTTGGCATTTTCACCATCCACTTTACTCATAAATGGAACATTATTATAATAAAGTTCCCAATCCAAATCATAACCACCGTTTGCTATTGACCATTTTCCTCTTGTATATTTTTTTCTGGAACCTGTCGCAAACATTTCTATACATTGTTTTAATCCAGTTAATTTGATATCTTCATCTTGAACATTGAATAACCAATTTTGTTTTTCTAGTAAAAGACCTTCTTCAATTGTTTTTTGAGGTATTTCAAAATTAGTTGTATTATCTGTAAGTATAAATGGTGTTTCAGCAATTGTACCATTATTGGTTGAACGATTTATAAACTTACTACCACCGATAACAATATTATTATTGATATTATTATTAATTTGTTTAAGAATAGTCAATTCATTTTTATATACTGTACCATTAAACTTAATGTTTAATTCTATCATTGGTTCATTTTTTCTAAATCCTGCCAATTCTTCTTTGTATGTAACACCATTAAATACAAATGATACATTATCATCATTTGCGTTTACAGAACTACACTCTAATTCTGTGAATGACTTATTGTCATCAAATTTCATAATTGTGTCAATACCTTCACCAAGGTTCTTCAATGTTACGGTTTCATATTTACCAATCTGATCAGAATCATATTTTGTATATTTGAAATCCTTGAACATATCCATTAATATACCGACAACATCATCACCGGCAGCCGTTGTGATTCCCTTTGTGCCAGGTGATGAATTCACCTCAATCACATAAGATTGTTTTGTTCTGCTATCTGTGATAAGATCAACTCCAGCCCATCTCGCACCTACCGCTTTTGCGGCTTGTTTTGCAATCTTTTCTTGTTCTGGTGTAAGATGACCCTTTTCTGCTGTTGAACCAAGTGAATAATTTGATCTAAAATCACCATCAAGAAGATTTCTTTGCATACAACCAATGACTTCAAAATTATCAATACCTGTAGTCATTCTTTCAAAATTTTTATACAATACATGTACACGAAGGTCATAATCAGAATTAATCTTTTCTTGAAGAATGATATCAGATTTTGGTGACATTTTAAATAATGTCTGTAAACATGAACGAAGTGACATCATAGATTCAAAAAGCATAACGCCAACTCCTTGTGTTCCATTTAAAATTTTGGCAATCACTGGGAATGTTCCACCTATGAAATCAACTTTATCTTGAAGTTTGTTTAATGATGATGATGTAATTACTGTAGTTTTTGGTGTAGGAACACCAGCAGCTTTAAGTTTCTTATATGTAATAAATTTATCTTCACATGATTCAATACAAGATAATGAGTTGATTAGAACATATCCGAGTTTTTCAAGTTCTTGTACGAAATCCCTACTCTCACTATTCTTAATACAAGTTCTTCTTGTTATACATATAGTATTATAAGGACTTATTTCTATTGATTTCTTTTCAGAACCACTTTCAACAATTTTGTGTTTATCATCAGATATTGTAGATATAGTAGCGGATGATGGGTCAATGGTTATCATTTTTAAACCAGCTTTCTTTGCAGCATCTTCAAAAAAGAACATTGAATTAGATGATTTGGTTGTCTTTTCTGCTCTTGCTGATAAGAAAAGTAGTTGTACATCTTTGGCCTTTTTACTCTCATTAAGAATGGAATAACCTTTATTACTATAGTTCATAATTAATTATTTAAATTTTGATATAATATTTATGAAAGAATTGATTACATCATTTGAGTCTAAAGAAAAAACTTCTATCCAATTTAAATTGTTTTCTTTTGCTGTTTTTCTTTTTAATGGATCTCTATATGTCCAAACTTTAATTGCCTCTTTGTATTTACGACTCAAGAATATTTCATAAATACAATATGATGATTAAAAAATTTAGTGAATTTATAACAGAAGGAATGTGGGGGTCTGCATTAAGGAGATCTAATTCAGCTAAAGAAAGAAAAGATGATGAGGCAAATCGTATACAAGAGTTTATAGATAATCAACCAGAATCTGCAGTTATTTATATAACTGATGGTAATGTAATTAATAGTAAAGGTTCTATATTTATAAGGAATACTGATTTGATAAATGGTAAACTTCCTTTTAAGTTCGGAAGAGTTGACGGATATTTTGATTGTGATGGGTGTCCTTCACTAACTTCACTTGAAGGTTCACCACAAGAAGTAGGTGGTGATTTTTATTGTAGTGACTGTCCTTCACTCACTTCACTTGAAGGTTCACCACAAGAAGTAGGGATGGATTTTAGTTGTTATGGGTGTGCTTCACTCACTTCACTTGAAGGATCACCACAAAAAGTAGGTGGGGTTTTTAGATGTAGTGAATGTACTTCACTCACTTCACTTGAAGGAGCACCACAAGAAGTAGGTGGGGATTTTGATTGTCGTAATTGTACTTCACTCACTTCACTTGAAAGTTCACCACAAAAAGTAGGTAGGGATTTTATTTGTCATGGGTGTACTTCACTCACTTCACTGAAAGGATCACCACAAGAAGTAGGTAGGAATTTTTATTGTCGTAATTGTCCTTCACTCACCTCATATGAAGGTGCACCTAAAAAAATAGGTGGTAAAATTCTAGATTAATAAAAAAAGGAGAGAATTAATTCTCTCCTTTTTCTACATAAATACAATATGATGATTAAAAAATTTAGTGAATTTATAACAGAAGGAATGTGGGGGTCTGCATTAAGGAGATCTAATACCGCTAAAGAAAGAAAAGATGATGAGGCAAATCGTAT
>OBLI01000110.1_pt1 | contig 84323 bp, 58 predicted proteins | sample 1519701 | NCBI WGS metagenome assembly OBLI01 (sample SAMEA3663005, study PRJEB22513) | pig gut metagenome | biome: pig gut; feature: pig-associated habitat; material: faeces | place: France | collected 2012
CTAAGACACTCTTCTTGACGGAGAAGCACCTCGCAGTCAAACCACTTTTCGACCTATCTGGCAACAAATCTTAATTTGGGTGACGCATTGACGAAGTCAGGAGGTAAACACTAATCACTGGTGTTTACCTCCTACTCGTTTGTGTCTGACTGTGTGTAATTTCAAAATTATTGTTAAAAAAGTCACAATGGTTTGCTGTCAGTCAACCACTTTATTATCTTTCGGGGTGACAACATTTTTAACAATTCTATTTTCAAAAAACTATTCGTCTCAGCATTATGAGAAATGTATATTACAATCAATATCTCCACCCCAAATAAAAAAACAGGGAAAAACTGCACGTGGGTTTGCTAAATTAAGGCGCATTATATATATTGTAAACAAAAACCAAATGATTAAAGATATGGATATACCAAAAATGATTAAGAAAGTCGACTACTCTGAATACGAGGGCAGATATGACGAATCCGTGAATGATGTACTGACCACATCACCTGATAATCTGTCAGTTGAAACCATGCGCGAATATCTCTATGGATATACGTTCACCGAAGACTATGCAAAGGGGGAGTTCCCGGATGAGATGAGTATGGACTATTGGCGTGACAGCGACAAGGGTATCTGTGACTTCGAAGTAGACCTCCCATGCTATGACAGGAACAATATGCCAAATGACGTATGGGACACCAAGGGTGATGAAGCCTTTGAGGTTATTGATGATATCCTTGACGATAGCATGGACGAGATTGACTCCATCTTTGATGACAACTATTGTATTGACACCTTGCAGGAGCGCAAGATTCTGGAAGCTATTGACAGCACTGGCGATGGCATAAGCGAAGAAACAGCTCTATGCGTTACCGATGTAGGCCAAGAGTATGAATACATCAGTAGAGTATTTCCTTACAATCTTCTCGAAGTGGCAAGACAGAGGGTTAGGAACGGTATTGACTGTTTAGAGTTCAAGCCGAACAATTACGGTGTAGAACGCATTTATTTCGACATCAGCAGGAGATTTGATGTTGGTTATCCAATGCTAGAGTGACGATGGGTTGTTAACGGTCAACCAACCTATTATATTGTCGAGCAGATAAAAAAACAATAAAGACATGAATAACTCTTTCAACTATCACTGTTTTATGAATGACATTCATGGCAAAGTAAAGTCTGTTTTGGATGCTGAGTACTTACGTATAACGGACGACTCACTGCAAATGGAGAACTCTCCAAAGAGTTGATTGAGTATTATTTACAAAACAAGTAATCAAATAGAAAGGAAATACTATGATAATTGGAAATCCAAAAATTAGACGCAGAATGAATAGTGTTATAGACAACATTTGTATATTAGGCTTTTTCATTCTTCTGCCATTTGCTATCATTGCAGGTATCTGCAGCGGTCTAATTTCTAAGGTTATTAACAAGTGACTCAACCGAAGACGTTCGCTAAAGAAATGTATGGCATGGTTTTTTGATGAGAAGATGAAGCTGTTAGTGGCTCTGAAGGATAACCCTAATGAGAGCCGTGCAATCATTGACACTTTCCCCTTCTCCCAAAGTACCTTCAGAAGAACCCACGCGAGGAGAACTATTTGGTGCAGATTGGTCCACCTGAAGATGATTGGCGTGAAGTGTCAACCCACAGACAAGGACGTTGAAGGTATCGACACAACGGCTTCAAGCGTCACAACAGAAAAGAATAGTTAAAATGTGCATGCGAGCTTGCAAATGGTCAACCACTACATTATATTGTACATCAAAAACGAGAGATAAACTCACAAGTAAACTTAATATTCATCCTTAAATACTTTATAATATATGTTTTGGACACTTTCCCTTATCACAACTATTGAGGATGCACCATTTCCTTGCAACAAGGCTGAGTTGATTGACTATGCGGAGCGTTCTTGTGCTCCTCTAACCGTCATTGAGAATCTACGAGAACTCGAAGATGACGGCGACGAATACGAAGGTCTTAAAGATATATGGCCAGATATGCCTATTGATAACGAAGACTTCGGCTTCGATGAGGATGAGAATTGATAATTTTCCCACTTTCGCTTCGGCATATTGAAAACACATTACAATATTATACATAAAGTGTAACCCCAAAAGCTATTAATACATGATGCAGATAGAACTTCAGAAGCATATTGCAAGTCTTTCAAGTGAGGAATTTGAAGGTTTCCTCTCAAATATAAATATGATACCTTTGCTTACCATCGAAGAGGAAATAGAATTGATTCGCCGAATCCGCAAAGGTGGTAGTGTAGCCGAGCGAGCCATGGAATTGTTGGTTAAGACAAACCTTCGGTATATATATTCAGTTGCAAAGGGATATGAGAATCCATATCTCAGTATCCAGGAACTTCTCGTCATTGGCATCACCGGGATCATTCGGGCTGCTGGAAAGTTTGATGAGACACGTGGTTTCACATTCATTTCGTATGCGATATGGTGGATTAGACAAAGTATGCTCAACGCTATACTTAAGCGTCGTGCTGAGGACAAGTGAGCTGAGACAATCGTCCTCTTCACCCATAGAGAACTTGTATACTATCCAAAGAATGAGAATATGAACCCATACATTGACAATGGCCTGACGGCCGAAGCAAAAGCCAACAAAGATGAGCAGCTATTTCTTGCCAATGCTTTCCTTTTCTATAAGAATGCACAACAGATTCTGACCGACAGCCGAATGTTCTTTGCTCCTGTACGTATCAATAATGGCATGACATTTCACGGAACTCCAGGTTCACACTATCCGACCCTTGGAATGTATATAGAGTGGTGGCATAAGTGCAAGGTTGATGTTACCAGAGACCTTGAAAAGAATGAAGCTCTCACATTCCGCATTGCTGGCAATCCCCTTACTGGCACCAATCGCTGCCAATGTGTATATCCTGACGGTCATGTGAAAGACATCAGCTTTGATACTTTCCTTCCGATGTGGAGTACGTTCCAGAAAATCAGCAAGCGATACCATGAAGCAAAGGTTATGTTTGAGGCCTATACTCTCGAAGAGGTGGTGAATATCCTTTCTGAAAAGCAATAATTCTATATTCAACTCGTTATGAATAAGAAGATTGAAAAGATGGTAGCAGCGTACAACAAGTACGCCATCAAACATGGTTATCCAGACTCAACCATTCAGGTTGATTATGCCAGGAAGGAGGTGATTGGTACCTTTACACCAAGAGATGAGAATACGTATCACGGTTTCTGGGGATACATTAAGAATGTAATAATTGCTGGTCACAACGGCTCGTTGAGAGCAGACTACGACAGAATCGTGGAGGAGCTGAAGAAACTTTAATCATAAGTATAGGGCAGTAGCTGGAGAAGGAATGTGAGGTCTACTCCCCTTATGAAGGTTCTGGTTCTGCCCTTTTAATATAACAACAACACCTAATCATTATCAATAACTCAAAACCATTTGAATTATGTTTGGAAGTAGAATGATTTCTGTTTATAGAGGTATGTCAACGTGTGGAATCCCTGCTTTTACTGTCGATATATATAAAAGAGCTGTCGTTGTATGACAGCTTGCGGAATCCCTGCATATGCCATATCCGGCAATCACATCTATGATGGCATGACTGCCTGTGGCATTCCTGCTTTCACACTTGATTAAGAGAACATCATAAAACAGAAAAACTGTCCATTGAGTTGGTAGATTCTCAGTTCAGTGGACTACAACCATCTAAGTCTCTCACTTTAAACTTAACGAATATGACAATCATTAATGTCGGAAAAGACTACGTACGGGAAACGATGTACGACGATTTGGCAAATAGGTATATTTCTCTCGAAGACAAGTATTATGAGTTGGCCGTACTGAATCAAAAGAACGAGTTGGAAGAGTTCCGCAAGGAATATTTTCTCCGCAAGGACAAGGCTGATCAAGAAATAAAGCAGTTGGACGATAAGAGAGCTGAATACAAGGCACAGATGAAGCATGGGCTTATCACCAATGTAGAGTACCAGCGTCTACTTATGGGCTTGAAGCAACAGAAAAGAGCTGTTGAAGATGAGCTGTCAAGATTCAAGCATGATGCAAGTAGAGAAATTAAGGAGTCTGGCTTTATCAATGATTATATTGTTGACAGGTTCTTGGAAGAAGGCATTCCACAGAATCTTTCAGAGGAGAGGCCGATGGTGTTCGACTTGTCACACTTCATATACCGCAAGGCACTCATCCGTGCAGCCATGACCAACAAGAAAATGATTGAATCTGTTGGAAAGAGTATCTATATTCTGGAGCGTACTTGTCTCGACAATATGACCAATTGTTATATCAGTAAAGCTATTGCGGTTGCCAAAACGAAGGAAGAGATTATCACCTTCTGCCGTTCGACGTATGGTGGTAACATATCTTTCGATGATAACGGCAAGACTCCTACCATACATACACTAATGGGCGAAGCCTCTTTCTGTATCAAAGAGGTTGTTTGGCTGAGTTAAAATAATAGTTGAATAAACATTACAAACTTAAATATGGAAAAAGCCACTAACATTCCTGACTTGTTTGAGGTAGAATGCCCACCTGAGAAGATACAGATATCGCTTGGGAAATACCAAACATATAAACTTAAATATCTGGTAAATAAAGTAACAGGCGTTAAAAGTTGCAAGTACGTGTCGTGCGACTGGGCTAAATGTAGCACATACTCAAAGACTGTAGTTCTCAAATTGCGTTCAAAAAACAGAAAGAATACCGTGTATAATCCATGTGTACTTTGGAACTATGAGACAGGCGAGACCTTCTCCATGCATGGAGCAGATGAATTCATGAAAATTTCAATAGAGGAACATGAGTTCCATTACAGAACTTTCACCACAGATTACGACTATACTATTACGTGCAATACAGTTACTAGAGAGGAGGTACCAAGAATTGATTTCGAGCAGGAAAAAGAAAAAGCATTTCTTCTTGTCGCCGAAGCAGGTAACTTGATTTGGAAAATCAAGTCTGTCGGTTACGAAAATCGAAAGACCTATCCCGACATATATGAAGATGTAAAACTGACATCGATAAACGGTGTTGATATGTGGATGGTTAAACATCGCAAAGGAGATGATTGGTGGCTGTTGCATAAACACAACAAAGTCGCGTCAAGCGTAACAGGCGTATTTGTCAAGAAAGGATTCTGCATCTTTGGCCAGATTGAAAATGACAGATACAGATTTTATCGACTCCAGAAAGGGATTGACTTCAAAGAGGTTACTTTAGAACTTACCGACAAGTCTATCATTCTTGATAAAGAGCGTGAGATTCCTTTTTACAAGACAAGATTCTATAATGAGAAAGTAACAGGTCTGACTACCGACCGTAACTGGTTCAAGACTAAAAGCGGCAAGGCATATCCTGTATTGTCACCAGAAAACCAAGGTGATATTCCTGAGAAAATCCAACTATATGTTGGTGACGAGGATTTCGTCCCTTGTCGAAGTTATCGTGACTGGGCGTACTATAACTACCCCAAAGGAACGGTTGCTGGGTTCGTCATAACAAATATGTTTGTCAACAGAAAGCTCAAACTTTATTATGCTTTATTGCAAGACTTGGACACAGGTGTAGAGATTGTAGTTTTGAGCAGCAATATTATCTTCAAGGAAGGTGATACTGTGTATCTAACGGTTATCAAAAATTTGTTTGTTGATATTATAAAAGAGAAAGTGTCTGACGTATTGTCTCATAAGGCAGTTGTTGAACCAGGTTACTTTGCTGAAGTCTCAGAAGAAGAGTATAATGCCTTCAAACAAAACATACATTCAAAAGAAGGGAGCGACACCGCTGAAGTCCCCCAGGTTCAGCCAGAGCCACAGCAAAGTACAAATGAGCCAGAACCTTCGCTTTTGGAAAAGAAAATACCAGAGTTGGTGTCATATGTCAAATACTTGCTTCATGAGGTTGAAGGCGATGTAAGCCTCAATGTACAAAAAGATGCTGATGGCAACGTGAGAATAAGCATCCTTTAATAAATAGTGATAGAAAAATAAAAACAATATATGGACGTAGAATATTGACATGAATTGTGGTTTACTTGTCGATGAAGACAATCCAGAATATAAAGAATTCTTATTAAATTTGCAGTATGAATAAAAAAGACAGGTTTACAGGAGTGTTATTCGGTCAGGCAATAGGCGATGCCTTGGGCTTGGGCAGTGAGTTCATGTCCAAGGAAGAGGTAATTCGCTATTATCCTAATGGGCTTTCCTCTTATTCACAAATCATTCAGGATGACCATCGTTGCAGATGGCAACAGGGCATGTGGACAGATGATACAGAAATGACGTTGTGTATTGCTGATGCCTTGATAGCATCTGGTGGAGAAGTGAATCTCAATCAGATTGCAAATAATTTCAAGGCATGGTTTGAAGGGAATCCGTTAGGCATAGGCAGACACACCTATAATGTTTTGTGCTTTAATGACTATGTAAAAGACCCAATCCGAGCCGCAGAAATAGTGTGGGCTCTCTATCGTAAGCGTTCAGCTGCAAATGGAGGCATAATGCGTACATCGGTTGTTGGTTTGATGCCAGGGAATGTTTCCATACATGCTGAGAATATCTGCAAACTGACCCACCCAGACCCTCGTTGTATCGGCTCCTGTGTGATTGTCAGTGAGATAATTCATTCTCTTATATATGAGGGCGAAGAGCTTTCCATAGACAATATTCTACAAATATCTGATAAATACGATGACCGCATTCGTCCATTCATTGAAATTGCAAACGACTCTACTGGTATTGAGAGTCTTGAACTCACAGGCTTAGAACAGGGCTATACCCTAAAGACTCTCTCGGCTGCCCTCTGGTCGTTGTGGCATTGTATGTCTTTCGAGGATGGACTTCTGCAAGTTGTCAATGCTGGCGGTGATGCCGATACCAATGCTGCTGTTGCATGTGCTGTCCTTGGCGCCAAGTTTGGTTTTAGTTCCATTCCCCAAAAGTATGTATCAGGATTGATTGGCGAATCCAGGATAAAGGAAACTTCAGAAGAATTATATAGAATGTATTGTCAAACCCTAAAATAGAAAAACAAGAGGAACAGGCCGCACTAACAAAATCAGGAACAAGGTAATAACATACCTTCAGGCCCCAAAGGAGAAAAATATTTTTCCATAGAAAAAGGCATATATACGTAATGAAGCGTCAATATACACCCTTATTCCCATTAGGCCCAATTGTAAGTAAGTGTGCAGAATTATCCATATAATCCTTGCACCGCCTACTGCACATTATCAGCAAGTGACAACAGTCGAGGAGGAGCCACTGCACTCCTTTATGTCACATACTGATTCTGCATCACTACTCAATACAATAATTTAGAAAAACAATTCTGCACATCTACTTATATAATTATCAAATAGATTAAGAAGTTTATGATTCAAGATAACAGATTAAAACAGGTTATTACAGAAAGCATTAGAAAAATTATCTCAGAAACTAATCATGCCAATTGGACTGCAGTGAAATATTTTCATCCGCAAAAACAAACTATGCCAAACGGTTCTCATTATCAACGAGGGGGATTCATTCAGGAGTGTCGAGAAAATCAAAATAGTTTCATTCTTGACGAAGGGGGTCATGGTAATCAATATGGCATGGCAAAATATAGTGGTGGAATTATTGTTTTTTCTACTGACGTCAATGCGGTTGAATTGGATAAGGACAAAATAGTTAACAATATAAACCAGGTCATTACCACATTCAAAAACCGAGTCAAGAAAGATTCCATAATCCACAATGTGATGAACAAACTCAACGATAAAGGCGGTGAATACATTGGTGCATATAGTGTGGGAAACTATTTTAAAGGAAGATATGTTGGTGATAATGGTGAAATGTATAATGAAAGGTCTTTAGCCATAGAAATCAATGGGCTTTCGAGTGAGTCATTGTTGAAAGTTGCAGAAATGATTGCTCAGAAATGTATGCGGGAGACTGTACTGGTGAAAGACCTGAATAAGAATAAAATACACACCGCAGACTCTATTCCCATGGCAGATAATAGCAGCATGGATGCCGAACAGGACAAAGTCAACACTAATGCCGAATGACTGTATAAGACAATTATCTAATTGGGCTGATTATTTAATTTCTTTATTTGGGGGCTTTAAGTTTAGGAACAAGACGGCCATAGATTCATTATACAGAATAAGAACTTGGGCGGGAACTGAGATACGACGCGGGGACACAACTCCTCGAAGCTATGAGAGAATGACAGAAAGCCTATGCAGAGATGATGGTTGTAACGCTGTAGATATAAGCAGGAGAGCGGGAAACAGCGATATAGGAAAATGCTAAAGGGCTCGATAACGCTCCACTCTCATCCGTCAACGTGAATCACGTCTGTATATCCCCTCAAAAAAAGAAATATACCCCCTCGCAAAAAAAAGGAAAAATTCGGGGAGACTCTCGAAAAAAATCACTATCTTTGCACAACAATCATAGAGTGTACTAAAAATTCTATTAGTTAACCACGCAGTCTCAGTATGGTATGCCTTAAGATTCTGCATAATATCAGATATAAGAAAAATAAAAAACAAGACGCAAAAAATATTACGATAATAGTAAAGCCATAATAATCTGATCGAAGATTACAGAATGGCAGACATACAATAGCAGCATCAGACTATCATTGTGGTATTCCGAAAATGTAAGCGTAGGAAACTTGACAAACAAAGAATCTCCACAACAATGATGGTTGGCTTTTACGTATATAGTACGTAGGAAAAACCGCCCAATATATGACGATAGAACGATGCCTTGCACCCAGAACAGGGTGTGGGCATTTCTTATATATTGGGAAGGTTTAGTATAAATATCCTACGCTTACTACCTTGGAATACCATAAGAAGGCTCACCCCTTTTATTATGTCCTCGTACGAATAGTCATATTGTCTTTGATAGTTCTTAAGCTGGATAAACAATATCACTATATGGGAAGGACAAAAGTTTATCTTAAGGAATATAGATTATTCCTATTCTTATGCGCATTAATGGTAGTGAACCTCATTTATATGCATTATGAGGTATTCATTAAAAATTACATCGCTACGGCATATTGCCGGTCATTGTTTTTTTGTGTTGTGGATGTGATGCTCACTGTGCTATTTTTTCATATACTCACTTTGGGTAAACGGAAAGTAACATTTATCCTGTCATATTGCACACTCTTGTTTTTTGCAACAGCCAACATACTTTACTCAAGATTCTTCTCACAGTATATAACATTTAGCGTGTTGGCAGAATGTCATAATCTGAGAGGTAACTGGTGGTTGCCCTATTTGCATGAAGCGTTCAATGTGTCTGACTTGATTTTTGTTGGGACAACCTATCTTTATGTCATTGCATTAAAGAAAGTTGGCAAAAGTGATCTATTTAGTGACATAAAAATGATATTTTTTACCATACTCACCTCTTTCGTAATTTATATCATACCTGGCACAAGAGAAGAATGCATCTCGTTACGCTCATGGGAACAAACATCCAAATGGCTTGAGGGTTTTGGATTAGGCAACGCGCTGATAAGACCTTATAGATATATCCAGGAACAGACAATATTCCAGAATGGAATCCTTAGGGGACAAATATTTTGTAATATTGTTGTAAGATCACACAACATTGAATTATCAAAGGAGGAAATAGAGGAAATAAGCAACTATATCTCAGAGAAGAACAAGAAAGAGAAACCTCTTGATGATTCTGCTCAAGTGAAAGGAAGACCTAATCTTATTCTCATACTTGTAGAATCATACATCTCAACTGCTTCAAAGATAAGAGTTGGAGGAAAAACTGTCACGCCAAACATCTGTAACCTAATTATGGAAGATGGTACATACACCAATCTCGAAATGCAATCACAGAGAGGTGCGGGAGAATCAAGCGATGCACAGGTATCATATTTGACAGGGCTTATACCTTTGCCATCAGAATTATCAATATCACATATCGTAAACGATTCCATTGTTGGACTGCCAAGGTTAATGAAAGAGCAAAAGCAATATACAACATATATAACGTTACCAACACCATCTTACTTTTGGCATCAAAACGAGCTAAATGAAAAATACGGTATCAATAACATTATTGATTGCGTAGACAAAGGTAATAATTGGTGTGATGATGAGATGTTATTCTGTAAACTGGAGAAGCAAAAGCTCACGGAACCTTTCATAAATATTGTTCTAACTATCAGCATGCATGGTAGTTACGAAGGAGATATGCCTTACAACAAGAAAATCAAAACACCCTTTAGCTATCCTAAGTATTACTCAAAGGAATTATGTAATTATTTAGACAGATGTTACTATACTGACGAACAAATAGGCAAATACATAAATCACCTAAAGAAGAACGGAATATATGAGAAATCCGTTATTATCATTACATCTGATCACCAAACAAAGCCGAACTCACTGAATATGGCTGTAAATGATAGAGACCTTCCATTGATTATTGTAAACTCTAACATAGACCCTAAACATTTCAGAAAAGGAATAATAAACCAGATAGATTTATACCCCACTTTGCTGGACATGTTTGGAATAGAATCAGAATGGAGGGGCTTTGGACATAGCATATTACGAGGCGGATACACTAATAATATATCGAAAAAAAGTAAAGAGTTGTCTGAAAAAATGATGAGGGGGAATTATTTCTTTTATAAATGAATTAACCCTAGTTTGATATCTGATATCAATTTCAACAATTTTTTCGGGATATTCATAGAGCTAACCATCTGTTTATCAGCAACGGTATTCGGTAAAATCGAATTGTTGTACGCAGAAGTCATGCAGAAGAGTTGTACCTTCGACCCAGATATGCAGTTCATGTCTCAACCAAGATACAACCTGAGATGCAGCGCGATGACTGGCACAACCTTCCGTGACTTTGCAGGTCGCGTGCGCAGTCGCATCATACTGAACGTGGGCTTCATCGATTAGCCACACCGTCAGGAGGACATTCGCGACATCAGCAAGTGCCTCACGTATGTTCACGAGCACCAGGGAGAAAAAATAATCTGTTCGGCAATCCTCTGTCACACAACACTACTTGTGTGTCAAGAAGGTCCACATGAGACAGTGCAGCGAGCTGAACAAATATGCGGATGATATCTATAAACGACTAAAGTATAAGAAAATGCCGTTCAGAAAAATCAAAATCAAGAAAAATCTGTAGTACACATGGCTACAAATGAAAAACGCAAAGTTCTGAACAGCAGGAAAAGTGGATATCCAAATATTAAACTTGGGTAAATAGTATAAATCAAAAATCTTACAATCTATAAGTTCATCTGGTTGCTCGTGCTTTCCAACAGACAACAATAGTTTCTTCCCAGGCGTTCAATCCTTAGATTCAAACAAGGATGCTCATAATATGACATTTGAAAGTCGGGAAACAGAATTCTCGGACAGTATGGGGGCATCAGCTATAGCAGCACATGGTTCTGAGTGTCGTTATAGTTTCACCATCTTCTTTTTAATGGACTGTTTTTAAAAGAGATATTCAACTAAACAAACGGCGGGGGAAATAGAAGCGCCACCTTTCTTACTGTCCCGAGGCCCGATAAGGGCTTGTGGGAGGAAGAGAGGTGGCGCTTGGGTGTATGCATATATGCTTAAGCTACGTATTATCTGCCTCTGGGCTGTCAGACCAAAGTGGGGGTGGAGAGCATGACAGCCATGAGGATGTGGATATCAGGCGGCAGCGGCGGCATGTATTGCCTCGTATATGCAGCTGGCGATGCCGAAGAGGAGGATGCCGGCTGTGCAGATGGCGAGTGTGAGACGTGTGTTGCAGTCGCTCTTGAATGTTGGCAGAGGGTTATCTGTCTTGTTTATGTACATGGCCTTGACAATAAGGAGGTAGTAGTAGAGTGACACTACGGTGTTGACAAGGGCTATGAACATGATGAAATATGGCCACCAGTTGCCGTCCTGACCGTTGACAGAGGCGAGGAAGACGAAGAACTTGGAGAACATTCCTGCGAATGGTGGTATACCGCCAAGCGAGAAGAGTGCGAGCGTCATGAGGAAGGAGAGCTTCGGGTTTGTCTGGTAGAATCCGTTATAAGCATCCATGTCAGTACGGCCGCCATTGTTCTGCTCAACAACGGAGATTATGGCGAAGACACTCATGTTGGCAACGATGTATACGAGGACATAGTACATGAGCGAGGAAATTGTCGCAGCATAGTCAGCACCTATCACGGCGAGCATTATGTATCCGGCCTGTGATATTGATGAGAATGCCATGAAGCGCTTCAGCTCGCTCTGGCGTATGGCCATGAGGTTTGCAACGGTGATGCTGAGCACTATGAGGATGTACATCATGACCTCCCAGTATTCTGTCATGGGCTGGAAAACCTTTGTGAGAATAACGGCGAGGGTGAAGGCCGCTGCTCCCTTTGAGATGACGCTGAGATAGCCTGTCACTGTTGTCGGGGCTCCCTGGTATGTATCGGCTGTCCAGAAATGGAATGGCACGAGGCTTATCTTGAAGCCGAGGCCGGCTACAAAGAATACCATGCCGCATATTGTCATCGGTGTGACAGAGAGGAGCAATGAGAACTCTGTGAAGTACAATGTTCCTACGGCTCCGTAGAGAAGGGACATTCCGTAGAGCATGACACCGCTTGAGAATGTTGCGGTAAGGATGAACTTCGCTGCAGCCTCTGCCGAGTCCTTGCGCATCTTGTCGAGCGCTACCATGCATGCGAGGGGCACACTGGCAGTCTCCAGTCCGAGGAAGAACATGAGGAAAGAGCCTGCGCTCATCATGACATACATGCCGAGGAGTGTTGATATGGTGAGCATATAGAACTCTCCCTCTATGCGGCGTGTGTCATTGTTTGAGAGCCATCTCTTTGACTGTAGCACGACGATGAATGTTCCGGCGCAGAGGATGGCCTTCATCATTGTGTTGGCAGGTGTGGCGATATAGGCTCCTCCGAAGAGCTCATATGTCTCCTGGCACGAGAAGAGCGTGGCAGCAGCCGATGCGATGAGCATGACGCTGACGAGAGGATTGAACCAGTCGCGGCATTTCTTGCCGTGGCTCGCAAAGTCGGCTATGAATGTTATGACCAAGACGGCGACGAGTATCGCCTCTGGTATCATCTGTATAAACTGTATATAGTTCATGATTCTTATTGTCAATTATTATATGGTGTGTGTCTGGATTCTGTTGCTTAGTTTATCACGCTGAGAATATTTCCCACAGCACCATTGATGACATTGCTTGCCCAGAGTGGGAACGTTCCGAGAGCAGCGACACATGCTATGAGGCATCCTACGGCTAAGCGCTCGTCCCATGTTGCATCGGTGAGTGTCTCATAATGTGGGTCGGCAACTTTCTCAAAGAGGATGAAGCCTACAGTACGCAGGATATATACTGCTGTGACCACGATTGATGTGCAGGCTATGATTGTGCAGCAGCGGTGGAATGTGTCAGCGTTCTCGAAAGAGCCTACGAATATTGTCATCTCTGCGATGAATCCGGAGAATCCTGGCAGGCCGAGGTTTGCGAGACCGGCTATGACATATCCTACTGAGAGGAACGGCATAATCTTCATGAGGCCACCGAGTTTGCGTATGTCACGTGTGTGGGTGCGTCCGTATATCATACCGATGAGTGCGAAGAAGAGTGCTGTCATCAATCCGTGGGAGAGCATCTGGAGTATGGCTCCTGTGCATGCTGTCCTTGTCATCATGAGGAGTGCGAAGAGCACGAGTCCGCAGTGGGAGACAGATGAGTAGGCGTTGATGAACTTGAGGTCTGTCTGCACGCAAGCCGAGAAGGCTCCATAGACAACAGAGATTGTCGTGAGGATAAGGAATATCCATGCGAGATCATTGGCAGCCTGCGGGAGGAGGTACATGGCGATGCGGAAGCATCCGTATCCGCCAAGCTTCATGAGCACTCCGGCGTGGAGCATGGAGACTGATGTCGGTGCACATCCATGACCGATAGGTGACCATGTGTGGAATGGGAAGAGGGCTCCGAGGACACCGAAACCGATGAAGACAAACGGGAAGAGGATATTCTGCACATTGGCAGGGATATTGTTCTCGTGGGCTATCTCGAGGATGTTCATCGTCGTTGCTCCATTGAAGAAGTATATGCCGACGAGTCCGAGGATGATGAGTGCGGAGCCTCCCATGAGCATAAGGGTGAGCTTCATGGCTGCGTACTCCTTCTTCCCTGAGCCCCAGTATCCGATGAGGAGGTACATAGGGATGAGGGCTACCTCATAGAACATGAACATCGAGAAGAGGTCGATGGTGATGAAGAAGCCGTATACACCTGTTGACAGGAGTGTGAACCAGAGGAAGAACTCTTTTGTCAGGGGCTTGAGCTTCCATGATGCGAATGTGCCGGTGAAGACTATGATGCTCGACAGGAGGAGCATGACAACAGAGATGCCGTCAACACCGACTGCATAATTGATATTTAGCGATGGGAACCATGCTACTGATGACTGCAGCAGCATCTCAGCGTCATTGCCTGCTGCGCGCTCTCCGATGAAGTATATCGTGAGCCATGCGGACAGCGCGACAAGACAGCTTGCTCCTGTAACCATCACACCACGCACCTGGTTGACGCTGCGTGCGGCCCAAAGGCCGAGTAGCATCAGCGCGGGGATAATAACGAATAATGTCAGTATATTCATTGCTGTATGTTGTTTATGTGGCATTGTGCCTGGTGGCACTGAAGCCAGAATAATCTGTTAATGTTCTTTAGGTTTAATCAGAGAGCAAGTAATATGAGCACGAGTGCTACCGCACCAGATATGAACCATGCCGCATACTGGCGGACATCGCCAGACTGCCAGCTGCGTATGCTCTCTCCACCCTCGTTTGCTCCCCACGCTGTGAAGTCGATGAAGCCGTTGATGACTTTCTCGTCAATCCACTGTACAGGGCGTGAGACGAAGCGGAAGAGTATCTTGTGGGTAACGAACATATACACCTCGTCCATATAGAAGCGATGGTAAGCCCATTTGTGCAGACGCGGGGCGATAGCGTACATCTTGTCAGCAATAGGCTGTTTCTCTCCCTTGAAGATGTATGTGGCGAGGGCTATGGCAGCGACAGCGATGATGGTTGATGTTGCTGCCACCTGTGGGTCGAAGTGTACAGTATACTGTGTCCCGGCAGCGCTGACGATAGAGCCGAAGCTTGCCCAGTCCCATCCGAGGAATCCGCCGAGTGTTGTGAAGACTCCGACGCCTATTGTTATGACACTGAGGAATATGAGTGGGAATGTCATGACGACTGGTGCCTCATGCGGTGTGTGGTGTGCATGGAGCTCCTTGTTCTCTGTTCCCCAGAATATGCCGTAGTAGAGGCGGAACATGTAGAACGCTGTCATGGCGGCTACGCCTGTCATCCACCATCCGCAGAGAGGTGAGTATGCGAAGCACGCTGTTATTATCTCATCCTTTGAGCTGAAGCCTGAGAAGAACGGTATACCGGCTATGGCGAGGCATGAGATGAGGAATGTCGCGTGTGTGACAGGCATGTACTTCTTCAGTCCGCCCATGGCAGACATCTCGTTTGAGTGGACAGCGTGTATGATGCATCCTGCTCCGAGGAAGAGGCATGCCTTGAACATGGCGTGAGTGAAGAGGTGGAACATTGACGCCATATATCCGAGCTGTGCGTGGTTGTCGAGGACAGCTCCGTGGTGGCCTGGGAGTGATACGCCGAGGGCTACCATCATGAATGCTATCTGTGATATTGTGGAGAAGGCGAGGACACGCTTTATGTCGCTCTGCGCACATGCTATGGCGGCGGCATAGAAGGCTGTGAAGGCTCCTACGACAACGACGATGCTCATGGCCTGTGGCGCATACTCTATCCACAATGGGAAGAGGCGTGCTATCTGTACGACGCCTGCGACAACCATCGTTGCGGCGTGGATGAGTGCAGAGACAGGTGTCGGGCCCTCCATGGCATCAGGGAGCCATATATGGAGAGGGAACATGGCTGACTTGCCTGCACCACCGATGAACATGAGGACAAGGGCTGTCGGGAGGATGAGGGAGCCTGTCGCCGCGGCACGTGACGCGTCGCATGTTGTGAAGGCTGTCATGCCGTCGGCGAGCTGTATCTCTGTCCCTGTGAACGAGAAGTTGAACGAGCCAGTGTAGAAGCCGAAGATGAGTATTCCGACGAGGAAGAACATATCGGCGAAACGTGTCACGATGAATGCTTTCTTAGAGGCGTGCACGGCAGCGTGCAGCTCGTAGTAGAAGCCGATGAGGAGATAGGAGCTGACACCGACGAGCTCCCAGAACATGTACATCTGGAAGATGTTGGTGGCGAGCACGAGTCCGAGCATGGACATGGTGAAGAGGGAGAGGAAGGCGTAGTAGCGCTGGAATCCCTTCTCGCCATGCATATAGCCGAAAGAGTATATATGTACCATGAACGACACTGTCGAGATGACTATGAGCATCATGACTGATATGGGGTCGAGGAGGATGCCGAGGTCGAAATGCAGCGAGCCGAGCGGCAGCCATGTGTAGTTGTATGGCACGATAGTGGCGAATGTTCCATCAGCAAGACGTGGCATGCTGAAATACTGGAACGCCGCGATGTAGCACAGGACGGTGACAATGCCCAGGGTACATGTACCGATGAGGCCTGCGACCTTGTGCGACCACGCATATTTGTTTCCCGCGAAGTCTGGCAAACCTATTACCAGGAAGGAAAGCAGTGGCAGAAGCAGTATGCCTAAAGTATAACCGAATTCCATTGTTGTCTTTTGTTGTTCTTGTTATGAAAAGAGAGGTTTGTCAGTGATTTTTTACTTCTTGAGGTTCTTTATCGCGTCGACAGTGTCTGACTTGAAGTGGTTATAGACATTCAGGATGATGGCTATGGCCACTGCGCTCTCTGCCGCGCTGACACCTATAGAGAAGAGTGTGAAGAAGAATCCCTCCATCTCTCCTGGGTACAGGAGGCGGTTGAAAGCGGCGAAGTTGATGTCGACGGCGTTGAGGACGAGCTCAACGGATATGAGCATGGCGATAAGATTGCGTCGTGTGATGAATCCGAAGACGCCAATGAAGAACAGTATCGCGCTTAGCACGAAGAAACATTGTACTGGAACCATAATATTTTTACTCCTCCTCTCTTTGGTTACGTGATACTACAAGACCTCCTATGATGCATGCGAGCAGGAAGAGGGATATGAACTCGAATGGGAGGACATACTCATACTTTCCGGCTCCGACGAGGGCTGTTCCTATCTTATCCATAGGGACTTCCTTGTCAGCAACCATCATGAACTGGTCGAAGAAATGGCTTTTCAGCTGCACTCCGATGACTGTCGCCGCGCCGACGATGGCGAGGAGAAGAGCCCATGCTCCGCGTTTGATGTCAAGGCGTTCCTTGATACCCTGGAGAGAGCGGCGTGAGAGGAGCTGTATGGCGAAGATGTAAATCATTGTCATGCCGCCTGCGTAGATGCTCAGCTGTGCTGCTCCGAGGAATGTATAGTCGAGCAGGAAGTATATGCCTGCTATGGCAAAGAGCACGAAGAGCAGTGCTGTCACGGCACGCATGATGCGTGTTGTGAAGACAGAAGCGAGAGCGGCAACTATTATTACGGCCGCGAGTATAGCGAATACGATTATGTTTGCCATTGTTTATTTCTCCTCTTTTTTAGCAGGCTGTGGTTTCGGGGCAGCGGCAGCGGCTGCTTTTGCGTTTGCCGCATACTGGTCGAGCTCGGCCTGTGTTGGTGGCACATTGAGGTGTTGTATGAGGGCGTCGCGGTTGAAGACGGCGTTCTCGAAGTCCTTGACGAACTTTATCGCGTCATGTGGACATGCATTGACGCACAGCTGGCAGAACATGCAGTCGCCGAGGTCATACTGGTAGTCGAGCAGGAGTTTCTTCTTCTTTCCCTCTGCTGTTGTGACCATCTGCGATGTTATCTTTATGCTGCCGTTAGGGCATGCTTTCTCGCAGAGTGTGCATGCGATGCACTTGTTGTGGCCGTTCTCGTCGGCAGGCATGACAAGTGTTCCGCGGTGGCGCTCAGCGATGTGCTGTGTGTGGCGGTTCTCAGGATACTGCTCGGTAATCTTCGGTGTGACGTACTCGCCCATCGTGATGTCCATACCTGTCAGCAGGGTCTTGATGCCTGAGATGGCACTGCCTATATATGAATTGTTTTTTGACATTTCTGTTTATTGTTCTTTGGTGGGGATGGTTTGCCCCGGACGTTGCGGCTGGTGCCGGCATGTTGTCCGTGCTGGCCTTTTCCTCCAGTTTTTACTTATCTGTCTTTACGGCTATGTCAGCGCCGACGAGCTTCTGGTCGCGTGCGAACTGGCTGCGGAACTTCATGGCTCGTGATATGATGACGATGGCTATGATGACGATGACGAGTGCCACCAGGATGCCTATGCCCATGATGCCTGTCAGGCCGAGAGCGACGCAGACGGTCATGAGGATGAGGTTGAAGAGTGCGACAGGCATGAGGTATTTCCACTCGAGCTTGAGTATCTGGTCGATACGCAGGCGTGGGAAGGTCCACTTTATCCACATGAGGAGCCATACCATGGCGAATGCCTTGGCGAGGAACCATACTATGCCTGGTATCATGTCCATGACGGCGTCGAAGCCTGCTATGCCGATGTGTATAGGGCACCATCCGCCGAGGAAGACGAGCGATGTCATGCCTGCGACGATGAAGAGGTTGAGGAACTCGGCGAGATAGTAGAATCCGAATCCCATGCCTGAGTACTCTGTGTGGTATCCTGCTGTGAGCTCTGACTCTGCCTCGGCGAGGTCAAACGGGCCGCGGTTTGCCTCTGCATTGCCTGCCACGAGGAATATGAGGAAGGCGATGATGGCGGGTACATGTCCCTGGAATATGAGCCAGCCGAACGGGCCGCTCTGTGCCTCGACGATACCGCTCACCTGCATTGTGCCTGTAAGGATGCAGGCGGTGATGAGACAGAGGCCGAGTGACATCTCATAGCTTATCATCTGTACTGCTCCACGCATAGCGGAGACGATTCCGTACTTGTTGTTTGATGACCATCCGGCGAGGAACACTCCGATGACGCCTATGGCTGATACGGCTGTATAGAGGAATATGCCGACGTTGAAGTCGAGGATGACGGCGCCCTTGTTCCATGGCAGGAAGGCGAAGGCGCCTACAGAGCCCACGATGACGAGGACCGGGGCGAGGGCGTAAAGGAGCTTGTCGGCCTTGTCAACGAAGAATATCTCCTTTATGAGCATCTTCAGAACGTCGGCAAAGACCTGGAGCAGGCCCCACGGGCCGACGCGCATAGGGCCGAGACGGCACTGGAAGTATGCGCAGACTTTACGCTCCATGAATATCAGTGCTATGGCGAGGAGGGCGTAGCCTACGATGATGAGGAGTCCTACCAGGATGCACTCGATAAGTATGGCGAGCCAGGCTGGACACCCGCAGGTGTTCAGGAGGAGGCTGTCAAACCATGTCGTTACTGTCGAAAAATCAAACATGTCTGTTGTTTTCTTGTTGTGGCAGAGGGTTCCCTTATGTCGGCGTGTTGCCTCAGGGGGGCTCTCTGTCGTTTTGTATATATATTATATAAGGTGTGGGTATGGGATGACGTCATGTCATTCCGTGTATCGTGCTGCTGTGTTTAGCGGTCGATATCGGGGATGATATAGTCGAGTCCGGCACCCACGGCGATGAGGTCGGCCACCTTTGTGCCGCGCAGCATCTCGTCGAGAGCGGCGACGAGTGTGAGGGCCATTGGGCGGAGCTTCATGCGGTAAGGGCTCTTGTCTCCGCGTGAGTCGAGGTATACTCCGAACTCACCGCTTGTTCCCTCAACCGAGAAGTACCACTGTCCCTCCGGGCACTTTATGATTGGCTTCTGCTTAATGTAGTAGTCGCCCTCTGGTATGTTGTCTATGAGCTGCTCTATGATGCGTATTGACTGCTCTATCTCTTTCACGCGGAGGTAGTAGCGGTCCTGTGAGTCGCAGTTCTGGAGCACTATCTGGTCCCACTCCACCTTGTCGTACATGGCGTAGGGATGGTTCTTGCGTAGGTCGTTGGCCCACTGTGACGCGCGTCCGTTAGAGCCTGACATGCCGTATGATATGGCGTTCTCCTTTGATATCACGCCGACACCCTCAAGTCGCTGGTGTGTTATGACGTTCTCTCCGAAGACGTTGATGTACTCGTCGAGTTTCGGGCGGAGATACTTGCAGAGTTTCTTGACATTGCTCTGGAAGTGCTCGTCGATGTCGGCCTGGAGCCCGCCGATGCGGTAGTAGTTCTGTATGAGGCGTCCGCCTGTTGTCTCTTCCATGACGTTGAGGACGTACTCGCGGTCGCGCATGCAGAAGAGGAATGCTGTGAGGGCTCCGAGGTCCTGTGCGTAGCATCCGAGATAGAGGAGGTGTCCGTCAATACGCTGCAGCTCGTCCATGATGGTGCGTATGGTCTTTATGCGGTCGTTGAGTTCCACCCCGAGGGCTTCCTCTATCACTCCGCATATAGCATGGCGGTTCATCATGGCCGAGAGGTAATTGAGACGGTCGGTGAGGGCGAGTGTCTGTGGGTATGTCATCTCCTCACACATCTTCTCTATACCGCGGTGTATGTACCCGAGGTGTGGGTATATCTTCTTCACTGTCTCTCCGTCGAGCACTGTCTGGAGGCGCAGCACGCCGTGGGTTGAGGGGTGCTGTGGGCCTATGTTGACGACGAAGGCGTCATCCTCGAAGAGTGGCACTGTTGTCTCCACGACATGTCCCTCGGCGTCGAGGTCGTAGCGTGTTGTTGTCTCGGGGTCCTGCTCGTCGTCGAGTGTGTATCCGTCCTCTGCCTTGAAGTCTTTCAGGAATGGGTGTCCCTTGAAGTCGCTGCGCAGGAAGAGGCGGCGCATATCTGGATGTCCGAGGAATATGATGCCGTAGAAGTCGTAGACCTCACGCTCGAGGAGGTCAGCGCATTTCCATAGTTTGCTGACGCTCCAGATGACATTCTTGCCGTCTTTCTGCTCAGCCATGGTCTTGACAGAGATACGCTCGTGTGTCTCTGTGTTCTCCATGATGTATATGCATCCGAGTCCTTCTTCTCCGAAGTCTTCGCCTATAATGGTGACGAGGTAGTCGTAGTGTTTCTCGTTGCAGAGCTCGGCCATCTTCTGGGCGAACTCGTTGAATGAGTATTCTATGTTGTTCAGTTTCATCTTGCCTTCGTCTCCTTTATTTGAAAGAATCGTTAATGCTTTGCTTTATGTTGTCCTTGATGGCCTGTGCCGCCTTCTTCATCTCTGCCGCTATGCGTGCCGGGATGTCTTTCAGGACGAATGGCTCAGGGCTCTTCTCCTTCTTGTTCACTCCGCCGAAGAATTTCTCCACCTTCACCTTGCGCTGCAGCTGCATCATGCCATAGAGTATGGCTTCCGGGCGTGGTGGGCATCCGGGGATGTAGACATCGACAGGGAGGAACTCGTCAATGCCTCTGACGACATGGTAGCTCTGCTTGAACGGTCCGCCTGATATGGCGCATCCGCCGACGGCGATGACATACTTTGGCTCGGCCATCTCGTCGTAGAGACGTTTCAGCACTGGCGCCATCTTGTGGGTTATTGTTCCGGCACACATGATGAGGTCGGCCTGTCGTGGTGAGTTACGTGTCACCTCGAATCCGAAGCGTGCGAAGTCATAGCGTGCGCAGCCGCAGGCCATGAACTCGATGCCGCAGCATGATGTGGCGAACGTCAGTGACCACAGCGAGTTGCTGCGTCCCCAGTTGATGAGGCGGTCGAGATTGCCGGTGATGACGTTGACACCGCCCTCGTTCAGTTCCTTGACGATGGCCTCGAGTGTCTCGTTGTCCTTCCACTCGTCGTATGGAATGGACTTGATTTGAGGTGTCTTTACTTCCATTCAAGCGCTCCTTTCCGCCATGCGTAGGCAAGGCCAAAAACAAGTACCAGCATGAAGAAGCCGATGCTCAGCAATGCCATGGTACCGAAATTCTTTACTACTACTGCCCAGGGGTAGAGGAAGACAGTCTCCACATCGAACATCAGGAAGAGGATGGCAAAGAGGTAGTAGCCTACATGCATTGGAAGCCATGAGCTGCCGCGTGTAGGGATACCGCACTCGAATGGTTCACCCTTTGTCCTGTTGTAGGTGCGCGGACCCAGCAATTTTGCTGTGAGGTATGCCGCCACCACCAGGAAAACAGCCGTTATGATAACGGTTATAAACAAAGTGAAATACATAGATTGTATATGGATTGATTTATTCTTAATCTGAATATCGACTGCAAAGTTACTAAAATTCATCCATATGAGAAAGTTTCAGGGCGAAAGAATTTAGATTTTCTTAATAATATGTACACGAAACGCCAGATGCCTCTCGGGAAATCCCCCGTATCATGCACAAAAGCGGCAGAATGTGCCATCGCGCGGCTTCTCCTCACGTCTCTGCCGTGGGGCGCGGGAGGGGGCTGGATGAGTGGTATGGCTTACGGATTGTAAGCAGCATTCCTGAGGGGCTCATCCAGTGCCTATGAGCCCCTCATCCAATACGGATGGAGACGTCATCCAGCACCTATGGGATTGTTGTCGATAGAGAAAGAAAACTATAAGCAACAGACCTCCCTTTGCTTTCAATCTGTAACCTAGGGGCCACAGACAGCTTTCAGCGGCCTACCGCCTAAGGCATAAAACGGCATGCCAATATCCACCACGCCGCCCATAGCGCCAACTCCCGCCGGCAAAGGCACAGGAAGGCCCGGCGCCTCACACAAAACAGCCGGAAGGATTACAGCAAGACAAGACACCCCGGAATCAGCTAACGGGCCTTCACTCTGAAAACCGTAACTGTCAAATGGCAAGAGCCGAGTGGCGCGGCAGGGTGTTTCCTGCGGCTTTCCAGCCACAGGCGGCTCGGTCACACGCGTATTTGCTGACACTTTGTTATCGCCCATAAATTTATTTAATCTACAGAAAGGAGGCTTCCAAATCTTAATAATTCATAATAATTTTGCATTTTCCAGCCCATATATATAACTTTGTCGTTAATAAATATGAAAGCATACGCATACGCCACTTACCGTAGATGGAAACTGACGGGTATGAGGCGTTTTCTCCTGTGTATGGTCTTGATAACCTGGAATCAACAATAACTATTTACAGACATAAATGAAAAAGCTATTCTTCTCACTCGTTGCGGCAGTCATCGCCACCGTCGCCAACGCACAAATCTCGTTCACTCCGAGCATGAAGCAGACCGCTCCGGACGAGATAACGATATCATTCACCGGAAAGATTGACAACGGATGGCATGTCTATGCTCCCAACGAGAGCAACGGCCCGACACCGGCAACATTCAACATCGACAAGATAGAGGGTGCGAAACCTGTCGGCGGACTGAAGGCTAACAAGGCGGCCACACAGCAGTATGACGACATGTTCGGCGCGAAGGTGAGCTACTACGAGCATGCAGTGACATTCACACAGAAGCTTAAGATTACCGGCAAGACATACAAGGTGGAGGGTTATCTCGAGTATGGCGCGTGCAACTCAGAGAGCTGCCTGCCCCCGACAGCCGTCGAGTTCAAATACTCAGGCAAGGGGATAGCCGACGCTCCAGAGGCTGAGGAGGAGAAGGCTGGGGAGACAGCCGAGGCTGAGGGGACACCTGCCGACACTACCGTGAAGGACAGCGTGGCAGCTGTGCCGGCTGACACCGCAGCGGTGAACGCCCTCTGGACTCCTGTCATCGACGAGCTGAACGCATTTGACAACAGCAGCGAGGAGGGCGAGGCGTCGCTCCTGAAGATATTCATACTCGGGCTCCTCGGCGGATTCATCGCCCTGCTGACACCTTGCGTATGGCCTATCATACCGATGACTGTGAGCTTCTTCCTCAAGCGTGCCAAGGACGACAAGAAGAAGGGTGTCCGCGACGCTATAACATACGGACTGTCTATCATTGTCATATACCTCGTGCTCGGTCTTGCCGTGACGCTCCTCTTCGGGGCATCGGCCCTGAACGCGCTGTCGACAAACGCCGTGTTCAACATATTCTTCTTCCTGCTCCTTGTCGTCTTCGGCGCATCATTCCTCGGAGGCTTTGAGATTGTCCTCCCCTCCAAGTGGACCAACGCTGTCGACAGCAAGGCATCATCAACGACAGGTCTGCTGAGCATTTTCCTCATGGCGTTCACCCTTGTCCTTGTCAGCTTCTCATGCACAGGCCCGATTATCGGCTTCCTCCTCGTGGAGATGGGAACATCAGGGAATATCGTAGGTCCCGCCATCGGCATGCTCGGCTTCGCCATAGCCCTCGCCCTTCCGTTCACACTCTTCGCCATATTCCCGACATGGCTCAAGTCCGCACCGAAGTCTGGCAACTGGATGAACAACGTAAAGGTGACCCTCGGATTCATCGAGCTGGCATTCTCGCTGAAGTTCCTCAGTGTGGCTGACCTCGCCTACGGCTGGCATATACTTGACCGTGAGACATTCCTCGCGCTGTGGATAGTGCTCTTCGCCCTCCTCGGCGCTTACCTCATCGGATGGATAAGATTCCCTCACGACGAGGACGAATGGGACGAGATGGGCGAGAAAATCATCAACACACGCACTCCGGTGACACGTTTCTTCCTCGCATGGTGCTCGTTCGCCTTCGCCATATACATGGTGCCGGGACTCTGGGGTGCTCCCTGCAAGGCCGTATCGGCTTTCGCACCGCCTATGAACACACAGGACTTCAACCTCGCCCGTACAGAGGCGATAGAGCCGGAGTATAAGGACTACGAGGCTGGAATGGCTGCCGCAAAGGCTGCGGGGAAACCTGTCATGATTGACTTCACTGGATTCGGATGTGTCAACTGCCGCAAGATGGAGGCCGCCGTATGGACCGATGAGGACGTTAAGAAGACCATAACAGAGGATTATGTCCTCATACAGCTCTTCGTCGACGACAAGACTCCGCTCCCAGAGCCTATCGAGGTGGTGGAGAACGGACAGCCACGCAAGCTGCGCACCGTAGGCGACCGCTGGAGCTATTTCCAGAGGACAAAGTTCGGAAGCAACACTCAGCCTTTCTATGTCCTGCTCGATAATGAGGGACACGCGCTCAACTCGTCATACTCTTATGACGAGGACATAAAGAAATACACGGAGTTCCTGCAGAAAGGCCTGGACAACTACAAGAAGAAATAATACCAGCGGGCCTCTGCCAACGCTCCCTGACGGCACGACACAACACATGGGACAAAACTCCAGAGACAGCCGGCAGAGACATGGGGGAAGCACCAGCACCCAGACAGCAGAGACCCGATGGAGACATATCATGATACAAGCCTGACGGACGGACGCCGTCCCTGACATGCCATATCACTGCGACACGTGACGGCAATGTGGGGAGGGCGTCCGGACAAGAGGGCGGAATGCCATGACAAGAGAAACAACAACAGAATACCATGATAGAGAAGACATTACGCGACAAGATAATAAACCTCGTCAGACGTGAGGTAGTCCCCGCCATAGGATGCACTGAGCCGATAGCCGTGGCTCTCTGTGTGGCAAAGGCGACAGAGACTCTCGGCACTCTGCCTGAGAGCATCAACGTCATGCTGAGCGCTAACATGCTGAAGAACGCCATGGGTGTCGGCATACCCGGAACAGGGATGGTGGGGCTCCCTATAGCCATAGCGCTCGGAGCCATAACAGGGAAGAGCGAGTACGGACTGGAGGTGCTGCGCGATGTGGACGACGACGCTGTCGGACGCGGAAAGGCATTCATCGACGAGGGACGGATAAAGGTGAGCCTCAAGGAGGGACAGTGTGACAAGCTATACATAGAGGCCGTGGCGACTGCGGGAGAGGAAAGCTCGCGGACAATCATTGCCGGCGGACACACTAACTTCACCCTCATAGAGAAGAATGGGGAGGTCATCATGAGCGACACAAGCAGCAGAGGTGCAGAGAAATGTAATGAGGACGAGGAGCTATGCCTGCGCACAGTCTACGACTTCGCCACGACAACACCTCTCGCCGATATAGAGTTCATAAACGACGCAAGGCGGCTGAACGAGGCTGCAGCGGCCAAATCGCTCCTCGGAAACTACGGACATGAGTTGGGAAAGACACTCAGCCGACCGCTCGGACGCGGCATAATGGGCGACAGTATGTTCTCGCATATCCTCTCTGCCACAAGCAGCGCGTGCGACGCACGTATGGCAGGAGCCATGATTCCGGTAATGTCCAACTCGGGCTCGGGCAACCAGGGCATAGCGGCGACACTGCCCGTCGTGGTCTTCGGACAGGAGAACCACAACACAGAGGAGGAGATAACACGCGCGCTGATGCTCAGCCACCTCACGGCTATCTATATAAAGCAGAGCCTCGGACGTCTCTCGGCGCTGTGCGGATGCGTGGTGGCATCGACCGGTTCGGCATGCGGTATTACATATCTCATGGGCGGAAAGTATGAGCATGTGGCATACTCCGTGAAGAACATGATAGCCAATCTCGCCGGAATGGTATGCGACGGGGCGAAGCCTTCATGCGCCCTGAAGGTGACAAGCGGAGTGTCTACCGCTGTCCTGTCGGCTATGCTGGCTATACAGAATACCCATGTGACATCGGTAGAGGGTCTCGTTGAGGACGATGTCGACCGCACCATACACAACATGACACGCATCGGAGCGGAAGGAATGAACGAGACTGACCGCATGGTGCTCGATATTATGACCCATAAGAAATAGAGTCTATAATCCGGTTCGGCTGGGGAATACGGCGTCAGCTGGAAAAACAAATAATAAACATCCCGGCTTGTCTCATGCTTATCGCCATGAAGAGAGCGGAGGAAAACGTGGAGGCAGACAATAGGAAAGAGCAGGGAAAGACAGCCGTATAAAGGCCAAGCACAAACAAGAAGACTCTACGGCAATGAGCCGGCCCGAGATGCCTGAGGAAGAGAAAAACAAGGAAAAATCTTGCATAACCGCAAAGATATTAGTAACTTTGCGCCCGAAAAAGAAACAAAAACAAACAGGATATGCTCTTCGAACAAGTTTCAACAGACATCAAGGAGGCGATGAAAGCACGCGACAAGGTGCGCCTCGAAACATTACGTAACATTAAGAAAGTATTCCTCGAAGCAAAGACAGCTCCCGGAGCAGACGACAATCTCAGCGACGCTAACGCCATGAAGATTCTCCAGAAGCTCGCAAAACAGGGCAAAGAGTCTGCCGAGACATACGCAAAGCAGAACAGGCAGGACCTCGCTGACGCAGAACTCGCACAGGTAGCGGTAATAGAGGAGTATCTCCCGAAACCTTTCTCACCCGAAGAGGTGGAGGAAGCCGTGAAGACCATCATATCACAACTCGGTGCGACATCGATGAATGATATGGGGCGTGTGATGGGAGTGGCAACGAAACAGCTGGCAGGAAAGGCCGACGGTGGTGCCATATCACAGGCTGTGAAGAAGGCTTTGGCTTAATAAATCAACAATGAAGAATGTGTGAGCTGCACCGCACAGCTCCTCTGACACATAGGACTATCGACATAACGAAACGCACGGTGGAGAATGAATATACCCCACTGAGACAATAACGACGGACATATCTCCTCGTAGCGAGGGATATGCCCGTCGTTATTTTGTATATCCTCCAGTGGCTGCAAGGTGTCATGTCGGCCTGTCGTGGAATGGAGAAGGGGAAGAGACATGGAGACAACTGGCAAGGAGAAGGTGGTGGGCTGGACGGCAAGAATGTCACGATGATGAAGAGGAAGGTTAGGGACTGGACGGGAGCCTGTCTCCTCTTTTCCCGTGTCCGATATATCACCGCTCTCGCATCTCATACCACATCATACTATACTGACAACCTTATCAGACCATAGATATAAACTCTGCATAAGGAAAGCACACCATAGCAATGACCACTACATGCAATTTGTATTCAGCTGATATACAGCGATGTTTATATACTTACAACTCTACAAACAGGATTATGCACATGAGAATATTTTTCCATGTGTTTCTTGGAGTTCTATAAGAATATGATTACTTTTGCATCACAATACCTGAAAGACTATGTTCGGATTCAAGACAAGAAAGAAAATGGTTCATCCGACATTTCGAGTGATAGATTGTAGATAATTGTAAAAAAAGAAGAAAACCGCTGAACTTATTGTATATTTGAATAACCACAAACAAATATACCACCATGAACAGCAGTTTTCTATATCACGCTTGGGGGCTTTACAGCCTCGAATGTACCAAAGAGGAGTACAAAGGTAATACAATTATCCTACATGTCCAAAGCAAAAAGCGATTATCCGTATGCCCGAAGTGCGGAAAGCGCCATTTAGTCAAGAATGGGTACCGTTTCAGAGACTTTATCGGTCTTCCCATAGGTGGAAAGAAAGTGATAATCCGCATGAAGGTACAACGCTACAAATGCAAGAATGAAGAATGCGACTATGACCAGCAGGAGAATATACCATTTGCCACAGGCAGCCGCTCATACACCCATCGCTTTGCAAAGTATGTGGTAGAACTACTCCGCGGCATGACATTGCAGGATGTTGCCAACCATCTTAATGTGTCATGGGACACAGTAAAGGAGATTCACTCCATCTATCTTGAGCGCCACTATAGTCCGCCTTCCCTGAAAGGAGTAGTGAACATCGGCATTGATGAGTTTGCTGTGAGGAAAGGTCACATATACAAGACCATTGTCGTAGATCTTGACACGGGAAGGATTCTCTATGTGGGTGACGGAAAGGGAGTTGACGCACTTGACAAGTTCTGGAAGAGAGTCAAGCGGCATAAGGTGAAGATTGAGCATGTCGCTACAGATCTGTCTGTCGCCTTCATCGCCTCTGTCCTTGAGAACTGTCCCGGTGCCGTGCATGTCTTCGATCATTTCCATGTCGTAAAGTTGATGAATGATCATCTGGATGACATAAGAAGAAAGGTGTATGCAATGGAGAAGGATGTCAACAAACGTAAAGTCCTCAAGGGAACAAGATACCTGCTCTTGGGAAATGGAGAGGATATCTTTGACCAGCAGCATAAGACGAGACTTGACAATGCCCTTGCCATGAACGAGCCACTCTCGAAGGCCTACTATCTGAATGAACAACTCAGAGAAATATGGTTGCAGATAAGCAAGGAAGAAGCAGAATCTGTACTTGATGATTGGGTAAAGCAGGCCAGAAAAAGCAAGATTCCACATCTCATGAGGATAGCAGCAACATTACTCGCTCACAGGAGAGGCATACTGGCATGGTATGATTCTCATATCTCAACGGGAAAAGTAGAGGGTATCAATAACAAGATAAAAGTAATGAAACGTAATGCATACGGATTCAGGGATGACCGGTATTTCACTCTCAGGCTATATGCCCTACATGACTGTCGCATCACTCGAAATGTCGGATGAACCAAGAAAATAAATAATATAATAGAATGTCTCGACCTGTTCCTTAGAACAACAGGAACAACAATAAACCAACAAACAATCAAGAACATATCATGACACAAGAAATAGAACGCAAATTCATGGTGAAGAGCGATGCCTTCAAGGCTGAGTCTTTTAAGGCAATACGTATCACACAAGGGTATCTCAGCTCTGTACCGGAACGCACAGTACGTGTCCGCATGAAGGGTGACAAGGGCTTCATAACCATCAAAGGAATAAGTAACGAGAGCGGAGCGAGCAGATATGAATGGGAGAAAGAGATTCCCGTGCAGGATGTCCAGGACCTTCTGAAGATATGCGAGCCTGGAGTCATTGACAAGACACGTTATCTCGTGAAGAATGGCGACCTGTGTTTTGAGGTCGACGAGTTCTATGGAGACAACGAGGGACTCACCATGGCGGAGATAGAGCTGCCAGACGAGGACACAGAGTTCGAGCGCCCTGAATGGCTTGGCGAGGAGGTTACAGGAGACAAGCGTTTCTATAACTCCATGCTGGTTAGGAATCCGTACAAGAACTGGAAATAAGGGCTGTCTGGCATCTGGGCATCCATAAATGTGACCGTAGAGCCCACGACAGCCATCATTCTTCAGTCACCATTCCCCTCAGCGACATCCATGTCCGCCTGCAGACAGGTCCCGCAGACACTATAGTTATCCTCGATGAGATGAACGGTCATGTCCGCTACACATACAACGCTGACACGACCGCCATCCTTTTCGTTGTCCCAATAGTCAGGGCACGCTCCCAGAAAACCTATTCTGTCAACCACCAGCACATTTCGCTCACAGACAATCTATTCGCCTTCCGCTCAGAGAATATATTTATCGAGGTGGAATAGAGGCAAGCATATATAGACTAATGGTAATAACGGGAGGAGACGTCGCTTGTGATAATAATAGTAATGGAGATATGGAATAGAGTGTGGAGGAATGGTCTCTTGACCTCACCTTACCACCACTTTCCGTCTCTCCCCATCACAGACATATACATACACTCCAGGAGCAGTGGGGCGCTGTGAGCCTATTGCTACGCCTGAGACAGTATACCATCCCTCTATGGATGGAGCGGTGTATATGCCGGCATCAGGCATTCTGATGCCAGAGAGCGTCCCGTCTGTTCCCCAGCGCTGTGCGAGCCATGCTATCTTCGTGTTCACAAGACGCTTGAGCTCTGCCACCTTGGTGTCGATATCGGGAGAGCTATATGATGGCCACCGGGCATAATCGGCTGACATTGCCGGACGGATGGTAGCAGCGAGGGAGTCAAGGAACGACGGAAGGGAAGGTAGGGAGAGGCGGTAGAAATCGCCGAAGACATTACGGACAAGCTCCTGGAAACGGGGGAAGCGGTATAGGCGGTCGATGATGAAACACTCAAACGTGGGGTTGTCCCATATGAAGGCGTCTGTCGACTGGCGGAATGCATTGCCGAAATCCCATACAGGGCCTGCCACCCAACGTGTATCCTCGCCACGCTCCTTGTGCAGATAGAAGCTGCCATGGAATCCCTCCTCGTCCTGCATTATCTCCCTGACGACATAGAGGCGTGCCATGGCGAGAGGGTCAATGAGAGTCTCCCAGAGGGTTGAGGAGGTGGAGGAGGTATATATGGCGTCGCGTATGGCGTCGAACTGCTGTTGCAGATATGTCTCCTGCTGCGCAGAAAGGACTTCAGGCGAGTGGTATGTTATCCACATTTGCTGTCGCTTGTCTGGCATACTGACCGATATGTGTGGGTCGGTGTTGTAGTTGTCCACCTCAACAAGCCATCCTCCTGTCACATCGCCCGTGGCGTTATCGTCCTGCTCGGTGACATTGACACGGTCTTTGTCGACGCGGATATTCTCTGTCAGGAAATACAGGCCCTCATACTTGGAGTTGAGATAAAGCTCGATGGGGCGGCAGTCAGGAGTCCATGCCAGGCCCATACGCCGTGATAGCTCGTAGCCGAGGGGATTGCGCATATATGCGAGGTTATCGTCGGCGCCTGCCATGAGGACAAAGTGCTTGCTCTTCTCCATGCCTGCGAGGGGCGCTGAGGCAGAGAGTTTGATGCGGTATGGCTTCTTGTCGAATCCTGTCCACGTATAGTTGCCACGGCCACGTATGAGCATGGGGAGAGGCTCGGAGGCTGTAGCGATGTCGCTGACTCCCTCCACACCATTCGCCTCAAGGTAGTATGTGGCGTTGATGTATGTCTCCTTCGATGTTATCCGCACGCCTCCCTCTGTGTCTATATGCAGGGCTGGGAGTGTCTGTGTGGAGGAGACTGCTGTCACCCAACGGCCTGATGTATACTGGTCTGTACTGTTTGGGACGAATGTGGCGCCGGGTATCATGGGCGTGTTGTCCTGGTCCTTGAATGTCTGTGTGCGGCGTTCGCCACGCTTGCCTGCTATGTCGTCCTTCACGGATGTGACGCTCATGGGATAGTCTCCGTCAGGGAGGGAGGTGTCAGAGAAGAAATAGTGGCTCTGCCCTGTGACTGTCTCGGGTATGGTGAATGTCCACAAGCCGTCAGCCTGCTGTGTCAGTGAGATGATGACTGTCTTCCCCTGTGTCTGCTGTCCATACAGGAACTTCACGTGGCTATAGTGTGTCACGTTGTTGTCAAAGTGGTATGTGCCTGCGGGAATTGTCACAGCTGAGACTGGGATGAGGAGGAAGAGGGACAGGATTAGTAGCGAGAATCGTATCATAAAGTAAGTTTATTCATATTATCAGCCGGAGGGATGAGAGATTTCTTCGGCTTTGTTGTTAGTCTGATTTTTATTGTTTATGGTTTTACTTATTCACTCTTGATGATTTATTCAAGTGTTCGTCTATTTCACATATACAACATCAATACCGCAAGCATTCTGTCTGCTGATGGTTGGAGAAATGGCTGACTCACCTCTATTGCCCCCACCCAATGCTTATCGTTTCCTCATGACAAAGCGCTCACACTCTGCGAGAATCTCAGAGCGGATGGCTCGCATGAGCAGATAATACATGAATGCGGCAATGGCTATGCGTGAGAGCAGGAGAGGCCAGAGGGAGTGTATAGGGATAGTGACAACGTATGTCAGAGCCATCACGGCGGCTGCGGAAAGCGTGTAGGGTATGATATCTGCGAGCATCTGCCGCCATGTATAGGCTATCAGGCGCCCTGTGCAGGCATGCCAGACAGCAAGCCAGAGAATCATCACTGCACTGTAGAGAGAGACCATGCAGAGCATGCCATAGCGCCATGTCGCACCAACGATGACAAAGAGCATCACTATCTGGATTATACTGAGCCACATGTATATATCGCTCCGCCTGCAGCTTATGGAGAGATTCTGGTACATGGTGTAGAGGGGAAGGAATGCTCCGGAGAGACAAAGCACGCGCAACAGTGGGACACAGCCTGCCCACTGGTCTCGTATGGTAAGTATGATGAACTCATCCGCTACGATGGCAAGACCGAACATCAGTGGCATGGAGAGGAAGGCTGTGAAGCGCATCATCTTACGGAATACTCTACGCTGGCGCACAATGGGGTCCTCGGCAGCGGTGTCTCCAGCCTCAACCATGACGGCTTGGGCTATCTGCCCGACAGTGTTGGAGACAAGCGATGACGCCATGGTATTCCATTTGTACGCCTGAGAGTAGTTGCCCACCTGACTCATGGCATAGAGACGTCCGAAGAGCAGTGTGAGGACATTCGTCGAGAGTGTGTTGAGAATCTTCGTCACAAGAATCTTGACGGCAAAGGGTGTCATGGCGATGACGGGGGCGATGTGTGTGGTCAGTGTGATGCGCTGTGGGACACAGATGTATCTTCCGGCTGTTATTACAGCGATATATGCCACCTGCTGCCATGCCAATGCCCAGTATCCATAGTCAAGGACAGCGAGCGTTATGCCCACGCCGCCTGCCACGACGAGAGCCACAGCGCCTATGATGGCTATCTCACGGTTCATCATGTTCTTCGTCATATACCCTCCATGGGCTATGCTCAGCGAGGCGATGAAGAAGCCGAGGAACACGAAGCGTGAGACAGAAGTCAGACATGGCTCATGGAAGAATAAGGATATGAGCGGGGCGGAGAGGAAGAGAATGATGTACAGTGTGGCCGACACGGCGACATTGAAGGTGAAGACAGCATTGTAATCACGTGCTGTCGGGCGGTGCAGATTGACAAGACTCTGTGTGAAGCCAGAGCTCTGGAGGTCGGCAGCAATGGCGGTGAAGATGGTGAGGACGCCCACGATGCCATAATCAGACGGTGTGAGGAGCCGTCCGAGGAATATGCCAATGACAAGGTTGAGTATCTGTGTCGTGCCGCTGTTCAGCGCTCCCCAGAACAGTCCCTTTGCCGCTCGTTGCTTCAATGTCTCTTTCATCTGTGGGTCTCTTTGATAATATCAGGGTATAAAGGCCGCATAGCGGCGCAAGAGTTTGTAGAGGATATTGCCTATGGAATATACTGGCGCTCCAGCCATGAGCATGCGGCTGACGAGGCGTGCCATGAGGTGTCGCGGAGTGTATCTGACTATCTCCATGGCCACTGAGGGGGCGATGGATGCGTCATGGCATGCGCGGATGGTGTTCAGCAGTCCTGTCTCAAGGGCCAGCGAGATGCCGCCACGCTCCGTATAGAAACGTGAGACGACGGCGGAGGCATGCAGATAGGACATCACGCTGCGGTGGGAGACATTATTGGTGTATGATGTCTGGTTGTCTGTACGGTAATGATAGACCACATGGTCAGTCACAGAGCGTGAGGCGATGGCGGCGAGGCGTGCTGAGAAACAGTAGTCCTCGGCATAGTCTATACCGGGAATGAAGGCGTCGGGGAGACGGTCAAGGATGGCTGTACGGAACAGCCGTCCCCAGACGTGGTTGCCGATGAGATTCTGACAGAGCACACGTCTCTGGTAGGATTGGCTGGAGCCGTGGTACGGGCGGTGAGGTGTGGAATGGCGTCCTCCACAGTATTCGGTATATGCTCCCTCCACACTGTCAGTCGCGGTCCGCTTCATGACAGTGACAAGGACATCGAGAGCGTCGGTGGGGAGTACATCATCACTGTCGACAATGGTGAACAGCGGGGTGGAGACGAGGCTGGCAAGATGCCGGCGCGATGCTCCCAGTCCGCTGTTCTTCTCGTTGCATACGATGCGGACATGAGGCTTACGATGAGGGAAACGCTCCAGGGTATCGCGCAGGACAGATATTGAGCCATCGGGAGAGCAGTCGTCACAGAAGATATACTCGACGTTCTCGTATGTCTGGCCGAACAAAGACTCAGCACACTCCCCGATATACCGCTCCACCTTGTATACGGGCACGATGACCGTGACGGCGGGACGGCTGTCGCCCTCCTCACCCGCGGATGGTGGCAGATTCTCCTTGTTATTGTCCCTGTTGTTGCCTGCAGGGTTGCCGGGGGCTGTCTCTGCCGCAGCAGCAGGACATGGATAGGGCGGCTGGGTCGTGGTTTCGCGGTCAGCAGCCAGACTTTTCCAATGGTCGCCAATGAGCGTAATGAGTCTCTCGCTAATCCCGCTGACGGTCTTACGGCAGAACATCTTGCCAGAGGAGAGCAGCGTGTCGAGGTCTTTCTCTGTGAAGGTCTTTATCTCACTGCCATACTCTATATATGTCAGGGGCGAGAGGTCCTCAAGACGTGTGGAGCGCACGAGTGTGGAGCGGCTGGCATATCGCGGGTTGTTCATGGCTATGGTATGTATGAAAGTCTCGTCGGGACCGAAAGCGTTGACGAAATATCGTGTGAAGCTCTTGTCGTTGTCATACATGTTGAGAGCCTCCGTGGCGAGTCCACGTGTTATTCCCCACCACGAGCCTCCTTTATAGAGAGAGTACATGCGTCCGCTATCGCTCTTTATGACGAGTGGTTTCCTTATGCCCAGTGCCTTTATGATATGGCGCAGCGCGACACGCATCTTGCTTTTCAGTGTGCCATACCGCCATGGGTGTGCGTTGAGCAGGCGGTACTCACGGTAGAGCCTTGCCTCGTCGCCACGCATGGCCATCGGTGTGGCATAGAGGAACTGGCGTCCGCCAGCACAACGCACAGCATCCCTTATCTGCCATTCTGGCCATAGCGGATAGTCCAGTCCGGAAAGCGAGAAGAAGTATTCAGCGTCAGGAGCCTCTGCGAGGGCCTGGCGTATAAGCGCCATCTGGTACCTCACCTGCCCGAAACTTCCCCACATGACGTTATAGCGCTCGTGAGTGAAGGAGACATCCGCTATCCCTCTCACAGCATCCTCAAACTCGCGTATATTGGCCTTCTTGTCGACATGGACGAAGAAGCGCGCCTCCTGTGGCAGGGCTCTGATGAGCCTTGCGAGCTGTTGTGGGTCGGTGTGTGCCGATATGAGGAAGGCTATCTGTGGCGTTGTTGCTGTTGACATTGTGGCAAGCAGGTATTATGGTGGGTAACGTTTCTGATGGGGAAGACTAATCAGGAAGAGGCTCCCCGGGCGGCTTTCCCGCCGGGCTATGGCGGTGTATATCACGTCCGGCATTGTGGGGCGTCGTGGTCAATGGATTATATGCAGTGCTGTGAGCCATACATTATGCACCCACATATATATGGTAAGGAAGAACACAGCGAGACGTACAGCTGTCTGTCTCCTGCCCTTGAGGCTCCTCATCATGACAGCCACAGCGACTGGTATGGCGAAAGCCCAGTGTGCGGTCATTATATAAACATCGGCCGAGGCGAAGTTAAGGCCGACATGGAGGAGCATATCGAACAGGAACATGGACATCACCATCCACACCAGCCGCTCACGCCGCCCATACCACACTCCCGCCACAAAGAGGATGACAACAAGCGCCTCGACGACGTAGTTGAAGGGATTGGTGTACCTAACGAGTACAGGACGGTGGCGGTTGGCATCCTTCAGCGTGTATTCCTCGTGCAGTATGAGCCCCTCGCCGAAGACATTCTCTGTCAACGATGGCAGGCGGTCGATGTGATACTCTGTGTTGGTGACTATCGAGAGCCCTATGAGCTGCTTGTCCCGTATGACCTCCGTTGCAGCCTTGGAGCGCTCTATTGTCTCAGCGAAGACACTGTCACGTTGCGAGCGTTTTGCTATTATCTCTTCCGTATATCGTTTCTCCTCGACCTGTGTGGTGCGGTCCTGGTATATGTATGCCGCCGCTATGAGCGCCATCGGTATGGCATAGGCCAGTGTGCGCATCATGATGGCCTTGACGCTCTTTCTCCTCCATGTGGCGAAGATATCCGCCAGATATACCTTCAGGCAGTTTGTCGTTGTCACGCCTGTTGCGACGAGCGTCAGCAGGAGCATCTGCCAGAGCCGTGGCACAGTGCCGCGCTGTATGGCTCTCGCAGCGAGATAGACAGCGAGGAGGAGCAGCGGGAGCGACAGTGTCATGTGGTCGGGGGTGAAGATTGTCAGCATGACATGTGAGAAAGAGAAGAAGAAGAATGTCAGGAGAAGGCTGTCGGCCATGCTGACGCCCACGACACGGCGCATGATGCGGTACATAAGCATCCACGAGCACAGGCTGGCAACGCTCCACACGACAGCCACGATGTGTATGGCACAGTTTATCCCAGTGACATCCCTCAGCCACATATTCAGCTCAGACAACGGCCACACCATGGCCGCGAGGAGCGGATGGCGCGACAAGGCATAGAGCGGGCGCCATTTGCTTATAATGATATACGTATAGGAATCGAATCCCGAGACCTCAAACTTGTTCCAGAAGGCTGTCCAGAAGCCCACCTTCGGATTGGTCCACAAGTCATAATGATAGAAGAGCATCATGACATTGAGGGCCACGATGACTATCAGTCCGGCCGCCATGACTATGGCTGTCTCCCTGTGTTTTCTTGTCATGAGGCTCATAGCATGTAGGATATTATCAGATAGAGGTTATTCATCCAGCACCACGCGGCTGTCACCACGACCATTGTGCGCACTGTCCGCTGCCATCTCTTCATGGCTCCACCGCTTTGCAGTCTTCTCAGCAGGAAGGCAATGGCAATAGGTATTGCGAAGAGATAATGTGGCGACATGATGTATATCTCGTTTATACCGAATCCCAGTCCGACGTGGAGCGCCATGTCCATCATGAAGAAAGCCATCGCTGTCCACATGAAGAGGCTCTTCCGTCCGAACCATATTCCAGCTGCGAATAGGAGGATTATCAACGCCTCGAAGACATAATTCACAGGGCATCGGTATCTGACGATGACGGGACGGTCACGTAGCACATCGCCAAGGAGATAGTCGCTGTGTAGGATTATGGCCTCCCCGAAGAGGTTCTCCACGGCGGTGTCCCATCGTGGTGTGGTGATATCGGTCCATCTCATGAACTCTCCCTTCGCTATCGGCTTGCCCGTGTTGCGGTTCCATATCTTCTTATGGTCAGCGCGGTATTTCTCCACCGCGCGTTTCTGCTTTATGGCCTTGACCATCTTCTCCACCCTTGCGGAGTCGGCCGCGCCTATAGAGTCCCTCACTTCCTGCCGTATCTTCTCTGTCTGCTCGCGGCTTTTCTTCATCCTCAGCTCGTTGCGTGCCATCTCCTTCGGCCACACGAAGGTGCGGTATTCCCATCGTGCGAATCCCCATATCAGCATTGAGGGCAGTGCGACAGCCATGATGAGGTATGCTGGGCGGAAGAATCTCAGGCGTCGTGTCGCCAGTGCCGCGATGAACACTTTCAGTCCGTTGTTCAGCGATATGCCTGCCGTGACTACGAAAAGAGCTATTGTCTGCCATGTGCCAAGCATCTCTCCACGTTTTATCTTCATGCCGGATATATAGAGAGTCAGGAGGAGTGCTGCCATGGAGAGGATGAAATGGTCGGGCACCATCGTTGAGAGCATGATGAAGGCGAAGCCGTAATACATGGCGCAGAGCATGTAGGCGTCAGTCGTGCCGGTCTCTATCACGCGCGTGAGGATACGGAACAGGAATATGCACGAGTAGACCGAGCACGCCACGAGGAGCAGTGCTGTCACTGTTGTGGCGAAGTTTGTCCCCGTGAGAATCATCAGCCCCTGGTTCACCTGGTTCAGGGGCCAGAGCATGAATGCCAGCAGCGGGTGGCGGTAGACATTGTATACAGTGTCCCAGTTGGAGAGGAGCTCATAGGTGAGGGGGTCGAATCCTGATATGTGGAATGTCCTCACGAAGAGCTTGTGGTATGAGTCGCTCAGCTGACTGAACGAGCCATAGTATCTCACTACCGTCAACGTGTTGAGCAGCGCGAATATTATGGCTGAGAAGAATGCCAGCAGGCGCTCTTCTGGATTAATGCGGAAGATGTTCAGTATTCTACGCATGATTCGTATATCTTTATGTATTTCTCTGCCACAGCGTCCTCGCTGTATTCCCTTATTACTTTCTCACGGCATCTCGCCCCTAACGCGTCGGCGTATTGGAGGACATACGCCAGTCCCTCGGCGAGGTCATCGGCATCACGGTATTGTGCCACATAGCCATTCTCCTTATGGTCTATCATCTCGGGTATGCCTCCGACATCGAATCCCACACATGGTGTCTGACACGCCATGGCCTCCATGATGGTGTTGGGGAGATTCTCTGACAGTGACGGAAGGACAAAGGCGTCGGCTGCCGAATACGCCTTGCGGATTATGTCGGGGTCGCTGATATACCCCATGGCGTGAACCTTTGTGTCTCTGACCCTCTCTGCTATGCCCGTCTCTTTCGAGCCGAGCATGACGAGCTCGATGTCCTTGTCTCCTATCTTGTTTACAGCCTCGGCGAGATAGTCCATGCCCTTGTATGGATTGCCGACACTCTGCGCGACGAAGAGCACGAGCTTCTTGTCGTGTGGGAGATGTAGGGCATCACGGCATGCCGCCTTGTCCAGCGGGGTGTAATATGCTGTGTCGATGGGGTTTGGCACGACTCTGACATCCTGGTCGGCAAGTAGCGAGCTTCTCATCGCCTCCCCCTGGAGCCACCGGCTGCATGTGACGAATGTCATGCGGTGGTCAGCATAGAGGGCTTTCTTCTTCTTCCAGACACGGTGAGACAGGTCGGAGGCGCCCCGCAGCCTTAGATACTGGCAGTCGCCACACTCTCTCGTGAAATGGTCGCATCCCATTGTCAGATGGCATATCCCTGTCGAGTTCCATGCGTCGTGCATAGTCCAGACGACGCGTTTACCGCTGTCTATTATCCGCCTTATTGTCCCCAGCGACAACATTCCCTGGTTTATCCAGTGGAGATGGACCACATCGGCTGTCCTGAAAGCCTCTGTCTTCAGTATGTCCTCCCCACAGCATGCTATGTCTATGGCATAGAGATGTCTTGTCGAGAAGAGGTTGCGGGCGTATATGGCGAGGCGCTCGGCTATGAAGGGTATGGTCTTCCCCTTCACGACACCCTTAGGGCTGACCATCATTGTGGCCTGCATGCCGTTACGGTTCAGTGCCGCCGTCAGTCTCCCTGCCGCTATCGCCGCTCCTCCAGCATTGCGGTATGTGCTTATTATCAGGACCTTCTTCATTCTGTCATTTCTTTTTTCTTGGACATCTGCGGGCTCATATCATGCTCCTTGCCGGCTGTCTTCCAGCATTCAGCTGTGTCCCTCCCCTACTCTTCTGTTGCCTACATCCTGCGTAGCATCTCCACGACGACTTTCCAGATATTGTCTATTGTTGACATCTGGACATGCTCGTTGGTGCTGTGTGGCTCTATTATTCGCGGACCAATACTCGCGATTTGCAGCCCGGGGAATTTCTCCACGAGGAATCCAGCCTCCAGGACGAAGTGCATATTGACTTTGCGCGGTGTGAAGCCGAGTACATCATTGAATGTCTGGCATGCGAGGTTGACGGTCTCGTTGTCCTCGTCCTCCTTCCATGCCGGAGCTTTCATGACGGTCTCCACGTGTGCCCCGCTCACTTCGAGGATGCGTGCTATCTGCCCTGCGAGGTTCTCCATCGCCTCGTTGTCGAAGCTTCTCGTGTGGGTTGTCATGACGATGGTGTTGTCCTCCAGCCTCAATGTCCCGATATTGTTGCTTGTCTGAGCCGTTGTCTCGTCGAGCATGGCTGTCGGGCCGGTAGGTATACCGTTAATGGAAGCCAGCAGCAGATGTGTTGTCTCCTCGTCGGCGACAGGTCCTCTCCATACCCCCCGCTGGCAGTCGGCCTGCATCTCAGGGTCTGTCTCGGCATATTGTCTATCGAGGGCCTCGTCACATTGTGTCACGAGTGTCTCGAAATTCTCCACGTCGGTGTCGGGTATGACAATCTTCGCCTGTGCCATTCCGGGGATTGAGGCTGCTGCGTCGCCACCGCCTATAGTAGCTATGTATAGCTTTATATCCCTCTGCCTTACGGCCACGAGGAGCAGGTTGGCGAGAATCTTTATGGCGTTGCCCCGCCCCTTTGTTATGTCCACTCCGCTGTGTCCGCCCTTTCCTCCGCTTATGACGACATCGTATGCGATATAGCCCTTGGGCATCGCTATGCGTCTCCACGGCATTGTGGCCTTCTGCATGAAAGCCCCTGCGGCTCCTGTCGTTATCTCGTCGTACGCCTCGGAGTCAAGGTTGAGGACACGGCGTCCCTTTATGAAATCGCTGCTCATGGCCATCGCGCCGCTCATTCCGTCCTCCTCGTTAGTTGTCGTCAGCACTTCAAGTCGTGGGTGGCAGAGGGTGTTGTCAGCAAGTATGGCGAGCGCCATGGAGAGTCCTATGCCGTTGTCAGCGCCAAGCGATGTCCCGTCGGCGTACATCCAGCGCTCTCCGTCGCTGTCGGTCTTTATGACTTGTTTTATGGGGTCGGTCAGTGCATTGAACCTGCGCCCCTGTTCTGCCACGCAGACCATGTCACAATGGTTCAGAATGACGACAGGCTCATGGTCCTCATAGCCTGGTGTCGCCGGTTTCTCTATCACAGTACAGTTCTCCCCGTCGCGTCGCCATGTCAGTCCATGGCTCTCTGCGAAGTGGCAGAGATAGTCTGCAATGCGCTCCTCATGGTGTGAGGGACGTGGTATATTATTTATCTCGCTGAATATCTTGTAGTACATCCTTCTTGTATGTTTGTCCTTTTCTGATTGCCCGGCAGCTAAGGCATGAAGTTGTTTATCGTGCTTATGACGTATGCACACTCCTCGTCTGTCATGGCCTGGTTGCAGGGCAGGGATATCTCCTCACGGTGTATCATCTCTGTCACGGGGAGAGACATGGTGTTCCATTCGGCATAAGCCTGCTGCTTGTGTGGCGGCACGGGGTAGTGTATCATGGTTGATATGCCCTGGCTGGCGAGGTGTGCCATGAGTCTGTCCCTATGTCCGCATCGTGCGGCGAAGATATGGAAGACCCCTCCCTCTGGCGGCATCACGACGGCATCGTTTGTTATCTCGCTGATGTATCGGTGGGCAATGGCTTTCCGGCGGGCGTTGTCAGCGTCGAGATATCTCAGCTTCACCCTCAGCACAGCCGCCTGAATCTCGTCAATTCGGGAGTTGCGGCCTTTATATCTGAAGACATATTTCTCTGCCGACCCATAGTTGCCTATCATCCTGACCGTCTCGGCTATCTGTTCATTGTCTGTCACGACGCATCCCGCATCGCCCAGCGCGCCGAGGTTCTTGCCGGGATAGAAAGAGTAGGCGGCACAGTTCTCCATGCCCTCTCTCGCCCCCTGGCGCAACAGTCCGTGGGCTTGCGCGCAGTCTTCAATGAGTATCAGTCCGCGCTGACGGCATATCTGCCCTATCCTCTCGTCATAGGCGTTGTAGCCATAGAGATGGACTATCATCACGCCGCGTGTCCTCTCTGTCAGCGCCGCGTCTATCCTGCTGCTGTCAATCTGGAAGTTGTCTGCCCTCGGCTCTACCAAGACGGGTGTCAGCCCACACTCGCTGATGGCGAGGATTGATGCTATGTACGTGTTCGCCGGCACTATTATCTCGTCGCCCGGGGCCATCTTCCCATGCTCCATATAGGCTCTGAGAATCATTGTCAGCGCGTCGAGTCCGTTGCCACATCCTATGCAGTGCCTGTAGCCGGTATAGCGCGCATACTCCTGCTCGAACAGCCTTGTCTCCTCACCATGCAGATACCATCCCCCTGCCGTGACTCTTGTCACAGCCTGGAGTATCTCGTCCATGTGCATTGATGTTATGTCTTTCAGCGAAAGGTATGGTATCTTGGGGTTGTTCATGGTTTGTTGTCTTGCGTCAGGATGGTTATTGGGGCATGTCGGGGGCGGGATGCTGGTGTGCCATTGGGCTGCGGCTGTCATTTCTTCCGTCCGAAATCGGCCGGTATCTCTCCCCATTCCTTTGTGTCCCATTTCAGTATCGGGACGCGGAAGGTATGTGTCTTGAGCCATGTCTCGGCTCTCTGTATGATGTCATATAGCTGTTCTGTCTCGCTGTCCCGCTTCAGTGTGGTCTTGCATTTCTTGTTTCTCACCCATATCTGCGCATTGACCGAGTCAGAGTATATGACCGTATTCCTCACTCCTCTCTGCTCCATGAGCGCGAGAGCGTGTACGATGGCGAGGAACTCCCCTATGTTGTTGGTCCCGTGGAGGGGTCCGAAGTGGAATATCCTCTTCCCTGTCTGGACATCCACGGCCTGGTATTCCATAGGTCCGGGATTGCCCGAACAGGCTGCGTCGACGGCCCATGCGCTTGTCATTCTCTGTGTCTCAGGCATTCGGTATTGTCTGTGTTTTCACGGCAGGCTCTATGCCGCCCACATTCCATAGGGTTGGTGTGGACATGTATAAAGCCTGCCGTGGTAGTGTGGTTGTTAAGGGTTCATTACATTCTCTCTGGCACCTCGATGCCCAGGAGAGTCATGGCGTTCTTAATTGTCTTAGCCACATTGCGTGCTATGAGGAGACGCTGCTTCTTCAGTTCCTCTGTCTCGGCATTGAGGATGCTATAGTCATGATAGAACTGGTTGAACTGTTTTGTCAGCTCGTAGCAGTATGTGGCGATGCCCGACGGACTGAAGTCCTTGCCTGCCTGTGCCACAGCGTCGGCATACTGGCTTATCTTCTGTATGAGGTCAGTCTCCTTTGTCTCGAGCGGTGTGCCTGTGACAGCCTCGGCTGTGAGACCCTCTGCCTTTGCCTTGCGCAGTATGGAGCGTATGCGGGCGTAGGTATACTGGATGAACGGACCTGTGTTACCGTTGAAGTCTATCGACTCGTCCGGGTTGAAGAGCATGTTCTTGCGGGCATCGACCTTGAGGATGAAGTATTTCAATGCTCCGAGGCCGACGATGCGTGCCACCTCCTGCTTCTCCTCCTCTGACATGTCGGCGAACTTGCCCAGCTCGTCGCTGGTCTGCCTTGCCTCTGCTATCATGGCTGCCATGAGGTCGTCGGCATCGACCACAGTGCCCTCTCTCGACTTCATCTTTCCGTTAGGCAGCTCTACCATGCCGTAGGAGAAGTGGACGAGGTCTTTGCCCCACTTGAATCCAAGCTTGTCGAGGAGTATGGCGAGAACCTGGAAGTGGTAGTTCTGCTCATTGCCGACAACGTATATCATCCTGTCGATAGGGAAGTCCTGGAAGCGCAGCTTGGCGGTGCCGATATCCTGTGTCATGTATACCGATGTGCCGTCAGAGCGCAGAAGGAGCTTCTCGTCGAGGCCCTCAGCGGTGAGGTCGGCCCAGACTGAATTGTCCGGACGGCGGTAGAAGAATCCCTTTTCGAGACCTTCCTCGACTTTCTCCTTGCCCTCAAGGTATGTGTCTGACTCGTAGTATATCTTGTCGAACGACACGCCCATCATCTTGTATGTCTCGTCGAATCCGGCATATACCCACTCGTTCATCTTCCTCCATAGCCCGCGCACTTCAGGGTCGTTCTGCTCCCACTTGACGAGCATCTCGTGTGCCTCGACTATCAGAGGGGCCTCTTTCTTTGCCTTCTCCTCAGCCTCGCCGGGCTCCATGCCCTCGGCTACGAACTTGGCTGTGAGCTCTTTTATCTCCTCACGGTAGTGCTTGTCGAAGAGGACATAGTAATCGCCTATGAGGTGGTCGCCCTTCTTTCCTGATGTCTCGGGTGTCTCGCCGTTGCCCCATTTGAGCCATGCGAGCATCGACTTGCAGATGTGTATGCCACGGTCGTTGACGATATTTGTCTTCACAACCTTGTTGCCATTGGCCTCCATGATTCTGGCGAGTGACCATCCGAGGAGGTTGTTGCGGACATGTCCGAGGTGGAGAGGCTTGTTGGTGTTAGGCGACGAGTATTCAATCATGACGAGTGGAGAGTCTTCTCCTGCAGCTTTCTCGCCGTAGTGGGCGTCGCTGTCCATCTGTCTGAGGAGCTCCTGCCATGCCTCGGAGGCGATGGTGAGGTTCAGGAAGCCCTTCACGACGTTGTATTTCTCAACGACACCGCTGTGCGACACGAGATACTCGCCTATCTCCTGTGCCACATCCTCAGGGCGTTTGCGCGCCGCCTTGACAAAGGGGAACACTACGAGGGTTACGCTTCCCTCAAACTCGCTGCGGGTCTTCTGCAGCTGGACCATCTGCTCTGAGGCCTCGAAGCCATAGAGCGACTTGACAGCCTCAATGGCTGTGCTTTCTATTTTGTTTAGTATTTCCATAATTTCTCTTTTGGGGTGGGGGTTATTAATACGCTTTGTTAGATTTCGGCATTTATTCTCAAAGGTAGATTGCAAGTTGAAGAGGGAGCGCAGCGGGCTACGTGACCGAGGAGACTTGTTATCAGAACCGAGAAGAAAGCGATAGATGATAAAACGCCCACCATCAGACAAAGATGTTCTTGGGGCGGTAGGAATTATTTGAACCCGCCTCTATTCTCGCCTGGCATTGTCGCTTGAGGACAGAGACGGTCGGCACTCTCTGCTGTGTCGTAAGCCCTGTCGTGTGAGCCATGGGACAACGGGGGGCCACTGTGCGGGAGACTAGCTCGACGGGGGTGCCGCAAGCTGTCGTCTGCCGCTGACATAGCGACAGGCATGGCATATTTGGTGCAAAAGTAGCAATATTTTTCCACAAAGCAAAGCTTTGGCCCGCGTTCATGCTATCTTTTTCATATATTTTTATTCTTTCTGACGGTAGGACATAGTTTTTATGGCTGTCCTTGTGGTTATTCGTCATTTATATTTGTCTGATAGCGATGACAGGAAAAGATTCTCGCGGCAGATGCGACATGTCGGGGAACAATGGTCCGAGTGGGGGCAATCATTATCAGTTTACGGGCTCTCACTGCTATGCCATGTGCTGTGGAGAACGGCGGGAACGGCTATCGGGCGTATGGAGCAACTGTTCACCCCGACAATCCACGAATGGGAAGAATGCACAACGTCATTCTGCCTGCGCTGCCCATCACCCCCTCAGTCTCTGTCTCCTCTCCTACGTCAATCACTGGGGCATGCAGGACGAGATAGCTCCTGCACAGGAAAGGGGGGCATCACCTCCTGCGCCAAACAGTCATTTTTCGCCCATTTCATCGGGATTTTTTGACAAGCCGTGTATACTCTTGAATATTGCTATCCAGTAAAACTTGGATGAGCAACGACAGGTATACCGGGGGCAGACGATGTGGCGATAGAAGAATCTATGGCCAAGAACATGTCCAAGAGCTAAGTCTCGAAGAGGCGCAACTGTCAGACCCGACGCCAAGCTGAGAGCCACGAGCTTGTATTTGTCCACAGTCTCGAAGAGACGCAACTGTTAGAAACCCCACCCGAAAACGATGGAACGAAGTGACTGAGTGACAAGCCATTGACCATTCCATTACCACAGCGGATGTCCAATAAACTTATCGTTGCTCACACTAAGCTTTTCCAGGCAGCAACAAAAAGCACTGAATGACCGCCTCATTGGTAGCAAATGACACGGTCATTCAGTGCTTTTGACGTGCTCATCCAGTACATATTGGAAAAGCCGGCTATTTGTTCAGTCCTTTCTCTGTCAGGAACTCCCAAATCCTGTCGAGGAAAGTGTAGCTGCCAGTCCCTGGAGAGCTGGCTCTCTGGAAGCAGTGTTTGCGCAGCGCGAGGGTGTGGAGCTCGCTCTGCACTCCCATCGCCCTCATCTTCTCCCAGCATTTGACAGAGTTCATCGCGGCCCATCCGTCGGCATCGCCATGTATGAACAGCGTCGGCGCTGTCTTAAGGTCGAACGAGAACTCTGGGACAAGGATATCCTCATCCTCATTGCCCTTGTGGATGTTGTTCTGGTCAGCGCCGTCAGTGAGGGCATAAGCGGGATATATGGCGACACCCCACTGCACATCGCATGGCAGGCGGTCGGTGTCGTCGATGGGGAGATACGACTTGTGGCATGACGATGTCACACCCATGAGTGTCAGGTGTCCGCCGGCCGAGCATCCCATGATGCCTATGCGCGAGGGGTCGAGACCACGCTCTGCCGCCTCTTTCCTGACGATGCGTATAGTGCGCTGGAGGTCCTGCCATGCCGTGGTGTGCTTGGCGAGATTATTAGGGCGGGGCGTGCGGTACTTGAGTGTGACGACGGCCATGCCCTTGTCGTTGAGGTATTGTCTTACCGGGGCGACCTCAAAGCCGTCGGGGTCATTGCGCACATACGCACCGCCAGAGAAGACTATCTGCACGGCCTTGGTCGATAGGGTGTCAGGGATATGCCACTCTATATACGGGAGACACTGGTGGTCCTGGGCGTCGGGCATGGCTCCATCGGGCCATATGCTGACCTTCTGCGTGCCAGGCTTCTTGTCCCTGACGCTGTCCATAATCTGCACCTCGGCTCCAACCTCGCCCATGAATCCCATCTGCCTCATGAACTCCACGCCTCTCTCCAGGCCATAGACTCCGTGGCCCTTGTCGGGGTAGAGATGCAGCTCGGCGGGGATTCCCATTCTCCTCAGCTGTCTGTAGACGAGGGTTGAGGTCATCGGGGTATAGGGGTCAAGCCCACCATGATGGAGGCTCATGGGGCATGTCTTGCTGTCGAAGCGGAAGACTTTGCTCAGCGTGACATCTGTCCCATAGCCGTCACGTGAGGCCGGTGTGCCTGCCTCGCCGTCTGTCGTGCCATAGGCTGGGGCGTTGACGATGGCCCAGTTGATGTGGCAGCCGATGCTGTCTGTCTTGTCGACAGGTGTGTAGGCACGGGTCTGGGAGCTCGTGGCGAGGAGCAGAGCGAGATGCGAGCCGGCCGACATGGATATCGTACCGATGCGCTCGGGGTCATAGCCACGCTTGCCAGCCTCCTTGCGCACGAGGCGCACAGCACGCTGTCCGTCTTCCCACGCTGTCTGGTAGATGGGCAGCGAGACAGGCCGCGGGGTGCGGTAGACGAGGTTGACACACTGGAAACCAAGCTCTGTAAGCCGCTCACTCCAGCGTTTTATGTGGCGCACATCACAGCAGTTCTGGTATGAACCGCCGGAGATGAGTATCATGCACGCTCCATTGCGAGTCTCCGGACTTGGCGGTGCGAACCATTCGAGATAGGGCGTGCGGTGGCGGTCGGGATTGAACCTGGGGAGTGATGACTCGTCTGTCATGGCCGCTATCTGATGTCCCTGAGCATGAGGCATCTTGCCTTTCGGCCATATCGGCATACGGTCGCCGGCCATGACAATGAGACTCAGGAGAAGGGTCAGGGTGATAAGGATGGGTCTTTTCATAGCGTTATGGTTTGTAGGTTAATGGTTATGACAATCTATGTGGTCAAGATGCAAAGTTATCAGAAAACAGAGAGACTGCAAAATTTATACTGACTTTTTTGCTGACAGAAGGGACAAAACGGGCTGCAAACTCGCGTTTCCACCCTTATATGCCGACAAAGAAGCAGGCAGGATGTGGGGTGTCAGGCTCCCTGGCACTCAAGCCTGGAAGACTACTTGAAACAGGGATGGCAATGAAGAGAATACGGACACAATATGTGACATAAATGTTATTTTTCTCCTTATTTATAGTCAACAAACCTAAAAAAATCAAGATAAATCTATAAATAAATCATTTAGAGAGAAAGAAAATGCTGGTTTTAGAATTTTTCTGATTAATTTTGCAACGTTTTAGGTATACCATTGCAGGAGCAACTGGGGCGAAGCATGAATGCCCATGGACATGCCAAGACACCAAGAAATAGAAACATAACGCCACTGAACGGCGTAAGACACGGAATAACAGCCGCCTGACAACTGGATGACCCCAGGGCACAACACAAGGTGAGAATATGTGCAGGGGTGGGACAGGATGCCAGCATGACGCTGAATCACAACAAGAATAATGACGACAAGACAACATCTAAGAACACTTATCACAGCCGCAGCCGCAATCATCACTGTGCTGACAATGACAACATCGTGTCTCTCTGACGACAAGATTGAGGTCGTGCAGTACAACGATGCTGCTATAACATCGTTCTCTTTGGGCAAACTGAACCGTCTGATGCACACGACGGGCTCTAAAGGACAGGACTCAACATACACCGCGTCTGTCGACTATAGCTCATATCTCTTCACCATAGACCAGGAGAAGGGACTCATATACAACGTCGACTCGCTGCCAAAGGGGGTCATGACAGACAAGTGTATCCCTACAATAGGCACCAAGAACTCAAGCTTTGCCTACCTGAAGAGCATCAGCAGCGACTCGCTCTCGTACATCGGGACTGACTCGCTCGACTTCTCTGTGCCAAGGGTGTTGCGATGCTTCGCCAACGACTTGTCTTGGTCAAAGGACTATACTGTCGAGGTGCGTGTACACAAAGAGGAGGAGGACTCTATCTACTGGCAGCGCAAGAACAGCGACTCAAGACTCGGGGCGCTGACAGGACTGCGCTCCATGCTGTGGGGCAATGACATCGTGGCTTACGGAACAGACAACGGAAAGGCAAAGGCTTACACAACAAGCTCTAAGGACGGGAACAACTGGACGGAGATTGACATTCCGTCTGCCACACATACAATAAGCATGGCAACAGACGGGAAGAACCTCTACATGCTCGATGCCGAAAGGGATATCTATATCTCTGCAGACGGAAAGACATGGCAGAACATGGCTAAGGCCGCTCCTGTCAAGAGACTGCTGACAGCGTCAAGGCAGGCATTGTATGCCCTCGCTACCAATGGCGGGATAATGGCGTCGGAGGACAACGGCGCGACATGGACAACGGAAACACTCGACGGAACAGCCGACGCCCTACCAGAGCTGGACATAAACGCCGTGACCGTGACATCACGATATAACGCTGACCTCGATATTATCTACCTCATAGGAAACAGGGACAATGCCGAGGATGCCACATGTGTCGTGTGGACAAAGGTCGTGGACAACCAGAACGCGACAGCGACACAATCATGGATGTACCAGCCTTTCACATCTGAGACATGGCACCACGCACCTGCACTGAAGGCCCTGAGCGTCGTGCCATACGCCGACGGACTGCTCATGGCTGGCGGCGAGGGACGTGGAAAATGTGACGAGGAGGCTCAACAGAAGGTGTGGTTCTCACGCGATGGCGGACTGAACTGGTGGACCGACTCACGCCTCTTCCTGCCTGAGAATATGGCATGCAGCAAGACCGAGATGACCATGACGGCCGACAAATACGGCTGCATATGGATTGTATGCGGCGGGACAGGCGAGGTCTGGAGAGGATACATGAGCCAGTTCACATGGCAATAAAGCCAGCAAAAAGGACAGAAACATATCCATCTGGACGGCCAAGCCTTCAACATAAACATATCTGCCCCAAGGAACAGGGCGGGAAAGCAAGAAAGGAAGAAGACCTAATGCTGAGACACCTTATTATATTAATATTCATAATAACAGCGGCACCGGCGACATCACTGGCACAGGACGAACCGATATACCGCCGTGAGATAGGTGTCGGCATCGGCATGACAACATATCTCGGCGACTTCAACGGCTCGCTGACAAAAGGCATGCAGCCAGCCGCGAGTCTCGTCTACAGGCATAACCTGTCGGTATTCTCCGCCATAAGGGCCGACATGGGATTCACTCAGCTGAAGGGTTCGAGCACCAACAGCACGACATACTACCCCGGACTGGCCGACGAGCCATACACATTCAAACGAACAATGGCCGACCTCAACATCGTGTACGAGTATAACTTCTGGCCTTACGGGACAGGAAGAGAATACCGGGGAGCTGTGCCTCTGACACCTTATATATTCGGAGGATTAGGCGCAACACTGGCAACAGGCGACCCGAAGACAACGTTCACAGCGAACATACCTCTCGGACTGGGACTGAAATACAAGGTGTCGCCAAGACTGAACATAAACCTCGAATGGGCATTCCACGCCTCGCTGAGCGACAAACTCGACGGTATGGAGTCGCCATACGGCATAAAGAGCAGCGGAATATTCAAGAACACGGACTGCTACTCGACACTGCGCCTCGCTCTGACCTATAGCTTCTCACCAAAATGCCCCACATGCAACAAGGACGACTGGTGACACAACAGAACAGCAGACAACAGTGACCGGCAGACATGAAGACAGCAGCAAGGCCACAGCACAAGGCCCCGCATGACAGAAGAAACATCACAAAAAGACATAAATGAACAATATCCCACAACACATAGCCATCATCATGGACGGCAACGGGCGATGGGCTAAGGCTCAGGGAAAGCCTCGCTCTTACGGCCACCAGGCTGGAGTGGAGTCTATAACACGCATCGCAGCTGAAAGCGCACGTATAGGAGTGAGACACCTGACCGTGTACGCCTTCTCGACAGAGAACTGGAACAGACCGGCAGATGAGGTGTCGGCCCTCATGGGACTTGTGCTGACAGCCCTTGAGGAAGAGGTGTTCCAGAAGAACGACATACGGTTCAATGTCATCGGAGACAGGAATAGACTGCCTGAGGATGTCAACAGGAAGCTGAGGGACGTGGAGCAGCACACAGCGGGAAACAAGACCATGACACTCACCGCCGCCCTGAGCTACTCGTCACGATGGGAGATAACAGACGCTGTAAGAAGAATAGCCGAAGAGGCAAGGGACGGCAGACTGAATCCGGAAAACATAGACGACAGCGTCATAGACAGACACCTGCAGACAAACGGAACGCCTGACCCAGACCTCCTCATACGCACAGGAGGAGAACAGAGGATTTCAAACTATCTCTTGTGGCAGATAGCATACACCGAGCTGTACTTCACTGACACGTTCTGGCCTGACTTCCGTGAGAGCCATCTCCATGAGGCTATCGAATGGTATCAGCAGAGACAAAGACGATACGGCAAGACAGGCGACCAGGTAGAACAGGACGCCTGAGAACGCCGAAGGACGACTGACAGAGATAAAACATCACAAGGCAACGGGGCGACAAACAGACAACCCACATGCCTACCTAAACATACAGAAAAGGCACAGACATAGCATCATGACGCCACAGACAACAAGAACGGCGGCAGGAATGCGACAGGAAAGGCCTATAACGTACAGATGAGGAAAACAATACTTATACTCACCATGATCCTCGCCACAGTGTCTGACATCGTGGCACAGGACAAGATTGTCAATCCGGAAATAACATACGCTGGAAATCCACGCAGCGTAACAATAGGCGGACTGAATGTTAGCGGCATAGAGGGATATGAGGACTATATGCTGCTGAGCATCTCCGGACTCGCCGTCGGACAGGAGATACAGCTACCAGGACCAGAGATAACAGAGGCCGTGAAGAGATACTGGAAGCACGGACTCTTCTCTGATGTCACAATAGCGGCTGACTCGCTCGTCGGAGACAATGTCTACCTGCATATCTACCTCAAGGCAAGACCACGCGTGTCGACAATCAACTATATCGGCATAAAGAAGTCAGAGAGAGAGGATATGGAGCAGAAACTCGGACTGCTGAAGGGTGCGCAGATAACGCCCAACATGATAGCACGTGCCAAGACACTCGCAAAGAAATACTTCGACGACAAGGGATTCAACAATGCCGAGATAAACATACGCCAGAGAGACGACGTGACCGAGAAGAACAAGGTTATCCTCGATGTCGATATCGACAAGAAGGACAAGATGAAGATTCACCAGATCACCATCGAAGGCAACAAGAACCTCAGTCTGAAGAAAATCAAGGGCGGACTGTTCAAGAAGGGTGCGCTCTCAAAAACAAATGAGGCTGGAAAGCTCTACTCGTTCTTCAAGGCAAAGAAGTACACACCAGAGAGATACAAGACCGACAAGCAGAACCTCATAGACAAATACAACGAGCTGGGATACCGTGACGCAGTAATCGTCGCAGACAGCATCTCGCCATACGACGACAAGCACGTCAACGTTTATATAAAGGTCGACGAGGGACAGAAATACTATGTCCGCAACATCAAATGGGTGGGCAATACAGTGTATAACACCGACCAGCTGTCGGCCATACTCGGTATGGAGAAGGGCGACGTGTATAACCAGAAGCTCATACACAAACGCCTCAGCGAGGACGAGGATGCCGTCGGAAACATGTACTGGAACCACGGATACATCTTCTACCGCCTCGACCCTACAGAGGTGAACATCGTCGGCGACTCCATAGACCTCGAGATGAGAATCATGGAGGGACAGCAGGCCCACATCAACAAGGTGCGCATCAACGGCAACGACCGTGTCTACGAGAAAGTCATACGACGCGAGCTGAGGACAAAACCAGGCGACCTGTTCTCGAAGGAAGCCCTGCAGCGTACACAGCGAGAGCTGGCCACAATGGGACATTTCGACCCAGAGCAGATAGTACCAGACGTTAAGCCTGACTACGAGAACGGCAATGTCAACCTAGACTGGAACCTCGTGTCGAAATCAAACGACCAGGTGGAGCTGTCACTCGGATGGGGACAGACAGGTGTCATAGGACGTGTCGGACTGAAACTGAACAACTTCTCCATGGCCAACCTCTTCAACAAGAACAAGGAACACCGCGGCATTATGCCAATAGGCGATGGAGAGGTGATGTCGCTCGGAGCACAGACCAACGGTACATACTACCAGTCATACAATATCAGCTACTCGACAGGATGGTTCGGAGGAAAGCGCCCAGTGCAGTTCAGCGTCGGAGCCTACTACTCCCGGCAGACTGACGTGTCACCGACATACTACAACTCGGGCTATATGAACAACTACTATAACTATCTCTATGGTTATGGCAGCAACTCATACTACAACAGCTACGAGAACTATTATGACCCTGATAAGTACATACAGCTGTTCGGTGCGAGCTTAGGATGGGGCAAACGCCTGCGCTGGCCTGACGACTATTTCCAGCTGTCACTGTCAGTCGCCTTCACAAGATATATGCTGAAGAACTGGCGATACTTCCTCATCTCTACGGGCAACTGTAACAACCTCAACTTCAATGTCGCACTGACACGCGCGTCAGTAGACAACCAGCTCTTCCCACGCCATGGCTCAGAGTTCGAGCTTTCGCTCTCCATCACCCCACCATGGTCATCGTTCGACGGAAAGGACTATAAGAACCTCGCGAAAAACCCACAGTCAGCGACATACCAGAAAGAGCAGCAGGAGAAGTACCGCTGGATTGAATACCACAAGTGGAAGTTCAAGTCGAAGACATACACAGCTCTCACCGGAGGCACAAAATGTCTCGTACTCATGACACGCGTGGAGCTCGGTATCCTCGGCTCGTACAACAAATACAAGCGCTCACCATTCGAGACATACTACATGGGTGGTGACGGCATGACAGGATACTCTACAACATATGCAGAGGAGACAATTGGACTGCGCGGTTATGAGAACGGCTCGCTGACACCTAACGGCGCTTCAGGCTATGCCTATGACCGCTTTGCTGTTGAGCTCAGATACCCTCTCCTGCTCGGCAACACCACCATCTACGCCCTCACATTCGCCGAGGGTGGCAACGCATGGACAGAGCCAAAGAAGTTCAACCCATTCGAAATGAAACGCTCAGCAGGTGTCGGTGTCCGCATATTCCTCCCAATGGTCGGACTGATGGGTATCGACTGGGCATACGGTTTCGACAAGGTCTACGGCACAAAGGGTGGCTCACAGTTCCACTTCATCCTTGGACAGGAATTCTAAAAGACACGACATCCGGGACAAAGGCCGGATAGTCACCGTGTGACTGCCGGTGCCTGACAGCTGTCCCCACGATGATTAAGAAAACAAAACATAAACAGAAGTATATGAGAAAGCAGTTTTTCGCTATCGTCATCATAGCTGTTGCCATGATGACTGCATGCCCGACAGAGTCGAAGGCACAGAAGTATGCGCTCCTTGACATGGAATATATCCTCAAGAACATACCTGCCTATGAGCGCGCCAACGAGCAGTTGTCACAGGTAAGCAAGAAATGGCAGGCCGAGGTGGAGGCTCTCAACAACGCCGCTGCAACACTCTACAAGAACTACCAGAACGAGATTGTCTTCCTCTCACAGGAGCAGAAAAAGGCACGTCAGCAGGCAATAATGGACAAGGAGAAGGAAGCGTCTGACTTGAAGAAGAAATACTTCGGGCCAGAGGGAGAGCTCTTCAAGAAACGCGAGGCCCTCATGACACCTATACAGGACGAGATATACAACACCGTGAAAGAAATCTCTGAGACAAGAGGATACTCACTCGTCATAGACCGCTCGGCTGACAATGGCATAATATATGGCTCACCAAAGGTGGACATATCAAACGAGGTGCTGCAGAAACTTGGCTATCAATAAACCTGAGAGGTTGGATGATAAAGAGAATGACAACTGCACACAGCAGCTGAAAAGCGAGACAAGAGAGAACAAACAACAGAATTAAAATATAAAAAACAACAAACCTACTAAAATGAAGAAGATTATTCTTATGCTCTTGGCCTTCATGCCAATGGCAATGATGGCACAGACAGCAAAGTTCGGCCACATCGACACACAGTCAATCATGCAGTCAATGCCTGAGTTCATCAAGGCACGTGGCGAGCTCGAGGCAGAGCAGAAACAGTACGAGAATGAGCTCCAGGCTATGCAGAAAGAGCTCCAGACAAAGGCAGAGGCCTATGAGAAGGACAAGGCGACAATGAACGCCACAACACAGCAGACAACAGAGCAGTCTCTCCAGGAGATGTACCAGAAGATACAGCAGGCTTACGCTGACAACCAGCAGAAGATGCAGAAGTCAAGCCAGGAGAAGATGATGCCTATCTCAACAAAGATACAGAACGCTATCAAGGCTGTCGGAAAAGCTGGAGGCTACGTCTATATCATGGACATTTCTGCCGGCATACCTTACATCAGCGAGACACTCAGCAAGGACGTGTCAGCCGACGTAAAGGCAGAGCTCAACAAGATGAAATAAACTATCTCTATAGCCGTGTCAGACGAATTGGCATGTATCATGCAACAGGCTGCATGGTACGTCAATCCAACTCAGGCCAGAGAATAACACATCGGCAACTATGAGAAAAGACTAATGTGATGGCCCTGACAGGCGTCACAAACTCTATCAGCGGCGGCGGGCAAGAGCAAAAGGCGATTTTGCTTGCCGCCGCTTTTCATTTCACAACATGTCATTATACGGGTATTCAAGCTTCGGTAGTTGACAACTCGTCTGCTTGTCAGCTTGTCAACGTGTGAACGTGTTGACTCTTTTACTTCTTTACTCGTAAACTCACCAGCTCGTTCATTTGCCACTCGTCAACCATAAAGAACCAACAAAAGCCATAATCATGAGACTATCACGCATAATACTTCCAATCATTGTAACAGTCATCATCCCGCTGACAGCATCCGCACAGGTAAGCATAGGCTACTATAGCAACAACAAGGTGTTGGCATCACTGGCCGAATACCGTCAGGCTATGGCTGATGTTGAGCAGCTGAGAGCGCAGTACGAGCGGGAGACACAACGCGCAGAGAAGGAGTTCAACACAAAGTATGAGGAGTTCCTCGACAATGTGACAACCCTCGCGCCATCAATCAGACGCAAACGTCAGGCTGAGTTGCAGCAGACAATGGAGAGCAATGTGAGATTCCGCGAGGAGGCCCGCAGACTGCTCAAGCAGGCCGAGGCTGATGCTGTGCAGCCTGTGCAGCAGCGGATAAACGACACACTGAGAGCTGTTGCGGCTGAACAATTATTGGAACTCATTGTCAATACTGACAGCAATGCGTGCCCCTTCATATCGCCCAATATCGGTAAGGATATAACAAACGTGGTCATAGAGGCCATGAGACGGTAAGGCATAAAGACTCACACCTGCACCCATTATAGAAGAGAAAACTGGCCGTGCACCTCAATATACATAACAGGAGAACAGCAAATGACAAGTCCTATCGGAATATTCGACTCAGGATATGGCGGACTGACCATACTCCAGAGATTACAGCAAGAATTGCCACAGTATGATTATCTCTACCTTGGTGACAATGCCCGTGCGCCTTATGGCTCACGCTCGTTCGATGTCGTATATGAGTTCACACGGCAAGCTGTGATGCGTCTGTTCTCATTTGGATGCCAGCTTGTGATATTAGGATGTAACACAGCCTCGGCAAAGGCGCTGCGGACAATACAGCAGAACGACCTGCCTGAATATGACCCATCACGCCGTGTGCTTGGCGTGATACGTCCCACTGTCGAGCAGATTGGCGACATAACACAGACTCGTCACGTAGGATATGTGGCGACAGAAGGGACCGTCCGCTCCATGAGCTATGAGCTTGAGATAGCGAAGTTTTTCCCTGACATCAAGGTTACAGGACAGGCATGTCCCCTATGGGCGGCCATCGTGGAGGCAGGAGAGGCTGACACTGACGGGGCAGACTATTTCGTAAGAAAACGGATAACACAACTCTTCAGCCGCGACCCAGAGATAGACACCCTCATTCTCGGATGCACACACTATCCGCTCCTCATGCACTCGATACAGAAAGCTGTGCCGGAGGGCACAAGGATAGTGCCACAGGGCGACATTGTGGTGAATAGTCTCGCCGACTATTTCCGCCGTCATCCCGATATGGACGCACGGTGCTCAAAGCATGGGACAGTCCGGTTCATGACAACAGAGAATCCGGAACGGTTCAAGGAATGTGCCCAGATATTCCTCCACAGCAATGTTGCGGTAGAGCATGTTGACCTGTAACAGTGGCTTTAGGAATAAAGAATATGATGTTGAGGAACAGTCAACATAGGGCATATTGGCCTTTAGTGATGACAATATCACTGAAGAAACACGATGGTTGACCACACCGATTATTTTCATATCCAGCATCCACCACCCTACTCTACTCCACCGGTTCCTGTACCCTCTCCTACGAAACGAGAACAGTTATAACATTCAGCATGTCAGCAGACAACACATCTCTCAGAAGCAAGCTGGCGTGGCATGTGTCATGTCTTGTGGATGTTTTCTTCCCACCTATATGCTGTTGCTGTGGCGGACGCCTCATGAGCCATGAGCGGCATGTCTGCACAAACTGCCTCGCATCATGGCCTAAGACTACTTATCCTTCTGTGGAGGACAATGCCCTTGCACGTCTGTTCTGGGGCGTGATGCCGATATGCAGCGCCACAGCCGTTTACGTATACACACCAGGAGACATCCTCGCCTCGACAATCCATGCCATGAAATACGGCCATGACGCGTCCCTATGCCATTTTGCGGGGCGTCTGATGGCAGCAGACCCTCTTTGTGCCTCATTACTCTCCACAGCCGATGTTCTCGTGCCCATACCGCTTACAGGGGACAGGCAGAAGGAACGTGGCTACAACCAGAGCCGGGAGCTATGCGTCGGCATAGCGACAGTGTTCCATCTCGATATATGCGAGACACTGCTGGCACGCAAATCGTTCAGCAAAAGCCAGACACGGCTGACAGCAATGGAGAGGCAGGAGAATGTGCGCGGCACTTTCTCGCTCATCTCAGCAGAAGGAGTCAGGGGGAAACACATAGTGCTTGTCGACGACATAATCACCACTGGAGCCACCATGCGTGAGTGTCTGCTCCAGCTGCGCGATATACCTGACATCAGGATAAGCATCCTCGCCTTCGCTAAGACTGAAGGATAAAGACACGGGAAAAGACACAAGGGATGATGGCGATATACTGTTGCCGAGCATCAATCCTCCACCATCTGACCATAGGCACAATAACAGCGGGAAGCATGAGACAGCCCTGAAATCCTTGGACGAGGATAAAAGGGACTGCAGCTCATGCTTCCCGCTGTGTTGTATAGTAGTGATGATAACGGGGGGCAGACAATCCATAGCCTCTGCCTTTGACGGTTGGCATCGGCAGAGGCCATGGAGGGAGATTATCTGACTATGCGTATCTTGCGTGTAATGGTCTCTCCGTCGACAATAGCCTTAACGACATATATGCCCTCAGAGAGCTGACCGACAGGAAGCGTATCGCTATCAGCCGATGCAACCGCAGCACCGTCAGCAGAGAAGAGTGACACACGGGAGACATTGTTGCCTGTCACTGTGATGCGGCTGTCTGTCTGACGTATTGTGATAGAGGCTATAGTGTTCTCCTCTATGCCTGTCGAGCTTCCGATGATGAAATAAACATCAGAACCCTTCACGCTCTGTGGCACAGCCTCGTAGTAGACATCGACATTCAGCGCATGGCTCTCCTTGTCGGCTGAGCCGAAGGTGTGTGTGAACCGGGGTTCTGTCAGCATGGAGGCATTAAGCTTCTTCCCGTCGACAGAGACGTCATAGCCAGCGACAGGGAGCTCCATCGTCTGCTTGTCCTCAATCGTCATTCCTATCATAGCGTTGTGGCGTATGCCAGTTTCTGCAGTGAAGTATGAGTAGTACACGCCATCGAAGGAGTAGAGGTCAGAGTAACGAGTATATGGGGCATTGGTATCCACAGCGATGACCGACATGTCTGAAGTGACATCATAGCAGTCAATCACGAGACGATAATTGGCTCCTTCCTCTATCTCTATCGGAGTGTCGAGGGCAAAGCTGTTCCACTTGTTGAGGACAACATCATCGCAAGGCTGCTCAGCCACAAGCACTCCGTCCTTATAAAGAAGAATGGTGTAGATGGCATCAGAGAGAGGATAGAAGCGGCACGATGTGATGTTATAGCCCTTGTATCCCTTGAACATTGAGGCGGGATAGTCACTGCCAATAAGGATCTCGTTGTATCCGTCGGGCACGATGATGCTGCGATTGTATGGCTCCTCGCCGGCATATGTGACGAGTTTCTGCTCCTTGTCGGCAGGGCGCTGCCATGTCGCTGTCATGTCTGTATTATTGGCGAATGATATCGAGACATCGTTGACAGCCGGCAGGGCGGCGATATCGTTCTTTATATCCTGTGAGACAGAGACGATATCTGATGTCCTGCCATCGGCATAGACAGTATTGACACCGATGGTATGCGTACCCTCTGAGAGAGTCGGGATGATAGCGTCGGAAGCTGTTGTTGTTGTCAGCAGCTCATTGTCCGCATAGACTGTGTACTCCTTTATATCGTCGATATCGGCTGAGGAGCCCTCAGGAGAGAGGATGACATTCATAAGCCATGACGCGCGGTACATGTTTCCGCTTACCGATGACATCTCTGAGAGAGAATAGAAATCGGCTTGTGACTTCAGGCGGAGGAGGTCAGAATACTGCATATCGGCATGGCCGAAGTCTATACCGAAGACATTTGTGTTGGCTTTTGGCACAGTGACACCTATGCCAGCCACGAGCTCTCCGGCAGGCAGAGGCTGTGGAGTGTCGAGTATGACAGTGTTCATCTTGCCAATCTCGAGCTTCTGTGTGATAGGCTGTGAGTAGATGAGCTTGAGCTTTGTGCCCTCGTATGTATAGAGATTCACAGTCCAGTCCTTCTGCTCAGAGAGAGGATAGAATGCCACTTTGGTGACCTTGCATCCCTTATATGCCGCAACCTCCTCAGCTCCATAGCGTATAGCCACCTCAAACTCGAAGTCATCGCCGTTCGGTCCGAAGCCGTTCACGTTTGCTGTGTTTATATCGGTATAGGTCTTTGTGATAAGGTTTGACATCGGCTCCGCCCATGTCAGATAAGCGTTGTTATAGCCTTTCTGGCGAGAGAAGAGAGCCTGTGGCGCCTGTATCTTATTCTGCTGGACAGTAAGGCTGGCGGCAGTAGACTTGGCTGACTCGCTGCCCTCATAGACCACAGTCACCTCATAGCTGTAGTCAGTATAGTCGAGATTCTCGTCATAATATGTTGTCGAGCCTGCTGGTACGGTGGCAACAATAGTGCCGTTACGGTAGATGTTGTAGCCTGTGATGCCCTCAGCGCCGACAGGAGCGCCCCAGGTAAGCACTGCGGCATTGATGCCTGAGAGCTGTGTGGCGTGGAGGGAAGACGGCGGGAGATTAGTGGCATCATAGTCAAACATTATGATTGCCGAGCGGGGAGCCGCCTGCCCCTCTCCCGAATTAGCATAATACCGAATACCGATGACAGAGCCATCAGCGCTGAGAGACACACCGCGTGTTATCTGGTAATAGTCTGTGCCGTCGAGTATGAAGGCATCAAGCTCCTTGAGGTCTACGCCTCTATTGGTGAGATATTCATCAAGATAGTATTTCTCTCCATTAGTATAGATATATCCACGGTCATTGTTCTCGCCTATGATGGTGCCGTCGTTGGCTATGTCGAAGAGCTCAAAGCTTGAGTCTGAGTCATCTTGCACTGGTTCGAGCCACAGGTTCTCTCCTGTTGTGATGTCGTATGCCGTGAGAAGCATCTGTGTGCTATCACTTTCCTCGTTCCATCCGCCCCAGAAGAGAAGCTTCTTCCCGTCGGGTGAGAATGTGCGTGCCGAGCTATATGGCCCAGTTTTGTCAGAGAGGAACTTTACGCTGCCATCTGGCTGCCAGTAGCATGCCTGGCGGTTGTCTGTTTCTATCCATCCTCCTGCTGCCTTTCCGTCGGGCGAGATGCAGTATGGCATGGCGGTGCGGGTGTTCTCGAGTGTGCGGTGCAGCCTTCCGTCCTTCCATATATAGGCGTCGTAGCGGCCGTTGACGACGAGCGAGCCTGACATGTAGTGGCCGTCGGGAGTGATATCGTAGGCTATGCCGTCTTCTATGTTACCTACAGGGAACTCCACAACGTTCCACTTGCCATCGGCATAATATGCGGGATAGCTCTGTTTGGCAGAGCCGCCGACAGATGTCTCATAGCTTCCGGCAACGATGCCGCTGTCAGAGACACTCCATGCCTCTGACTGGCTTGCTGTGCTGAGGAGCTCTATCTCTCCACTGATAAGATTCCAGCGGAATCCATAAAGATTGTTTGAGTAGTCGACATAAACACCGCACGCCCATTGTCCGTTAGGCGAGATGTTTATGATCTTATACTCCTCGGGTGATTTGAGTATGACGTTCTTGCCTGCCTTCATTGGCAGTGGAGAGAGCCATGTGAGGATGGCAAGGAGCATCATACAAAGGATGTTCTTTCTTTTCATGTATATTACAGTTTTGTTCTTAAAAGTGCGTTTTCTCCGCTCGGCATAGCAAGCAAGCTTTCTCTGCTCTCGCTTATCGAAAACGTTGGTTTTGGTTAGCATTTCTTTATTTTCCTTATCAGTGTGGGATATATAAATCATCTCCTTGCGGTAGGTGTATCGCTGTTGTTCATGCCCGTGATGCTTTATAGACCCCGCCTTGATGACATACATTACAATCAATCGAGAAAATTGCCTGCCGCTACGTGGAACGGCAGGCAATCATCGCTATATTGTCCTGTCTTCCTCTATGCCTGTACATACAGGAAGAGTCATCAATCCAGAAAGAGATTTATTTCAATGTAATCTTGTAGCCCTTGACGGTGTTGGCCTTCTTAACGAGGACAACATACGCACCGTCCTTGAGGTCGCTGAGGTCTATGCTGGCAGTGTTCTTTGCCATGGCGACAGTCTGTCCGGCTGGTGTGTAGACTGTTATGTCTGCTGTTCCGTTGACAGAGAATATCCTTCCGTTCATATCGAAGGTGTTACCCTCTGCGTCGGCCAGAACGTTGTCAATGCCTGCCATGACCTCATTGAACTGCTCGAGAGAGATAGTTATTGGCTCACTCTTGGCCTTTCCGAGAGCATAGCGTGTCAGCACGAAGAGTGTCGCTGTCTCGCCTGGCTTCTCAAGATATACTGTCGCGTCAAGCTTAGTAGCGTCAGCGTCGGTCGTTGCTGTCTCGCCTGACTGCATACCCTCGAAGTAGAGGTCGTTAGAGATGAAGCAGTCAGGACGGTTCTCCGGATTGGTCCACTCGATGGTTGCTATCTGCTGGGTGTATCTTGTGAATCCAACCAGGACGCTCTCCTCACGTGCTCCAGAGAGACGGAGGTCAGTGACTGGAGGGAGATATGTCTCTGTCTTTACCTCTGCGATGGCTGAGATATAGAAGCCCTTATACTCTATGTTCTCTGCAAACTCGTCGGCAACGCCTACCAATGGCTGGACGAAATACTCATGTATGCCGTTAGGCACGACAGTATCTCTCAGCTTGCAGACATCTGTCTCGAAGTCGTAGCAGTCAACAGCGGGAGCCTCTGCCACCTTCTTGCCGTCGCGATAGAGAGCGATGTTTGTGTTTGAGCTGTATGCTATCTCCGGGAGAGAGAAGAGCACATCGACAACACCAGCCTCATCCTCGCTGACCATTGGGAGTATGTCGACACGTGTCATATCAACCATACCAGAGAAGTCAGAGTACTCGTAGACACATGTCGAGCCAGCCTGTGAGTACCATTGGCCATCGAAGTATGACTCGTCTGCAACTCTCAGCTTGTCAGGATTGCCATCGACAGGGGTGTATGTTGTGCGGAGGTTTGGCTGCATCACACCATTGCCGTCAGCATAGTACTTGGTGTAAGAGACGAGCACTCCTGCCTCATACACCCACTCCTCACGCTCGAATGGTGTCATTGTCGGAGTACCGAAGTCTGGGTCCTCGCCCACCTTGTTGTGAGTGTCGCTTATCTTGTTGAGGTTCTCGTCATACTCTATGATACCTGTGTAGTTGTAGCTGTCGTACGCTCCGGTCGATGTGTAGACAGTCGGTTTGTTGACCGCGGCGAATTCGAGATACTCTATTGTCTGTGTGACGGTGTTTGTGTTGGCGTTAGTGATTGTCTTCTTCACGATATTGCCAGCCTCGTCATACTCATATCCGACTGTTCCTGAGCCGCTGTTCTCCTTTACGAGACGTCCGGCAGCGTCATACTCGTATGTGGTCTCTGATGTCTGCTTCATAGCCATGTCGCCGTAGTCATAGAGGCCGTTCTGGTATGTCACAGCATTTGTCACATTGCCGTTGGCGTCGAGCATGTTCTTTGTATAGCGTGTCAGCTCATAGTCGCCGTATGTTCCGTCCTCGTTATATCCGCGTCCGTACTTTGCGATGCGCTCCAGCTTGTTGTCATAGTTATAGAAGTAGAGCTCCTTTGTCATGTCCTGTGTGCCAGGAGCTGAGCCCATAGCGTCGCCGTACCATGTCTTGCTGACGAGCTTGCGTGCATCAGGCTCGGCAGGTGCCTGTGTCGCCTCGCCGTCAACACTGCCTGGGGCTGCTGTGATGCCTGATACAATTTTATCGAGGTTTCCGAGCACAGTGAATGTCTTGGCAGTGAGGTCGAAGGCGTTGACCTGTGTACCTGTGATGTAGTATACAACCTTGTTGTCTGCCGACATGACGAGGCTGTTGTCCGTACTGTACTGCACTGTCACGTCAGTATTGTCCACTGTTGGTGCGTCAGGAAGCTCCATTGTGCTATTGTCGAGCTTCCAGAGTGTTGGCACAGGCTGGTAGTTGACCATCTTGTTCTTCACGACATACATAGGGCCTTTGCTGTCAGCCACGATGCCGTCTATCTCCTCGTTGTAGCGTTTCTCCTCTGTGAGAGCGCCAGTCTCAGGGTCGATAGAGTAGAGCGCGGTCTGATAGCCCTCAATCTCCTCGTTGTATACCTTCTCTATACCGTAGAGCTTTCCCTTTCTGTTGTTATAGGTCATGCTCTGCATCATAGCGCCTGGCTTGCCGCCCTTGTATGAGTAGTTGTTGACATCAACCACATTGCCGGTCTCGAAGTTGACTGTGGCGAAGGCTGTGTTATAGTTGATATCCTCATAGAACATCACATACTTGTCTCCGACATTGGCTGCACACTTGATGCTGCCTTCACAGACGCTCTCCATCTTCTTGTCTCCCTTTGTGACAGGGAGCTTCTTATCGCTGTTTGCCTGTGCCACATCGAACGACGCTGTGTAGGCTCCGTCCCATGACGCGGCGAGGCCATAGAGCATGACAGGGTCTGCTGTCTTTGACTCAAGGTCTGCCTTCTTTATGCAGAATTTCTCAGACACGGCATTGCCTGCAGCGAAGTGTGAGACGACAAAGATGTTCATCTCGTTGTATGAGTCGAGATAATCAAAATTGACTGATGTGGCTGCAGGGTCAGCTGACTCAGCTATCAGCGTGTTCTGTTTCTGTCCATTGGGGAGGACTTTCTCGAAATATACATCGTGGCCTGTGAACCCGTTGCTGGCCAGTCCTGGGTTTTCATCCCATTTGAGGGTTATGACATAAGCGGTCTTGGTTAGTGTGCCGAGATCCTCGTCATTCTGTGTGTATGTCTCTTTCTTGACATCGTAGCTGAGGTTCTGGACAGCCTTCAGTGTGTTGGTCTGCACCTTCACTGGCGCTGCGTTTGACACATAACGCTGTGTGTTGGCAGTGATGTCGAGGAGCGAGGAGCCCTCAAAAGGCACCACGAAATACTCCCACTCTCCAAGGCGCACGCCTGTCTCTGTATAAGAGCACTTGCCGTTCTCGCCCTTCACATCGGCATAGGCAGCCACGCCGACAGGCACACCGTTGCGGAATATCGCGAACTTTGTATTGTCGTTGGTGTTCTTCGGGGCTGTGAATGTTATAGTGACATCGTTCTTGTCTGCCGCTGTCACGGCTGTGAGGTCGTCAATAGCCCATGGCTCGCGGCCGTTGTCCGTGAAGTCGGCATATTCATAAATATATGATGTGGCAGATTTCTTCCAGCTGACTGTTCCGTCCTCTGCCTTTGTCGGTGAGCTGTAGCTTATCTCGTACCTCCTGTTTGGATTGCCGTTATACGGCTCGTATGTCTTGCGGCTTGTCAGTTTAGGGTCGGCTGTGGCTGAGCCGCTGCCATACTTGATATATTCTGTCAGGTAGCCGTTGTCGTCGTATTTGTATAGCTCATCAACATTGAGATACTCTGTCTTCTCGTCAGTGGCGGTCGTCCTCTTATATGTCATCTTCTCTATGAGATTGCCTCGTTCGTCATAGTCGTAGACATACTTACAAGCGAACGCTCCCGTTGATTTTGTCTCTATGGCCATGACAGCCTGTCCAGCCTCGTTGTTGGTGTATGTTATTTTCTTATTCAAAGCGCCAGACGATGCTATCGTCCATATCTCCTCAGTGAGAGCTCCCGTAGCGTCATACTTATACTCGTAGGCGTATGACTGGTCTACTTTACGGACTACTCTGCCTGCTGCGTCGACAGTCACTGTCTCCTGAAGCGCTGGGGCCTTAAGGCCATCGTCTCCATAGTCATACTTACCCCACTGTGACTTGTAATATTTCACAATGGTGTTGTCTCCGTCCTTTGACTCGTCAAAAGAATAATAATTAGTCAGGGAGAACTCTGTCGTTGTACCCTTACCGAGGAGGCATCCTCGCTGCGGACGGTTGGTCGGTCCGGCAAAGAAATGTTCCTGTTTCGTGATGCCCGACGCCTCGCCCATAGCGTCACCATTGGTGTAGGTGCACACGAGCTTGCGGCCTGGTTTCCCAGAATAGTCCTGGGCCTGCGCCTCATGCGCTCCAAGCAGTGTCATCAGCCAAATCAAGGCTGTCAAGTGTAGAAGTTTTTTCATCAATTAATATTATTTGGTTTTATGAATTAACATTCCCTTTGTGGGAGTACACAATCATTTCGAATAATCAGCATAAGCAGCGTATATCCCTGGCTATACTCTTTTCATACCGAAATGCTCACATTACTCATGAGTAAACATACAAAAAATTCTGTAGAAGGCAGAAGATGTTGCTCAATGTCTGCAAATATGACTATATACTAAATCAGACATTAAATGAAAAATGTGCATGCAAAAGTACTAAATAAATATCGAAGAGCAAAGAAAAAGCCTCAAAATCAATAAAAAAACATAAAATATCCCCTATCCATGCGATTATTTTCATAATTTTGCAGCCGGTATGAAAAGCACTTGCTCTATATGCCACATGGACAGAGAGCCCGGGCATGGGGCAATGACCTGCCCCGAAGGGTTGGACACACAGATGGTTATGTGCCTCATGTCCCATCCCTGAAGCGGGGACGTTGTCGCAGCCTGATTCCGCCCCATCATGTCAACAGTCTGCTGGTTGATATCATGCCTGGCGGTCATACAGTAGGAATGAGGCGGTCATACAATACCGATGAGCCGGTCATTCAATACTGATGGGACGGTCATTCAGTGCCTTTCAGAAGAGCATGGGTAAACTCTTGTCGCACAACGCATTGCGTCAAAGTCCCATCCCCCCGTCATGACAAGCAGAAGAAAGGCTTTTCAGCTCCATGCCCGCAGTGAGGGCAAGGACAGCAAAGGCCTGAAGATGCAACATGCAATGCCACAACAGTGCCTCTCCCCGCACGCACGACAACAGCGTATGGACAGGGAGCCACCGGCACCATGGCGGCAACTCACCACGGCGGAACATCACTTCAGGAGGCTCTGTGGAAAGAACAGCAGCCTCGTCTGCCCTAAGCGTGCAGCCCGGAAAGGGACAACGACAAACAAAGGGAAACTAACAACAATAAGAATATGAAGAAATTTCTACAAACACTCTTTATCGCCCTTCTTAGCGCCACGGCATCATTTGGCGCCACGATAGGCTACACCAACGGCTCATTCGATAAGGGCCAGTACTTCCGTTACGGCGACGGTTACAAGCAGGGTCTTGCCATACGTCTGCCACACGAGAAGCTCGCGCTGCTCAAGGGGAAGCAACTGACTGGCATCGAGAGCATTTTCGGAAGCGCCAAGATATCAGGCACGCTGACAGCCTTTGTCAGCAAGGGTCTCGACGAGACTCCTCTGGCAAAGACAGAATACACCATGTCGTCATCCGACGTGTCGAGCATGAGCGCGAAATGGAGGACAATATCGTTCGACTCTCCTTACACCATCACAGGCGAGGAGGAATGTCTCTACGTGGGCTACTATGCCACGATGTCAAGTGCAACCGCCACTATACTCTCCATGGACGGCAGCTATGACCTGGAGGGCTGCACATATTCTATATATAAGGACAAATGGGTGGACATGTACGGGACAAACCGTGGATGCGCCAACCTCAAGGCCGTGGTCGACGAGACACCATCGTTAACCGACGTTGTCATGAAGCGCAGCTTCTTCGACGGATACTTCATGACCGGCAACAGCTACACCCTTTGGGGGCAGATTTACAACTTCGGCACAGAGGAGATAAACAGCTTCGACGTCGAGGTATTCACCGGCAGCACACAGACTCTCCACTTCGAGGGACTGAGCATAAAGCCCGGCACGACATACGATTTCACCCTTCCGGAGATATACGCCGCGACATCAGGTAGCCTCGTCATGTCGATGGAGGCGAAGAATATCAATGGCAAGAGCGACGCCGACGACTCTGACAACATGTACGCCCACAAGGTATTCTTCTACGAGCAGGGCATGGAGCGCTCGCTCCTCGTGGAGGTTTTCACTGGACAGGCCTGCCCTAAATGCCCAGCCGGCCACACAACGATGAACTCGGTATTAGGCTCTACAGCCCACAACGTGGTCGAGGTGGTACACCATGCAGGCCATTACCCCGACAATTTCACCATGAACGAGGACATACAGTACACATCCTTCTACGGTTCCTCAAGCACCTATGCCCCTGCATTCATGGTCAACCGCTACCCTTTGGCTGGCAATGGGGGCGTCGTGCAGGATATATCGAAGAGCTACGCCAATGACGCTCTCGACTTAGCAGGGTCTCTCTCGCCATACGCATCGCTCAAGCTTGAGAGCGAGTATGACGCGGCGACACGCGAGGTGAAGGTCAAGTTCCATGTCCTGACACACGAGGAGATGCCCGGAGCGGAGAACGTTCTGAACATAATGCTTGTCCAGGACGGACTGAGGGACACACAGAAGAGCGGCGGAAACAATTATGCCCACAACCGCGCATGCCGCGGAACAGTCACCAACAACGCATGGGGACTGAAGGCAGACTTCATCCCTGGGAAGATTGTCACATACGAGAAGACCTTCACCCTGCCCGATGCCATACGCTCATCCTTCTGGACAGAGAAGCTGCTCAAAGAAGCTGGAAAGACAGAGGCGGACATAACGAAGCCTGCCGTAGCTGAGGACATGTATCTCGTGGCATACGTAGGCCGGTACCACGAGAGCGACCCGGGCCTCAACGATGTCTATAACTGTGTCCAGGTGAAGCTCGGTGAGAGCTATACACAGCACGCCTTCACCCCCGGGACATCAGGCATCAAGGGCGTTGAGGACAACGGCAGCGAGGCTATCGGCATCGGTGTACGCGACGGACGTGTCGTGATAGACGGAAGAGCCGACAGCATACAGATATTCGACACCACAGGACGCCAGCATGACACAGCAGCCTCACTCCCCGCAGGCATGTACATCGTCAAGGCCAAGTCAGGCGCGAAGACCGTCACAAAGAAGATAATGGTCAGATAGTCCACTACTTCATCACACCATATCATTCTCTCTCGCGGATGCCCACCCCCTCATTCGGGGAGAGTCTCCCAACGTCCATCACACCATAGTTCCAGATAAGCCAGAGAAGCGGAGCCATCAGGCTTGAATGAGCATAATGCCTCTGGCGGGGAAACAAAGATAAAGCCAAACCCAATCATGAAGAATCCCAAGCGATACATACTGGCCATGACGCTGTTGCTCGCCATGTCCCCCTTGGCCCTCACTGCCCAGACGTCACTGTCGCCACGCGCACAGATAACCCTCCTCTCGGCAGAGAGCAGGGCCAAGGGACAGTCTGGAGAGAAAGCCGTGACAGCCTATGTCACACACAGTGACGGCAGCATCTCGACATTCCATGCCACACCATCGGCCCTCGCCGGCATGGCATCCGACAACAGCATCAGGCGCATAGAGCTCACCGCACGCCCGCAGCAGATGCTCGACATAGCCCGCACGGAGACCGGAGCACAGCGTGTCATGGACGGCGAGAGCCTCTCCATGGCATATACAGGCAAGGGCGTAGTGGTGGGCGTAGTGGACGCCGGATTCGACTATACCCACCCGGCATTCAGCAGCGATGGCGGCGGGACATCACGCATCAGGCGCGTATGGGAGCAGGGGACAGAGAGCTTCGAGGGATGCACCGCACCCTCCAAATACGGCTACGGCATAGAGATGACAACAGCAGAGGCCATGCAGAGGGCCAAGGCCGACGCCTCAATAAACTCCCACGGCACACACGTGGCAGCGATAGCGGCAGGAAGGGACACATTCATGGACAACGCATGGTGGGGCACAGCGCCCGACGCTGACATCGTCCTCGTCGCGCTCGACCAGGCGACATGCACCCACGCCGACATCACGAACGCCATAGAATACATCTTCGACTATGCGACAGAGGTGGGCAAACCATGTGTCGTGAACCTCAGCCTCGGCAACCACGACGGCCCACACGACGGCACATCATCATTCGACCGCATGGCCGACACCATGCAGGGCCCGGGAAGAATCATCGTAGGTGCGGCGGGCAATCACCGCAAGGATGCCTTCCACCTCAGCAGGACATTCACAACAGTCGGCGACGACCCACTGCGCACATTCATAGCATTCAAGCAGAAACCCACTACGGAGAGCTATGGGGGAGAGGTGCAGATATGGGCTGAGCAGGGCATGGACATAGAGGTGACGCTATCGGCTTACAGCGTGTTCAACAAGAAAGACATGACCACCGTGACAGTCTATCCCGCCGAGGGGCAGCAGACAGTCAAGCTGGGCACATACGCCACAGGCACCATGACCGTCGCCTCAGAGGTGAACCCGACGAACGGGAAGCTCAATATCCTCATAACATCACAGCTGACAAGCGTCCGCAACAACTACGCCGTAGCCCTCACCGTAAAGCCTAAGACAGCGGGAAGCGTCGATATATGGGCCGACAACACATGGCTCGCTCTCGAATCGAAGGAGATAGAGGGATTCAGCGCCCCGACGACAGAGTCGACAATAGCCGAGATAGGCGGGACAGGAAAGCGCATAACGACAGTGGGAGCCTATGTGACACGCGACACATACAAGACAGCCACAGCGTCGGGCAAGCTCGACGAGACAACAGGCGACAGCGGGTCATTCTCAAGCTGCGGCCCGACAGCCGACGGAAGGGTCAAGCCCGACATATCGGCACCGGGATGTTTCATCATCTCAGCCCTGTCAGCCTACGACGAGTCAGGCACAAAGATTGTGGCCTACTCTCACGAGGCCGACGGCCGCACATCAGAGTATGGCTACATGCAGGGGACAAGCATGGCATCGCCATTCGTGGCAGGCGTCGTGGCGACATGGCTGCAGGCATGCCCCACACTGACGCCAGAGGCGCTGAAAGAGATTATCATCTCCACCTCACGCCAGGACAGCTTCACAGGCTCCCTGCCCTCTGACGGCGACAACGTATGGGGACATGGGAAGATAGACGCCTATGCCGGACTCGCCAAGTGTATCGCCTCGACAGGCATCACAGAGGCTGCTATGCCCTCCGTCGCCCCTTGTGACATAGCCATAAGCGGCAACATGATGACTCTGGCGTTCGTCAGGAACACCCCATCGGCCGAGGTCACCGTGACGACAGCGGCAGGGACACTATGCCACACAGAGGCATACAAGGACGTGAGGGCCGCACAGCGCATAGCCATAAACCTCCCCCAATCGCCAGCAGGCATATATGTCATACGCGTGAAGACCACCTCTGGCATACAGACCATGAAGTGGGCCGCAAGGCGATAATGGCAGCCCGAGACAACAACGCAGCAGGGGACGCAAGGCGATAAAGGCAGCCCGAGACCACATCGCAACAGGGGACGGAAGGTGATAATGCCAGCCCGAGACCACATCGCAACAGGGGACAGAAAGCCCCGGATACAGCCTGGGAACTTGGATACCACGATATCATCCCCATACATGAGTAATGTTGCATCGGCAGGGAGCGTGCTTGATTTATATCTCCTGATAGAGTTAATTAAGGTTAAAGATATACTGATTTTTTTATTATTATTAAATATATAGGAGAAATATAAGTAACTTTGCATACGTTCAGTGGAATGAGAGACCTCACTCAGGAGGTCTCTCATTCTTATTATAAAGAATTTATGATAAACAAAGAGACAGTAAAGACAATAGCCAGCGAGTGGCTCGCAGACAAAGAGTATTTTCTCGTAGATGTTGATGTTACGCCTGACGACCGTATCGTAGTGGAGATAGACCACAAGGATGGAGTCTGGATAGAGGACTGTGCCGAACTGAGCCGGTATATCGAGGGACACCTCAACCGTGATGAGGAGGACTATGAGCTTGAGGTAGGCTCGGCAGGACTCGGACAACCATTCAAAGTGGAACAACAGTATATAAACTGTATAGGAGAGGAAGTTGAGGTCATGCCGAAGGACGGCAAGAAAGTGACCGGGACACTGAAGAGTGTCGACGCACCACACTTCACCGTGACAATAAGGGAGAAGAAAAGACTTGAGGGACAGAAACGCCCACAGATGGTGGAGACAGACGTGACATTCGACATGGAAGAGGTGAAGTACACAAAGTATGTGCTGAACTTCAAATGACCGAAAGACACCGTCTGACCAACCCCCGGGCCACGACACATAGGAACAAAAAATAAAAAAGAGAAACAGAAAAAAAGATAAACATGGCAACCAAATCAACCGCACAGCAGCCATCGATGATAGAGACTCTGAACGAGTTCAAGAAAAACAAGAACATCGACCGCACCACACTCGTCAGTGTGCTTGAGGAGAGCTTCCGCAATGTCATAGCCAAGATATTCGGCAGTGACGAGAACTTTGATATCATCGTCAATCCAGACAAGGGCGACCTTGAGATATACCGCAACCGTGTCGTTGTCAACGACGGAGAGGTTGAGGACGAGAACCGCGAGATAGAACTCTCTGAGGCACAGAAGATAGACCCGTCGTATGAGATTGGCGAGGATGTGTCACAGAGCGTAAACTTCGCAAGCTTCGGTCGCCGCGCCATCCTCAACCTGCGCCAGACACTGGCATCCAAGATACTGGAGCTGGAGCATGACACCCTCTACAACCAATACAAGGACCGTGTCGGCGAGCTTATCACAGGCGAGGTATACCAGACATGGAAGCGCGAGATTCTTGTCATCGACGACCAGGACAACGAGCTGATACTGCCAAAATCAGAGACAATACCAAACGACACATTCCGCAAGGGAGAGCCTGTACGTGCCGTCATAGCACGTGTCGACAACGAGAACAACAACCCGAAGATTATACTGTCGCGCACAAGCCCTATGTTCCTACAGCGTCTCCTCGAGCAGGAAGTGCCAGAGATAAACGAGGGCCTTATAACAGTACGCCGCATAGCACGCATCCCTGGCGAGAGAGCCAAGATAGCAGTGGAGAGCTATGACGAGCGCATTGACGCTGTCGGCGCATGTGTCGGAGTGAAGGGCGCACGTATTCACGGCATAGTAAAAGAGCTGAACAACGAGAATATCGATGTCATCAACTACTCGGCCAACACAAAGATATTCATACAGCGAGCATTGTCGCCTGCCTATGTCAACAGCATCACAATAGACGAGGAGAACCACAAGGCTGACGTGTTCCTCCAGCCACAGGAGGTAAGCCTCGCCATCGGACGCAACGGACTGAACATCAAGCTGGCATCACTGCTGACAGAATATACCATTGATGTCTACAGAGACACTAACGACGGGGAGGACAGCGATGACTTCTATCTTGATGAGTTTGCCGACGAGGTCGACCCATGGGTTATCGACGCGATAAAGGGTCTCGGCCTTGACACAGCAAAGGCAGTGCTCAACGCTCCACGCGAGATGCTCATAGAGAAGGCTGACCTTGAGGAGGAGACAGTAGACCACCTGCTCAATGTCATCAGGGCTGAGTACGAGAAATAACGGCACATAGTGGTTTGGCAGAACGATAAGCCTGAAGAGAAGAGGCAGAAAGCGTACTGCCAAACCACTATTATGCTAACAGAAAACAGTCTCCCCCGTCTGGCACAACAGCCTGACATGAGGATACCATAACAAAGAGACGCGGGCGAAAGAGAAAGGCATAACGCACACTCAACACATACCCCCCCGCGGGAGAACGAGGAATAATGACAAGACACCCCGTAATTATAAAACAAATGACTGCGGTGGGACTCTCTTGAACATATCTGACCACGAAAGAGGATTAAACAAAAGAAAACTGACGTTTTTCAGAAATGCCAGATGAGCAGAGTACAGACCTGCTTGACGACAACGCCTCTGGCAAGAAAACGAAGACAAAACAAACCCACCATAAACCAGCAAGAAAACAATAGATGAGCATCAGACTAAACAAAGCAATCAGAGAACTGAACATAGGAATACAGACAGCTGCTGAATTCCTCACAAAGAACTATGGCTTGGAAGGAGCCGATAATCCTAACCTCAAGCTCACCGACGAACAGTATGACGGACTCAAGAAAGCGTACGCCAAGGATGCCGCTATGCGCTCACAGGCCGAGAAGCTGACACAGAAGGTCAAGGCCAAGAAGCCGTCGATAGACATAGAGACTGCAGACAAAGCCGCGAAGGCCGCTAACACCGGTACAAGAGAGAAAGAGGAAAAGACAGAGACCACAGTGGCCGAACAGCCGGCACGACAGCAATACAAACCAATCGGGAAAATAGACCTCGACCAGCTTAACAGACCAAGAAAGGCCGCGAAAGCCGAGAGCGAGACACCACAGCAGGAGCCTGTGAAGACAGAGAAGCCTGTTGAGGAGAAAGCCACCGAGAATATCAAAGAGACCGTGACCCCAGAGAAACTGGAGACAAAGGCCGAGGAGACCCCTGCCAAGACTCCTGAAGTGAAGGCTCCTGCAATACAGGAAGAGCCTGAGGTGACAGTTGAGAAGACAACCGAAACAAAGGCCGGGGAGACCGAGAATGCCGACAAAGAGGACACAGCGAAAGCTGATGACGAGACTGCCGTGACAGCCGACAGCAACGACGAGGCACAGACACAGGAGCCTTTCCGCCTGGAGCGCAACAAGCGTCCGCAGCAGACACTCAATGTCCTCGGCAAGATAGACCTCTCCGCACTCAACCAGAGCACACGCCCGAAGAAGAAGAGCAAGGAGGAGAAGAAGCGTGCAAGGGAGGAGAAGGCTCAGCAGGCACGCGACACACAGAAGAAGAAGCGTGTCCGCATAGGCACAGAGCGTGTCGACCCTAACGACATAGCTAACCAGCCAAAGAAGGACAAGAAGAAGCGTGGCGGACAGCAGGGCGGACAGCAGGCAAACATGAACGCCGGCAACGCACAGAACAACAAGAAGAACAAGAAGAAGAACAACCGTTCTAACCAGCCCCAGGAGGTTGACGACGAGGCAGTGGCACGCCAGGTGAAAGAGACACTGGCACGCCTCACAAACAAGCAGACACAGAACAAGAAGGGCGCCAAGTACCGCAAGGACAAGCGTGAGGCCGCTGCCGAGCAGCGCGACGCAGCCATGGCAGCACAGGTGGCAGAGAGCAAGGTGCTGAAGCTGACAGAGTTTGTGACAGTATCAGAGCTTGCCACCATGATGGATATCCCTGTCACCAAACTCATCGGCACACTCATGTCCATAGGTGTCATGGTGTCTATCAACCAGCGTCTCGACGCAGAGACAATCAACATGGTGGCAGAGGAGTTCGGCTTCTCTACCGAGTATGTATCGGCCGAGGTACAGAACGCTATAACCGAGGAGGTCGACGACGAGGCAGACCTTGAGTTCCGCGCCCCAATCGTCACTGTCATGGGACACGTTGACCATGGCAAGACCTCTCTGCTCGACTATGTCCGCAACACGAACGTCATAGCAGGCGAGGCAGGCGGCATCACACAGCACATCGGCGCATACAACGTGAAGCTCAAGGACGGACGCCGCATAACATTCCTCGATACCCCAGGCCATGAGGCATTCACCGCCATGCGTGCCCGCGGTACACAGGTGACAGACATCGCCATCATCATCATCGCTGCCGATGACTCTGTCATGCCAACGACAAAAGAGGCCATCGCCCACGCACAGGCAGCCAACGTACCAATGGTCTTCGCCATAAACAAGATAGACAAGCCGGGCGCCAACCCTGACAAGATACGTGAGGACCTCGCCCAGATGAACCTCCTCGTAGAGGAATGGGGCGGCAAATACCAGTGTCAGGAGATATCGGCAAAGAAGGGCATCGGCGTTGAGGACCTCATGGAGAAAGTGCTCCTTGAGGCCGAGATGCTCGAGCTGAAGGCAAACCCTAACCGCAAGGCGACAGGTTCCGTCATAGAGGCATCGCTCGACAAGGGCCGTGGATATGTCTCTACGGTGCTTGTATCTAACGGAACGCTGAAAGTCGGCGACATCGTCATAGCCGGAACATACTATGGACGTATCAAGGCTATGTTCAACGAGCGCAACCAGCGTGTGCAGCAGGCAGGACCCTCTGAGCCAGTAATCATCCTCGGCCTTAACGGCGCTCCGTCAGCCGGCGACTCTTTCCATATCATGGAGACAGAGCAGGAAGCACGCGAGATAGCATCAAAGCGTATGCAGCTGCAGCGTGAGCAGAGTCTGCGCACAACAAAGACACTGTCGCTCGAGGAGATAGCCCACCGCATCGCCCTCGGCGAGTTCCACATGCTGAACCTCATCGTGAAGGCCGATACCCAAGGCTCTGTGGAGGCGCTCACCGACTCGTTCATCAAACTCTCGACAGAGAAGGTGGAGGTGAAGGTTATCCAGGGCGCTGTAGGCCAGATATCAGAGAACGATGTCATGCTGGCATCCACCGCCGAGAACGGTATGATTGTCGGCTTCAATGTCCGTCCGTCGTCAGCTGCGAAGAAGCTTGCTGAGAACGAGGGAGTCGAGATAAACACATACAGTGTCATCTACGACGCCATCGACGATATCAAGGCCGCAATGGAGGGTATGCTCGACAAGATAAAGAAAGAGGTAGCCACAGGCCAGGTAGAGGTGAAGGAAGTGTTCAAGATATCGAAGGTTGGCACTGTCGCCGGCGCTATGGTAACAGACGGCAAGGTACACCGCTCAGACAAGGCACGCCTCATCCGTGACGGTATAGTTATCTTCACTGGCAATATCAACGCCCTGAAACGCTACAAGGATGACGCCAAGGAGGTTGCCACAGGACTTGAGTGTGGTATCTCGCTCGTCAACTGTAACGATATCCAGGCAGGCGATATCATAGAGACATTCACCGAGATAGAGGTGGAGCAGAAGCTGTAATACCACCCATAAGAACAGCAGACCGAGGAAGCAGGGGCGCTACACCGATACATGTAGCTTCCCTGCTCTCTTGGTTTATGATGCTATGAATGGAAAAAAGCCGTAGAGCAAGGAATATCCGAAGAATACCCCACAACGACTCACCCAATTATCATAACACAAATAATCAAACATAAGTAGAATTATGACACACACCACAGAAATAACTCTTGTATTCATCCCGTTCCTGTTCCTCATGCTGTCACGTCTCTATTTCCAGCGCGAGAAATCAATAAGATGCAGAGTATATGATATACAGAAGCCAGTAGACCTGATACTCAATGTCCTTGCCATCAGCTGGCTTGCCAACGTGGTGCCCTGTTTCTTCCCCCAGGGAACAGATTTTGGTTTCGCCTATCGGATATTAGCCTTCGCCATATCTATGGTTGTGACAGTAGTCTTCATAGGCATCGTCGGAGGCATGAGCAGGAGACTGTGGCCTGATGACCCCACCCAGGATTATGTGAGGATAAGGATTTCGAGAGGCATGAAGACCGTTGCATATGCCTTAACCTCAGTTGTTATGGCAGCCTTTGCTGTGACTTTCGCTGTCTTAATCATCAATGACGACATGAGAGACAATGGCGATACCGTCATAGCCATCGCGCTCATAGCGCTTTTCGCTGGCAGCGCCATATACAATCTCCGCAGCCTTATAAGACTATACAGATAGTCCAGAGCTGTAATCTCCACACAGCAAGACTATTTCACGGTCCACTCCTCTGTAGACTGAGGGGGACAAGTAAGCGAGTCCCCCTCAACCCGTCAACTTGTTAATATGAAGAAGAGAAAAAACATAATATGAAGAAGGGAACAAACATAATCCTCACACTGATATTACTCCTTCCGGCGCTGGGGATACAAGGTAAAGAGAAGATCAAGGCCGAGTTCAGCGAGGGCGTGGACCTTCTCGCCACCGTATGGCAGCTTGCCGGCGCTGAAGAGTACAACCGCTGCGCTGTGACGCCCTATGCCACGCTCCACGCCAGACACTTCGCCGGAGCCCGCACCCATAAGGCTGTCGAGCTGGCACGCACATACTACCTTGACGGGACAGGCTATGACGCCGTGGCAGAGTTTGGCTGTATGATAACGACAGAAGGCGGCAGAGTCGCTATGGACTCCCTTAAGCGGAACACCCTTGACAACCGCTGGACACAGGAGATGCAGGAGGAATTCATCATCGCCCTCGACGATTTCTACCGTCAGACAGACTTCGGCAGCTGGTACGCCTCTACCGCCACAACGAGGACTGAGGCCATATCGGCATTCAAGTCAGTGGCCGACGAGATAGACACAGAATGGTACGGGAGATTCTTCGGCGGCAACGGAGCGTCGTTCAAGATTATCCTCAGTCTCCTCGTGGGCCAGAACAACTACGGCATCAGCTCACACCTTGCTGACGGCACACTGCTGTTGACCCCCGTCATGGGCTGTGCCGAGTATAAGGACGGCCATATAGTATACGACGGGCCGACAGTTCTCCCCATCCTTGTCCATGAGTTCTGCCATGCCTACTGCAATCCCCTTGTCGATGCTTTCTACGCTGACATGGAGCCATCGCTTCTCTCTGCCTACGCCTATGAGAAGCGGAAGCTCAGCAGCCAGGCATACACCACCCCCCGCACCATGATGTACGAGACACTTGTCCGCAGCTCCGTCATACGTTATCTTGCCAGTCACAAGAGTCTCACCTCTCAGCAACGGAGGGAACTTATCGGCAGGGAGGAGGCATTAGGATTTGTGCTGACGGAGACGACAGAGGAGTCGCTCGCCGCCTACGAGGCAGCGGCAGACGGGACCAAGGGTCTCACCCCGTATATGCCTGAGCTGGTCAGGGACATCGGTAAGTTCAGCGTGAAGGCCTACACCAAGCGCAGGAAGGCGGAGAAGGCGGCAGCGGACAAGCTGCGCGTACACTACAGATGCAGCATCAAGGACGGCGCGCGGAATATCACGCCTGGCCCGCTGACACTGAGCATAACATTCGACAGCCCCATGGAAGAGGGGATATCGATAGGTATGACAGACAAGGAGATACCCGAATACGAGAGCCACACATGGAGCGACGACCACCGCACGCTCTCCATACTCTTCCACACCAGGCCGTCGACGACATACGGCATGCTCATTATGGGCGAGGGGTTTGTCAGCCACGATGGCAGGCGTGCGGTAGAGTCAGAGCTGACATTCACAACAAGGCGGGAGCGGTAGAGTCAGAGCTGACATTCACGACAAGGCGGGAGCAGGAAGAGAGAGAGACAAAAGGTAGGGGCTGTGGGCATCCTTCAGCCACCTCAACCGCACGATAGCCTACGGGGTGACTCCCGGTTGTGGCACACAGATAGAATATGGCGGCCGCGGCCACACATTCATATTGGGCACAGCGAGCATCGACAACAAAGGGCGCGGCGTACATCACGGCATATTCGAGAGCTCGTCAACTATCCGGAAGATATCAACTTGCGAGACTATTTATGTGATTATTCAATGAGTCCATTTTTTCATGTGGACTCTTTTTTTTATTATAACTGTCCGGTAAACTGTTTCAATGCCTTGACATAGTGGCCATCAACGATGAACCAGCCCCGACTGATAAATGAAGCATGGAAGGCTGTACGGAATCGGAGCGTTCTTAACCAGGGGCGTAGCCCTCGGCGATACAATGATGGACAACTGTCTGGAAGACTATACTTTGATAGCCACTATCATAACACAAGGTGCTGTCTTAGCCGTTGAATGTGTTATTATGCACACCAAGACACGCAAACAACTTCAGTTTTATTAAGAAAAAAGTGTATATTATCACATTATTCCAGAATTTTATGTAATTTTGCAGTCAGGGACATAAATGCACCTTCTGGTTGAAGACTATCTACCCAAACGACAACAAGCCAAAGAACGTTTTCGTTAAGCAAGAGAGAGGGGGGAGACCGAGCTTGTTCGGGGCTATGCCGAGCAAGGAGGAAGAAAGTGAAGCCAAGATAAGACACAGACAATATCCAAAACCTAATTACAAACACTAACTAATTTCAGATGAGACACTTTACAAGATTCATTCTTGTTTCATGCCTGTTGATACTGTCATCGCAGTTATCATGGGCTGAATTCAGGAATTTCAGCATTCTCGTTGACAACAGCGAGAACAGTCTGCTGACAGCAGCAGAGAAGGCGACACAGTGGACACAGTATGAGTTCGGTGTCGCAGTCGCTGATGACGGCACTGTGACACGTGTAGAAAAGGACGCCGCAAACTCAGTGGCTACTGTAAGCGGAAAGTCACACAGTGAACATGGATCTGCAAGCCTTAAGGTTGTGGTGCCGGTAGAAGGCAAGGTAAAAATCTCTGTTGCTACATGTACATATAGCACAGGAGATATCACTGTTACCGATGCTAACGGAAAGGCAGTGGCATCAGCTACTCCCGAGGCTACCTGCTGGAAGAACGACCATTCCAAGTTTACCGTGTTGAACTACAAGGGAGGTGCCACTACGCTCACCTTATCAGGAATGTCATACTGTGCAATGGTTTCTGTAGAGAAGGTAGAGGCAGCAACAATTGCAGAGAAATCAATCTTCAAGACAAACTTCCAGAACTGGGAGGCAATGAAGTCAAGCGAAACTGAGGCGCAGGTTACAAAAGCAACAACAGACGGCCAGAACCTTGTCTTCTCGCTCATGGAGACAGAGGTGAAGCCCGACGGCACACATGTAAAGTTCACAGCAGAGTGCATCACTCCGGGCTATCTCATGGCTGCGAAGACTGCCACTCCGTATATCAAGACCTCTGTGCTGAAGAGCGTCACGAAGGTGAAATTTGTTCATGCAGCTACAGGAAGTAAACGTGGCTGGGGACTGAAGGTGAAGGGTGACGGCGATGCCGACTGGGTGACAGTCTCTGACGCTGTTGCAGATCCTGCAAGTGGTACGCCTGTTTCTGTTGACGTGAACAGGACAAACGTGCAGCTGTGGTTCTATAACCTCAACGCATCTCAAAACGCATACATGACAGAGCTGGAGATTCTCGGGAACGTGGAGGTGGCACCACGCACATTCAAAGACTTCACCGTCGATTTCCGTACAGACCCTTACACCGTCACGGCTCCAGAGACAGGGCTGCCAGAGGGTGTGAGCATAACTTCTGGTGTGTTCCACGATGGTCAGCATGGTTACAGCAATGTGACGATGACCGTGCCGGTTGACGGTCCGGTGAAGTTCAACATCGGCGCCTGCCAGTACTCTAACAAGGCTACTGTCTCAATCGATGGCGGGGCGGCAATAGAGATTCCTACCAACGGTGCAGGCTGCGACAGCAGATTCGGTGAATACGCACATGGTGTGACATATACATACAATGTAGAGAAGCCAGCCACACTTACGTTCAATCTCGGCAGCTACTGCCCGTTCTTCATTGCAGAAGCTTGCGACTTTATCCCCTCTGTTACCGTAACATATTTCGACACAACAGGAAAGAAGATAGGCGAGGAGGTTGTCGACGGCTCTTCCGAACTGAAATATAAATATTCAGTTGCTGATGTGACCGTACCAGAGGGACAGGCATTCCGCGGCTGGTTTGCAGGCAAGAGCAACACATCGCAGAAGGTTGCCGAGGGCAAGGAGCTTACTGAAGACCTCAAGCTCTATGCACACGCTACTCCCGTAGAGGTGGCTGCTGTAGGCACACATTACGACTACGACCTCACTAAGAACTACTGGTATGTTGAGGACCATGAGCTTATCTCCATCGACGGCAGCTACTACAACAACCACGGCTGGACGCTCAATAGCTTCACCGTCGATGTCACAGGCCGCTGCTATGTCAACGTTAAGAACTGCTTCTTTTCATCAGAGCAGACAGCAACGGTAACAGACGCCAACGGAAATAAGGTGGCTGAATTCCAAGGAAAGGCAGAGAGCGATGGTGCCGTTGCCTCGTTCCAATATGAGGGTGAGCCGACAAAGCTCACTGTGACATATCCTTCGACGGCTTATGTCCACGGTGTGGAAATCTACAACGTTGAGAACTTTGTGCAGAAAAACGAGGCGACAGGTTATTACATCATCTCTTCAGGCGACGCGTCGAGCCTCATGCTCGTGCTTAAATCCGCTAAGGAAGGCGACAAGATATTCCTCCCGAACGGGACATACGACTTCGGCGAGGTTGCCCTCACCTCTATCTCTGCCAACAACCTCTCGCTCATCGGTGAGTCTATGGACGGCACCATCATCCGCAACGCTCCAGACAAATCGACAGAGGGAATAGGCACTACCGCAACCCTTCTGAACACATCAAAAGGTCTCTATATACAGGACCTCACCATCCAGAACGCGCTCGACTATTACGCGGCAGGCTCTGCCGGCCGTGCTGTCTGTCTGCAGGACAAGGGACAGAACACCATCTGCAAGAATGTCAAGATGCTCTCTTATCAGGACACATACTATTCTAACCGTGATTCGAACTTCTACTGGGAGGATTCAGAGATTCATGGCACTGTCGATTATCTCTGCGGTGACGGAAACGTGGTGTATAACCGTGTGAAACTCGTGAACGAGAGCCGCAAAAAAGACTACAGAAACGGCGAATGCACCATCTGTGCTCCATACAACACCGCCACGACAGCCGACCGTTACAACTGGGGATACGTCTTCCTCGACTGTACCGTAGAGACACTCTCCGAGACATTCAACTTCGCACGTGCATGGGGTGGAGAGCCAAAGGCGACATATATCAACACAAAGGTGCTCGAGCCTTCAAGACTCATTCCGACACGATTCACCATAGACGGCATGAACGTAGCAGCCGCTGATTTCAACGAATACAACACCACCGACGCTGAAGGCAACGTCATCTCGCCTGCATCAAACGTGTTGACCTTCACACACAAAACGGGCAACAATACGTTCGAGACCATCCTCACAGCAGACGAGGCATCCCAGTTCACCGTGGCGAACATCTTCGGCTCATGGGCTCCAGATGTGACATGCGCACAGCAGACAACCACGGCGGCCATCTCTGACGACAAGCACACCCTCACATGGGAAGGCGCAGGCACAGCGACGGCATATCTCGTAAGCATCAACGGCGAGACTCCTGTAATCACGCAGGACACTTCTCTCACCATCAATGGAGAGATAAAATCAGCGAAGGTGCGTGTGGCAAACGCGCGTGGCGGTTTCGGACCGGCTGCTCTCGCTGGTGATGCCACATCTATTGAGGCTATCAACGCCGAGACAACAAGAGAAGGCAAACTCTATAACCTTGCCGGAATGCAGGTGTCTGACGACTACAAAGGCATCGTCATACGCAACGGCGTGAAGATAATCAAGAGATAACGCCCAGCCATCCATAAACAGAGTAGGAGGTGAACACTAATCACAGGTGTTTGTCTCCTACTTTCTTTTTTACTATTACTGTGCGGTAAAACTCAGGGTGAGCAACATCGGTTGCCCCGGTATATACCTATCGTTTCTCACCCTAAGGTTTCACCGGACAGTAGTGTTTTTTTACTTGTGTGACACAAAAAGGTGGGGACAATATCCTCACAATTCAGATTAATTGATTATATTTGCAAACAGTTGGCCACAAGAGTCTTTGGCAACATCGCTGGCAGGCAGACGGCAGGCGGCAGAGACTGACTGGCAGGCAGGCAGAGACTGGCAGGCGGCAGAGACTGGGCTGACATTCACGACAAGGCAGGAGAGCAAAGGGGGAATAAATCTGGACTGTGGACAACGGGGAAATCCCACGTCACAGCCTCAGAATCATAATTTTTGTGTATTGCCGGGATGATGTTTATCGTGTATCTTTGCACCCGGATACCAAGAAACGTTTTATAGCCATGAATTACGAGAAGATAAAATGGGACAGACTCGGAGTATGGGCAGAGCTTGCCACATTCGCTCCCCACGGTTCTGCCGGAGGGGTTGTTGAGTATCATGCCATATTGCATGTCGAGCCGCGGGGAGAGATGTTCGGGAGCCAGCTGGAGAGGCTGACAGCTGCCGAGGAGCTGCTCGCTGTGGCAGACAATATCCGTGGCGCCCAGACAGTCTGCAAGCGGTACTTCGTCAGCGACGCTGCCAACCAGCAGCCCCTCATGAGACGCAGCCACACATGTGCAGTGAGCATCATCCAGCAGCCACCTCTCGATGGCAGCAAGGTGGCGCTATGGGTCTATCTCCAGCGCGGGACAGAGATATGCGAGGACAGGGG